>Ga0307509_10007700_pt1 | contig 13987 bp, 9 predicted proteins | sample 10_EM_MG_FD_202245 | JGI IMG/M metagenome (GOLD analysis project Ga0307509, IMG submission 202245) | Populus trichocarpa ectomycorrhiza microbial communities from riparian zone in the Pacific Northwest, United States - 10_EM | ecosystem: Host-associated > Plants > Roots > Unclassified | place... | reverse complement strand
TACTCAATCATGTATCAAAAGAGCAATGTTCGAGAGGGGAATATACGAAAAAGCGGGGCCCTGGGCGGAGAAAATTCATTGACGGGGGGCTGTTCGGGGCATTGAACGGGGCGGGGGCCTGGACGGGCCAGGGGCAGGGGTTAAAAAAAAAAACGCCCCGCCCCGGGCCGTTGACCGGGGCGGGGCGGGGAATTGAGGCCGGGGCCCGCCGGTTTCGGTGCCCCGGAGGCCCCGTAACGAACACTAGGTCCGCTGCCTCCAGCCTCTCCCCCTGCGCCGATCCGACCTTTTCGTCACTTCCCGACCTACCCCTTACCATGAGCTATCGGTCGCCCTCGAGGGTTGAAGCGGCTTTGTTGATTGGTCCGGAGCATATCTGTTCCGGTAATTCGGTTCCCCTGTCGTCTTCGTCGTCCTCCTCTCATGGCTCAGTTGCTTCGTCCTCCGATTCTTACGATGCCTCCATGATCGATGGTTGCCGTGTTTACGGGCTGGTTGGGGGAAAGGAGACGTATGGTTCCCTTGATGAGGTTGCTGCCGATATACAGCGTTTGGGCAGGCAACAGAACAACTGCTTGGATGAGATTATCTCTTTGAAAGAAGAGATCAAGTTGTTGAAGGCTGTTATTGCCCGGTTGGAAGGGGATGCAGTTGCCCATGAGGCTGAGCTGACGATTGGCAGGGGTGAACCTGTCTGGGGCTCGCAGGAGACTATTCGGATATCGGTTCGTGCTGAAGCTGCTAAGCGCAAGAATGGTGGTGTTACTCCTTCCCCCCCCCCTGCTGATGTTGGTGCTAGGTCTTCTTCCGATGATAAGAAGGTGACCTTTGATGAATCCCCCGATGCCGGATGTATCATGGTCGGTGAGAGGAAGGCTTGTGGGAGGAGAGCCAATAGGCAACGGAAAGGACGGGTGAATAGTCCGACTACCGGGGTGACCCCTGCCCCTGTTCCCGTTCCTGTTCCGGTGTCATCCCCCCCTATCGGCGCGGCGATGTATAGCCGTGTTGCGGCTGCCGCTCCCCCTCCTCCTGTACCGCACATGAGTAGACCAGGTCGTCAGGTTAGGTCACGGTTGGTGCCGACTCCACCCCCTGCCACTGTTACTCCGGGTCCTTCCCGCGCCAGGGTTCCTACGTCCTCCCCCTCCTCCAATGCCCATAAGCGCCACATTACCATTCGCTTGGATGCCGGCAAGCAGACACAGCTTCCTGTTACCCCCGAGGCTATCCGCATCCGATTGAACCAATCCTTGAGCAATCTTGGAAAGGTTTCCGACAAGACCCTGTATATTCGGGAAGCCCGCTCCAAGCTTGAAATTGGGTGCATTTACCTGACCCTGGCGGAACATACTGCCACTCAGGTTTGTCATAGACTGGAACGAGACAGCTCGACCCTTATTCGAGAACTCGGCCCCTCTGGTCTTACTAACTTTGTGTTCTACAAGGATGTGGCCAAGGTTAAGATTTAGGTTTCTGGCGTTCCTCTCACTCCCACTGGTAGGGGTTCTCTGTGGAAACCGGAGGACTGGACCGGCGATAGGGCTTTTGATGGCCTCCGAACGGATATCGAGAGCTCGAAGCCTGGCGTGATTACCGCTGGCCGTCCCAACATGCGCGGCTCCGTTTTTGCCATGAAACAGGCGGGCGCCACCTCATGCGGCATTCGATTCACTCTTGAACGGAATAATGCCAGCGATAAGGTTCTTTCCTCGGGACGTGTATTTCTATTTGGAAAGTCCATGAATGCTAGGTTCTTTGAGGAACACTGGTCGGCCCCGGTTTGCAACAAGTGCCTTCAGGTTGGCCATGTTGAGATGTTGTGTGCGTTCCCGCCCCGGTGTCGCTTTTGCTTTGGCGATCATTTGTCAAAGTCCCATCAATGTGGGCAACTTAACTGCCCGGGTGAGAACGGTCAATCATGCAGCCACACTGTATGTAGGTAGTGTTCGTTACAGGGCGGGGCGGGTTTTCACTCGCCAGACCCCGCCCTTACACCGGGCCGAGGGGGGTATGTTTCGGGTAATCACCGCCCTGCCCCCGTCAGGGGCCCACCCGCACTCATTCCCTGGACGGGCCCCGTTTGTTACCACCTATTTTTAACGGGGACCCGTCTGTGGTATGGGTGGGGCGGGGGCCTGAGCGGGGACAGGGGCAGGGAATGCCGAAAAAGACACCCCGCCCCAGGCCGTTGAGTGGGGCGGGGCGGGGAAAAGGGCCGGGGGCGCCCGTTTTTCGGGGCCCCGTCCACCCCGTAACGAACTCTATATGTAGGTGTATACTGTGCGAGAGATCAGACCACTTGACCGGTTATAATAGGTGCCCGGTGGTTACTGCTTCCAGTTCTGCCCCTGTCCACGACAGCGCTGGATCCCCTATCGTCGCTGATGATACATCTGTTACCGGTGTATCTGACCGATCCAGGAATCGTCAACGTTGTCGTCGTCGAGGGGTCCATGTTGAGATTGCTTCGGAAGTGATGGTGGAGAAGGAAGTTTCTGCCAAAGGTCTTGCTGATGACATAGTGGAGGGCATGAGATATGCTGACAGACGTGGTGACCATCGAAGGGGCATGACTGACAGCGCTCTACCTAAGGCTAAGGTTGTTAGGCCTAAGATTGATAGGAAAGGTAAGGGTAAGGCTATTGATGCTTGCGAGGAGGCTGGCCCCTCCCGTTTTACCGAGATTGGGGAACCGGCCCCCTCCGGCAGAGTTAACAAAGCCTCCGGGTCATTTAGTTCGACTGGCGCGTGAGCCACTCCCCCTCCCATTACCACCATCGATGACGATGAGTCTATGGGCTTTACTTTGGGCCTGATTGCGCCCCCAAAAAGCATTCTCAAGAGGCGTGCCTCTGCTTCCGATATCACCTCGTCGGCCATTCGGGCCTAATGTTTATTACGACATTATCGATAAATGTGGGACGGAGCGGGCCTAACCATTTGTTGGTGATGGATGTTTTTTCTTTTGTTGATTTGTTGTTTATTGTTGATCCTCCTTGTAAGGTGGACGGGAGTGGTGTTGTACATGAGCATGTGGATTTTGTTTTGTTTTGTTTTGTTCAGGCGTCTGGCGTTAAGGTGTTTGTTAGGTCATCATTGTCTGGTTTGTTCCTGGTGGACATACATGACATGGTGACCTGTGTGATTATGTATGATGTGGGGGGTGTGAGGAGGAGAATCGGCGGTGTTTATATTTCTCCCGACAAGAGAAAGCTGGAGTGGGCGGCTCATGAGGCGACATGGGTTGATTGTGACTTTCTGATAGGTGACTTCAATGCCAAGCACGACAGCTGGAACCATGATTCGAGGACTGGCAGGAAGTACGCTATTTCTGACTGTCGCGGCTTGTGGTTGACCCGATTCTGCGATCAGAAGGGGCTGCGGGTACACCCTCCGACAGGGTGCCCATTCAGAAATATCAGCACCATTGATTTATTTATCCGGAGGTCGGACGCGAGGGTTTCCTACGATGGGAAAGCTGGCCTGGAGCATGTTGCTGTCATCGCAAGACTGGAGGTGGATGAGCCGACCGATATGGTTAGGCGACGGCCAGCATGGAGCAAGATTCCGGCATCCGATTGTGATGATATACTGGAACACGTCGATTCTGGAGGTGATGAGGAGATGTCGTCGTGGCTGAGGACTGGTGTGGACGCACTTCCGAGGTCTGGGTGGAATGTCGGGCGGTGCCTTTTTTGGAACCCCGACTTACAACGCATCCGTTTCGATTTAAATCGCATGAGACGGATCCAACGACGGCTACCGGTAACTTCAGATGATTATAATCTCGTTCGACGAGTGTACAGAGCCATGTTGTTGAGATCCCGACAGGAGTTTATTCGGATGACGATTGAAAAAGCCGGAGATCCTGCTATCTCCAGACTAGCCAGACAACTGGAATCGAGGAGGACCCTTCCTTCTATGAGGGACGATGAGAATCGGCTGATTTGTCGCCACCCTGACATTAGCGACCTCATCGCTGCCCAGTTGCGCCCTGGTGATGGACAAGTATGGCATCCATCGGTGGTTGAGATGGACCCTGCCTGCGAGTTGGATTCTCCTCTCAAGCGGAGCCCGACTAATACCGGTCCTGGTCTTGACGACATTGCGTACCCCTTCATAAGATAATGGTGGAAGGAGAAACCTGATTGTGTAAGACGGCTTATCGACTACGGATTGACGAACGACATTCCCGACTGGCACTCTGCTGAGGTTGTACTTATACCAAAGGCTGATAAACCCTGCTATGACCTCGTTAAGAGCTGGCGTATGATTCACCTGCTGGCTACTATTGCTAAGGTTGTGCAGAGGATCGTCCTGCTCAGGATTGCCGAGCATGTGGTTCTGGGCCAAACTCAATTTGGGTCTAGACGCAAGCGAGGTGTCCATGACGCCATGTCTGTTGTGTTTGAATTTTTGCGAAACAATGAGGGTTTTAAATGTGCCATGCTTTCCATGGATGTTGAAGGAGGTTTTGATAATATCGACATTGACCTGCTTTGTGATTTTCTGGCTGCCCGGGAGTGCCGTGCCAACCTGATACACTGGGTTAGGAGGTGGGCTGATCACCGGGTAGTTAGGTTTAGGTTCAATGGCCGCATATCGAAACCATATTTTGTCAATTGTGGTATTCCCCAAGGCTCCCCTTTGTCCCCTTATTTGTTTGGTGTTTATGTTGCGGACATCTTTGAACCTCGCCTCAGATACTCCCCCTCAGTTCGAGCTGTGGTTAGCAGTTATGTGGACGATGGGGTCATCCTTGTGGCTTCCGATAGCAGGGATCTTACGAGGTACACGATGGCGGAGTTGTTCAAAGACTGTGACAGGGTGGCACGTGGTAGGAAGATGGGGTTTAGCGCGATCAAGACTAAGTGGATTGGTTTTGGTGGAACTACATGGGAGGATTTGAATATTGATGGGGAATTACTGACGCCTGTGGAGGATTTTAGGGTTCTTGGTTATAGGTTTAATGTTTTTCTTAATATGTCTTCTCATGTATCTTATTGGTTGGGGAGAGGTTTGGGTGTTAGGAGGAGGATATCCGCGTTGGGGAGGAGGTTTGGGAGTGATGGAGGGCTGGATGCATGGTGCACTTACCGACTGTTTCAGGCTGCCTACCTACCAACCGTCTACTTTGGACTTGAATTCGTAACCGACCTTTCGTCGTATGTGGAGCGAATTCAGGTCTACGTCAACGATTGTCTTCGATCACTGTTTAGGTGTCCTATCAAACTGGCTAATAATATTCTGCTTGCGGAATTTCGGACACCTCCGGTACACATTCAGGGTCGATACCTTCAAAGACGATGTTATAGTCGTATGATCAATTACCGGTATTGTGGTGACCATCCGTGGTTCGGATCAATTCGGGGCGACTGGGAGGTTGAGGGTATGTTGGCTTACCCAATGTTGTCTGACAAGATTGCGACGACGGTGCCGAGCTTCAATGTGTCGAAGGGAAAGGAACTGGCTGCGAGGTTGTTTTATGAAGCCTCTGAATCAGCGGTTCTGATTCCTGATCTCCTTATGATCTACACTGATGGTTCAAAAAGCAACAAGGGTACTGCAGTGGCATGGACGACTGAGGAGTGCGGGAGGTCTGATGGAGCAAGGGCCTTTGCTACCCCCTCTTCATGGAGCATCGTGGAGTGCGAGATTTTCGCCATTATCGCCGCACTGAGGGATGTGCGCTCGGACTACCACCGCATGATCATCATCTTTTCTGACTACATCCCGGCCATTACCTGTATTGCACAAATGGAGCCTGTGGGTGAGTCCGCTGGTATGTGGGAGGTGTTGACTCCCCTGTTCAATCGCTTTAGTACGATCCGGATTTGCTTAGAGTTCGTTACGGGGCGGACGGGGCCCCGAAAAACGCGGGCCCCCGGCCGTTTTCCCCGCCCCGCCCCACTCAACGGCCTGGGGCGGGGTGTCTTTTTCGGCATTCCCTGCCCCTGTCCCCGCTCAGGCCCCCGCCCCACCCATACCCCAGACGGGTCCCCGTTAAAAATAGGTGGTAACAAACGGGGCCCCGTTCAGGGAATGAGTGCGGGTGGGCCCCGGACGGGGGCGGGGTGGGGATTACCCGAAACATACCCCCCCGGCCCCGTGTAAGGGCGGGGTCTGGCGAGTGAAAACCCGCCCCGCCCCGCCCCGTAACGAACACTACACCCAGCTGGGGGGGGTATTGTTTCGGTAATTTCCCCCCCGCCCCCGTCCAAGGCCCACCCCAACTCATTCCCTGGACGGGACCCCGTTTGTTACGATGTATTTTTAACGGGGACCCATCTGGGGTATGAGTGGGGCGGGGCCCTGACCGGGGACAGGGGCAGGTAATGCCGAAAGAGGCAGCCCGCCCCAGGCCCTTGAGCGGGGTGGGCGGGGAAATGGGCCGGTGGCCCGCGTTTTTCGGGGCCCCGTCCACCCTGTAACCAACTTTAGGTTTGACCTCAAACTCCTTATAGTACACATCAGCACAAAAAGCCTTGGCTCCAGACAGATAGGCATTGCTTCACGACGCAGGAAATCCCTCTGGAGCATCCTGTCCGCCCAGCCCGCACTCAGATGGCACTAGCACAATGGTTGCATCCTAGTCCGTTGGGTACAACACAACCCGCACCCTGTCCGCCCAGTGCACCTGGATGGTACACTTCACACCCTAATCTCCTGAAGAAACCCACGGTAGATGACCCATAGGGCCCTGCATTGGGTAACTCTCCCTGCCCCTGATGGCCTCTACTTACAACCGACTACTTTATCACCAGGTAAAGGCTGTTTAGAAGCAAAAGGATCTAAACATAGGAACACTAACCATCTATTGTCCCAGTAACGACCCGGAACATACCCCTTATTTGATCACTGCTAACAACTCTCGCAAAAGGTGTCTAAGTTCTTCCCACCTCGTATCAGGCTTCATGATGGCCTTAGTGGAACTATTGAATTTTATCAACCTTCTGAGAAGGGCATGCTCCTCCATCCAGGTTGACACTATTCATTACTCCTAAGAGAGCGGATTCCACTGAGGCTGTTCCTGACTCTAGCGGATTGCAATGAGGTCCTGCCAGACTCTAGCGGACATCGGCCAGTGCCCAGTGAGGTATCTGCCCTTTTCTTCCTGCTCATGTCTATAGCTATGCGGAGGCTTCGAGACCTATACCATTCGATTCCACTCCGTGAGTGGACTCCAATGAGACGCTTCCCGACTCTGGCGGACATCTGCCCCCTGACGTATCTGCCTTTTTCATAGTGCTGACTTCTACAGCAATACGGACGCTTCGAAACCTATCCCACTCGATTCCCCTCGAGCGGCGGATTCCAACGCATCGTGTCCCAACCCTGTTTGATCGCTGGTTGAAACGTTATCCAAACCTTTGTACTTGAGTTCCCCGGGCAAGTACTTTGAAATTGGTGGCTACTTGGTGCTATAGGCATGCGGATACTTAGAGACCTATACCATTCGGTTCCCCTCGGCGAGCGGACTCCGATGAGACCCTTCCCAACTCTGACGGACATCTGCTCCCTGAGGGATCCGCCTTTTTCATCCTGCTGACCACTATAGCCATGCGGACGCTTCGAAACCTATACCATTCGATTCCCCTCCGCCGGCGGATTCTAACGCACCCTGTCCCGATGCTTTCCGACCACTTGCTGAATCGCTATGCATACCTTTGTACTTGAGTTCCCTGGGCAAGTTCTTTCAAATTGTTGGCTACTGGGTGCTACGGGCATGCGGACACTTCAAGGCCGATACAATACGATTCCCCTCGGCGAGTGGACTTCCATGAGACCCTTCCCGACTCTGGCAGACATCTGCCCGCTGAGGTATCTGCATTTTTCACGCTCCTGAACTCTATAGCTATGTGGACCCTTCAAGAGCTACACCATTCAATTCCCCTCGCCGAGGAGAATCCAATGCACTCTTTCTGGACACTGTCCGACTGCTTGTTTAAGGGTTATCCATACTTTTGTATTGTAGTTCTCCGCGCAAGTACTTTCAACTTGTTAGCTACCGAGTGCTAATGTTTTCTAGACTAGCTTTAATAAATATATTCCTATTTTGGTATCTAAAAGACTCAAATAAGTAAACATGAGTAATAGTGGATTGATCTTTCCGGACAATTTGGATATTCTCCACAGTTTTCACTAACTCGTTCAAAGTCCTCAAAGGTAGAGTTGTTGACTTAGAAGGTATCCGATGATAGCCAGTTACACCTGAGTACTACCACTATTCTACTAGCCTATCGGGTTGCGTCCGGAGAACCTTTTTCCATCTGGAGCACCTTTCTGCATCAGGTACCTTCGGAGTCCTTGGTTGCGTCTGGTGCGTCCGGGCAGCATGACCCCCTGTCCACAAGCACCAAATAAAAGACTGCACACGCAGAACCCGAGTTTACATTCTATGCGCCTGCTGCGCCGGACGGACAGGGAGCACGGGGTGCGTCCAGGTGCAACCTTTTTTTTTTGCTCATGCATGTATAGCGATAAACATTAATTCCTTTTAGTACTCTACTAGGTAGGGTAAAAAACCTTCCGCGTTTACTTGGCCACGGCAGGAAAACCTTTTCCCTAGTAATACTACTTAGCCCAATTTTGGCATATCTGGATTCACCCTATGAAATTCTTCACTGAATTTCTTAGAATGTTCTAAATGCTCCGGTGGTTCCCAGGGGTTCTCATCTTCCTAACACCCTTTCCATTTTACAAAGTAACGCAGTTCTTCAAAAGTTCTGGTACTTCCACAAACTCTTCGTTCATGAGAGATTATTTCACTCTTTACCAGTTTTTGCACCTCCCACTCAAGATTTCCATCTATATCTTCTGGGGTCATTGGTGGTTGTTCTGGGGCAGGTCGGACGGAGGTTCAGTAGGGCTCGAGAAGCAACACATGGAACACCGGATGTATTTACCAACGATCCGATATTTCTAACTTGTAGGCGAGTTCCCCTCTTTGATCCAGGATTTTGAACAGACCATAATGTTTTGGAGCTAACTTCTTCGAGGCGCGTTTCATTCGGATATTTTTAGCATTTAGCATAACCCAGTCACCAACTTTAAAGTCTGGTTGTTGCTTAGCTTTTCGATCGTAATATCGTCCCATAGCTTCTCTTTTCATTTCCAGTGATTGTCTCACTTGTTAATGTATCGTTTGCATCCAGTAGGCATAAAGGTTGGCTCCTGGATTTTGTGCTTCTTGTTCTTTCAACCATTCGGTTTGTAGATGGTAACCGTAGTTTGCGAAGAAGGGGGTCAGGTTATGAGCTATTTTGACAGAGCGATTGTAGGCATACTCGTCTAGGGGTAAGAGGTGATACCAGTCATCCTGATCGTAGTTGACAAATATTCGAAGGTACTCTCCGAATACTTGATTGACTCTTTCCGTTGGTCCATCGGTTTGGTGATGATAAGCTGTCGACATTTTTCTCTTAACCACAAGTCTTTTACACAATGCCTCTCAAAATTCACGCGCAAACTTCGCATCCATATCCGAGATTATGTCCGCTGGTAGCCCTTGAGGTTTGCATACTTCCTTAAGGAATGCTTCTGCCACCTCTTTAGTGGTCGCGTTTTCTTGTTATCCGATGAAGTGGGCCATTTTTGTGAATCAGTCTACTACAACCATAATCTGAGTACACCCTGCCGAGTTTGGTAGCTACGTGATGAAGTCTACCGATGTAGAGGCCCACACAGGATAAGGCACTTGTTGGGGACACAGCAACCCAAAGCGAGCATGCCTCGGGGCTTTCGCTTGTTGGCATGTGGTACAGGATCGGACATAGTCATTTACTCAATCGGTTACCCTTTTGCAATAGAACTCTCGGGTGATAATTTCCAGGGTTTTTTCTTGGCCGAAATGTCCTGCTATTTTGAAATTCTGACAACTTTCAGGGATAAGAGTTCGCAGAACTTCGTTATCGGGAATGAATAGGTGATCCTTGTAGTAGAGTATGCCTTCGGATATCGGCCATTGCTTAGGTAGTTCCCTTTCTTCCTTGATTAAGGTTTCCAACTCTTCCTTTCTACGGGTCCAGTTCTCATCCTCCATTGCCGACTCTTTAACAGAGGATAGAAAATCCTGTTCGAATTTTCTTAGGCTAGCTTTAGCGATAATCGCGGTAGATAGGAGGACTTGTCCCTTGCGTAGTATAGGGTGTTGATTAATATCGAAAGGATTGTAGAACTGATGGTTGCCATCTGCCTGAAGGAAGCATATCATTGGTTGAACCTCTTTCAACTCCGCTCCTAGCCTGCTACTTTCACAACCTTTTTCTGCCCTCTCTGTTGCATCTAATCCTTCTACCTCCATCCAATCTTGATCATCCATTCGTTCCACAATTAGCTGAGCTATGTGGTCACCTTTCCTCACTTCATAGTTGACCTCATTATGGTTAACAAGCAGGACCTTGATTTCTCCTCCATAAAATGCGTAAATAACCCCTGCGTCGACCGCGATTCATTTAGTCACCAAACCGCTTCTGCCTGCTATGCGACCTTAGTTTCCTTCTGGTACTGCGATGGCTAAGCCAATCTTAACAAGTGTGCGGTTATTTGCAGGCATTTTGATGTGTTTGCTAGTGTAGAGATCATATCCTGCTGCTAGCTTTGATCCTTTTGCTGGGATTCGTAAGTCTTTTGAGAGTCTTTGAACCAGAATCCCAATTTTTCTTTCAGTATGAGGCAATTCCAGTGGGAGCTGTTCCGCATTTGAACCGCATAGAACGGCGATCAGGAATTTTCCGAAATGCTTGGGTTGCAGAATGTGTTGTTCGCGATACGTAGCTCTCTCCTTAGGGTAGTACTCCTGCCGCCTACTCAGAGCATCTGGCTTGCCTCCTTTCGTTCCGGCATAATAGACTATTTTAAACTTAAAGCCACATAATTGTTGTACCCATTCTATTTGGCTATGTGTCCAGACTTTTGTTGTAAGGAAATACTGGAGGTTTTGATGATCAGTATAGACTGTAACCGGTTTGTCCGTTCCTGCCAGGTAATGTCTCCATTCCATGAAGGGGAGAATGATAGCTAACTGCTCTTTATCGTGAATGTCGTAATTTGGTTCGGCCGGTGAGAGTTTGCAAGAGTGGAAAGCCACAGGATGAAGCGTTTTGCGATGGAATTGTGATAAGATACAACCACGTGCATAGTCACAGGCATCTGTTTCAACTAGAGTTCGTTACGGGGCGGACGGGGCCCCGAAGAACGTGGGCCCCCGGCCCTTTTCCCGCCCCGCCCGACTCAACGGCCTGGGGCGGGGTGTCTTTTTCGGCATTTTCTGCCTCTGTCCCTGCTCAGGCCCCCGCCCCACCCATACCCCAGACGGGTCCCCGTTAAAAATAGGTGTTAACAAACGGGGCGCCGTCCAGGGAATGAGTGTGGGAGGGCCCCTGACGGGGGCAGGGCGGGGATTACCCGAAACATACCCCCCCCGGTCCCGTGTAAGGGCGGGGTCTGGCGAGTGAAAACCCGCCCCGCCCCGCCCCGTAACGAACACTAGTTTCAACCACGGTATTCAAATCCAGATAGAAGTGACATAGGATAGGAGCCGAGATGAAACGCCGTTTCAGGTCCTCAAAGGTTTCTTGTTGTTGTTTTCCCCACGAAAATTTCTTAGGGTCCACTTTTAGTAGATTCGTAATTGGTGTCCCGATTGCCGAGAAGTTTTTTATAAAACGGCAGTAAAAATTAGCAAACCCAATGAACATTTGAATGTCTTTAACGGAGGCTGGGGCTTTCCGGGCCTTAATGGATTCGACCTTTTTCTCGTTTATAGTCACCCCGTCGGTTGAAACCCCAGAACCCAAACAATCCACCTTTTTTACATGAAACACCCTCTTCGTCAAGGAGATGTCCAATCGGTATTCCCGAACTCGTTGTAAAACTTTGTGAACAAGTATAACATGCTCCTCTAGAGTCTGCGAGTAAACTAGGATATCTTCGATGTATACTACAACTCCCTGATATAGGAACTCTAGTAATATTTTGTTCATCATAGTCTCAAGGGTAGCGGGTGCGTTAACCAATCTGCAAGGCATAACCCGATATTGGTAATGGCTATAACCGGTTTGAAAAGCAGGCTTCCCCTCATCCCATTTGCGTATTCTTATTAAGTGAAAATTGTCCTTCAGGTCTAGCTTAGTGAAGATCTGAGCGTCCTACACCTGATCTCTTAACTCTGTCATTACGGGGATGGGGTATTGATTGTGTACTGTAACCTTGTTCAAGCCTCCGTAGTCGACGACTAACCATAAGCGACAGCCTGGTTTCAGTACAAAAAGAATTTGTGCGTCCGCAGGGGACTTGCTGGCGGAAATCTTTCCTTGTTTAAGCATATCGTCAAGGTATTTCCGAAGGGCTTCCAGTGGTTTCTGTGATAACAGATATATCGGGCCCAAGGGTGGTTGGGTATCTGGTTTGAGATCGATGGCATGATCAAAGGTTCGGCGGGCGCCACCTTTTCTGCCATAGATGGTCTGAATAGGTACAGGTAATCGTGGTACGGATCTGGCTGGTGATCGATGATAGTAATCTTCTCTTCATTGATTCTTTCAATCCTGCCTATAACCACTGCGTTGGGATCGTTTAATACATCTTCATCCCATTCTACCGTGATTCCTTCATCCTCGTGGAGCAGATGGGGTTGGCAGTCAGTATCATCAAAGCACCACGCATCTGGGGTGGCAATATTTTTTATCGGGTGTTCTTGATGCCTCCACCCAAAAGGGATAATCATGCCACACTTTCCTGCTGGAGCTATTTCGCAGGAAACAAGCGATAAATATTTGTTGGTTCCAATTTCTAGGTAGAGAGGTTTCATAAAGTGTGATCCACCAGACAATATTGCTTCTCCAGTGAAACCTTGGATTTGGACTGTATCAGCCCGCGAGTGGTAAGGGATGTGAAGGTTCTTAACGAGTTGTTAGTAGATAAGGAAAATATTGGATCCAGAGTCTAACAAGAGTGGGATTAGATAGCGTTTTCCGAGGATGGAAATGTGTGCAGGTCTCTCAGGACAAGCATAGTGGTGTGGTTCGTTGATAATAATATGGGTTCGCTTAAAGCAACCGTAAGTTTGTTGTTTACTTTGCTTAGAAGGCATCGTGGGTGTTGTATAGTTGGGTGTTTTGTACAACGCCCGGGTTGTTTCGACCAGATAGGTCTCCTCAGACAAACTCTCTCTTTCAAATTATTCAAATAATTTATCCTTCTGGGCAACCCACTACAAGCCGTCTTTACCCCCTGCCGAGAGGTTCCCGAAGATATAAAGCTCACTAAATGAGCCGAATCCCAACGCCCAGCAATGGCAAATAAAACAACAAACAAAAATTAAACAATCAATAAATGTAAACAAAACTTATCTTTCGTGTAATGTAGTTACTTAGCGACTCTGTAAGTTGTTGCATAGTTTGTGTTGTTGATGTATAAACGCGTTTTTGGTGTTTTGAGGTTACGCGAGGTTGGGGTATAATACGTGATCCTATGATTTAATTTCTGAACTGTTCGCCATGGTCTCACGGTCCCCTGATGAGATACGTGCTGGGATAACTTTGGTATTTCTTTCACGACTCTTGTACTTCAGAATATAACGTCTTCTATTCTGATATCCAAGTCCCACGCCAAGAACCCACGAACCCTGACCCTGATCTATCGTTATACGATCAGCCTTGACCTGAGATTGTCATCTCCGAACCCTCACGCTAAACGAGTGTTATCGTTTAGGACCTTCCTGTCGTTTTGTGCCTTGGACTAACGTCTAGTGCCAAGACCCCGTTACACAAGGTAGCGTCTAACGAGGATCCAACCCACACAACACCATGTCTCGACGTGTCGAACTTCCGACCGCTGCGTTGACCGCCTTGACCCAGTTGTCGGCGGTTACCAATGATGAGTTTGATCAACTACCCGAAAACCGAATTAGACAACAGCTCCGCACTGCGCGCGATCTTGCCACTTCACTCAATGGGCTCCCTGCGCTCCCTCCCATTTCACG
>Ga0307509_10007699_pt1 | contig 13987 bp, 20 predicted proteins | sample 10_EM_MG_FD_202245 | JGI IMG/M metagenome (GOLD analysis project Ga0307509, IMG submission 202245) | Populus trichocarpa ectomycorrhiza microbial communities from riparian zone in the Pacific Northwest, United States - 10_EM | ecosystem: Host-associated > Plants > Roots > Unclassified | place... | reverse complement strand
ACTTATGGTGGCAGTGCCCATATTGAGTGTCCGGCTTCCACTCGGCCGCAGGAGTACTACATGATCCGTGGGCGTTTAAGGGAATGTTTTAAATAAATTGAATTGAATAGGCGGCCAAGTTGAAGCCTGCGACTTAAGGGAGAGATTCCCGTAGAAAGTGTCCAGCTTCAACTCGGCCGCCTGAGTTCTGTGGATGATTAATGCGAAACTATGCTCTCCTGTGGGAAGGGAAGCCAACCAAAGTAGGGGGTCTCCATGGCGGCCGCGCCGGGCGTCTTGTGAACAGTAAGGGAATTATGGAAATGACAGTAGGGTGCAGACTAAGAAAAAAGCGACGTAGGATGGCACCGGACGGAAGCGGATGGAGGCGGACAGATCTAGGTCGCCAGAGGTGTGAGGGTAGCAGAGATGGTCGCCGGATGCGGGCAGCCGCAAGGAGTATGCAGGAGGCCAGTACACGAGAGGATAAGGGGGCGGATACAAGGGGGAGGCACGAGGAGGGGGTGTGGCTGCAACAAGCGCGTTGGACGCTGTGGAGGGAAAGTGGGGCATCCGGGTGCACCAGACGCAAGAAATGAAAGGCAAAGAAGGCACTGGAGATCCGGGAGGACCGGACGCAAAGAGCGGACGCTACTCGTCCGGAAGCGGGCTCTGTCCCTCCGGAGAAAATGCTTTTTTTGCTGATGAAGTTCTCTTCTCGTGCCTTGTCTTCAGGTATTGCCTATACAGTTAGTGATGCCTTTAAACACCGTGTCGCACACTGTTCGCATTCGAAGGTGATCTTTCCTTGGTCCCAGTCGATTCGGGGACTGTGTTGCCTTAACCATGGCATCCTCGAAATTACTTCTTGGTTGGGTAGTTTCGCCACTTATAAGGTTGCTAATTCCCTATGGCAACCAATCTCCATGGATACTTTCACTGTATCAGTAATTGGTCCAATAGCGCTAGGTTAACCTTCTCCAATCTAAACCTCTCTTGTGGTTTTCGCTTGCGTGGTTTAGATGCTGTATTTGCTGCAGAACCATTTGTCAATAAAGTCCTCACTTGCGCCCGAGTTGATTATCGCATTGGTCGTAACGTGGCTTTTCGTGCCGTGTACGCGTATCTGGACCATGATATGGTTGTTTTTGTTGTTCAATGTTTCCATATTGTTCAGTGCTGCGTAAAGGTTCATCATCTCAATGCGCTTTGGTTTGGTCCTGTTCCTCAGACCATGGTTTACTAGGGACCTTCATCTTTTCCCGAATCTTCTTCAGCTACTTTTTCAACTTCCATTTGTTGGGCCTTGGCTTGTGGCCTCTATTCCTTCTTGTTATGGTTCCTTGGTTCCCATCTAGCTGCTTCTTTGCTGTTAACCTGGCTTTGGCATGCTGCAGCTCAGTGTCCCACTTTGGTGCATTTGAGGCATAGATTGGGTGTCATTCTTCGCTGGTATTGTTTTGCTGAGATGTTGAATCCGGACCTTCTTCAAGTTGCTTCCAATTCAATTCGATCGCCTTGGTTGTCGTTCTCGGTTCGAAAGCTCTCATTCTCATTCCTTGAGGTTACTGTAGATGGGGTTTTCTGTTTGCCAGTTATCCCGTATCACATATGTTTGATGGCTGCCATTTTGGTTTCCTTTTTGATAGCTCAATTTGCCAGGTATTGTGGATCTGCAGAGTCTTATCTGGCCAGTCCCCACGCCATTTGAAGTTCCATTTTAAATCCCCATATTATGTAGTAAATTAGGTTTGCATTGTCCATCCCTGTTTGACTGGCGATTAGCCAATATTGATTCCAATATTCTGTCGCTCCATTTGCGCCTTGGGCGAGTCTCATCACCTTGGCCCTTGCAGCTCCTTGTTCATCGATTTCTCTGAATTGTGGACATAATTCTTCTTTGAATTCCTCCCAGCTGTGCCAGCTCACATCCTGTCTTCGTTCGAGGTATGGGGTTGCCCATTTCACAGTGTCTCCTCTTATCAGCCTTAGAGCTTAAACAATTTTCTCCTTATCATGCTCACTTTCTCATCACACACCTTTGTAGTAGACTGATAACAGGGCCAGCCATCCCCTGGGCAGATCTCGTTCCCTGTGGAATGTGCATGGTTCTTGGATTTTGGGTTTCTTTGTGCCCTCCGTTAGGGCACCGAGGATTTGTTGCATTTGTTCTGGTGTAAGGTTGAGTAAGAAAGCCGGAGTTGTCCCTTTCCCTTTCTTGTCTGGTTGAGCTGTTGCGGTGCACACCATTGTATTTCTCCTTGTGGGTGCCACGCTTCTTGCGTCCGAATCTGATTCTTCGTCCGGGCTGTCGTTCTCGCAGCTTGCTACTTGTACGCGTTGAATCAATTCGGCTAGGGCATCTCCTAGTTCTTCGAGGTCGATGTTCCCTTCGGTTAGGTTGATCTCGAGATCGACAGGTTGTTGAGCAGCTCTGTCGTTGGGTGTTGCGGCTTAAGAGATGCAACCAAATGTAACTATCCTATTGTTGAGCAGGAATGCAAGAGGCAATGGCAGTCGTCTCCTACGTGAGCAAGTTTCCGTTTCTTGTACCAAGAGGTCAGGGGATACTATCTCTTCAGAGAGTACGGAACTGGCTTGGTTGTCTTTGCGTGATCTGTCGAAGGATACTATGTCTTCAGATTGTATGATAGGTAGATTGTCGTGTTTGATAGTACTTTTACAATAGGGCTATCTTCGGGCTACCTGTCGAGACTATCCCAATAGTCTCCAGGTTCTTTGAGTGTAGAACTTTCGTAGAGAATGAATGTACGTTAACAGAGTAAAGTGTAATCGTATTGCAACTTAAGTATAGAAAAGTACTTACATTGTTGTGTGAATCTCCTATCTCTTGGTCTGTTTTTCTCTTTTTTTTTGTTTTTTTCTTTTTTAAATCATGTGTTCTTAGTTAAGGTACAGGAACTCGCATGCATCGTGAGATATGGCGTAAAGAAAACGTTAATTCCAACAACCACCCGCTTCACCTCTTCATGGGAAAAATCCAACACCCCAAATCCATGGGAAAAATCCCCCTCGCCTAGCATCTAAGACAATAATACCTCAGACACGTAAGGAAACAATTCATAGAAACGTACAGGAGTGAGACCCAAACCCTTCTGCTGGCTCCCCTAAGACAAAAGAGAGGATTGGCTCGCGAAGGCCCGAAAAGGGCCAGCGTGGCAGGATGTGTAATCGCCATTATGAGAGAAAACCACTGGCCTTGTGGGCCGAGATTGTAACCATAAACGTACGGTCACACCGGTAATTACATCCATCCAAGGCGTTGGACACAAGGCACGGAGGTAGTGCAATACCACGACTGGGCATAACCCAGGAGTGGACGAACGATGGGGGAGGATGAGGAGGCAGTAAGGTGCCAGCTGCTGTAGAAGTAACGGTGCAAGCAGACAGAACCGGGAGGTGGGAGAAGAAGGATTGCGAACAGGCTAGCCACAAGCGACAAACGGGCCATAGCAGGGGGGTTTGGGACGACGACAAGACTGAGGCGAAACCGAGATGTTACTAACCGAGGCGTTCCCCATCAGAGGTACAAGCCCAGCAAGCCGAAGCCAACTTCGACCGAGAGTCCGACACTGTAACGCCGACCGTGAACGAAGCGAGCAGCTTTCTGATTGTGCAAAATGCTAAGCCAGGTGCAAAGCAAGTAAGGGGTAAGGGGGAGAACCGAACATCATGAGCGAGTCAACGACGAACGAGAACGAGTACCCGAAGGAGCGGAGGCCGACAGGCCTCAGAACAAGAAGGAAGGTGGCTTAACGTCAACCCCTATGCAGTAGCCATCGTGGGAGAAGAGAGGTAGGTGGGGGAAAGTGACGATGATTTCTCGTGGTGTTGGGATTTCAATCGCCGGAGGTGGAGAGGAGATGGTTCCTGCCTATCTCTTAGTCGGAACCAAGCCTCTTTGATACGCATCTTCTTACAACCCTTACCCTGGTAACTCATCAGCTTGCAATACATACTTCTATGACTCATGGTAAGTCATAGCATGAAATCCATCAGCTGACTCTTATGAGTTGCTGCGCAACATACCGTTATCTCATCAAAACTTATAACCCAAGTCATGTGCTCGAATGAGTCACATGTGTGAAACCCATGACTGATAATGTAAGTCATATGCAAAAGTCATTACATCCTACAACGTCACAATCGTGTGTCATGAAAACATTACTAACCAATCATAATATAATGATAACTCGCAACTATGTAGTCATGTGAGAACTATGAGTCGAATGACGCCATAGTGTGAAATCCAACATACCTTATGACGAAGAAATATTAGTCATGTGAAATATGCCTTGCTTAGTCACGATTTGTGACAGCTATACTCATCCAGAAGAGTGTAAACACAGAAGTCACAAGGCACCGCTGCTACCGTAATACTCCAATCAGCGCAATAGGCGATCCTTCCTAATGCATTTGTAGCTATATGTATCAACATGCCATTTGCGTTCCTCAAGTTCACACCAATGGCTCTCAGCACTTTGATCGGTATCAAGTTCACGACAGACCCTGCAACAACCAAGATGTGAGTGATAGAGTACCTCCCTTTTTTTGTTTTAATTGTCCCATGGGTATGGCAATTGGTAACATTCCCAAGATTGCGATCCGTGCATATATTATGCCCGTCTTCATCTCCCAGGTTATCATAAGTTGCTCCGTCTACGGAAACTCTCTTGCGACGCCTTGGGCCCTTCCGGCGTTTTTTCCCTTTTATACTTTCCTGGACAATCAGTCGATAGATATTCTTCTTGACCGTTGGCTCTCGGTCAAAAGACGAACCCCAATTCAAACCAAGTACTCGTGCATCTCTGAAGGCCCCAACCAAATCAAATCTCCCCCTACCTGCCATCATGTTGATAGGTTTCCCCTTGGTCTTAGTTACTGGCTTCTTGATTGGCCTGAGTTCAGGGTTTACCTCACCACCATGGCCAGTCCCCTGCCTTTGACTTGCCGGGCCCTCCTCACCATCAAGCTCTAGCGGTAGGTCGCTAAATTGTCATGCCTCTTCTTCTGCCATGACTTGTGCCTCATTATCAGAAAAGTCTTTATCGCTTTCACTATGCTCGGATTTATCCTCTACCTTTGTAACAAACTTCATCAATTGTTCATTGACTTTGGCTGCAGACACTTCACGGACACGGATGGAATCAAACACGGAAGAAGTTGGTCTGATTTCAACAACACTAACCGCTTGATGTGACCTTCTACCACCTGGCGGTGGTAGTTGTAGTGGTTGTACTTGTTCATTTGGGCGCTAAGGAGCAAGACTGCCATGCTCGGAAACCATTGATGGCTGACTGTACGGCCGAAGCTTCGAGCAATGCGGACATATATGACCCTCTTCAGCACAATTCTAGCATACTATTGAGTTATGTGCGGGGTAATACAACACGCCATTTGACCTCATAATAGGCTGTGTCTGTGGACTCCCTTCTCCAGGAGTGGCATAGGAGTTCTGAGAAGATTCAAACAGCGTAGGATCCATACATGCCTGCCCTTGCCCTCTTCCAATAGAGTGCTATTACTCCGTCGTAGCCGGTTGACAATACTGACTGCCCCTGTTTGGATACTGAAGTTGACAGTTTGTAGACTGGCTTTGTTTACACTGGGCGTACTCAGACCGCTCTTGTTGGGGATAACCACGGTAGGTATGGTTCAGGGCATAACAATCCAAGGGAATGATATCCAGATCTGGACATGCATTAATCAATTGCAGGCTTGGGGATGGTGGCTTCTGAGACTTCATCAAGTCCTGTATCCTCCTGGGCAATTGTTTGATCTCATCCCTGATTGAATTGTCCTCATCCTAATCATTTCTCTTCTTAGAGTAATAGTTTTTCCTTCCAGAATACTTGTAAGACTTCTTTGCCTTCGTGGTAGATTTCTTCAAATGCCTATGAGTTCTATTGTTATCGGAATCGGAAGTGCTGCTATAACCGTCTTCATCGCTTAAGCCTTCATCATCACCACTATCAGTATCCCTGCTGCCAGTACTACCCTCTTTCTTGTATCCTTTCATCTTTAATTGTTTTGCTAACCTCATCACACCTCTCACGACCTTACTCAAAATCTCTTTGCACTCTGGCTTCTGCAAACTAAGGATTGCCATCTCCCGTAATTGCTAGCTAGCAAGACCCTCAATATAGTAACGTATAAGCATCTTGTCGAACTGATGGACTTTGGCCGGCTTCCCATGGAAGATCCTCACAGCCTTGCGCGAATAAGCGAATACGGTACATTCACCTTGTTTAAGCCCACTAACAATTGACATGATATTCTCCTGGGCATCTTGGTTGGCCTCAACCTCCTCAAACTGCTCAATCCAGGCTTCTTTCAACCTCTTCTGGTTCCATAGAATCTCTTCCGGCAGAGGGCGCAAGACAAGACCTCCCTTGCACTTGATCGGACATGTGCTATTGATTAGAGCGACTTTCAACTTCTTTGCCTATGGCGTTCTATCTGCATATTCCTCTCTCTGGGTTGCGTACCACGATTCCATCCAAGTAATAAAGGGTCTCACTCCAACCTTATCGTTTCCACTAAACCCAATTGACGGTGGCGCAATGACTCAAGGTGCTGACTGGCAATACTCCGAATAACTGCCTAGACTCCTGGGAAGCGGCCGCGACAAATTATCGAAGAATGTGGGTGGTACAAAGTTCTGCTCCAATGCCAATCTAAAATGGCCTATATCCTCTGCACTAGGATTGGAGAAGACCTGGCAGGGTATTGAATCCCTGTAGCCGCCTTTCTTGGAGTATTCAGTATTGACTCTGGGGGACACTTTCTCGGACACAGTAGATCTCTGTGCTCTAACCTTTTCTTGTTCAAAGACCTTACCCAAGATGTTGGGTGCGGGATCGCTCAATTGCGAGTGGTAACTACTAGGCGGGGATGTGAAGTCCCGGGTGCAAATGAACCGCAATCGCAACAAATACTTTGCCTCCGGTAGTTTTAGCCTTAATGAGTCGTAGATACAGTATGGTGGCACAAGTCAGCAAGTGGTTAGATACTACACCATTCTGTTTCAGAGCACCACTGTGGGATGTTTCCACGTATTGCCTCGGCTTGAATGGTGGTCTGACCAAGACTGGTTCGTAGGTAAAATGCATTCGTGACCTTCTCACTATAACCGAAAGATATGAAATATGAAATTGACCTGGTATAGCTACTGTCTCTAATTGTGACTAAGCAAGGCAGATTGCACATGACTAATATTTATTAAGCATAAGGTATGTTGGATTTTACACTAGGAGATCATTCGACTCATAGTTCTCACATGACTACGCACTTGCGAGTCATCGTTATATTATGAGTGGTTAATGTTTTTATGACTCACGGTTGTGACATCATATGATGTAATAACTTTCGCACATGACTCACATTATGAGTCATGGGTTTCACACAGGTGACTTATTCGAGCAGATGACTTGGTTTATGAGTTTTGATTGGTTAACAGTATGTTGTGCAGTGACTCAGGAGAGTCAGCTGATGGATTTCACACTATGACTCACTATAAGTCATAGAAATATGTAACATGAGGTGATGAGTCAACAGGGGTAGGGTTGTGAGAAGATGCCTATAAAAGGGGATTGGTTCCGACCAAGAGATGGGTCCACGAACCATTGCAACTACAGCTCCAGCCATTGAAATCTCAACACCACGAGAAATCATTGTCACATTCCCCCACCCACCTCTCTTCTCCCATGATGGCTGCTGCCTAGGAGTTGACGTTAAGCCATCTTCCCTTCGCCTCTAGGGCCTGTCGGCCCCTGCTCCTTGGGGTTCTCGTTCCTGTTCTTCGTTGACTCCCGCTCATGAAGTTCGGTTCTCCCCCCTTACCTCGCACTCGCTTTGCACCTCGCTTAGCATTTTGCGTAGTCGGAAAGCTTCTCGCGTCGTTCACGGTCGGAGTTACTGTGTCAGCCTCTCTGTCAAAGTAGGCTTCGGCTTGCTGGGCTTGTACCTCTGATGGGGAAAGCTTCAGTCAGTAACATTATGGTCTTCTCCCGGTCTCGTTGTCGTCCCCAAGTCCTTGCTATGGCCCGTTTGTCAGCTGTGGCTAGCTTGCTCGCAATCCTTCCTCCATCCTCCTCACGGTTCGGTCCGCTTGCACTGTACTGCTACACTCCGCTCACTTGCTGGCACACTACTGCTCCTCATCGGCTGGCACCCTACAGCTCATCGTCGTTGGCTGGCATCCCCTCTGCCCAGTGGCTCCGCTCGCCTCTATATCCTCCCTCATTGCACTCCTCCTTAGTCACACCTAGTCGTGGTATTGCACTGCCTCCATTGCTGCAGCCCACGCCTTGGATCGACCCCTGTAATTTTCCGGCACAGGTGTTGAATACGGTTACAGTGTTGACCTGCGAGTCCAGCTGTTTTCCCTTAATGCGCGATCACTAGCCTCTCCCATAGGCCCCGAAAGGGCATTAGCCAAGCCGTCGTTTCTTGTGTTTAGGGGACCCTGCGGAAGGGTTTGGGTCTCTCTCCTGTACGTCTCTATCAATTGTCTTCTTACGTGTCTTGGGGATTTTTTCTATCTTAGGTGCTAGGCGAGGGAGGTTTTTCCTATGCATTCGCGGTGTTTCATTTTTCCCATGAAGAGGTGAAGCAGGAGGTGGCTTTGCATTTATAGGTTTTTTTCTCTTCATAGCTTGTGCTGCATATGGCTTTTTGTACCTAGACACAAATAACACCTGATTAAAAAAAAAGGGAAAGCAAAAGAAAACAACCAAGAGATGGGACACCAACCATCTTATCTCCACCTCCGGCGATTGAAATCTGAACACCATGGGAAATTATCGTCACTTTCCCCCTCCCACCTCTCGTCTCCCACCATGGCTACTGCCTAGGAGTTGACGTTAAGCCTTCTTCCCTCCTCTCCTGAGTCCCTCTTGGCCTACCCTCCTTGCGGTTGTTGTTCCCGTTCGTGCTTGCCGCGCTCATGATGTCCTGTTCTCCCACTTACCCCGCACTTGCTCTGCACCCCGTTTAGCATTTTGCACTGTCAGAAAGCTTCTAGCTTCTTTCATGGTCGGCGTTACAGTGTCGGACTCTCGGTCTAAGTAGGCCTGGGCTTGCTGGCCTTGTACCTCTGATGGGGAAAGCCTCGGTTAGTCACATCACAGTCTCGTCTCTATCTCGCCATCATCCCAAAAGCTCTTGCTATGGCCTGTCTGTCGGTTGTGGCTAGCCCGCTGACAATCCTTCCTCTTCCCCCCTGCGGGTTCCATCCGCTGGCACCGTACTGCCCCCTTCAGCAGGCACCTTACTGCTAACCTCGCTCCCGGCTGGCACCCTACTGCTACTTACCGGCTGGCACCCTACTGCTACTTACCAGCTGGCACCCTACTGCCTGGTGGCCCCGCTCGCCTCCCTATTCACGCGAATCGTTGAGCTCCTCCTCGGTTATGCCCAGTCATGGTATTGCACTCCTCCGTGGCCTCCGCCAACGCCTTGGTCAACCGATGTAATTACCGGCGCGGCCGTTCTCTACGGTTACATTGTCGGCCCACATTCTAGTGGTTTTCCTCTTACACGCGGTCACTATCTTGTCCCTCAGGCCTGCGTTTCGGGTCTTAGAGAAACTTTCTTTTGTTCTGTGGAGCCTGTGGAAGGGTTTAACTCTCTCTACCTGTACGTTTCTATGAATTGTTTCCTTACAAGTCTGGGGTATTAGTATCTCAGGTGCTAGACGAGGGGGGCTTTTCCTACGATTATGGGGTGCTAGATTTTTGCCATGAAGAGGTGAAGCGGGTGGTTGTTGTGATTTATAAGTTTTTTTCTCTTCATAGCTTGCGCTGCATAAGGCTTTTTGTACCTAAAACAAATAACGCATGATCACAAAAAAAAGGAAATAAAAAAAGAACCGACCAAGAGATGGGATCTTCACGCAACCATCTAAGTACCTTTCTATACTTAAGCTGCAATATGTTTATGCTCAATCAGCAAAACGCTGGCCTATGTCAGATATACTCATGTTGCATCCTGACTGTGCTAGCCTGCACTCTACATCCTGTGCGTCCCGTGTGTCCTGTACCCATGCGCCACATCTGGTTGCGTCTGGTGCGTCCAGAGACCCTTGCTTATTCTGGGTTCTATCCGGACACATGCAACAAAGCAACCCTCGCATTCATCCTGACTTAATCCTCAACACCATCACACATCTGGATTCACCACTGCCACTGATTCTCCTTTCAGCCTTCTTTGTCTTCTAGCCCGGATGTGAGCAAGGAGTGTTTCTTGTCAAAGAAAATAGAGTTAGTGCTGGCGCCTGGTGTGAAAGCCATCATACCCTTAATATACAATTTGCGCTATAGACCCCAAGTCACACTCAGCGTTCTATTTTCAGAACAACATCTTTGAACGAGCGCAACTGCCAGCTCACTCTAGTCTGAAAGCAAGTGATAGCCATAACACTCTCACGTCTAGCATAGTCCCTGGTGGTTTCTCGGCACTTAGCCTCAAACTGGACGCGACGTGACACCCTCTTTTGATCACAACCCCGGGCCTCAAGCTCAACATCCCCACTCCGCGGTCACAGCCTCAACACTCCACTACAGCCACCCAGGCGATCCTGAATCCGACACCTGCAGGTTCCTGGGCTCGATGCCAGCTATCCAGCAGTATAGGATTCATCCTGAGAGGGCTATTATTCATGAAGTTACAGGGCTGACGGATGATAAGGGGTGCTGGCGATCTCAGAACTCGATCGCAGATTCCTCCACAACTACTGATCCGATCCTGAATCCGATTGCGGAAGGTTGGTCGGCTCAAAGCCAGCTACGCAACTGTATAATATCAATCCCTCCGGGATTTTTATTCATGATGTTACAGGGTTGAATGGGATAGGAGGCTGGCGATCCCAGAACTCAATAGCAGATTCCTCCACAACCACAGATCCGATCCTGGATCTGATTGCGGGGGATCGTTGGGCTCGACGCCAGCTACGCAGCAGTATAAAGGACGTCTCTGTCGCATCAGAACTCAGGAAGTCGCTGATCCTTGTGGGTGTTGTCTTTAGAGGTACCCTGGCGATCCCAGAGCTTGATGGCAGATACCTCCATGACCGTTGGACCAATCCTGGCTCTGATTGCGCGAGGTTGTCAGGCTCGACGCCGGCTACCCAACGGTATAAGGTTCATCCCTCCTCGACCTTTATTCATGATGTTACTGGGCTGAATGGGGTGGGATGCGGGCGATCCCAGAACCTGATGGCAGATTACTCCACAACTACTGCTCCGATCCTGGATCTGCATGCGGGCTATTGTTGGGCTCGATGCCAGCTACACAAAGGTATAACGTATGTCCTGAGGCGACAATTCCCCATGGAGCTATAGGGGGTCGCTTGGGCAAGGGAGGCCAGGCTTGGGCAAGGGAAGCCGGGCTTGGGCAGTGGAGGCCGGTCTCAGGCTTGGATGTAAATCTGCCTGTTTATTAGAGCAATAGAAGCCTTCTTGTAGTAAATTTAATAGTTTGAGAGAATGAAATGTATGGTGACCCGGGTGACCAAGGTCAGAAAGACGTAAAGGGGCGACCCTTCGCTTATCTCAGGAAGATGTAGTCTGGTGTCAGATGGCGTCCTGAGTATTAGGTGCTGCGTCCGGAGCGTCCTGAGTACTAGGTGCTGCATCTGGTGCGTCCTGAGGATTAAGTATTGCGTCAGGTTGTGTCAGGTGCATTGTGTGGTAGGGTGCTTGCGTCATGGTTTCCAATTTGCGTTCCAGCGTCCGGTGCGTCAGACGCACAGAACGCACAGAACGCAGGGTAATATTTTTGCTGATGTCTACCCTCTTTACAAACACTCTTCCTCTACGAAAGCCTACGCTCTAAGAACCTGGAGACTATTGTGATAGTCTCAACGAGTAAGCTCGAACATAGCACTGTCGTGATAAGTCCTATCAAACATGACAATCCACCCATCTTAGTATCGAACGAGATAGTATCCTTCGACGCTTCACTCAAAGACAAGCAAGCCAGTTCCGTACTATCTGAAGAGATAGTATCCCCTACCCCTTGGTACAAAAGAACGAGACTTGATTACGTAGGAGATGACTGCCGTTGCCTGTTGCATACCTGCTCAATCATAGGATTGTTACAGCTACGGTATAAGTAGTCGATAAACTGATAGGGAAATGCACAGGAACCTAAGCCAATAGAGTGGAAGTGAAGACCCAATTACCCTGGGGAGAGTGTGTTGTTGCTGCGCTGGTCTAAACTAAGAAAGAGACAAGAGGCTTATGTGCAGAGGATTCTGCACCTCAAGCTCTCTACAAACATAGGGTTCGAGTGCGTACGCCCTCCTGACTGCTAAAACTACCCTATTCAAGTGCCCTATCCTACACCGGTATGCTCGAGTGTGTAAAAGTCTTCGTTGTTTGTTCCAAGTGGGGTTGCACCTGTGAAGGTTTCACCTTCACAATGGTATCCAGTGGCCCCTGGCTCTAGTGAACGACAAAAACAGGGCCCTAGGCATTTACTATAGCCAGGTGTTCACTTTACCAAAGATGACTAAGGTGGTGTTGGAATGCGGAGTAGTAACAAAATGGTGAGGTGAGGCAACAGTGGTAACCAGCCCCTCCACCGGGATAATAGAAGCAGCAGAATTCAACAATGTTATGCAAATCAGAAAGGCATTGAGTCCAGCACTGCCATGTCGTGGCCTTCAATGTCAGTTCTTCCATATGAGGCGCCAGGCCAAATTCACCCAATAGCTCGACAATTCAGAGCTATACCGAATAGGTGGCGATGTGCATGGACAGTAGTACTTGAGCAACATGAAACCTGCAAGAAGCACTTTGAATCGCAGGAGAATGGGAGATTAAGATAGTACCCAGAACTCCAGGTGACCGGATGCTATGCGTATTTTTCATCCTTATTTTCTTGTTCCCTACGAGTATAGCCAAAATTGTTCGTATGTAACTTCTTCCCCACTATCCCTGTTCATTCCCTATTCCCCGTTCATTACACTATAGGGCTTTTTTTCACTATAGCAAACAAGATTTGGTGGGGTCCGAATATTCCTGCTCTTGCAGTTCATTATAGCTAGGGATTCACTATGTCCAGGTTCATTATAGCCGAGTGCAACTGTATTTCCCGGTCGATGGTATCCGAAAGGATTGACCGCCAAGCGCATGGGATTCAAAAGGTTTTCTCGTCCCCCTCATATCTGGAGCGAACGCAGGGGGATTGTGGGGCTGAGTTTCGGTCGCCAAGGACTCTAAATCGTATTCGCTCTGCACATGCATGGACTTGTAGATAGTCGGACAACCGGAAAAGGTTGGGCTCACTTTTTCCCTTTCGGGGGCTTTTTCTTCTTCTCTGGGTTCGAATTGCGCGAAGGGTTTGTGAATTAGCTACCGTAAAAACTGGAATAATTGGCCCTCACTCTAGTATGTTGACTTAAGGTATGTCTCGCTAAGGTTCATACATTTGTTTAAAACTTTCCTCTTTCTACTTCACCACTCCAATCACCGCATATCAAGAGCTAGCGTTCGGGCTCGGAGAAGTGAACCCTAGTTTTCAGTTGAAACACCAATTTCCTTTAAAATAGGGGCTTTCCGTGCACCCAACCTTATATCAACATACTAGCGTGAGGGCCAATTATTCCAGTTTTTACGGTAGAGCAAGATGAATTGATTATCGAGATTTTGCACGGCCGAACGCACTCCAGTTGCCATAGTAACAACGTGGGTAAGGGTTACTGGATTGCAGACAGGAAGTGCGGGGCTCACACGCACTCCTGGAGTGCAGCCTTCTGCACCCACTTCGCCTTGAATTTGGAGGGTAAACAAATGATATGACTGGAGGATTTCAATGTCGTAACCAAAACCCTACTCAAACACACCGAACAATGTAGTACTGTGGGGTGAAAAGCGATCCTATTGAACTTTCGATAACATTTCTGTATTTTATATTTATAGCTTGCTCTATATAGCTAGATAGTTCGATGTGGCGAGATAGAGGCGTGGGAGCGATTAGTAAG
>Ga0307509_10007698_pt1 | contig 13987 bp, 15 predicted proteins | sample 10_EM_MG_FD_202245 | JGI IMG/M metagenome (GOLD analysis project Ga0307509, IMG submission 202245) | Populus trichocarpa ectomycorrhiza microbial communities from riparian zone in the Pacific Northwest, United States - 10_EM | ecosystem: Host-associated > Plants > Roots > Unclassified | place... | reverse complement strand
CTTTTGACCGACATGCCTCAGGGCCAAAACGGGGGCTTGTATTTGTCTTTATCGTGATACTTGCCTTTAAAGCGGAGGTTTGCGCCTTTAAGCAAATAAATTCTAGGATTTAACAAAAAAAAAAAAAGCTCATTCCAACAGTATCCGGATGCCAAGGCGTTCAGGGAACTGATCGCCAGATGGTAGGAGAAACCTTTAACCAGTACTATAACTTAAAAGTACCCAACTTCACACTACCAACACTCCTTCTTAACCTCCTTGGTATTTGTTTCCTTTCTATCATTCGATAGACAGTAGGTTGGAGATTCAGAGAGCTGAAAAGTATACACAATATATTAACCTTTGAGTGAGCTATAGGGGTTTTAAATGCACCACCATTTCTAGTGGTGCTCCGCTTTAAGGCTTCCCCGGCCGAGAGTTGAAATTGAATCTTGGCGCCAAGTCATCCGGATACTTGTGGAATGCGCAAGTACTGGACTCGAGCACTGCCCATGTGCCAACAACCCTACTCACAAAAGCAGCTTTTAATGGTTCTATAATTGGCTTTGGACCTCTGCGAGAAACCCCCTTCATCCGAAATGCAGAGAATAAAGGGGAACTCCCCATTCACTTGCCATTTGTTGGAAGCTAAAATCTAGACTATTTAGCGCGAGAGATCACCAACCGAAGCACAAGCCTTCCACAGCCTCGCAGTCGTCGTCATGATCTTCGCCCCCAACCAGGCTTGGTTAGTCCTTGGCAGGAACAGAGCAACTACTTTTCACATGAAACACGGGGATTTCCCTTTCAAAGTCTTCTTCCCCTGTCCAGCAAGGCTAATTTACCCACCGCTGACCTGCTCCTGTGCCGATACCGTACTCGAGTACACCTCTTAACCAATGCTTCCGCTGCTCCGCTCCCGCTCCCCATCAAATACTCTCCTGAATTCCACCTTCGCCCCCCTTCTCCACAATCAATCTCCTCACTATGTTGAATTACTTAGCGATATCCTTCATATTACCACTCCTGCTCCCATCCACTTCCGCCACGGATTGTGAGTGCTATCGGACCTCCACGGGAAGCTACTTCACCGACTACGAATTCCAGGATTTCCGAAAACATTCTGGTCCACTCATCGTTCCCGAATTGCCTGACGCGTTGCCGAGGGGCATCAAACCAAACGCGGAAGATTACTCGTCGAATCCAAATATCGGAGCCTTTCAGGATGGCTATATAAGGTCCGACGAGTTCACAAGCCATTGGTTTGTTCAAGACTGGGGGAAAGAACCCACTAGCGAGTTCCCAATAAGGATGCAGAATAGTCGGAGCAATGTTTATCTTGGTATCCCTCTCCCCTGCCCCTTTCCGGTAGGCGAGTTTGATTGCTCATGTGTCTGGGCTGCAGTTTCTGCTGATTCAAATAATTCATCGTCGAAATTGGTGCTGAGAACTCATCGGTTTGATAAATTCCACTCCTCAGCTGAGGTTGAAAATGGGTATGCATCGAACATCCGCATTTATGGTATATATCGCCCAACAATGGTTAATAGGGGGTTAGGATGCGAAACATCCTGCATGCTTCTATCCGCATTCGCGCACGAGTTTACGGTGCCGCCGGTGCTGTTGCAGGCTTATTCATCTTTCAAAATGACCACAACGAATCTGATATCGAGATCTTGACCCGTGATGATCCGACTGAGATCTGGTATTCCAATCAGCCGGTGGTGGATGATCGTATGCTATCTCACTCTGTCCATCTCTCATAACAATCTATCTTGGAGACTACAAAAAGCTAACGGATCGGGGAAAGGCGGGAACGAGATCCATGGTTCCTCCACGAAGGTAAACATGACCACACAGGACACTGTCGATGGTACCCAAGCGGAAAAACTTAAAAAACGCAACACTCCCACAACCCAGATTAAATATGACGATTGGCATACTCATCGCATAGACTGGGTAGCTGGCAAGTCATCCTGGTTCGTGGATGGCGAGCATTTCCTCGATAAGAAATATGGCGTTCCCACCGTTCCTTCTTACTTTGTCATGGTTTGTTTCTGAGATTATACCTTTGCTCATGGAGGTGACTGATTGATTGGAATGCAGAATATGTGGTCTGACGGCGGCGTCTGGTCCGGAAACATGACGAAAGGAGAATCTGCTTATATGGAGATCGAATTCGTAGAGATGGCCTTTAACGTTTCCGGGGATGGCAGCAGCTCCTCGGGTAGGAAAGTGAAGAGAGGTAGATCTAGGAAATGCGGCAAAATATGCGTGATTGACGACGTGGCTGTCGTCGGAACACCAGAAGGTGCAAAGGGTGCAGCATTAAGGATGGCTGTGGACCCGAGGCTCCTGAGTATGGCTCTATTAGTTGTTATCGTATTATCTTTTTAGGGCAAGGTGGGAGTGAGAGAGGCCGTGGTGGTGGTGTGAGATCTGTTGGCTGGCTGGCTGGTTAGCCCGTGGGTTGGATTTAATAGCTTGATCTCCTTTGAGGTGGAGCCATGATATTCTAGAATAATGATATGACACCCTCTTTATGGTAACTTAACCAGCCATCAAGAGCATACGTGCGCTAGTCATGCACAGGAAATGGAGTAAGGTTTGAGAGGAGGACCATATCGGTGGCTTAAAACCCCTGCAGAAGACCTGTAGACAAACAACTCTGGGTATATAGTGTAAAGAAAGGGAAAACCCCAGAATCGGACATGGGAACTAGGGCAAAAGAATTGGTATTGAAGGAAATAGGGATTCCAAGCAATTAGGCCCTACCACTTACTGCGTGAGGGGGGATTATCGAGAATCTAGCGGGAACCAAGGGTGATGTCCTGTAAGAAGTGGAAGAGTTGAGAACACGACTGGAATGTACTCGAGTACTGTATAGAATTTTCGCCTTGAGATTAAGGGGGTAAGGGGTAAATGCAGTGAAAAGTCATACTTTAGGCCTTGGCTGAAGCAATAGACATTACTAGAGGCGACTAGGACTTTCTGGCAACATTTATATTTATTTTAGTTTCTTGTGGAAAATTTATACTAAGAATTAACTAGAATGTGGAATAGAATATTGGAGGAAGGATAAGGATAATCTTTAGTTGATTAGTTTAATTATATATGTTATAGTTTGGGGAAAGCTGTTGTAAATAGATGATATTACAAAAATTGAAAATAAAGTGGTTATGGAGAGAGGAGCAGTGTTGGAAGAAGTATTCTGAGACTCCTGGGAAATTAAGTAAGGTAAAGAAATGTGAGATAAGAGAATGGACGAAAAAAATGTGAAAAATGAAGAAAAAAAGGAGAAAAAAGAGGAAAAAGTATAAGAAAATAGATGTGGTATTATAGGTACTAGCAGCCCCCCCTGGAGATCTCAAGAGTATATTAAATCTAAAAGCTATTAATGTCATTAATAATGGATAAGTGTGAAAAGAAAAGTGAATTATATAAAGTGAATACTATTGAGGCTTCTTCAAGAAAGCTTTAGGGTTATACTGTATAAAAGGGCAACAAAATATAAAAATAAAATCGTAGTTATACTTATAGTTATACACAAAAATTGATATGAAAAAGACTCTGTAAAAGAGGTGACCTTCTGATTTCTTTCTCAACTACTCCTTCTCTCTTCTAGAGCGTCTTTGTGCTTCTTGTTATTCAGCTTTGGCATAGGTACTAACGCCACTAGCCATTGATTTTAGTCTCCAGAATGGCTTAGGGTAAGGTATCCTGACGAGTGGGGTAAGAGTTTTCTTCGCAAAGGTGTAAGTTCAGAATGGATAGGATACAGATTTTCTTTTCCTTTCTTTTAGTTATTATTTATTTTTATTTTTTATATGATATATTTGTTGTTAAGGTACAAAAGCTCCCACACTCCGTGCCCTCAATTTTCCTCTTGCTTAAAATACTTTCCGCATTCGGCCAATGTAAACCTCAGGGTTTGGTCTTTGTTTCGTCACGATACATGTATTTTGGCTTTTCACTTGGGCTTCATTTTCAAGTGAAATATATATTTCACCTTTGTTGAGAGGATTTTTTCTTGAAAAGTCAAACTGGTAGTTTGACTTTACTTTCTCTCTCCCCCTCCTCCCTGTCCTCTGGCCTGGCCTGCTGGCCTTGTCCTGATGTCGTCTAACCCTCTGGCTTCCACTAGTGCAGGCCCAGCCTCGGCTGTAAGCCCTGCTCGCTCTGCCTCCTCTCGCCAGGACCGTAGGGCTAATGCAATCTCTCGTTCATCGTCATCCCAGTCCAGTCATGCCTCTCTCTCCGGGGAGGCTGATCTTGACCCGGCGTGGTTCCCCACTGTCTACAATGCCTCCGCCGCTACCTTCCCCAATAGTCACCTCGCCATCGCCCCCCTTTACGCCCAACTTATCTACATGGTTAATTACCTTGGTGCCTCAGTTACCTTCCGGACTTTGCAGGTTGAGACCCTCACCTGCGCCCAGGCAGAGCCCTCAGCCACCCCCTCACCACCAGCCACATCCACCCTGAAGGCGTCCCTCAAGGATTTGTCCTCTTGTGTTGCTGCTCTCTCCACCCAGTACGCCACACAAGTGGCACCCCCGCTGCCTCAAGCGCCACCTCCTCCCGCCCGTGCTGCCCAAGCTAAACCAGCTGAGCAGAAAAAGAAACTCGCCACCTGCCTCTCATCTCGCACGGTCTCCGCCCCGGATTTTCCCTTCCTTTTCGAGGGGAAATGCTATGCCAACCAGGACACATACGCCAAACGCCACCCAGACTCACCCCAAGCTGGTATCCTTTTTGCCTCTCATCATCCCCAGTCAGAGGAAGCCAAACTTTACTCCAAGTGATACCCAGCCACCTCACATTTCCATAGCGGTTCCCCCCCGGTTTCACAGTTTCGGAATACCCACCGCCCCAAGAACAAACCTGGGCACAAGTGACCAGGAAGGGCGGTAAGGGCAAGAAAAATGCCACTGCAGCACAAGTCGCTGCGTCAAGCAAGAGTAGTGTCCCCAAAGGACCCCCACCGCTCCAAGCTGCTCAACGTTGTTTCTTTGCCCAGCGCACCTCCCCAACCCTCCCGAACGATTCGTTCATCAAGACTGCTACCCTTCCCGACATCATGGCCACTGGGCTTAAAGAGGCCAACTGCTCCCTACCCCTCTCCCTTACTGCCTCGGTCAATCGCAATGGTGCTGTTACTCTTACAGCTAACCCATACACCCCGTCTTCTGCTTACTCCCCTTTGTTTGATGCAATGACTAAGAAGCTCAATTAGAGTTTCCCTGTTGGAGATAATCTATTTCAGGTTTTTAGGGAGGCACCTACAAGTGTTGAGCTCCTTATTCACAATCTTCCTCTCTCTATACTTCCGCACGAGCCTACTGACCTCTTCTCCTCACTCCTTGAATCAATCACCAAAGCTATTGACGACCCCATAGTTGGGGCTAGATTCCTGGAGTCAGATCCGGCTAAAAGGGCTGAGAAGCACAGAACCTCCTTGGTTGTCGCGGTCGACCCACTTCATGTTCCCCGGTACAGCAAATCCATCTGACGTTTCTCCCGCGGCCGCATAGTCGCTTCTGCCTACTCTGCCTCCAAGTCCACACAGTGCAGAAAATGCTGGCATTTTGGTCACTCTGCTCCTCTATGCAAGGAAGAGGCACAAGCTTGCGCGATCTGCACTCTCCTCCACCATCGTTCCGCCCACAGATGTGCTAACCAAAGCAATCCGAAAGGAGGCTTTGAGAAGTCGGTCGTGGGATGCGGCAATGCCTCCCCTCCTCTCTGTATCAACTGTGGGTGTCAGAACGCCTCCTTCGATGGCACCTGTCCTGTCTGCCGCAAAGCCCTCTCCGCTCTCGATCCTCCGGGGGACCAAGACATTCCCGATGCCCCTGATGCCGGCCTCCCTCAAACTACCTCACAGGGTCCAACAGCTCACCCAACTGTACCGGCAACTCCAGCCAGGCACGGCCCTTATTTCCCTCCCTCTAGCGAATCTCCGCAACCCGAAACCCTTAAACTCTTTCGCAGCGCATCCGCCCAGCCTAACCTCGCCGCTCCCCTCCCCCGCAGGAACCTCTTTGGTGTTGGCAGCACCCTCTTCAGCTCTAGCACCGGTGCCGACTGGAGCGAGCCCCCGCTGACCGACGGCCACATGCATCTTTAGATGTCGCCAACCCCATCCCCAACACAGAGCCCTCCACCTTTCCAATCCTCCCAGGACCCTGGTTGTTTAAATCTTTCAATTATTCAGCATAAATGTCACGGTAGCAGAATGTTTTTCAAAGTCTTTTTGTTTTTTTACTTTGGTAGAAAGTTCTACTCATATTGTGGCTCTCCAAGATATTCCTCTTTGGAGGAACTGTCCCCCTGTTTTTTGTAACTATAAATGTTTTTTTCCCCCTGCAAGTGACAGTTATAGACCTCGAGTGGCAATGTATATCGACGCATGGTTACTAACTGTGATTTCTGTTCTTCCTGTATTTTTTGAAAAGGGCGACCTCATGGCAGTGAACTGTCACTCCCCCTAGGGTCATTTTGATACTTCTCATAATTTGTTTTGTTTGTACAATGCCTACACTATCCCTAGTGGTCACACCAGGTCAGTTTCTCCTGTTGATTTATTTCCCCAGCATTATTTTCCTACACTTGTCCTTGGGGACCTCAACATTCACCACTCCACCTTAGACCCAACTCGTTTGCTCTCCGACTACAATCAGTTTATAAGTTCTCCTTATGTTGAGAGGGCATCAGCTCAGTTGTTTTTTGTCCTCAACACACCTGTGGTCTACACTAGGTTCCCGTTCACCTCAAATCATCGCCCTGCAGTTCTAGATTTTTCCTTTGCCAACTCTGCCTTGCTCCGGTATTGGTCGTCCTGGAACCTCTCCCTTCCCCAGACCGGTTCGGATCTCACCGCCCTCACAATCATTCTCTGCATTCCTCTCGTAAAGCCCCTACCCTGGGTCCTAAACTGGAAATACACGGATTGGGATCACATCTCCGCTCTGCTCGCCAATTTGACGCTGGCAACCCCCCCGCGCTCCCCACTCCGAGCTCACTTGACATATGGTTCGACAACAGCCTTGCCAAGATCACACACCTCATCACCTCGTACACCCCAACCAGGCGCCCATTCTCCTACTCTAAACCGTGGTGGACTACCGAACTTATACAGCTACGACGCATTCATCAACATACCTCCCACCTCATCAGGAAAAATGAGGGCTCGCCCGCCCCGCCCCTTGTGGCTCAGAACACATATTTCAAGGCTATTCAATCTGCCAAGAGAGTTCACTGTTCGCAGTGGCTGGCCGACGTCTACTTGCGATCACTCTGGGATGCTAGACAGATTCCAGCCGGCAGAGCCCCAGATCGTTTACTCACACTCGAGAATGCCTCCTCCCTCACCGAAATTAACTATACACTTCTACAACATATTTTCCCTCCTAGAGCCTCTCCTCCGCCTCGCCTCATCCTTCCTGCGTTTAAGGACGTCCCCCGTTTTCACCATCAGAAGTGTCCTCCGCCCTTCGAAATCCTCTAACACGTGAGCCCCTGGCCCAAGTGGTATTCCTTACTCTATCTGGAAGCAGGTCTACAATGTCAACGAGCGGCTCCTTCCATCACTTGTCACTCCCATCCTCACCCATGGATATCACCCGCTAGCCATGAAGAAGGCAAAGGGCATTGTCCTGGATAAACCAGGCAAACATGATTACCCTACACCTGCTTGCTTTCGCATCATTGTCCTGTTTGAAACCGTCTCCAAGATCCTCGAAAGACTTTCTGCTCTTCATCTCACCTCTGCCGCCCGCTCCCTTGGCCTCTTACACCCCAATCAGTGTGGGTCCCTGGCAAGTCTGGGCTGTTTCGACGCTGGTGCTACACTCACCCACGAAGTCCGCCTACTTCAGGCTACTTCCTTCAAACTATCAACTCTCTTCCTGGATGTCAAAGGTGGATTTGACAACACCTGCGCAAACAAGCTGGCTACAATCCTCACCAGAGGAGGTGTTTCCGCTTACCTGGTTGCCTGGATCAAGTCTTCCCTCTCCAAACGCCAGTGCCGACTTATATTCCAAGGCGCCTAAGGTTTTCTGCCCGGTCGCTGTTGTCACCCCTCAAGGCTCTCCGATTTCTCCTCTCCTTTTTGTGCTTTATATAGCCAGCCTCCACCCGACTGTCCCCCAAGGTCTGGCAATTTCATATGTCGACGACCTCACCATCACGGTGGGCTCAGACTTTGTATGTTCGAATATCCGCGCACTTCAATACTATTTCAGCATCATCCAAAGGCAAGGTGCCGACCTGGGGGTGGCTTTATCTGTCCCCAAAACCGAACTCATTCACTGGAGAACTCCGAATGACCATTCGGATGTTTCCTTCGCTCCCATCGTGATTAACGACATGCTTTTTCCTCCCTCCCAAGTTGTGAGATGGCTAGGCTATTGGCATTCCCCTACTTTAGACTCCTCCGTTCATTTCCTGAGACGACTGGCACTAGCCAAAGCCTCTTTCACCACAATCCGACAGCTCAGTGCAGCTGGCGAAGGCCACTCCTCCTGGTGCAACAGAAATCTACTCTTCAGCGCCATTCTTCCTATCCTCACCTACGGCTGCGACCTGTTTGTTCTGGACGAAGCCACTCTCAAGAGACTCAACTCGTCCTGGCATGCTGTGCTTCGATAGACAACTAATTGCTTTTACACCACCGCCCTCGGCGCTCTGTACCGGGAGGCCTCTCTACCACCCATTTCCTCCATGTGCAAACACCGCCGTCGGTCAGCTGCCAGCCGCTTCGTCTGCGCCCCTTCGGAATTCAACCTTGCTACCGCCCGGATACCCAAATCTGTGCCCACCTGGGACCAGGGTTGTTCTGCGGACGATCACCGCTTTCTCCTCCGAGGCTCCTCCAAAGCCGTCCACCTTACTTTATTTCTTGGCCCGGCAGTTAATTCCGCCAAGCACCTACCACTAGACCCCTTGTGTCATGAGGTTTCAGAACTGATTGAGGACATCCCTATCCTCCCGTTCGCCTCAACCGATCTCGTAGCGCTCCCGCTGTCGAGGATACCTTCCGTCACCTACCAAGCCCTCAGAGCTGCTCTGTTACAGTCACTCCTTGCTGACTGGTTAGACTTGAGTCCGCCAGTGCCCCTCTCGTATCCTTATGGTGCCTGCCTCACTCCCCACGCCTTTACTGGCCTCCATCGATTTATATGTGGCCCCATTCACCAGATGCGTACAGGTGCCAGCTACCTTGCCGGGCATGTCTCCTGGAGTAGCAGGGACTCCAGCACCTTCTGCCCGTTCTGTGAGGAAGACGATGAGTCCTTCCAGCATACGATTCTCCTCTGCCCCGCTAAGGCTCAGCCTCGCCTCACCCATCTCTCAGGTGTAGATGACATTGGCCCTGACGGTCCCCTCGGGCTCTCGGTTCCCCTCCTCAGGGGGTTAGCTGAGTATCTCTACGCTACTCGCACAGGTTTCTCTCCAACCATGTTGCGTATTCGAGCCAATACTGCGACTCCTGAGCCAGGATCGGCCTCAGATTGTGCTTAACCCAAAACCCCCTTGCTTGGCCCCAGCCTTCCAGGTATTGTCTTTTCAAAAAACTCGCCTCCTTGAGCTTCTCCTCATGGTATTTTCTATACACTTTATGAGTTTCCTTTGTTCCTGATTGACTGCGGCCGTGGGCAGGTAGGGCGGTGAGGTTTTAGTACTTGTGAGTGTTTTTCTTATTGGCTATAAGGAGGACTTTAGTTTACTTTTCTTTTGTTAGTCATCGATGGCGATGCCACAGGGTTCGGATGATCCCACTCGGAGAGTGTCTGCATGTTTTGTTTAAGTTTTGTTATTTCCTTTGTTGGTTTTTGGAATTAAGGTTTTTTATATGCCCTATTGCGAGCCGCATGCAGGATTTTGTACCTAAATCAATAATCACATGATTCAAACAAAACAAAAAGAAAAAAAAGATACAAGAACTCGCATGCAGCGCTAGCTATGGCGTAAACAAAACCTTAATCCCAAAAAACTAATAACAAAGGAAAAATCATACCACCGTCCCCAAGAGCGTCAAGTATTCGACACGGCACCAACACATGGTTGACAAAGGAAAGTACAAACACTATACTAGCTAAACAACTAACTCGTTACTGAAGGAAAGCAACCTAAAGTCCACCGCAGTAAAAAACCTAAACGGGGCGAGGCGGAGAAGAGCAGAGGAGGCCCACGGGGGGTGGGGAGGATGGAGGGGAGGGAAAGACCATTGAGGCCGGCGAAGGAGGCAAAGAAGGGAACATGTCCGGCGGGCAGTTCGTAGCAGTAGCCCTGATGTAGGCAGCGAGGGAGGAGAGGAGGGAAACCGAGGACCAAAGAGGAGCGTCCGGACTGACTGAGGTCAAGCCTTGGAGGTGGCGCGACCTGGCCGCAGCTTTCGCTGCGCAGCGTAGTATGGCATGGCTGAAGGTTTCTTGTTCTTCGCCACAGAGAGGACTGAGGCGGGAGGCACCAGGGGACGACCAGGAGTGGTGGGCGGCAAGGTAACTCTTCTGGGCCCTCATCTGATGAATGCGGCCAGCTATGAATTTCCCTAGCCCCATAAATGGGTGAGGAGCGAGTGCAAGGTAAAAGGAGTAATACGGTGGAGGAGGTTGTTCCAGGCACCAGGCCTCGAGCATGAGGAGATGGGCCTTGCCTTTAAGGGAAGAGTAAGCGGCCTTCAGAACGTTGTCGGGAGGGAGGTCCGGAAGGTCCGGGAGGAGTGAGGAGTTTATAAGAGGGGCGAACGAGAGGCCCCCGAGGAGGGGGAGGGTAAGGTAAGCCATGGCATCCACAGGGAGGTGGGTCCAGGTCAGGGGAGAGGGGCGTGGGGTTTTCCAGTTGAGCGGCATGAGGTAGGGGTCTAAGCGGGTACAGAGGGAGCGATGAGAATCAGGAGCACGAAACTTGAGGAGGGAGGGAAAGGACCTGCAGAAGCGGGCAGATGCAGGATTAATCTGAGGGGGGGAGCACACTAGCCGAAGAGCGGCCACGCGCCTCTTGTGGGGAAGCAGGATTGACAGGGGAGGTAGGCATGCTTCGGCGGAAAGGATCTGGATGGGCGTGGCCAGGAAACAGTTTGAGACCCAGCGCTGAACCTGTCTCCAATGGACCTCCATCTTGGAGAGGAGGCCCTTGGAGGGGACGAAAAGGTCCGCCCCATAGGAGAGGATAGGAAAGAGGAGAGAGAAAGCGAGGAGATGACAGAGGTGGGGGGAGACCCCCGAACCATCGGAGGAGAGGCGTCTAACTGCGGCAAAGGCCGCCTGGGAGAGGGGGAGTCGGCGGGAGAAGTGGGCTGAAGAGGCGAGGTTGGGAACGAACCAGTACCCGAGCCACCTGAGTTTAGGAGAGGGGTGAAAGAGTTGGCCATGAAGAGCCACCGGGGGAGGCCTGCTGGTAGAGGGGGGGTCACTTTACAAGGGGTACGCCAGTATATGAGCTCCGTCTTTGGAACCGAGAAGTCAATACGCCTTGCGTGGGCACCGCCCTTAAACGTCCAAAAATACCTTGCAGGGTCCTGGAGTTAGAGCGATTGGAGGGAGAGGACGTAGTGACAGAGAAGTCATCGACGTAGGAGAGAACCAGACCTTTTGGAACCGGGATGTGGAGGGGTGAGACGTAGATAACGACCAGCAGGGGAGAGACTGGAGAGCCCTAGGGGGTACTAACTGAGACGGGAAAAGACGCGGGGCGAGCCCTGGAAAAGCAAACGGCAGGAGCAGCTGGACAGAAAGGACCTGACCCAGGCAACCAGGTAGTGATTTACCCCTTTGCGTCGGAGATCGGAGCAGAGGCTCTTGGCGTCGACATTGACGAAACCACCCTTTATATCGAGGAAAAGCGAGGAGACTTTGCGACCCGGGCCCTGGCGGGTACGGACCGTGTCGGTGAGAGCCGAGCAGGCGTCGAACGAGGACAGAGAGGGGAGTGACCCGCATTGGTTGCCGTGAAGGAGGCCGGTGAACCCTGCGATGGGGGCGAGGTGGGAGGCGACTATCCTTTCCAAGATCTTGGAGACAGTCTGGAGGAGGACAATAATCCTGAAGGAAGCAGGCGAGTCGTAGGACTGCTTGCAAGGTTTGTCGAGAACAACCCCGTTTTCTTTCTTCTGGGAGGAGGGGTGGTGGCCAAAACGGAGGAGGGGGGCGAGGAGGGACACCAAAATGCCTGGGGAGACACGATGAACCAATTTCCAAAACGAATAGGGGATACTATCGGGACCGGGGGCCGAGGAGGGTGAACACTTGAGGAGAGACAGGGAGACATCCTCTTTGGTGAGCTCAGGACACTCACCGAAGTGGAGGAGCATCGAGGGGAGAGCAGGGGCGGGGTGGACAGAAGTGATTCAGGAGGGCTTGGTTCATTTCCTCCGGAGACGAAGCACCCGGAAGATTGGTGAAGCGAGGGGCGGGAGTGCCGGCTGCTATCTTTTTCACAGCCCAGATCGAGTAGGGGGTAGCTGAGCCGAGGAGGGACTTCCAGTGAGCTTTCTTCGCAGCTTTGATGGCTTTGAAAGAGCCCTGCTGCTAACTTCTGTGACTGTTGTTTTTTTTTATTTTTTATTTTTTATTTTAATCTCGATGATTAATTGTTTCTATCGGGGCAAACGCACACCTGTGCTCATCCCACAGTCCTTGGTACAACGGACTTTGTGCCAAGCATGGGGCACGTAGTCTAAAACCTCCAACTAAAGTACATCCCGCCATCCCCAAGCTAAAATTCTCTGACCCTGCGCGAGAGAGAAACCCGCGCCCAGTACTATGGGTAGAAACTACAAGGAGATGAGATAGTGGGCCTGAAAGCCACGAGCCAAAAACCCCTGCGAAAAACCTAGCCTAAAAGAAAAACATCCCCAACCGACCGTAGACACAACCAAGAAAGAAAAACAAACCCACTCCCCCAAATCAAACCACCGATAAGCTAAACCGTTGTAAAACCCCACCGGGCACAGCTCTCGAAGGAATAGGGACTCCTGAATGATGGGTCTCGGGGACACACAAAGGGGAGGTAACTCCCAGGGGGTAAACAACTCCGCCAGCCGAGGCTCAGGAAGAGCGACCGAGTTCGAGAGAATGCCGCCTAAAGAAGGAAGGATCGTGGCAGACGGAGGAAGATCCAGTCGGCTATTTCGGGAAACAGGACCCGGAAAGAAGGTTTAAACTTGCACCCATAGTCCAAGGACATCAGAAGAGAGCAGAGGTCTGGTGGTGGGCGTAGAGCCATGAGCGGTAGGGTGCCAGCCGATCCAAGCATTGGGGAGGGAGAGGGCGGAGGGCTAACCGACACGAGAAGTACAAGGAAGGCCGACGGAAGTGGGTTCACCATGTTTCGTACAAACCGCCAGTACCAGCAGAGCACAAAGAAGACAGTGCAATACGAGAGAGCACTGCCACCAGTGGCAACTACTTTATCGATCGTCCGAGACTAAAGACCGACCGTTGACGGGTAAGGGGTTGCCGACCATGGAGGGCTGCCCAAGCGAGCCCGGAGAAGAGGGGGTGAAGGTGAACTCAACCAACCCCTAGGAACAAGCTTGCCAGGCTTGACCATCAGAAGGGAAAGGAAGAGGGGAGAGAGATGGCTTCAACTAGACAGAGGCAATGTGGCTTGTCTGATGAGAGGGGGGTGGATGGAAGTGACAATGATTTCCCGTGGTGTTGAGATTTCAATCGCCGGAAGTGTAAAGGAGACAAAGGATGGCTAACTACTGTGAATTTTTTCCATTATTTTGTTTTTTTGTATCATGTATTCGTTGTTAAAGTAGAAGAACTCCATCCATCCTCCGTCTCCTCTACACACCCGGCGATTGAAATCTCAACACCACGAGATTATCACCACTTTTCTTTTCTCCACCCGCCGCCATGAGCTCGTTCTAGGGGGTGGAGTCATACCTCCTTTACACTCCTCTTCCCTTAGGTTTATCCCTTTGGGCTTTCTTCACTCTGGGTTGATGGTTTTCGTCTTCTTCTGATGATGTTTCCTCTGCCTACCCCGCACT
>Ga0307509_10007697_pt1 | contig 13988 bp, 12 predicted proteins | sample 10_EM_MG_FD_202245 | JGI IMG/M metagenome (GOLD analysis project Ga0307509, IMG submission 202245) | Populus trichocarpa ectomycorrhiza microbial communities from riparian zone in the Pacific Northwest, United States - 10_EM | ecosystem: Host-associated > Plants > Roots > Unclassified | place... | reverse complement strand
CGAAGTGAGGCTCTCGGGAAAAAGCTTCTCGCCCGGAAGCACGATCTGTGCAGGTGCAGCGGCCTGTGCCAGCGACGCAGCAGCGAATGCTACGAGGCAAGCCAAAGAGATGGTGCGTGAACGAGAGCGGATTCGAGTTTGCAAGAACTGCTTCCTGAATGTTGTTGCGCTTAGTGCGAATACGCAATGCGGTAGATGAGATTGGCGCCGTCGTCGCTGACCAGCAGCGAGCCGTCGCTTGCGACCACGCTGCCGACGAGGCGCGCCCAGGCGTTGCCGTCGTCGGCAATCATGCCGACCATGAAGTCCTCGTACTCACCTGTGGGCGCACCGTCCTTCATCCGTACACGCACAACCTTGTGGCCGGTGCGATAGGCGCGATTCCAGGAGCCGTGCAACACTGCGAAGCCATCGCCGACGTATTCCTTCGGGAACGCCGACTTGCCGGCCGTGGCCGTGTAGAACGTGAGCGTGAGCGCAGCGGAGTGCGCCTGGTAGAGCACGTCCGGCACGATAGCCTTGCCGGCGAGATCCGGGCGGTCGCCCTTCAGACGCGGGTCTTCGTGGTTACCCATGTAGTACCAGGGCCAGCCGTAGTAGCCGCCCTCCTTCACACGTGTCGAATAGTCGGGCACGAGATCGTCGCCGAGCATGTCGCGCTCATTGGTCGTGCACCACAGCTCGCCCGTCTTCGGTTGCATGGTCAGGCCGACGCAGTTGCGGATGCCGGTGGCGAAAATCTTGCCCGGCTGGTTCGCACCCACATCGAACACGAGCACGGCGGCGCGATTCTCTTCCTTGTCCCAGGCGGCGCCGAGGCCGTGCTGCGCCTCCCATGCCTTGACCTCGGCGGGCGTCTTCTTCGACATCTGTTCGGCGACGTTCGATTCGGAGCCCACGGAAACGAACATCCGCTTGCCATCGGGCGAGAATGCGAGGTCGCGCGTGAAATGTCCGCCGCCGGTGGGCGACAGCTCGGGCACGATCACTTCCGGCACGCCGCTCGCCTTGGTGTCGCCGACTTTGTAGGCGTAGCGCACGACGCGGTTCATTTCGGCCACATACAGCCATTGCGGCTTGTCGCCGACCGGATAGAACTGGATGCCGAACGGCTGCAGCAGGCCTTGCGCGAACACTTCGATTGTCGCGGCCTTCGTGCCATCCGCTGACGGACGCAGCACTTTGACGCGGCCGCTCTGGGTCTCGGCGAGGAAGATGTCGCCGTTCAGTGCGAGGCGCATGGTGCGCGGGCCGCCCAGACCGCTGGCGAACACATCCACTTTGAATCCCGCGGGCACCTTGGGGCTCGCGCCGGCCGGCTTGTCGACGAAGCGCGGGAAATTGCGGGCTGCCGGCGTGTCGTACGGCGCGGGCAGCTTGGCAACTTCAATCTTGTGCACGCGGCCGGGCACATCCTTCTTCCAATCGGCCTCGCCCTTGGCCGGTGCCGCATTCGCCGCCGGCGGCGGGCCGGGCGGCGGACCGAATCCCGGGCGCGCAACTTCCTTGAACGTGCCGTCCTTCACCGCCTGGAAATATGCCAGCAGATTGTCGCGGTCGTCCGGCTTCGGCACGGCAATCACCATCGACGATCCCGGCACCACCGTCGTCGGCGAGGCGAGGAAGCGGCTCAACGTCGACGCATCCCAGGTGAGATTGGAGTCGCGCAGCGGCTTGGTGTATGTGAACGCGGGATGGGTTGCTGCCTTGCGGCCGAGCACGCCGTTCAAATCCGGTCCTTGCGCGCCGCCCTCATCATTCGGCTGCGCGCTGTGACACAGGGCGCATTGCGCGCGAAACAGCGTCTTGCCCGCATTGGCGTCCGCGCCCAACGAAGGTGCGCTTGCAGCAATGAACACCGCGCCCCACATGAAGAGGGGCAGGCCCGAACATCGAGCCGGCGAATTTCGCATCGTCATAAGTATCCCTTGGGCCGTACGTAGTTTGAATGCCAGCGCGCGAGCCGGCGGCAAAGTCGTCGCGGGGCAACTGCGTCGCCGCGTGCGTGGCTAACGTCGGAAGAAACCGCTGCGTTCCCGCCGTAACTTCGATCCGACGACCGATCGCACGGCGGGCGCAGCGGCGGGCGCTATTTCGCCAGGTTGATGATCTTCGCCTGGGTGAACTCTTCCAGTCCTTCCTGGCCCATCTCGGTGCCGAAGCCGGATTGCTTCGCGCCGCCGAACGGGATGTCGGGCGGCAGGTCGAGGTGTTTGTTCACCCACACCGTGCCCGAATTGATTTTCAGCGCCACGTCATAGGCGCGGTTCGAATCGGCAGCCCACACCGTCGCACCGAGACCATATTCGGTGCTGTTGGCGCGCGCGATCGCATCGTCGATGTTCGAATATTTGAGCACCGGGAGCACCGGCCCGAACTGCTCCTCGCGCACCAGCCGCGCATCGTCCGGAATGTCGCGCACGATAGTCGGCGCGATGAAGTAGCCATCACGCTCCAGCGCCTTGCCGCCGGCGATGATCTTGCCGCGCGTGCGCGCATCCTCGATGAACTCCTTCACCTTCTCGAACTGCACCTTGTTCTGCAGCGGTCCGAACTGCGTCTTTGCGTCCATGCCGTCGCCGACGATCGCTTTGCTGGCGAGCGCCGCGAGTTCCGCGCACATCGCTTCGTACAACGCATCCGGCACGTACACGCGCTTGATCGCGAGGCACACCTGGCCGGAGTTGACCATGGCGCCCTGGAAAACCTGCGCCGCCACCGCTTTCACGTCGACGTCGTCCAGGACGATGGCCGCATCGTTGCCGCCCAGTTCGAGCGTCAGGCGCTTGATCGTGCTGGCGACGCTGGCCATGACCTTCTTGCCGGTGGCGGTGGATCCGGTGAACGCAACCTTGGCGACATCGGGATGCTGCGTCAGGAAACCGCCCAGGTCGTTCTGATCGACGATCACGTTCAAGACGCCGGACGGCAGGATCTGCGCGCACAACTCGCCGAACAACAGTGTCGTGAGCGGCGTCGTCGGCGCGGGCTTCGCGACGATCGTATTGCCCGCCAGCAGCGCCGGTGCAACCTTGATCATCAGCAGGATCAGCGGGAAATTCCAGGGTGTGATCGCCGCGATGACGCCGAGCGGCACATTCTGCTGCACGATGCGCTCACTGTCGGTCTCACGCAGGATCTTCACCGGCAGATCCATCGCCGCGAATGTACGCAGCATGTGGATGGAACCACCGATCTCGCCCAGCGCATGCGCCAGCGGCTTGCCCTGTTCTTCGGTCAGCAGCCGCGCGAACTCGTCGCTGCGAGCGGCAAATGCATCGGCAATTTTCAGCAGCGCCTTGCGGCGTTCGGCGATAGGCGTCTGCGACCATGCGCCGAACGCGGCCTTCGCGGCGGCGACAGCTTGATCGAGCTGCGCCTTGTCGGCGCGCGCGCACGTCGTGAAAACTTTGCCGGTCGCGGGGTTGATGACGTCGAGCGACAGCGCGCCGTCGACCAATCGGCCGTCGATCACCATGCGCAGCTGCCGTGCGACGGACGGCATCACTTTCGGATTCGCGCTCATGAGTTCACCTTGAGATATGTAGTCGGGTGGAAGGAATCAGACGCGTACGACGAATCGCAGCGCCGCCGAGTTCTCGCAATAGCGCCGGCCGGTGGGCCGCAGCCCATCTTCGGCAACATGTCCGAGATGCGCACCGGAAGCAAAAGCATCATCGCTGAAATTATTCATGGTCGCCGCTTCACCTGAAATTGAACGCGGGCGCGCGTCGGTGTCGGGGGGTGTGATTCTCACCCCCGGGAGCGCGCAGTCAAGCCGGACAGCGAAATGTCACGCGCCGGCCGGGCCGGTACGGACTTATGAAGTCGGCTTGCCGGCCGGGTTCGTCTTGCGCTCGAATTCAGCCGGGAATTGTGGGATGACCTGGTTGGGATACCAGAAGGTCATGTGGCAGCCTTCGCAGACTTCATCCATGGTCTCGCCGGCATCCAGCATGCCTTGCGGATTCTTGGCGTCGATGGCGATGAGCATCTGTTCGGCCGCATCGTGCAGTGCGTGCGCGAATTCGACGAACACATCGTGCTTCGCGTCGATCGCCTGCTGCGCCTCGGCGGCGGTATAGATACCGAGCACACCTTCGTCTTCCAGCTTCTTGCCGGGCAGTGCGACCTTGCGACCGTCCATCACCAGCAGGTTGGTCGCTTCGACAAGCACGATGGCGTCGTGCCGCGCTTGCCGCCACTCAGCCTCGGTGCGCGGCTGTCGGTCATCTTCGCCTTTGCGCGTGACGATGGTGCCGACGGATTCCCACAACGCGTCGGCCGACGGATCGACCTCGAACATCATGATGTCCTGAATGGTCGCAGTGAGCTTGAACGGTGACGGCACGGTCACAGCCGTTGCCGGTGCAGGCGTCGGCATCGCGACCGGTGGCGGCGCTTGCGCTCGATGGCAGCCCGACGTACTGATCAGCGCCAACAGAATCGAGGCCGCAGAGAGGTGCCGCATTTGCACGCCTTAATTCGAATGACTGGAAGTGAGCGCGAGCCTACCCCAGCAGCGCACAGCGGCGAGGCGAATTTACTTTTCTTAAGGGCGACTGCTGTGCGAACTTGCTATGCGTACGCACCGCTGCGCGGCAATGCCTCGAGTGAGCGCAGGCAGGCGCCGCTGATCGAGCGGAAGTCGGCGCTGATGCGTTCGTCGCTCGCCAGCCGCCGCCAGTACACTTCCGCGAGCGCTCGGGCGCGCGGCCATGCACGCAGCGTATCTGAAGCAGGATCGGGAGGATCGAAGGTGCGCGTCACGAGCTGATCGTGCTCGGGCGCGAACAGCATTGGCAGCATGTCATACACGGGCGCGAGTTCGAAGCGGCCGTCATAGGTATCGTAGAACGCGAGATTGCCGAAGTGGCGATCGGTGTTGGCGATCAGTGCGCCGAACGTCGCAGCCAGCCGCACTCGTTCGAGCGTTCGAACCGCTATGCGGCCATCCGCATGCAGCCGGGTGCCGGCCGCGATCCAGTTGTCGAGCCTGCCGTAGAGCTGAGTATCGATCGCCAGCAACGACGTCACGCCGACGCGCCCGTCGAGTCCATTGCGATCGAAGCGGTCGACTTCGAGGTAGGTGCGCTCGCCGAAGTGAAAGACGCGTGAAGACGCCGCGAAAATTCCCGCGGCGCGCAGCACGTCGTGAGCATGATGCTCGGCGATGAGCAAATCCGACCAGCGTTGTCCGATCGCCGTAGCGGTCGAGGGCGAAAACTTGACCAGCACTTGGCGCGGACCATTCGCATCGTTCAGCAACGCGGCAAACTTCGGATGTTCGCCGTGGGCCGACGACCCTGGCAATCCGCCCTCCATGACTGCCGCAACCAGTTGCGGGAAGCGCGTCTCGCGCTGCGTTGCGCCGAACGCGTCGCGGCGGCGCGGCAGCGCAAGGTAATCGTCGAAGGCGGGTCCACCGAGCACGAGATCGCTGACGGTATCGGAACCGCGCTGCGTCAGGTAGCGCAGATAATGATCGTCACTCCAATCGTTCACGCGCTGCGGCAGCTCCAGCTCCGGATAGCGCAATGGCACGGCGCGGCCGAGAAATCCGCCGGGGCGTTGATCCTGAAGAAAGTACGGCAGCCCGTAACTCACTCCGCCCCATGCGAAATCCGCTCCGGCATGCCGCGACGGTTCGAGGTAGTACTCATCCGCCGCGAGCGCGTAAAGCCGACCGAGCTCGATCGTCGCGCCCGCGCGATTCACTCGACGCAAAGGCCATACCGAGCCGATCCCGGCAATCGCGCGACGCAGCCCGTAGCGGGCGCCGCGGGTGCTGCCGACTCGCACTATCCGCTCCTGCGACTGCAAGCCACGCAGGGCCCGGGATACTGTCGACTGAGAGAGGCCCAGCCGCTGCTCCAGCTCCGCGGCAGAAGCGATGCCTGTACTCAGGCGCAGCAGGACTGGATCGGCAAGGTCGGCTGACGGCATGGCCGCACTATACGCCGCGAGATCGCCGTCTGACTATATGCATGACTAGATAATTGACTAGATATTAATTACTTTTCTACTTCAAAAACAATATATTACAAAATTCCATGTTTAATTATATAAAATTACCGACTAGATAATTTAGGCTGTTTACGAGATCGCAGCAGCCTCTTTAGCGCCTGCTGCGTACGCGCGAAGAATTCTCCCGGCTGCTCGTCCCGATGATCTGGCCGGCAGCCATGAGCACGACGCGGCGCGCCATCGCAGGCGGACCATTTCAACCCAGCGCGCGCGGAACCAAGCCCGATGGATCTCGTTCTATCACTGCCCGCGACGCGGCAGCAGTCGCGTACTTAAGTCATTCACTCTCAAGGAGACCCACCATGCATACCGCAACCGGCCATACAGCCGCGATCCGCGCCCAGAAAGTGATCGGCACCGACGTCAAGAACGCCGCCGGCCACAAGATTGGTGTCATCGAAGACATCGTGCTCGACAAGCTGTCCAACAACATCATGTTCGCCGTCGTCGGCTTCGGTGGCTTTCTGGGCGTAGGCGAGAAGTTCCATCCCATCCCGTGGAGCGCGCTCGACTATGACGAAGACGAAGGCGGCTATGTGGTCAGCTTCACCGAAGAACAGCTGAAAGCCGCGCCGTCGGATTCCCTCGAGGCGCTGACGCGTGACCAAGGCATCCTCTATCGCGATCGCGCTTACGACTACTTCGGCACGCCGCGCTACTGGCAGTAAGCGCTGAACGCGCACGACGCGTAGCAGACCCACCTACAATCGCGGCGCTCATGCGCCGCGATTTTTTTGCGCCAGGACAAGCAGTGGGTCCAGCCGCTGAAGTGACGGAACTCGCGCACGAGCAGCGAGTTGTAGGCACTGCACGCATTTTGCCACCCTACATAACGCCAACGGAGACTCTCATGGCCGCGAAGAAGAAGGCACGCAAGTCAGCATCGTCATCGAAGCGCAAGGTCACCACCCGCCCGCAGGATGCCATCGCGCTGCTGCGCGCCGATCACGCCAAGGTCAGTGACTTGTTCGAACAGTTTGAAAAGGCGCGCGACGACGCCCGCAAGCAGAAGCTCGCACAGACCATCTGCATGGAATTGAAGGTTCACACCCAGATCGAAGAAGAGATTTTCTATCCGGCCACGCGCGAGGCGCTGCCCAAGGAAGAAGACCTTCTCGATGAAGCTGAAGTGGAGCACGCCGGTGCGAAGGACTTGATCGCACAGATCGAAGCCGGTTCACCCGCCGACGACAAGTGGGACGCGAAAGTCACGGTACTGAGCGAGTACATCAAGCATCACGTCAAGGAAGAGCACACCGAGATGTTTCCGAAGGTGCGCAACACCGACCTCGACCTGAAGTCGCTCGGTGCGCAGCTTGCGGCTCGCAAGGAAGAGTTGCTGGCCGGCGGCTGAAACGCCGGACCTGATTTAGCTTGGGCTTCGATCGGGCGGGCGGCTGGACTCAGTCGCTCGCCCGCCGCTCACTTAAGCGCACTGTGCCGTGCGCGCATTGGGACGCGACATGGGGACGCGGCATCTAAAGCGCAACTACAAATAGCGCATCGTGGACATCACTTGCGGCCGCGGCTGCCGCGGTGAATGTACACAACGATTCTCTTTTGCCCGTGCCAGGAATGTGAATCCAAGTCGCGCATTGACGACGAAGTCGACTGCGATCGGCGATGAAGTGGCAGGCGGGAAGTGCATTGCAGCGGCCGTCGAACGGCTCGCACAGCGTTCAGCGGAATGCACCAACATGAAAAGGGAAGCACTCGTCGGCGATCGAACAGGCGGCGCACGCCGCACCGTCGCCACGCCTTGCCACACCCTTTATTCAGAGAACTCCGCGCATGAACAGTACTCCGCTCTCGGCAGCCATCGCCGCTGCCCTCGCCTTGGTCACCGCCTCGACCGCCGTTGCGTCCAGTCACCGGGAGGCGCCGTTCATCGCCGGCCTCCCGAAAGTGGATGCCAGCGATTTCTACCTGTTTCGCAGCTATGAAACCGGCCGTGCCGGGTTCGTCACGCTGATCGCGAACTACCTGCCGCTGCAGGACTCGTACGGCGGCCCGAACTATTTCACGCTCGATCCGAAGGCATTGTACGAATTGCACGTGGACAACACGGGCGACGGGATCGAAGACTTGACCTTCCAGTTCCGCTTCAGCACGGTGCGCAAGGGATTGGCGGTCATGGCCGGCACCAAGTCCATCCCGGTGCCGCTGGCCAACATCGGCCCGGTCACCGCCACCGACGCCAGCGCCCAAAACGTCACCGAAAGCTATACGGTAACGCTGGTGCGCGGCGACCGGCGGCGCGGCACGGCAACGCCGGTCATCGACACGACGACCGGCAGCAGCACGTTCACCAAGCCGCTGGACAACATCGGCAACAAATCCATCGCCGACTACCCGGCGTACGCGGCCAGCTTCATTCACCCCATCAGCATTCCCGGCTGCGCCACGGCGGGCAAGGTGTTCGTGGGCCAGCGCAAGGAAGGCTTCGTCGTGAACCTGGGTGAGACGTTCGACCTGGTCAACATCCAGTATCCGGCCGAAGAGCTGGCGATGAGCGGCAATGCACGCGCGCTCGAACTCAATACCATCGCTGACAAGAACGTGACTTCGCTGGCATTGGAGATTCCCATTGCGTGCCTGGCCACGGGCAGCGAACCCGTCATCGGCGCGTGGACCAGCGCGAGCATCCGGCAGGCCGCCATCCAGAACCCGCTGCCGCAGTCGGCCAAGAGCGTCGCCAGCGTGGGCGCCATCGCGAATCCGACCGGACCGGATCTGCGCGGCGGCGCATGGGTGCAGGTGTCGCGCCTCGGCGCGCCGCTGGTGAACGAGGTAGTCATCGGTCTGCCCGACAAGGACCGCTTCAACGCCTCGAGCCCGAAGAACGACGCGCAGTTCGCCGACTATGTCACCAATCCATCTTTGCCCATCCTGCTGCAGACACTGTTCGGCGGCGCCGGCGTGAAAGCACCGAACGTCTATCCACGCACCGACCTTGTCGCCGCGTTTCTGACCGGTGTGACCGGGCTCAACAAGCCTGCGACCGTCACGCCATCCGAAATGCTCCGTCTCAATACCTCGACCACCGTAGTTGCTCCCGGCAGCCAGAATGACCTGGGTGTGCTCGGCGGTGATACCGCGGGCTTCCCGAACGGCCGGCGCCCGATCGACGACGTGGTGGATATCGAGCTGCGCGTCGCGATGGGCGTGCTGCTGTCGCCGTTCAGCGGGGCGCAGGATCCGGACCCCGCTTCGAGCGTTTCGCGGCAGCTGCATTACACGGACGGCGCGCTGCCCGACCCGGCGGACTACCTCACCGTGTTTCCGTACCTGAAGCCCGCCATCCCCGGCTCGCCCAGCACCGGCGCACAGTAAGGAGCACGCATGAAAATCCTGCGAACTCTCTTGGTACTCGGCGTCGCGGGCCTGAGCCTGCAAGCTTGCGGCGGCAGCTCGGACTATTCAGGCCGCGCCGATTCGCCGACGCCACCACCACCGACGCCGCCGCTGTCGTACTCGACGTCAGACGTACTGACGCTGGCGCGCTCCACGTCCGAAACCGCCGATCCCATCGCAGTGAACGGCGGCGCGGTCAGCGTCGTGCCGGCGAACGACGAAACGTCGGACGCCGTCATAGTCACGCCGTAACGACGCGTGCCATGCAGGCAAGTGCGGCCCTCCCACGCGCACTCACGCGTGGGAGGATTTTGCCGGCCGTCGTGGGCGTATGGTGGGTTGCAACGACGGGGCTTACGCACGCGAGCCCTTACACACCAAGCGCCGATGCGCAGATCCTGGCGCAAATCCCCGCCGGTGCGCGACACGCGCAACTTCCTGCGCGGCGCCTGGCGCGCGACAGGATCGACGTCGCGCTGCCGTTGGCTCGAATCTATATAAATGAAAGCCGTACCACCGGCGATCTGCGGATGCTCGGTTATGCCGACGCGGTGCTGGCGCCGTGGGTGGGCCCGAATTCCGACTCGGCCGATGCGCTGATCCTGCACGCCGCCGTATTACAGAGCCGCCACGATTTTTCCGCAGCCCTGAGGGAGTTGGATCGCGGATTGCGGTTGCGGCCGGACGATCCGCAAGCCTGGCTGATTCGTGCGACGGTGCTGCGCGTGCTCGGGCGGTACGAGGAAGCATCGCTCGCGTGCCGCAAGCTTTCCGGACGTGTGAGTGTCGCCGTCGACACCCTGTGTGAGCAGGGCCTGCGAGGATTGACCGGAGAACTGACGTCCGCCTACGCAGCGCTCACCGACCTGCCGACACACACCATGCCTGCGGCGGAGCGCGCCTGGCGCGACTCCGAGTTGGGCGAAATGGCGGTGCGCATGGGACGCGACGAAGCAGCGGAGCGCTGGTTCAAGGACGGTCTCGCCAGCGCACCTGAAGATTTCTACATTCGCGCGGCATACGCGGATCTGTTGCTGCGGCAGCGACGTGCCAATGACGCGCTCGTGCTGCTCATGGGCAAGGAGAATCTCGAACCGCTGCTGCTGCGTATCGCGATTGCCCAAAAGCAATTGCATGATCCAGGCCTGGCGGCGAGCCGCGCGCGTCTCAATGCCGTCTTCGCCGCCGAACACCAGCGCGGCGAGGGCCTGCATCGCCGGGAAGAGGCTCGCTTCCTGCTCGATGTCGAAGGCGAGGCGCGCGCCGCCTTGATAGCTGCCACCGACAACTGGCAAGTCCAGCACGAGACCGACGACGTGCTCGTATTCGTTCAAGCCGCGAATGCTACCGGTTCTCCGCAAGCTGCCGCTGCGGCCCTGGTCTTCGTCCGCGAAAATGGCCTGGAAGATGCGCGCCTGCGCAACCAGGGCGAGCGCCTGTGAAGAGATTCTGCGTGCTACTGGCGCTCATGCTGGCCGCCACGAACGTATGCGCACATAGCGCAAGCAACGGCTTCGTGACCCTGACTGTCAGCGATGCCAGCGTCGACGGCTCGCTCGAACTGGCGATCCGCGACGGCGAACTTGCGGTGGGACTGGATGCCGACACCGACGGCCGCGTCACCTGGGGCGAACTGCGGGCACAACAACGCGCCATCGAAAACTATGTGCGCGATCGATTGATAATCGGCGCTGGCCACGCACCTTGCCATTTGAGTTTCGCGCCATTGCAGGTCAACGAACGCGTGGACGGCAGTTATCTGTGGCTGCCGCTGACCGCCGCGTGCTCCGCAACGCCGCGCCAATTGAATATCGACTATCGATTGCTCGACGACGTCGATCCGTCACATCGCGGCTTGCTCGTACTCACTGCCGTGGGCGCCACCCAGACTGCCGTGCTCGGTGGCGCGGCTGGCACGCAGAGTTTTTCCTTCATACGGCCCGATCCGTGGCGCACCTTAAGACAATTCCTGCGCACCGGCGTGTGGCACATCTGGAGCGGCATCGACCATCTGCTGTTTCTATTCTCACTGCTGCTGCCGGCCGTGCTGCTGCGGCGCGAGGGCCGCTGGGAAGCCGTGCCGCTGGCGCGGCCGGCGCTGCTGAACGTCGTCAAAGTCGTCACCGCTTTCACCCTCGCTCATTCCATTACATTGACGCTCGCCGCATTGGACGTCGTCAGGCTGCCGAGCCGCCTCACCGAATCCGTGATCGCCGCCTCCATCATCGTCGCAGCACTCAACAACGTTTTTCCCAGGATCACGGACCGCTGGCGCATCGCTTTCGCATTCGGGTTGCTGCATGGCTTCGGCTTCGCATCCGTATTGGCGGAAATGGGCCTGCCGCCGGGAGCGCGCAGCGTCGCGCTCGTGGCATTCAATCTAGGCGTGGAATTCGGCCAGTTGGCGGTGGTGGTCGCGATCATGCCGCTTGCCTTCGCTGTTCGCCGGACGACTTTCTATTGTCGCGGCGTCATGCCGTGGGGCTCGACGCTTATTGCCTGCCTGGCGCTGGTCTGGCTATTCCAGCGCGCGCTGGGATGAGCGCCGGGGGTATTCGCCCCTGTCGCGCACGCTACGCCGGCAATAATTGCTGGTAGGTTTGCAGTGCTTGCCGATGGCAGACACAAGACGCCAGTCCAAGCTTGGCGCGATCGAGGATGGTGATCTCGCCGCGTACGTAGCTGATCAAGCCGCGTTCCTGCAATGCGTTGGCGGCCTGCGTGATGCCGACTCTGCGCACGCCGAGCATGTAGGCAAGGAACTCGTGCGTAAGCCGGAATCGATCACTGTGCGCACGGTCGCGCGTCAACAATAGCCAGCGAGCGAGACGCGCTTCGACGACGTGGAAGCGATTGCACGCGGCTGTTTGCGCTAGCTGGCTCATGACCACGTGAACGTAGCGCAGCAGAATTTTCTGCAGATCGGCATTCTCTTCGTAATGACGGTTGAACGCCGCCGCACTCATCCGCAACGCCTCGCCCGCACCCTGCACCAGCGCATGCTGCGGTGAGACATGCACACCGAGCGCCAGCGAAATGCCAAGCATGCCTTCGTCGCCCACCATGCCTATTTCCAGGCGAGTGTCGTCGTCCAGCGCGGTCACCAGGGAGATGAAGCCCTTCACGGGGAAGTAGACATGGCGAATCCGGTCGCCGGACTCGCACAGCACTTGCGCAAACGTCAGTTTGACCAATTCACAACTCGCGTCGATCGATTGCCGTCCTCGCGCTGGCAAGCCGGCAAGCAGCCGGTTGGCCGGCGCGGCGTGGGCGGATTTGAGTGACATCGAGTCCTTCGTTGGCGCAGCGGAGCACCACTGTATCCATTTGTTTCGCATTGCGATGTTCGGTAGCGAACACCAGCCGCATTGGGGCAGGAAATTGCCACGGCAACGAGCCAATCGCGACCTATCGTGGCCCCTATGTACGTTGGCGCACAGTAGCCGTGCCGGCCACACCCTACGCTCAGGCCCCTGTGAACATATCAAAGACTGCCGATGCCACGCTCCCGGATGATCTGCTCAACGCCGGATCGATGGTGTTCAAGCTGGTCGCGGACGTGGGGGAAGTCAAGCATCCGCTTGTCGTGATAGCGCTGCTCGAATCGCATGCAGCCGAGAAGCGCTCGCTTGCCGGGCAACTGGCCGAGGAGCACAGGCGGCGCGAGCGCGCCGAGGCAGCTGAACGGGAACTGCTGCGGGCGCTGGCATTCAGTAACGCCGCGCTCCTGGAAGCTCACCACCGCGTCAAGAACACATTGCAGATCGCGGCCAGCGTGCTCTCCCTGCAAGCCCGCGCAACGCAGTCTGGGCAGGTGCGCACCGCGTTGCTGGAAGGGTTCGGTCGCCTGCACCTGCTATCCAAGGTGCACGAGCTGCTTTACACCAGCGCCGCGGCCAATAACGAAATCCAAATGCAATCCCTGCTGCAGACTATGGGCGACTCGCTGCGACGCTCGTTCGCCGAGATGTCGACCCGCGTCGAGCTGCGCGTCACCTGCGACGACATCCTGCTGACGCCCGACATTGCCATCCCGGTGGCTCTGCTCGCGAACGAAGCGCTCACCAACGCATTCAAGCATGCATTTCCAGAGGAGTCCGGCGGCGAGATCGCGCTCAGCCTCGCCCGCCACCCCGACGGCGGCCTGATCCTGCAGGTAACCGATACCGGTCCGGGCAACGGCCCCGTCGACCGCAGTGGCGGGCTTGGCCTGAAGCTGATCCGCAGCTTTGCCGAACAGGTGCAGGGCACACTAGACGTGGGCGCACGGAGCGACGCCACAGGAGCAACCGTGACGCTGCGAATGCCGCCAGCGAGAGCGACCTCTGCGCAGCAAAGCGGGACCGCGGACGTCCTCGCCGCAAGCGATCAGGGCGACCGGCCCGGCAGCAGCCGATCGCTCTCCGCCTTGACCACTGCATAACATTCGCAGGTCCGCGCCTCCAGCGCCGGGCGGTCGATCACCGTGATATGTCCGCGGCTGTATTTGATCATGCCGGCCTGCTGCAATTTTCCCGCCGCCTCCGTCACACCCTCGCGCCGTACGCCGAGCATGTTGGCGATCAGCTCCTGCGTCATCACCAGTTGATTCGACGGCAACCGGTCGA
>Ga0307509_10007696_pt1 | contig 13989 bp, 11 predicted proteins | sample 10_EM_MG_FD_202245 | JGI IMG/M metagenome (GOLD analysis project Ga0307509, IMG submission 202245) | Populus trichocarpa ectomycorrhiza microbial communities from riparian zone in the Pacific Northwest, United States - 10_EM | ecosystem: Host-associated > Plants > Roots > Unclassified | place... | reverse complement strand
CTACGCTCGGCGGCTGAAGACCCTGAAAGGCCTGACCCCTTACGAATACATCTGCAAATGCTGGACTTCCCAGCCAGAACGATTCAAACTCAATCCGCTCCAGAAAATGCCGGGACTAAACACCTAGTGCGTGCTTAGGGTAATGAGGATGCGCACGAGTATTCACAGCGGAGGCACCGGAAAACATCCGGCATTCCCCACGCAATGGTTTTACGGCTTATAACGCGCTCTCCTCGGTGACCGGGCTTCTTTGCCACCGTCGCTCCGTGGATGATCGCGCATCGCTGCCCGGTTGGACTCGCGCGACCTCCGTACGAAACTTGACACCAGCGTCGGGGTGTCGGGACCACACGTCTTCACCGTCCGCTGCAATCGCCGTCCGTCTTCGCGCGCTTCGCTCGCTCACGAGATTGACTCGCCCTGCGACGCCGATCGCGCCCGACGTTGCCACGTCCACCGCATCCCACCCCAACGTTCGTGACGATTCGCGAAGCGCCCCTCTTTGGTCGAGGCAGGACGGCGAGAGCAAATCACATATTTCTGAAAAGCAGAAGTAAATTATTTTTCCCGGGGGACTGGACAACCCAAATGAATTTGATGCGGCTCACGAATTTCGTTTCTACGCGCATCGATTTTTGGAGGGGGCGAAGGCGCGCCACAGTAATCGACGTCGTCGAATCTGCCCGTCGGGCTTGAGGCTGCAACGGCGGTTCGTGCGGCTGGCGAGACGTCACCTTGCCCGGAGATATTCTCGCGCAGATCGACGCGTGCGCGGAAGCGCTCGGCTACACACGATCCGTTTTTTTGACCCGGGCCGCGAAGCGGCTCATGGAGCTGGACGCCGCTTGACGCAAGACAAGCCCGGACCGAAGTCCGGGCTTCGCTTCGGGCCGCCGGCGACGACCGCCGTCAGACCTCTCTGAGACCGATGACATAGGCCGTGATGGCGGCCGGCGACGACTCGATGTGATCTTTCCCGGAGCCGATCCAGGATATCCCGCTCGGATAGGACGCGGTCAGCATGTTGCCGGCACCGTTCCAGTTGTCGAACGCGCCGCCTCCGGACAGGGCCCAGCCCGGATCGAGCGCCACATGCGCGGTCGGATGCGGCGCGACTCCGCCCGTCGCGTTCTTGATGAGATGCTGCACCCGTTTCTGTCCGGGCTTCGGCCGGATACCGATCGAGTAGGCGGTGATCTGCGCGGGATCGGAGATATCATGGTCCTTGCTGCGAACTTCCCAGCTCTTATCACTGTTCGGGAAGGAGGCCGTCAGCAGATTGCCCGCGCCGTTCCAGTGCACGAAGGCACCGCCGCCGGTCAGGACGAAGCCTTCGGGGAGAACGGCGATGGCCTGCGGGTGAGGTGCCGGATTGCTGGTCTCCTGCTTGATCGTGACGTCCCACAGGTTGTTCGGATCATGCAGTGCGATCGCGTAGGCCGAGATCGTCGCCGGCGCCGAGACTTCATGATCCTTGCCGGCGGCATACCATGTACTCACGTTCAATGGACAGGACGCCGTCAGCATGCTTCCCGCTCCCGTCCAGTGGTCAAATGCGCCACCACCAATGATCTTATAGCCCGCAGGGACGGTCACCTGGACCGACGGATGGGCTGCCAAACCGCTCGTCGCCGAAAATATTTGAATGGGCAAAGCCATAATGATTTCTCCATAACAATCGTGGCGCGGTCAATATCCTGCCGCGAGCCAGAAACATAGATCATCAATCTTTGGTTGAATGTAATTCTGCTCACTCTTTTGCGCTGTTCTCGTCGAAGTGATCGACCACTACCTGCGTAGTGCGCTGGTGCAACCGCGCTGGATGGCTCGCTCCGCATCGAACACGTAAGGAAGGCGATCAATCCGCAGTGGCGGCGCGGGCAAATCAGTCAAGGACGATACGATCGCGAAAGGGACGAGCCACGCCGCGTTACGAGAACGACTCGTGCGGTGAATTCGAAGTTCCTGTCCTGCTGCGACGCGCCGCGTCTCCCTCGCCCGCCCATTTCGGTGACTCGCCCGAAATTGGCATAGACGCTCTGCACGTCGTCGTGTTCGTTGAGGTGGGGATCAGCTTCAACCGCTTCTCGTCGTCGACCGCGACCGTGTTCTGCGGCATCCAGGTCAGCGCCGCCTTGCGATGCCAACGCGCGACGTCGGGAGCCGCCATGACATATTGGGGCGGACGGATCCTGTGGGGCGCTCGGTCAACCAGCGTCCCGATCGCGATGGCATCCGAACCATCGGCCGGCCAACGCTGGCCGCATGGCAACGGCTCGCCGCGGGCTCATATCGTCCGGTCCGTCAACGCGCGTTTCACCCGATCGGCAAACGCACGCAACCGACCGCGCCAGTCATCATCAAGCACCAGGCGGAAGCCGAGGTTGCTCGGCGGCAAACCAGCCGTGCAGCCGCCGGCGCGGGCATCGCGAATGAAGTCGGTCAGATAAGTGCGGTGCCGCCCCTCGACGACCCGCACGCCGCAATCGACCGTCGTCGTCGACGGCTCGCCGTCGGCATCGATGATACCGCGGGCAAAACAGGAATCCGTCCACTCCCAGACGTTGCCGGCGACATCAAGGAGCCCATGCTCATTGGCTCCGAAGTGGCCGACCGGCCGCGGCTCAGGGTCGGTTTCATTCCTGATGGCCGTCTCCTGTTCATAACGATCGAGTGCGCGTTTTCCAGGATCGCGTGAATCAATGCCTCGCGGCCTCTCGGAGTCCCTGAAACGGCTGCCGGCCACGTAAACCCATTCCTCATCGCTCGGCAGGCGAAAACTCATGCCGGTCGAACGCGACAACCAGGCCGCATAGCCGGCTGCGTCCCACCAGCTGATCTTGACCATCGGGACGTCGGCGGCTGACGCCTCGTCGCCGCGCCGACAGGCGCCGGCGTCCACGCAACGACGATATTCGCCGACGGTGACCTGATGCCGCATCACCGCGAACGCATGAGTGATGGCGGCGACGATCGGCGCCGTCGCCGGTCTGCCGCCGCGCGTGAAATCGCCTCCGAGCCGGTATTGAAAGCTGCCCGGCGCGAGCTCCACCAGATCCGGAAGCGGCTCCCCCGGAGCGACCGGCCGCGGACTCAGCAGCATCAACGAGGCCATCACCGCCGCAGCGGCCGGTATCGCCCCGAACTCGAGCCTGGTGTTCCACGTCCGCGGCATGGGATGCCTCCGGAAGTATCGCTTCTGCCCGCAGCAAATCCGACCGGAGATCTGCAGCGCAGAACTCAGTGGACTTTCGTCGCTCCAACCGTTTCCACTGTCTGGATCGGCGCGGGAGCCTTTACCTGCACCATCAGGTCGTCGTTCCAGGGGCCCTCCACCTTGAAATGGGCGGTGGCGCCGAGTTCGACCGCCTCGATCATCCTGTGATTGACGTAGGGATAGATGCCAGGCTCGAGGAAGGTATAGAGGGCAGCAGCGGCTGATCCGGCGCGGATGAACCAAGTCTCGAGATTGATCTCCGGAGGATTGGAGAATTTTCCGGTCTCCCAGACATAGTCGCCGTGGCCGCCGATCAAATGCACCCGCGAATCGCGGTCGGCCTGGGAGTGCACGATCAGAATTGTCTCGCCGACCTTGGCTTTCATCGCATTCTCGCCGGTCAGCGCGCCGACCCGGCCGTTGAAGACGACATGAGTGGGCACCAGCCTGCGCATCGCATCCAGCGTGTCGAAGAAGGCCTCGGCATGCGAGGCGTAGCTCTTGAATTTTCCGTTCTTGTCGCGCGGAACGTAGAAATCGTTCTCGCCGATGTCGTAGACCCGGTCGTAATGCAGGGACCTGCCGGCGCCGTCCTTCAGCCCGTCGCGCGGCAGCACCATCATGACCCCGCTCATGCCGGACGCGATGTGCCATGGAATCATCGGCCCGCCTGGAATGCAATGATAGACGAACACTCCGGTTCGCGTGGCCTTGAATCGCAAGACGACCTGCTCGCCGGGACTGATCAGCGTCAGGTCGCCGCCGCCCAGGGCGCCGGTGGCGGCATGGAAGTCGATATTGTGCGGCATCGTGTTGGTCGCGGGATTGACCAGGGTCAGCTCGACATAGTCGCCTTCGTGCACGACCATCATCGGTCCGGGAATCGAGCCGTTGAAATTCATGGACCGAAACTTGGTGCCGTCGTCATCGATGACGATCTCTTTTTCCTCGGTCACGAGCCGGAATTCCATGATCTTCGGACCCTGCGTCGTCGCCTGCTCGTGCGGATGCACGAAAGGAGGCGCGACAAGCTCGATTTTCTGCCGCGGCAGCATGAGATCCTCAGTGAAGGCCGGCTTTGCGAGTATCGCGGCCAGACCCGCAAGCGTGCCTCCTGAAATTGCTGTTCTTCTACTGAGCATGACGCATCTCCTGGAGTTAGTGATCACTCGGCACAATCTAGGGTAAGCCATACGCTTATACCTATTCAAGATGGCAAAATAGTGTTATTGCAACCTATGAATGAAATTTACGCGGGAGCGGCGGCTCTCGCCCGGAACCTTCGGCGCGGGATCGGCCAGAGCCGACGCGCCGGCTTCGGTAGCAGTGCGATTGCCTCGCTGCCGGTTGCGCTGCTCATCTCCTTGGTCTGCGTGCAGATCGTCGACCCGGCCCCCCCCAGCGAGTCGTTGCCGTCACGACGCGCACGATCCACGGCTCGTGACGATCGCGCCAGGCCTTATGCCCTGGAACCTGCCGCGCTGGTGACAGGCGGCTTCGCTTCGCTGTCGAAATCGATTGCAACGCGAGAGTCCTGCGACGCGGCTACGATGTTTCGCGCTACGGCGAAACCCTGATTGCCCTTGGTGAAAGCCCGTCTGCACCCATCGCCATACGACCGCGATGACCGACCCGCAATCACTGCTCGATCAGAGGATCTGGAACGAGGTGCGGAAACCGACAAAATACGCCGATGCGACGGCTGCGGCGCTTGCCCGTCGCAGGATTGCATTTGCGGTCGGCGCTGACGAAATCAGGGCAGCAGCTACCGGGGGCTTTGTTCAAGCGGTCCGCGCATCTCCACGATGCAGCGACGAGGGCCGGAGTTCAATCACGACCCGGCACCGGCAATAGAGGAAATCACCCGCCCATCTTGGTGACGAGCGCGTCGGAGATTTCGAAATTGGCGTAGACGTTCTGTACGTCGTCGTGTTCGTTCAGGTGGTCCATCAGCTTCAAGAGCTTCTCGCCGGTCTCGTCATCGACCGCGACCGTGTTCTGCGGCTTCCAGGTCAGCGCCGCCTTGCGCGCCTCGCCGAACTTCGCCTCCAGCGCCTTGGCGACCTCACGGAAGCTTTCCTGCGAGGCATAGACTTCGTGACCGCTTTCGCTGGAGATCACGTCATCGGCGCCCGCCTCGATCGCGGCATCGAGCATGGCGTCGTCGGAGGCGACCTTGGCATCATATTCGATAATGCCGGTGCGATCGAACATGAAGGAGACCGAGCCGGTCTCGCCGAGGTTGCCGCCCGACTTGGTGAAATAGGAGCGGATGTCGGAGGCGGCACGGTTGCGATTGTCGGTCAGCGCCTCGACGATGATCGCGACCCCGCCGGGGCCGTACCCCTCGTAGCGGATTTCATCATAGTTCTCGCTGTCGCCGCCGATCGCCTTCTTGATGGCGCGATCGATGTTGTCCTTCGGCATGTTTTCGGCGCGTGCCGCGATCACGGCGGCGCGCAGGCGCGGATTCATCGCCGGGTCCGGCGTGCCGAGCTTGGCGGCCACGGTGATTTCGCGCGCCAGCTTGCCGAACAGCTTGGACTTCTGGGCGTCCTGCCGGCCCTTGCGGTGCATGATGTTCTTGAATTGGGAATGGCCGGCCATGCGGGTGTCTCTTCAGAATCGTCCGGGGGGTTGCGGAAAGCGCGGCGTTATAGGCCGCCGAAACGGCAAAATCAAAGATTGCGGTGCTTTTCGGTACTCAAGTAGTGCGGCCTGCCGAAATATCAGTCAATCGTTAACTACGACTTCACGCGTGGATGCAAGGATCGCGTCCGCAAGTCCCCGACCTACCTTCAGAAAGCGCAATGGCGTTCGGTTTATTCAAAAAGCCGGTGGCAGCACCGCCCCCGCCCGCACCTGAGGCAAAGCCAGCCGTCCTGGCCGACGTCTCCGGAGGCGTGCCTGATTCAGCCAAGGAAATTCTCGAACTCCTGGAACTCGAACTCGGCGGCATGATCCGCCAGATCGAGCGCGCGGCCAACCAGGTCGCCGGCGGCGCGCAATCCACAGCCGCGACACTGACCACCATTCGCGGCCGCGCCGACGCGCTGACCGCACGCACCAGCGCGGCGCAGGACACCGCGACCACTTTCGTGCTGGCCGCGGAGAACTTCGCCCAATCGGCGCACGGAATCGAGCAACAGGTGCGTGACGCCGGCAGGCTCACCGATGAGGCCAGCGCCGCCGCGAGCGAGGCCCGCCTGACGGTTGACCGGCTGCGGGAGTCCTCGGCCGCAATCGGCAATGTGGTCAACCTGATCGCGCAGATCGCGCGGCAGACCACGCTGCTCGCGCTCAATTCCACGATCGAGGCAGCCCGCGCCGGCGCAGCCGGAAAAGGCTTCGCGGTGGTCGCCTCCGAGGTCAAGGCGCTGGCGGTGCAGACCCAGCACGCCACCGAAGAAATCACCAGGAAAATCGAAACGCTGCGCAACGACGCTGCCGGTTCGGCCGACGCGGTCCACCGCATCTCGCAATCGATCGAGGCGATCCGGCCGGTGTTTGCCCACGTCAATGGCGCGGTCGAAGAGCAGAACCGCACCACCAGCCAAATCTCCGGCAATGCGGCGTCGGCGTCGCAGTTCATCGTTTCCGTCGGCGACAGCGCCGCCGAAATCGACAGCGCCATCAAAGCGGCGGAACTGCATGGCAAGAACGTTGCCACGGCCGGCCTGAGCGTGACCCAGTCTGCCCAGAAGCTGAGGTCGCGCTGTGCGGTGCTATTGCGCCGGGGCGCACATGACGAGCAGCGCAAGCCGCAGCCGCTGCCCTGTCATCTCTCGATTGACATCCAGCCGTCGTCGGGGGGCAAGGTTACGCTGCCGGTCTACGAAATTTCCGCCGAGGACATCCTGATCGGCGGACCCGACGCCTCCCGGCTTCGACCGCACGATGTCGCCAAGGCCGCGTTGCAGGATATCGGCGAATGCCGGATCCGCATCGGCGAGGCGACCAAGGCCGGGATCAAAGCGCGTTTCGAAGCGCCAGGCGCCGAGCTGCGGGACAGGATCGACGACAAATTGTGGGCGTTGCGCGACGAGAACATCGAGTTCGTCACGCGGGCCATGGAAGCCGGCGTCGCGCTCACCGGCATTTTCGAGGATGCGGTGACAAGCGGCGCCATTGCGATCGATGACATGTTCGACGCCGATTACGTCGAGATTCCCGGCACCAACCCGGTGCAGCACCGCACCAGGATTCTCGACTGGGCCGATCGCGCCCTGCCGCAGTTCCAGGAAGCCTTCCTGGCCAAGGACCCACGCATGGTCTTCTGCGTCATGATCGATCGCAACGGCTACCTGCCGGTCCACAACAGGATCTACTCGCATCCGCAGCGTCCCGGCGACGTCGCCTGGAACACCGCCAACAGCCGCAACCGCCGCATCTTCAACGATCCGGCCGGGCTGGCGGCCGGCCGCAATCGCCGCTCCTACCTGATCCAGAGCTATGCGCGCGACATGGGCAACGGCAAAACCGTGATGATGCGTGAAATCGACGTGCCGGTCTGCGTCCAGGGCCGGCATTGGGGCGGCTTTCGAACCGCCTACAAGCTTTGAGGCGCTCGTCGTGAACGCAGTGATCATCATCCATTGTCGATCCGGAGGAATGCAGCGATGTCAGTCGTGCAGCTCACAAGACCGCTAGAAGTTGCCCCCGGGCCGACGGACGCCGAGCGTCTGGTCGATCGCCTGTCCGACCGCATCGGCGGTCTCGGCGTCGAACTCGCCGACGTCGCGGGAAACGTGCAGGAGGTCGCTGGCCGGATGGGCCTTCAATCGGAGCGTTTCGGACAGCTGCAAAAGACCGCCGAGACGATGGTCTCCGCCAATCATGGCATCGCGGACGCGTCGCAGGCGGTGCATACGGCGGCCTCCGCCGCGGTCGGTGAAATCACCCAGTCGCGCGGCGTGGTGGACAGCGCCGTCAGGCATATCGCGGAATTGATCGAGGCGGTCGGCCGCATCGAAACGCGACTGGGCGCGGTGGGTCACGCGCTCGCCGATGTTGCCAAGGTCTCGGGTTCGATCGAGGCGATCGCGAAACAGACCAATCTTCTGGCGTTGAACGCGACGATCGAGGCCGCACGCGCCGGCGAGGCCGGGAAGGGCTTTGCGGTGGTGGCCAGCGAGGTGAAGAGCCTCGCGGAGGCCACCCGCCAGGCCACCCTTCAGATCGGCAATACCGTCCGCGGGCTGGACGGCCAGGTCGGCAGTCTCATCAACGAGAGCGGCGATGCATCGCTGCGCGCCAAGAATGCCGGCGATGGCGCACAGCAGATCCAGAGCATCATTGCCCGCGTCCAGGACGGCTTCACCAGGGTCGGCAATGAAATCGACGGCGTCGCCCGGACCGCCACCTCGAACCTCGCCCATTGCGACGCGGTGATCGAGGAAGTGCGGACGCTGGCGAAGGGCGTCGATCTGTCGTCGACGGACCTGAAGCAGGCCGACAGCAGGGTCGCCAGGCTGCTCGAGATCTCGGAAGACCTGATCGCGATGATCGCCGACAGCGGCGTCGAGACCTCCGATGGCCCGCTGATCCGCGTGGTGATCGACACCGCAAAGACGATCTCGGCGGCCTTCGAAGCCGCGATCGGGCGCGGCGAGATCCGGCCGCAGCAGTTGATGGATGAGAATTATCGCGAGATTCCCGGCACCGATCCCAAGCAATATCTGACCGACTATGTCGAGTTCACCGATCGGATCCTGCCGGCGATTCAGGATCCGATCCAGAAGTCCGATCCGCGCATCGTGTTCTGCGTGGCCTGGGCGCGCGGCGGTTATCTGCCGACGCATAATCCGAACTACCGCCTGCCGCAGGGCAAGGATCCGGTCTGGAACAATGCGAACTGCCGCAACCGGCGCCTGTTCACTGACCGCGCCGTCAAGAAAGTGGCTGCCAACACCAAGCCCTTCCTGCTGCAGACCTACCGGCGCGACATGGGCGGCGGCAATTTCGTGCTGATGAAGGACCTTTCAGCGCCGATCTTCGTCCAGGGCCGGCATTGGGGCGCGTTCCGCATGGGCTTCCGGCAGTCCTGATCGAGCGGGCCGCATTAACGCCCATCGACCCCACCATGGGTTCTGGAAACGGCGTCAAAGAGCATGAGCGGAAGCCGCGCGGCTCAACTCGCGCGAAAGATCGGCAATTCGACCATCACCCGCGCGCCACCGGCCGGCGCGGTCGAGATCTCGACAGTCCCGCCATGCGCTTCAACCAGGTTGCGCGCGACGGCAAGGCCGAGCCCGGCGCCGCCGGTCGCGCGGTTGCGCGACGTCTCCAGCCGGTTGAACGGCTCCAGCATGGCCTGACGCCGGTCGGCGGGAATTCCCGGCCCTTCGTCGTCGACGGTGACGACAACCGTATCCCGCCCGAAGCTCAACCGCACATGGGCGACGCGCCCGTATTTGATGGCATTGTCGACGATGTTGGCGACCACCCGCCGCAAGGCGAGTCTGTCACCCAGCACGATCGCCTCCCTGAACGCCTGCTCCGACGTCACATCGACGGCCTCGCCCTGAGCCCGCCGGTCGTCGACCTCGGTGCGCACCAGCGTGGCGAATTCCACCATCTCCTGCGACAATCCTCCGGCACCGGCGCGGCTCGACAGCAAGGCATCGTCGAGCAGGCGGATCATATCGTCGATATCGGCGATCGCGCGCTGCTGCTCCGCCGGATCGGGGATCTGTTCGACGCGCAGCCGCAGCCTCGTGGCGAAGGTGCGGACATCATGGGCGATGCCGCCGATCAGGGTCATGCGCTCGCGCAGCATTTCGCTCAGCCGCCCCTGCAGACGGTTGAACGCGGAGATGACGGCCCGAATCTCCGGCGCGCGGCGGCGGGCTTGCGGCAGCAAGGGCGGCGCGGCTGTGAGATCGACGCGGTCGACTGCGGCGGCGAGCCGGGCCAGCGGCCGCGTCTCCCGCTGCATGACGAGAAGCGCCAGCAGCGCCACGATGGTTCCGAACAATCCCGCGCCGAAGCCGACCGGCAGGCCGAGCCGCGTCAGCGGCACGGCGGTGCGGGCATCGACCACCAGTATTTCGCCGGTCTGCAGCGTGATCCTGAATTCGAGCGCGTTGGCCGCCAGCAGCCGCGCCAGCCTCGGAAACCTTGGGTTCGGAGTGGCGCGGGGAACCGTCACCTCGACGGCGCGTCCGGCCAGCGCCACAGCATAGGCCTCGCGCAGTTCCGCCAGTTGCCCCCCGCCGTCCTCGACCCGATCCGCAGCTCCGATCCTGACGAGGAACTGGGGCGAGGACACCGCGTCGAGCACGAGCGCGCGCGCGTCCAGCGGCGTCTGCTCGACCAGGGTCGCAAGCGCGACAAGACGCGCCGGCGACGGGCGCGCCACCTCCTTCTCGCGCCGCGACGTCACATAGAACAGCGCCATGATGATGATGGCGATCGCAGCGAATCCGACGATGACGATGAGGGTCAGGCGCGCCGCGAGGGTCCAACGCAGCATCACGACACCTGCTTGACGGCCGCGGTGAACAGATAGCCACCGTTGCGCACCGTGGTGATCAGGTTCGAGCCCGGGCTTGCGGCATCGAGCTTCTTGCGCAGCCGCGAGATCAGCATGTCGACGGTGCGGTCGAACGGCTCGGCGGAGCGCCCGCGCGTCCAGTCGAGGATCTGATCACGGGTCAGGACGCGTCGCGGCCGCAACACGAAGCAGCCGAGCAGATCGAACTCGGCGCTGGTCAGTTGCGGTGGCGTTGAATCCGCATCGATCAGTTCGACATTGCGTGAATCCAGATCGACGACGAAACGGTCGAACGCGTAGCGGCGCACCGCCGCCCTGGCCGGCGTCCCATTGCTGCGGCGAAGGATTGCGCGCACCCTAGCCAGCAATTCCCGCGGCCCGAACGGTTTGACCAGATAGTCGTCCGCGCCCATCTCCAGCCCCACCACGCGATCGATCTCGTCGCTCTTGGCGGTCAGCATCAGGATCGGAATGGTGTCGGTCGCGCGCATCCGCCGGCAGATCGAGAGTCCGTCCTCCCCCGGCAACATCAGGTCCAGAATGAGGAGGTCCGGGCGCAGACGCTGCAGCACGGCGTCCATGGCCTTGCCGTCACCCGCGCAGGCGACCTCGAACCCCTCGCGTCGCATGAAATCGGCGACGAGCCGGCTGATTTCCGGGTCATCTTCCACGATCAGGATTGTCGGCGCGAGCGTCGTCATGACGCCATTCTGAACGGCGCTGGACCGGGCGCAAGGCCTGCCGCGTGCTTGTTACACACTGTTACACGGGGCCGATAAAACGACAAAAGACGTTGCTGTCACGCGAAACGGCGCTGACACGCCTCGCCCATTCTCCTTCGCATGGCTACCGCAACGGCAGCCCTCACCGGTCAAGGAGACCATCATGAAGAACCTGTTCCTCGCCTCGGCCATTATCGGCTCCCTTTCTGTCGCGGCGGTCGCCGACGCCAACGCCTGGACCCGCACCGGCTCCACCACCGGCCCGCGCGGTACCTCGAGCTTCAACGTGACCGGGAGCTGCGCCAACGGCTCCTGCACGCGCTCGGCGACGCGGACCGGAGCTGCCGGCAACACCTTCACCCGCCAGAGCACGATCTCGCGCTGACCGCGCGCGCCGCCGCCTGGACTGCTGCAGTCCTCGCGGCGGCCACGCCGCGCACCCTCATATCCCGGGAGACCAACATGCCCTCTTTGCCCGACGCATGGCCGTTCCGCGCTCCGCGCCTGCTGGCCGCGATCATCATCGTCACGACCACGGCGCTCGCGCCATCGCCGACCCGCGCGCAGACGGTGCCCCTGCAGTTTCGCAGCGAGGCCATGGTGCTGATGCAAGTCTGTCACGCCGACTACGTCCGGCTCTGCAGCGGCGTGCAGCCCGGCGGCGGTCGCATCCTCGCCTGCCTGCAAAGCCAGGCGAACGAGCTCAGCGCAACCTGTGCGCAATCGATGACCCGCGCCCAAATGCTCAAGGATAGCGCCGCCGCCGCCGGCGTGCTGCCGAAATAGCGGCATCGCAATGACCGTGATGTCGATTGCCGTTCACGATCAACCCGCCCCGCCGCACTGAATTCCATGGGAGACGTCACATGGGTCTTGCCTCCCTCGCGCTCGATCCGTCGACACGCATTCTGATCGTGGCGACGGCACTTGGCTTCATGGCGCTGGAATATGCGATTGGCCGTCTCGTCCATCGCGACACCCATGACTGGCGCGAGAGCACGACATCACTCGCGGTGGCGCTCGGACAAAATGTGGCGCGTGCGCTCGAAGCAGGCGTCGTCGCCTTACCGTTCTTCTTCGTCTACCGCCACCGTCTGCTCGATGTCTCAGCGACCGATCCCCTGGCCCTGTCGGCGCTGTTTCTCGGCAGCGAGTTCCTCTATTACTGGCAGCACCGCGCCTCGCATCGGATTCGCTGGATGTGGGCCACCCATGCCGTGCATCACTCGGCGACACACCTCAACCTGACGGCAGCGATCCGGCTCGGCTGGACCGGGAATATCTCGGGCAACTTCCTGTTCTTCCTGCCGCTGGCGCTGCTCGGATTTCATCCGGCCGCGATCGTGGCGATGCTCGGGGCCAACCTGCTGTACCAGTTCTTCATCCACACCGAGCTTGCGCCGCGGCTCGGGCCGCTCGAATGGATCCTCAACACGCCGCGTCACCATCGCGTGCATCATGCTTCCAACGAGACCTGCCTCGACAAGAACTATGGCGGCGTCCTCATCATCTTCGACCGCCTGTTCGACACCTTCGCAGAGCCGCCGCAGGCGGAGCCGCTTCGCTACGGCCTTGTTGGCGCCGCGCCGTCCTACAACCCGATTGCAATCGCGCTGGGACAATGGATTGCGATGCTGCGTGATGCCCGAAAGGCGCGCGGACCGGCTGCGACGCTTCGTGCGCTGTTCGGCCCGCCCGGCGCTTGACCCGTCTCCCGACGAGCGTCTAGCCAATCCAGAAGCCCGGCAGTGCGGGCGCGAGCCGGCCGCCGATGCGCACCGGCGCAATCCGCGAGGCGAGCCCGGTGGCATCGTCGGTCTCGACCGCAACGCCGCTGAGCGTGGCAGCGCCGCCCGCGGGCTCGAACCGGCCGGACGGAATCCCCGAGGTGAACCGCCGCATCGGTTCTTCCTTCTGCATGCCGATGATCGAATCATAATCGCCGGTCATGCCGGCGTCGGTCATGTAGGCGGTGCCGCCGGAGAGGATCTGGTGATCGGCGGTGGGCACATGGGTGTGGGTGCCGACGACGAGGCTCGCCCGGCCATCGCAGAAGAAGCCGACGGCCTGCTTTTCACTGCTGGCCTCGCAATGGAAGTCGACCACGATGGCGTCGGCCGCATCGCGCAGCGGACAGGCTTCGAGTTCGCGGCCGAGTACGGCAAAGGGATCGTCGAACGGCGTCATGAAGACCCGGCCCAGGGCGTTGACGACCAGCGCGCGCATGCCGTTCTTGGTATCGACCAGCGCCGCGCCGCGGCCCGGTGTACCCCGCGGAAAATTCGCCGGCCGCACCAGCCGCGGCGCGCGTTCGATGAACACCAGCGCGTCGCGCTGGTCCCAGGCATGGTTGCCGAGCGTGACGGCATCGGCGCCGAGATCGATCAATTCCTGATAGATCGCTTCGGTGATGCCGAAGCCACCGGCAGCGTTCTCGCCGTTGACAACGACGAGATCGAGCGCCCAGTCACGGATCATGCCCGGCAGATGCTCGGCGACGGCGCTGCGCCCGGCCCTGCCGACGACGTCGCCGACGAAAAGAATACGCAAGCTCA
>Ga0307509_10007695_pt1 | contig 13990 bp, 17 predicted proteins | sample 10_EM_MG_FD_202245 | JGI IMG/M metagenome (GOLD analysis project Ga0307509, IMG submission 202245) | Populus trichocarpa ectomycorrhiza microbial communities from riparian zone in the Pacific Northwest, United States - 10_EM | ecosystem: Host-associated > Plants > Roots > Unclassified | place... | reverse complement strand
AAGGTGCAGGCAGAGAGAAGGAGGAATTGGTGGTCAAATTTGAGGGTTTCGAGGTTAAACTGTTTGAAGATTAACTTTATATAGAAATTGGCTGCTTTTTGGACAGTAATTGAAACGACATACACTGTCTTGTACTCTCATTTTGTAACGAAAAAAAGGATTGTCTTCAACCAATTTAAGCGCTTGCTTCAAGTTGCTTGTTTCATTACAGGGCTGTCTATAAATAGTCATCTTCCTCCTCGACTTCCTACTTCATCCACAGGGTTTAAATTCCAGAACATACAGATCCTCGGCCTTGTGTATCTATCCTGGAATTCGTTTATGTCGTTGCTGGTTGTCGGTGCACGTTTTGCAGGTCTCGCTGCTGAGTGTATGAGTTGCATATATGCGTCTTTGTTTTTCATGTCCTTGGTCACGACTTCCTTCCTTGTACGTTCGAAGCAGAGTTATGGGCGTACCAAGTATCACTATTATGCAGAACAACCTGCCGTAGCGCATTGCGGCTGAGGACGTCTTTTCGCTTGTGTATTCTGCTCGATTTCTATTAGCACCCCAACGGAAGTAGCAAGGTTCATGGATTTTCTGATGATCATGAACTAGAAGGTAGGTACTACATGGGGTGAGTCTGTCAAATCATCTTCGCAAACGCGTTGTCCAATGCGGACAACACACAGGCGTGAGTAAGTACTTTGGGATTCCCTTTACGCTTCAATCTGTATTCTGCGAGCAACTCATCCAGCTCATCCATGAGCTCAACCATTGGGCTAGAGATGGAGTTTCTGCCGAGTAGCCTGATCCAAATTCCGAGACCCAAATCGGACAGCCTTTCTTGTCATGCTGTAGGCAAGGACGTAGATGAATGACTCAACGTCATGCTCAGGCTCATGCGCGATATGAGTTTCCGTTATGATGGCATTCAAGATCTCTGCAGCCATAAATTGTGCGGTTCCCTATGTTCAAGATATTATTAAATGATATATAAATTGCAGCGGAAAGAGAACCCTACCACCATCGCAGCGCCATGCATTACTTCCGGTTCAAAGATAGTATGTGCCCTTACAGCGGGGGCCGTCATACCATCAGGTTTAGCTACAGGAGTGACGTTTATCTTTTTGTGGTGTCGAGGGAGGAGCGTTCGAGATGAGCAAACTCCAAGTCCATCAAAAAGCCCTCTGCACCTGCTTGGGGTGGAGTCTGCATCGGAAGCATAATATTGCCAGCGCTGATATCACGATGCAGAACACCCTGCTTGCACAAGAATTCATGCGCTGGTCATAAATATATGCGTCGACAAGATACAAACGATGGATGGATGAAGGACACGTACCACTGAGTGCCGCCCGTATTCTTTGGAGTAACTCTTTATCCGAATCATACTCCCAAAGTGGACGCCCACGACTTTCAAGGAGCAATCGATGTAAAACAACATCTCCCCCGTCGATATCGTCATGCGGGGACAGGTCACGCAGATTGCGGGTCATGATATATCGTTGCTCTTCGGGAAATCGAACATCTTCGCCCCAATGTAATTTTGCCAGAGCGGGATGATGGCCTTCGACCGATCCATATATCATGGATTCAGAGATCCGGGACACATTCCTCCACGTATTTTTCAAGACCAACAATGGACCTTTACTGTCTTCTTGCACCAACCAAACACATGTGCCTCGGCCAAGCAGAGATACTGAGGTCCATATTGGGAGACCGACGGTGAACCAACGACGATCCCCCACCGAAACCACAAAGGTTGGGAAATCTTTCGGTAACTCGCGAACCGACTCCCTCGTTTGCTTTCTCCAGATCTCGCGCTGTTGATCGGGTGAAATACTAACCGTTGGGTCTTGACCGAGCTCTCCAGGTGCTAAACGACAAGTTAGGGAACGAATGACACGGATAAATATCTTGGTGTCTTTCCACATGTCTTGAATGGGAGAGAATAGAATTCCAGCACGGTCGAAGGCGGCAACACAAAATAGGGAACCAAAGATGAAGAGTCCGACCGAGAAGAGCTGGAAAGGTTGAGCAGAGAGATCAAATTTGGCATCATCTGCCGCCTGACAAACGAAGCCTTTCACGACGCCGGGTCTTGAAGGTTTTGGCCCTTGTTCGGGAGTTGGTTGGTTTAATCTCGCAGAAACCTCCACTTTGACGCCAGAGAACATGCCTTTTTCCAGAGGCGATCACAGTTGGGGACGAATGCTCGAACAACCCAAAATTGGGACTGCCGTTCGGAAATCCCCAAGTGCTGGCATCTGATTTCAGAACTGTCGAATTCCTACACTGGAACGAATGTTTTGGGGAAGTACTAGATGGATCCGGAGAATTTTCCACATGTTGAAATATGGACGCCTACGTATGCCACATCATGGTCAACAATTCCGTCAGTTGTGATCGAAAACATACCAAGGGTGAATACATCTTCTTTTCCTCGACCTTCTTCTTTCTCATCCTTTTCCCAAAAGAGTTCCCGATGTCCTCTTCCTCTTCCGGATTCTTCCCGGCTGCTGGAGTGGTTATCTTCTGAAGTTCTCGTCTGGCATCAACCAGTTTCTGATCCGTTTCGGGTAATTGTGCACACTGATCCACAAATTGAGAAGAAACGCGGTCTAAAGCCAAGTGTATGAATACGCGAGGATCGTCAAACACAAGCTTGCCAGCTAGTTCGTCTTTGATAGCCAGACTAGTTCGAGCGCCAGATTCTGGAGAATCTAGAGATACGTAATTCTGCACTATTCTGCTCAGAATGTGCGAGGAGAAGAAACAGAAATTGTTGGTGAGAACGTTTGAGAGAGAAACGGCGAGCACTTCAATTGTTTATTCCTATTTGCCATGGAAATAACGGTTAACCAACCCCATGAGGACAAACAATCGCGCAGATCGCCACAGAAGTACCATAGAAGGCAAGTACTGCTAACGAGTCTAAGCATGGCACATTCATTGTAAGGGTTGGTCATTTTTGAACAAACACATAGAAGCTTGCAATTACCACTGCGGCGACCGGATTATTTTGCCGGGGAGGCAAAATTGACGGCAGGTTGTTAAAATTTTGCCAAAGACACACGACCCCACTGTCTGGAACGGCAAAATGTGACTTGGCAAAATTCAAACAACCTGCCGTAACATTTTGCCTCCTCGTCAAAATAGCCTGGCCCCGGCAGTGTACGCAAGAACAGGATGATATGGGGGAATTGTTTACGAGACTCTTTCCTTTTTCGGCAACTTCTGCAAATTTACCTCAGTATTTAGGTTCTAAGGGCAACATTACTGCTTAGAATCATGTACGTTTCCCTCAGTATATTAAATATTCCTTTGTGCCAGGCTATGGGCAGAATGTCCCCATTGGCCAGGCACACGGCCATCTTGTGTAGTTTTGGCATGTAAAAATAAAAGTACGGAATAAGTCAGTCCATTACTTCCAAAAACAATTCTCCTCCACCAAGGCACTTGTTGTACTATATCAGCGCTCTATGGTAACACGTAAAATACAGAACGTTTATGCCGGAAATAATATTTGTGCAGTTAAACAGTCAAGAGTACCCAGCGCTTAAATGGTGAATTTATCACGTAAGGATCAGTGCTTAATGACTCGGAGGGCCGAAATTCCCAGGACCTGTGGTGTCATTGGCAGGTGCCGCAGCAAAATTGACCGGTGAGATGACCCTTCCTTCAGGGCCCATTAGCATCATCCGGCTGTTGAGTAAGACAAGCATCGAGTTGGCATAAACCTTCCCGATGACACCCATGGGAGCTTGGTAATAATATGGACTGCCTGAAAAATTTGCTACTGTCATTGCAAAGGACGAGGTCCCAATGACGGCTACGTATGAACACATTGTTTAGATTCCCTTCATAAAGAAAGAATTGGAATAGGATTGATGCACCTGTCAAAGACCCTGTCTCTATCGTCAAGCGGATAATTTTCTTCAGAATTATTTTGGTTTTTTTGATGGAAGTATCATATCGAGAAAGCTGCCAAGGTGAAGGAGGAGAAAGAATTAGTCCTTCCTCAGACAATAGGGAAATTCCGAAAACGCACATAATATGTCATGCACACTGCAATAATAATATCGCAAATGACGCTCCCGACATTCCATATCTGCGGGATCATGTTGTTAGATAATTGGGAACATAATTGCAGGGTGGTTCGCACGCCAATGATAGTGTTCACCCGCACAAGCATTTCGGGACTACTGAGCGCGGAGTAATATTTCTCCTGCCGCGCTTCAATGCCAGTTGCTATCCCACCACCAAGTTGAATGAAGGAGAGCTGCAAATCATGCAGCAATATGTTCATGCCATAGAATTTATTTGAGAACCCACGATAAGGATTATTCCTGCGACTTTCTTCGATTGCGCCAACTTACTGATCCTATGTGCATAGAATCCCTGGACGAAGAATGTGTCTTGAGGGGTATTTAGAGCTTCAGCCATCCATTCTTTATTCTAAGCAAGAGAGCTCACCAATTGCAGTAAAGATTGGAACGCTCAACCATAGCGTCTCGATTTGATCCAAAGCTTGAACATCCCCAAACTTGGTAACAAATACCCGGAAGAAGGAATCGATGACCAGAACGAATTGTACGAATTCGAGGAAGTACAATCCATATACCAAACACTTTATATATTTGCGGTCTTTAGGAAATGCAAGGTAGTACAGGTCTGTGTTTTCGTGTCAAGGGACTTTCCAACAAGTTGCGAAGGGGAGAAATTACTCACAAACTTGAACCGAAAGAACGCCAAGTAATCCACCGTTCGCAAGGCCAGCGAGGAACTAGTTTAAAAAATACCATTCAAATGAAGCTTTTAATATCGAGGTTTCAATACACACTGGTGGTCCCGAACTGATGGTTATATGTAAGTATGAGTTGACAGCTGGTTTCTGGGACGTACATCTTGTTAATTTCTTGAGGTGCCACGAAGGGAGGGATTGGGTGCATGGTGGGAGTTGACTATTCTACAAGAGTGGATGATTAATTATACCAGATGAAAATCTGATTGATGTAAGCTATGAGGGTTAGCCTTGTCACAAGATTCGGAATCTTCAATACAGATCTAGTACTTGCCGTGATGATGTAAAATAAGCCTCCACCAACTCTCCGAGTCCAAGTCACATTTCATAAACCCTGAGCGTGCCTCAGAAGAAGTTGGGACCATAATTCGCCTGGTGGTCGAGAGCTGGGGTTGTGTAGTTCTCTGTCCATCATGATTGGTCCATTACGATAAATAATGGCCTTCAAGTTATCAAAATAGGTCACTGTCTTCACTGACAGCCTGAGCTCGCATCATTGTCTCCCACCATAAAAGGAAGTTAGGTGCCAGTAAGATATATTGGCTAGAGGTCAAGAAGCGACCTTAGTGTGCTAACTACTTCTCAGCAACAATTCCTTTTTCCCAGTAGCGCGACTCTGGGAATACGATCATATCAGGCCATCATCACATTTCTTAAGTGCAGGATCTTGATGGTAACTCGGTTTGTAGCCAGGTGCCTGTCCAAGAGTCAAGAGGGTATTATTCACCTATGCCTGCAAAAAACGTAACTGAGTTCCAAGCATCGAGTTGGTCAAAGAATAAAGCTTTCATGCGTGGTTTGGATTTCGTACAAAACAGGAACATCACATCGCCTGTTATAATGGGCCTAGACGCCAGCACTTACAGTCATTTGCATTGCCGTTTGCACAACAAAATTGCAAAAATCGTATTTGTACATGCTCATGATTGTGACCTGAAGATATCCCGGTCGGTTGCAACTTGCAAGTCCCTCAATTCATGCGAGAATCTGATGGGTTCCCGGATGGAATACACAATTGTATGGAAAACAAGGTTTTGCCAACTCTGTTGCGCAAACGGCAATGCAAATCACTGTAAAGACGAATTCTCGACTTCAATCTGGCAGCCACAGAATCATGATCATGGTTTGATCGCTTGGCTCGCCGCTCCTGATGATCATGGAACCCATGTGGGGCACATACTACTAGCTCGTCCTTGAAGTCCTCCTGAATCAAAGTCCTTAGAAAAATGGAATCCAAATCAAGATGACGAGTATTTGTCAGCTATGATGATGGATCAAATCTTACCCTCACAATGAGTCTGAGAGAGATCGTTGATGGTGAAGGGCGGTTTTTTTTTTGGCCAGCCGCGTTCTGATTCCTTGTCCTTGAAACCAAGCTTCGACTCGCATAACATGAACATTTAGTATTAAAACCGCCAGCGCTTAAAGTAGTTACATGACCAGTCTCTGAACTTCTCGAGGATTTCATACTATACACTGAAAATTCTCCTCTGTGAACCTCTATTTTGATATTGACGGATACCGCAGCACAGTTGATTTTCGAAATGATCGTGGAGAGTGTTTGCTCAGAGTCCAGTAGGACCCGGCTATTGATGATTAGAACAAGCATCCATACATCATGATATACTGAACGATGTGGTTCAAACATGGTCAGATACAAATAATCATCATTCAAGCAGAGGTTTGGAATAGATTTCTTGACATGACACGAGGGAAGAAGAGTTTGGGTCCAATCGCCCTACTTAACTTTGCCAGAACCATCCACAGGAGTACCGTCACAGGAGTACTGCAAATGGTTTAAAATTAGCCATCATGCATTATTCTGAATCATCAAGGATCATGGTTCACCTTCTTCAGTTTCGGTTCAAGTTCTCCAAATCTACTGGGTCGTATTTTACAAATCTTGCACGGTCAAGGCAATTTTGTATCGATGAAATTCATAATTGACCTGATGATCATGATATATCTTCTCCCGTTTCCAGTGGTCTATGTACAAGGAGGCTATGCAATCAAGAGCACGGCGGTGGTGTTTCACTCCATTCAATGATAGCAACAATTTCTTTTGTCACCCTGTAGGCAACATGATCACGATGGCGCCCAGATCAATATGTGTAATATCGCGGGAAGGAAATTTATACGGACAATATTGTAGGTGGTATGGGTAGCCACCGAATTGTGAATGCGAGATACCCAAGTACCCGCGTACAGAGGGTATGCGCTTCCGGGTTATGTAGGATCTGGGCTTCCATACTCCAACCCATGCGTATACTCTTGAAACTCAGGCTGACCAAGAAACCGTCTCTCGAATGCATTCAAGGCAGCGCAAACTTCAACCGTAAAGGTGATCGGATGTTTCACAGCAGGAACAGAAGCCCGAGTACAAGTGGGCGAACCAGGGAACTTCACTGAGCGCTCAATGTGTAGTAGTAGTGGTAGCAATAACTTCAGGCTGAGAGTATGCTCGTCCACAAGCGCCATCGGGCCGCCCTACCGCCCTTCTCTTGCCACGTTACCCCCGTCGTCTTGGAAAACCATTCTTCTGCGTGGAAATGCATCATGCTCATACAGCCGCATCTTGGAAATCCACTTTCTGTGATACCTCCCCAATTTCCACTCTTTTCGGGTTTTCTTCACTCGAACTTCCAGCTTTCGGTGGTTAATCGTTACGGACCAGAGTACCCCAACAGAGGAGCACCGGGTCAGGCCTGCGAATCAGCGCAGCTTGATACTTCACCGGTCACCGGGTAAGCCAGCATATTCAAGAGGAATTTCGAGTCGTTGAATTCCTCGCTTCTCCTCAGAGACTATTAAATGCCAGAACAACATCTTCACTACCTCACGACCGGTCTCGCAGTCCGACCAGAAAACTACTTTGGTCAAGGCTCTGTCGAGATTGAATCGCCAAAACCCGGCTCTGGCGAAGGGGGTGTCAGACGGCTTGCCGTCACAGCCAATGAACTCGTGGAACAACCTCATCCAACTGTCTGCACTATTCCAGATGTCATCGCTTACGCAGTCAGAACATATGGCTCGAACCATAATGCTGTGGGCTGGCGCGACGTCATCAAAATTCATGAAGAGGTGCGAGAAGTGAGCAAAGTCGTGGCTGGAGAGGAAGTGAAGGAGAAGAAGAGGTGGAAGTTGTACGAGCTCAGCAACTATAAATTTCTGAACTACGTCGAGTTTGCAGAGGCAATCCGTGAGGTTAGGAATGGGCTCCTGAAAATTGGAATAGGGAAAGACGACGTTTTGAATGTGTACTCTCAAACTGGGTACGTTCATGCCCAGTACTGCGTCTTTTTGATTTACGCACTAATACTCTGTCGAACAGTGTCCCATGGCAGCTTTTGAACCATGCGTGTGCCTCTATCTCGACCACCATAGCCACTGCATACGATACTCTCGGAGTCGATGGACTCACCCATTCTCTCAACGAACCAGATTGCCCCGCCATTTTCACCAACTCCGACCTCCTTCCAACCCTTGCCAAGGTAATAGCAAAAACCCCAAAGTTGAAGTGGATTTTGTATGACGGTGAACCAGTGAAAGGGGTCATCGACGGCATGAAGTCAACTCGCCAAGATATCCAATTTTTACATCTTGACGAATTGAGGGCGCTGGGGAGGGTTCATGACGAGGAATCAAATTCCATCCTTGAAGCACGCAAACCAACCCCTGACACCATCGCCTGTATCATGTATACCAGTGGATCGACCGGCGCACCGAAAGGCGTTTGCATTACCCATGCGAACCTCATCGCTTCCGTCAGCGCTGTCTCCATTGTCTTTGGGCCGCATGTGCCCAAGGGCGACATCTACCTCTCGTACCTCCCCCTGGCGCACGTCCTCGAGTATATCGTGGAGCTATGCGCCATGTTCGTAGGTGTTACGTGCGGATACGCCCGACCGAAGACATTGACGGATGCAGGAGTAAAAGGCTGCCGGGGTGATTTGGTCGAACTGAAGCCACAGATCATGTTTGGTGTTCCCAGCGTTTGGGAAACGATCCGGAAAGGTATCGTTGGGAAGCTCAATACGGGAGGTGCGGTGAAACGAGCACTGTTTTATGGCGCGCTTGAGGCGAAGAAGAGAGGAACGCCCGTGCTATCTGGGCTTGGTGAGAAGGTCGTTCTGAGCAAGGTTCGAGAGGTTACCGGCGGAAAGCTCAAGTTCGCCATGAATGGTGGGGCGCCGATTAGTAAAGAAACGCAGGAGTTTTTGAGTATCGCGCTTATGCCTATGATGCAAGGTTTGTTATTCTTTTCCTTCGAGCTTCGTGAACGGCCCCTGATATCTTCTCAAAGGTTATGGAATGACCGAATCTTGTGGAATGTGCACTTTGCTGCCCCCCGAGTATATACAATTTGGCGTCGCAGGCCTTCCTGTGCCCTCTATCGAAATCAAACTGCTGGATGTTCCAGATTCTGGATACCTTTCTTCGAATGCTCGTCCTCAAGGCGAAATATGTATCCGCGGTCCTTCGGTATTTAAAGGATACTATAAACGACCAGATTTGAATAAAGACGAGACTATTTGGACAAAGGATGGATGGTTCAGGACCGGAGATGTAGGAATGTGGAATGAAGATGGTACGCTGACTTTGATTGACCGGTATGTCCCTCGTCGCGATCTCGAGTACTGTTATCGTTGATAATTGGCTACCATAAAGGTTAAAGAACCTTGTAAAGATGCAAAATGGCGAGGCAAGTCCCGTTTATTTCGATCTATTATCGGCAACTACTCAAACGGAATTGCTGCGTATAGTTCATCGCCCTTGAAAGACTTGAATCCTTATACAAATCATGCGATTACGTCTCGAATCTCTGCGTCCATGTTGATTCAGGGGCTGCTTTCCCTGTTGCCGTCCTCTTCCCACACGAAGCGAACCTCCGACACGCAGTATCGACCTCCACAGACCCTGCGTTCGCACAGCTAAAGGAGGCTGACTTTGGAACCCTGTGCTCGAATCCTTCTGTCCAGCGCCTCGTGTTGGATGCCTGTAACGATGTCGGCAAGAAGAATGGCCTGAAAGGACCAGAAGTACTATGTGGGGTCGTGTTGACTCCAGAAGAATGGACTCCGGAAACTGGGTTGGTCACTGCGGCGATGAAGGTGAAGAGGTCTACGGTAGCGAGTGCTTTTGAGAAAGAGATCAAGGTCTGTTCAAATTGTCCTTCAAATAATCATTTGTTGATGCCTTCACCCCCATAGGAAATTTATTCCTCTCAAGTGTAATTGAAATGAGTTGTATCTGGGTACGATTCGTGCTTTCTCCACGAATATAAATTGTAACAAATAAAACTTTAATGTAAAATCGGTGCTCTACCATGACGAGGCTCTTCCATCCAAGCGCCCCGTGGGCAAAAGGAACTGCGCTAGTTCACGAAAGTAACCACATTTTGGCGTCAATCGTTAATTTTTAGATGGATCTCCAATCAATTCCTTGACCAATGCCCTAGAAACCTACATACAACGGGTGATCTTTCGAGTGAGTTTGTCGAATTTCGGATTCCCGCGTTCAGACCATCCTCAATACATTCATTTTGATAGTGTCTCTTATGTACCTTCCGAAGGTCTTAGACTTCTGCAGAGCTCGGATAATTATATTTGATAGTAGACCTCCCCTTTAACGCCGGAATTGAATCAAAGACTTCAAATTGGGGATCCACAACACGCAGTTTTTTGACAGACTCCGCTCTCCTACAATACGGGTGAGCGAACTCCGAGCGTGGCAAGAAAGTCAATACCCCAGGTCTACTCCACCTATTGCGGATTTCGAAAAGGATGCTTGGACAAAGTACAGATAGCGATCTCAATGACCCGGGTGACATTGAGCCCGGTTACATTCTCTCCGCGGATAATCCTGTAAGCATCTATCTCCTCGATGCGTTCTGAGTTCGTTTTGACGCACATTTAGCGTAGCAGTGAAGAGGGACGCATTGCGATCACCGAACAGAAGAAATACTACAAGTTTGAAAGGAAGACGGGTTCCGTGTCCATCAAATGGAACCTTACACCGAGTGAATACCTCCATAACTATGCGGGCCAACTCATTATTTTATACCTTCGCATTGGGAGGATGAACGACGAGGTGGCCGCTATCAGATATGTCCAGAGCTTGGATATCAAGATTCCCACTCCGAACATCCGCTGCGCCTTCGAAGATCACGGCCGCTACTACACCATCACCGATATCGTTCCTGGTGTACCTTTGAAGGAGCTCCTCCATGACAAGAAAGCTCTAGCCATTGAAGAGCCTGATGGATATGTAGCACAAACGCAACCAAGTTCCGGGTAATGGGCGATTTTTTGAGAGATGTAATTGTCGCTATCGTGTTGACACGGCTGTACCTCACGATGAACTTTTGAAGCTGCGCGAAGCCACCACCCCCGAGTTTGTGCTATGCCACGATGATCTCGGACAGCACAGTCACTGTCGACGAGGAGTTTCAAAATCGACGCCATTGTAGACTGGGAGTATGCAGAGTTCGACGGTGCCTTTTACATTCGTCCGGATCGTCCCGGACCTTCAGTGCTTTGGGGAAGAAAACGGTGTTCCAAGGTTGTTGGAGTGCGGACTGGAAGTTCTACTTGCAGATCCGTGACGTCGTTCGGGTACAAAATTGATGCCTTCCTTCCCCAAGTTCAGATTATTCGGCATTAAAAATTAAAGGCTAGTACCAACTGAGCCAAATTTCGTGGTCTCCTAACTAGATGCGATGCGAAAAGCGATACAAATTATGGATCAGGCTTCTAACTTCTCTTTAGTTCTCTTTACCCATCGCTCCACCATCACTTGCGAGAATTCCACCATGTTGAGATGATACATAAATTCCCGCTTTAGTCCCCACAGCGGCCCCTTCGCCGGCGCTCCGACAACTTCATCGAAGACCGCCTTTAGCTGCATCTTCTCCCAGTTGTCCCAGTGCTCATTCCGTACCACATCTGTGTCGCCAGGTTCGACTCGAGCTGGTTCTTTCTCGACTTCGGGTCCTGTGAGGAACTCTGGATAAGTATCTTGCCATGGCGGACTTGCATTGGTGCATTCCCAATCTATGATTCCAGTAATTTCAAGCGTATTCGGGTTAATGATAATGTTGGTGAGCGAAAGGTCTGGGTGTAGAAGAGTTGTGCGACAAGCTTCATTCTTTTCGTCTCGCGGAAAAATCGTCGGAACGAGAGAGAGCAGTTCCTCCATCGCGTGTATAATAGCGGGGCCATCTTTGAGTATGTATTTGTCGAAATTGGGATCATTGGATGTCATAGTCCTCAGAAGATGGATATCGGCGATTTGAACATCAATGAGGGCTCGCACAAAGTCACTATCGTGGTGGTAAGGGCCACGGTTACGGAAGAGTAGCTGCCGCCTCCCGTTCATGAACATAAACTGTGTGACTATAGGCCCAACTGTGAATTTTGCGTCGGAACCATGGTAAAGCCCTCCAATCCCAAGAAAAACACAGTTTTTGCGTATCTGTATGATGTAGCTCGCGATCTCACGAGTGATAGTTTCCTTTGAGGTATCAGATAACCGAGACCAGATATCACTGAGTGGCGCTCCAGGAATCTTTTCCATGAGAATCCATTCGAATCCCAGCACGTTTTCAGATGAGGAATCATAAGCGATGACAGTGGGAACAGGGATTTTGGTGTGCCGTTTAACGTAGTCCAGGATAGCGACTTCACTCCGTACTTTGTCGCCTGGTTCGACAGGGAGTGTCACCCGAAATACATATGATTTCACAGGCTATTTTTCTTTGGTTTCGACAGTGTAGATCTTATTGAATGCTCCTTCTGCCAGAAATGTTACTGTAGGCTCCCCGGATGCGCTGTCGCCCTGAAAAAGATGGTGGCAAGAGATGGCTTCAATCACCGAAACGTCTGGGTCAACTGACCAATGCGGCTGCGTATAGGTGGCTCCTACGTGCCAGTAAATTCCTGTGATGGCCATAAAGGTATCTGGAACTTAAAGTCAGCTTCGGTGTGTCACGATGGCGAGACAAGACGAGACGCTCAAATGAGTCAAATTTTGGAAATACGGCATCAAACAGAGTTCCCACGGTTGTTCTGTCTAAAATTTTAAAATTATGGTCAGTCTACAGGATATACTTGAGATATCACGTTGTGTTGGAGATTTATACTTTGAAAAGATTTCCAAGTGAGTGCATCTACATAGTACATCGCGCTCGAAGGCTCCTTCCTATGACTCTACCTTTTTTCGTGCCTGGTTTGTCTCTTGATCTGTACGCCAAATTTGAACTTTTATGTTGCATTCTTTTATGTTGCATTATTTTATTATTAATCAATCTATTCACAGAAATATGGCCTCCACTCCAATCAAATCGCACTCCCTACTACTTAGTTGAATGTAAAGCCTCGGGCCAGGAGGAAGTGTGGAAGCTAGTAGAGGAGCTACTGAGCCTCCGAAATCTATGCTGGGTACCCCCTAGCTTCTGTTGGAATACTAAAGTGAGATTACGAACGATTTCATTCCCCCTACATATGTTTCATTCTATTCCTTATTGTTGTATGTGCCCCGAGACTTGGAATAGTCATTGGCAGGTGCCGTACCAAAACTCAGTGATGAGATAATCCTCAACGGTGTTTCGTCATGGCCCAGTAGGATCATCCGGCTGTTGACTACGACGAGCATCGAGTTGGCATAAACCTTCCCGATGACCGCCATGGGGGTTTGGTAATGATAATATGGGCTACCAGCTGGTGACATAACTAGTGCGAAGGACACGATCCCAATGATGGCTAGGGATAAACACCATGTTTAGATTCCCTTCATAAAGCAAGAATTAGAATAGGATTGATGCACCTGTCAAAGACCCTGTCTCTATTGTCAAGCGGATAATTTTCTTCAGAATTATTTTGGTTTGTTTGATGGAAGTATCATATCGAGAAAGCTGCCAGGGTGAAGGAGGAAGAAGAATTAGTTCTTCCTCAGACAATAGGGAAATTCTGAAAACGTACATAATATGTCATGCACACTGCAATAATCATATCGCAAACGACGCTCCCAACATTCCATATCTGTGGGATGATGTTGTTAGATAATTGGAACCATAATTGCAGGGTGGTTCGTACGCCAATGGCAGTGTTCACCCGCACCAGCATTTCGGGACCACTGAGCACGGAGTAATATTTCTGCTGCCGCGCTTCAATTCCAACTGCTATCCCACCACCAAGTTGAATG
>Ga0307509_10007694_pt1 | contig 13990 bp, 22 predicted proteins | sample 10_EM_MG_FD_202245 | JGI IMG/M metagenome (GOLD analysis project Ga0307509, IMG submission 202245) | Populus trichocarpa ectomycorrhiza microbial communities from riparian zone in the Pacific Northwest, United States - 10_EM | ecosystem: Host-associated > Plants > Roots > Unclassified | place... | reverse complement strand
AGCCCGGTACATATCATCGTCCCGAGGTGGGTAGTGAGCGCGTCCTCCCATCCGAGGAATGCCCGTGTGTTGTCTATGATGTCATGGCGAAGAACCCCCGGGCGGCTCTCGCGCTGTGCTTACTCGACTGATGACCCTCTTGAGTAGGTCCCCGAAACGCACATTAAGCGAGGTCTGATTCCCGAAACACTAGACAGAGGGTTCGCTGTTGCGTATGACACCGGTCGTAATCAATCTGACACCGAGTCTGCCTGGGGTGGGAAGGACGACGGTACGATCCACGTAGTTTATGACAGTGTTCATCACTAATGTGTCCCAGATTTACAATCCGGGTGGAGTTTTTCGGCCCAGAGTGACATCTCGCATGTCGACTCTGACAGGACGGTAACTTACCGTCCGTCGAGGGCTCGTCAAAGCTATGAGCCACGGGACTGGCTTATTGCCTGTGAAAAAGCTCGGGAGGGGGAAACACCCAGCGATAGGCCCTTAATCGATGATGCTGCTAGTGAGGCAACTAGTCAATGGTCGTCGCTCTCCGTGGCAACTGTGAGGGCTGGTCATTGGATCAACCCTGCACCAGCACCACTTCGCCAGACCCCGACCTCACCATTGAGGAGAGCGCTATAATTTAAATACACACTATACATATATTCTCGGGTTGTGTGGGAGTTAGGACTTGAATTAATGTCAACTGAGCTGTAGATGATAGGCGCCAAGGGCATCAATACATGCAAGCGGGACGGATCAGACTAATCGGTCTTCTCAAGACCCTCCTCAGCCGAGTTACTAGTCTGGGCTGGCGTTCTGCCTCCGCCGTGGGCTGAGATTGGTGTACTATTGTGTACGACAGATGATTGCGATTGAGTAGGGGCGGTACCAAATTCGGCGGGATCCGCGGAGGACGGGTAAAGTCGCATCTGATACGATGTCACCGTTGGTGGCTGGACCTTGGTGGGCAGATGAACATCCCCAAGCGAAAAAAAAAAATTGGGGGTTGGGGGCTTACATCCATTATCGGGTCGAGGTAATTGGCCAGGCCGAGGGCCGCTTGGTACTCGTAGAAATTCAGGAGGATCGCCAGGGCATCTGCAACATGGATGCATTTCATAGATGACGACGGCATCCGCAGGACGTACTCACCTGCGACAGAGAGTAGTTCATCCCCTTTGAGACCAAAGAACTCTATCGCGAACCGCGAAGCGTCAGGTGAAGTAGCCTTATGTGTCGGGGGAGTAGGTAATGACGCTGATGGCGCCGATGGTGACACGCGAGCATCCAAGGACAGTGAATGGGGGCCGTCGACGATCCGTTGAGCGAGGATGTAACACGCGGTGGCGATGATTTTTGGTGGGCAAAGGACACAAAGGGGTGTGCGGTACCTGAAAATCGGATGCGTCATAGCTGGAATACAAGCTACAGGCTGGGGCATGGACGGGACTGACGAGTCATGTGCGATGCTCCAAGCGTAGTCTTGAAGCTGATGCCCTACGTCATGGGTGTCCAACAAGTCGACGAGGTCGGCATGCGGGCTGTCGATGACAAAGTCAAAGCAAAGCGCTTCCATGAGGACCTCCTCGGCGTTGAGTATCTGGTTCGAAACTTCATCAATTTCCTGGAAAGAAGCAAACGGAAATAAAAAAACAAAAGTTGGGTTCACCCTAGCACATATCGAGAAAAGATAAAGTAAAAACCAACTGGTCCACTTTCGGGTATGTCACGGACATCTATTCCCTTTGCCTTGGATTGGCATACCCTAGCTACGTCCCTGAGCTTCCTTCCGCACTCTTCTGTTTTGGTAGCAAGAAATATGCAGGCGGCCGCGATGGTCTAATGACGTATTAGTGACGGGGTAGGGGACGAGACTAGATGTGGCACACAGAGACTGACTTGTCGGTGAAAATCGAGCATGGAATACCGCATAAAGAAACGATGGAACCACGTAGCGGCGGTGAAGAGTCCCGGTGAATGGCTGCGGGGAGATAAGGGTTGAACACATCGACGGGATGGGGGTGAAAAAGATTAGGCAGACGAACAGGCCAATCGATGTCCCAAGACGATACAAGAATTCGATGCCTCTCGACCGGTCATACATTTCCTCGTGTAGCGTTCTTTCTTGAGAGGTCGGAGTGCAGGCGAGAGTAGAGATCGGGAAAAGCCATTGTGAATGGGTAGTCGACTCGGACGTAGTGGTTTGCATCCTCGACACGCAGTAGCGCTCACCGCCCAGACTCGGTAACTTATCCGACCTCGATCCTCGATTCGATTCGATGACACCCACGCACGATCACTTGCCACGTGCGACACCCCTTTTTGCCAGTCCGTGTGTGTGTGAGAGTGTCGCCTCTCCGAAACTCTCCAACAAAAAAAATTTCAAGCTTCTCCTTTCTTCTCAGGACGTGTTCATATCGACATGAATTTATCACTGATCGCAACAAAAAAAAAAAAAGAAAGAGTCGTGTATAGTGCGTGGCCAATCATTCAGGCATTAGTAGGTTCACATGATTTCTCTATATCGATACCATCGGTCCAAACCTGAGAATTAACAAAAACAACCCATACTGTCCATTGTTTCCTATCCAAGTCTCCCCCTCGGCGATTACGGGAAGTCATTGGTTACAGCAACGGACATGACCCACACCGAGATAAGCACACATGACCACGTATCAGTCGAGCGGTTAACGACGAGCCAATCCACTTTCCCAGCACGTTTGACACCAGTTATCGATTTGCGGATCTGCGAATCCGAGTTGTCAGGTTCCGCCCCCACGAAGCACACGTACCACTACTCACTGTATTGCTGCGGGAACGACCGGCTGGGTGAAAATTGCCCGAGTCAGCCCACGGATCACTCCGCCGTTAACCGGATGATGAACGAGGACTCACAATTGGTTGCAAGTTCTTTGGCAATGGGGTGCTCCGCAATCTGTGGGGTGCGCCAGACTAAATTTGCACCAACGACTTTCACACCGAATCTGAAAAAAAAAACGTTTTGGATTCGTCATGAGACGGGCAATTCTACAGCGCGACGCTCACTTCCTCCTCTTGCTGTAGGGGGGAACCAACAGTCAGACGGCCTGCAAGCAAAAGTCCAAGTAGCCGAGCTCGCTCACCAATTGCACGTCGTGCTTGCAGCGCATGTAGGTGTTTGTGACTCTGCGTCGGGGCCGCCCTCGTCAGCATACGCGACGACGTCAAAGAGGAGTGTTGCTCACCTCCTCCAGTGACACATATTGGAAAAAGTGGATGGCTCTCTCCTCGACGGCCACAGATGCCTTAAATCCTCCAGACAACTCACCACCCGAGAACTCGGCCTCCTCACAGAACGCTATCAAGTAGTACGTTTCGGGCGCAGTAGATGGTATCATGCTCTTCGATTGCTTTGCAATCGGAGGAGTGTCATAACTAGCAATCTCAGAGGGCTCTCGCGGGGATCTCAACCTCTCTGGAATAAACCGAAGCATCCATCTCTTTCATCTGTATCCGTAACCGTAATTGCCACCGACATGCGATGGCAAATCGCCAAAAGTTAAAGTGATTCTGCCCGCCCAACGCGGCAACGAGTCAGGGGTTTGGGTACCCGTATCTTCACGAGGCAAACACGCGTTCGTGATAGCACTTTCGCCTGCGTCGCCGTGAGGTGCCCAATGGTCGAAGGGTGTGTCGGAACTACACGCGGAAGACGGGTACTCGGTAATAAGACCTCGCGTTGTCGTGTCCAATGATGACCAGGCACAGATAAGTGCACCGCCGGGCTGCACCTGCACCTGCCAGCATGTCATCATAATGTGACAAAATAAAGAGGTTTCTTCGGTATGACGGAGGAACGCTCTCTATCCCTAAATGCACAAGCATGTCCTTCCCCGCGCCTTCCCGGTCGGAGTATCTCCAAAGCACTTGGCCGTAAGGTGACACATACATTTCAAATAACCGTCGGAATCCATGTATCAGTGGATCAGCACAGATAGGCAAGTGAAGTCCCCAACATTGGTTCAGACGCCGGCGAGCGCGTATAAATGTCAAAAGAGGTCCTTCATGGGGAGATGCTCGCCTTAGTGGGGATTTGTGCATATTGGAAGCGTACGGACTTGAAAGTGCTCGGCAAGTTCCAAAATTCACGTTTCGATGGCTGGGGTTTGAGTGCCAACTTCCATAAAATAAGTCTGAAATTGTATTGGTCATGGGGTGAACACGCAGCGACATCATCATCGGATATAGCAGTCATAAACCCGCAAACATCCCAACCAAGTATTGGCTCACACCCCCCGGTGTCAAAACGCCTACGTCTGAGAAGACAAGGGAGATCAAGTCGGGTCTGTGGTCGCCCGTCAGACTGCGGGAAAGATAGCAGAGGAACCGATTCAAACGTAGTATAGTCGACGCCGGGGTTTCTGCTTATTTGCTCCGACGTCATCGTTCGCTGTGGCGATGCCGTTGATAGCGGTGCAGATATCGGGACATGTCCGTCGGAGGCAGTCGTGCGATCTAGAGCATCGGTGCCCTGCGCCGACGCCTGTATCTGTTCTATCGCGGGACGTTTCGTCGGTTGAGCAAAGGAAAGAATCCTGGAATTATGCGTCGGCAGGTCGTACTGCGATAAGGGGAACGACCGGTGGAACTTGTAGCTGATTCGACTCTGTCAGTTTCGTCGATGGAGCGTAACGATGCGCGTGGGAACCCACCTTTCCGCCAGTGCGTAGAACGGTTTGTTTTGCGCCTTTGCGATGATGGCCATTTGATTGCTCCCCACCGCATTGATCAGACCACCACTCTCGACAACTGCCTCCGAACCAACGAGAACGAAATCGACTTTATCCATGACGTAAGCGACCGCGGAATCAAGCACCACCGTGCACGGGATGCCGGCTGCGGTCAGGATATCGTAGGTCTTGAGGCTATTAAACCATGGGTATCCAGCGGGGTCGAAAGAGGGAGTATGCGCACCCGAGGCCGCGGGGCCGAGCTTCGGTGATATAGACAGAGATACGCTTGCAGGTATGCGCATGGAGAAGAGCTTGTGTGACGACTCTCGAGAATGAGTGGGTGAGTATCTGTGGCGAGTCAGAAACACCGAGAGGCCCCATCTATGCGGAGCGTACCACAGAGTCATCCTTGATAAATCCAAGCGTCAGTTCGGCGATCTTGGAGCGAAAATTGACAGCATGAGATGTATAGCTTTTCCCCTGGTGGACAATCTCCCTCTTCAGTTCGGAAAAATTCTTCCATACAGTATGAGACAGATAACTTAAACGGCACACAATATATTGGCTCACCGCCGATTCGTGTGGAAACAAGGTGACGAATCCGATGAAAAGTTCGCAACCCGCAGTCAAACCTATGGGGTTTGGTACCCTTTTTTTAAGGGACTCGGCTCCATCGTTGAGGGCCTGGACGAGTTCAAACATTGTGCCCGCTAAGACGGAGAGGGTAAGGCTGGGAAGGTTTCGTAAAGGTGGTGGTGCCTGGTTTACCATCAGAACATGTGAGGAGCTCCGTGAGAGAAAGGATCGCTGCCAAAGGGGGTGATATCTAGATGCTTGGATGAGAACACGGTTCCGTCGACGTTAGGAGTGGTAGGCTCACTTCGTCATCGGCTAGGGCACGTTGGTAGGCTCCATATACGTCGAAGCTACGTTGGCTGGCATCGAGATCGGTGTTTGGGCCAGCAGTTGCAGGCGGGATGGCAGTCGAATTTGGATAGATTGTGGTGGTCATGTTCTTGTGTTAGGGCCACTGGCACAGGCTGACATGGGACCCCGACGTCCAGGAACACAAGTCCCGCCCCCGGACCGGACAGGCCGAGTGAAGGGCCACATCCACATCCACATTGGCACTTGTTGACTTGCCCGCCGGTACTTGTTCCTGCCCTAGGCCTTTTGCGTGCCTATCACAAACGTGATATCGCTGCTCCATTCAGCCACTCTCCAGGATGAATGGAAATGCAAAGCAGCTCACGAGAGGTACCTTTCTGAGGACGGCCGAGTTCAAGGAAGCAACATTTATCCAAGCGCCCCAACCACAATTTTAAGACGCTACCTGGACAACGATCGTGCGACCACACAGGGTCGTACGTATACGGGTCCGCTCAGATGACGTCACTTGTGCAATTGGGAATGTTGAAATGTGCACGAGAGCGGTACAATACGGACGACAGCACAGGCTGCGGGATCCCATCAACAAGAAGAAGGGAACAAGAGTCGGTGGTAATTATATGACTACAATGGAACGGCACTACAATAGTGGATTCCTTTTATCCTCTTGGTTGACGTCCTGGCTCGGTACTTTATATGAAAATGGCCTAACGAGATGGTTCCCTGGATACCGGAATGGGAACACTTTGACGCGCAACAGAGCAGCCGTGAGACCGGGCGAGTTTTGAAAGAACTTGCCAAGTGGGAAATAAAAGCGAGTGAAACGACGATTTTTGAATACAATAATAAGCCAGGAACGGGGCTGTGGAAGCGTTGGATATTAAACTTGACCATTTCGCGTAAGGCCTCGTGACCGGAGGGTGAGGGGCGGGATTAAGCGACAAGAGTGAGCGCAACAACGCAATATTCGCTGCTGGCGCGAAAAAGCCAACCGAGGGATTGGTGAGGATGAGAAGAAAGAGAAAGGGAAAACCAAACCCGCGGGAAACAACCGGGTTGGGGCGGCGGCGGCGGCGGCGGCCAGAACCCAAAAGTCAGGGCGAATCTGCAAAAAGAAAGGAACGCCGTGCCGTCGTCGAAACACGTTCCGTGTCGGTCACACACCGAGACGCCTCAGATGCCGTCCTTCCACAACCGGTTGCTACCATCCGCCCCGTTCCTCTTAACACGGCCGAATATCATCCCCAATTTTCACAATCTATTATGCTTGTCTCCTCCCTCCTCCTCATATAACCCGTCCCTGCTTCCATCCTCTCGCCCTCTTTCCCCATCATCCTGCCCCCAGAGGCGTGTTCTCATTCCCCTTTTTCAGCAACGACACTTATTGGCCCTCTCACGCTTCATCATCATCACTCACCACGCTTCACTTCCTCCTGTAAGCCGTCCACCCTATAAATGTTTCACACCGTCTTACACCCCTTCCCCAACTCACCCAGTCACCACCCCTCCATTGCTAGCATTGCCTTTTTCTTTCTCATAATTCTTCTTCATGGCCTCGTCTCCCCCCGAAGTCGTGTTTTCAAGCGATGTGCCCACCATGCACGAATGGTCCAGGAGGACCGGAATCCCAATAATTAGCGCAGACGCTATTGGCGTCAATTATGCTCGTGCCCGCAGGTGGTTGCAATCGATTCGTAACCAACTCGTGCAACAATATGGCTGGCGGGATGTGCTGCCCCTCGACGACCGCATGCTCTTTTCAATAGAATGCAGCCCACCTCCAAGCCTTCCACGGTCCCCCAATTTCCGCCTCCAGGCTCCCATGCATGCCTCGTCCCTCTTCAGCCCCGACCGACGTGTCCAGTGGGAGATGGTCTTTCATGGCGCCGTCTTTCCCTATCTCCGGCATACCGTTCCCCCAATAGCGGACATGCTCTACATCCTCCAATGCCTTCTCACCGGTGTCTTCCTCCTGGTCAAAGAGGAACACGTTCCAGGCGAGGGCACATATCGCACCATCCGTGGACTTCCTCCCGTCGAGTGGGTTACCGCACATGAAACCGAACTCGTCAGAATATTTGGGGTGCCACATTACCGTGCGCTATTTCGAGCTGCCGGTGATAGACGCACCTCCTTCAAACTCGAACACGTCCGGTAGAGCTGAATAGTGTCCGAACCCTTGTCCACCGTGTCCGCGAGGCCAACGTCGGCAGGCTGACTGGTATGACATCAAAACGGGGCCACCGCGTCTTTTCCACGAGGCGTCGGTCGGCTTTTGATGATCCGCTTATTCCTTTTTCTCTTTTACGCAGTACCGCTTTCAGTTATGCTGAACCCTGCCCCTCCCTTAATCCCCCACCCACTTATCATAATCACCCTAGAGGTACACATGTTCATTTAGGTTGTCGTGCTCACAAGTTTGTTATCCGTATAGTCTGCATCACTTTTTTTTGTCGCATTATTCTTTTTTTTTAATCAACCCCCGTCATCCATCGCTTTCCATATTCGTTCTTCTCTTCATGCATTGTATTACGAGTTACCCTTTTATTTTATCTTTGGCAACTCCTGGTAATTCGTTTAGCATGCTGTTACTGTTGAATGACCGCTATGCACGCATGTAGACCGCTTCCCTGTAGCTAATTAATCGAGACCAGACCATTGAATGGTTTTCCCGGGCCGAAACCCCGCTTTGACCCCCCCGCAAAACGAGCCTGAGCCTGAGAGAGCCCGACTGACTCGGAGAGAGACAAGCAGGTGTACGCGCACGCGCACACTCCTATCAGCCCCTCCTCTCTTCTTCTTTGCGTGATGAGTGCCACCGAGGTTCTCTGTCAAAGCACGACATGTCTGAATGGCAATCCACCCTCCCGTCTCGAGTGTCCCACTTGTCACAAGTGAGTATCGATCAATCTGGCACTTTCGCACTCGGGGGCCATCCCGGTTCTCGCTTCTCACATCCTTTCACAGACTTGGTATCAAGGGCTCGTTTTTCTGCGGCCAGGAATGCTTCAAGGCTGGATGTGAGTCACCCGCACATATTCTTCTATTCTCGGAGCTTACTGGTGCTTCCGTAGGGGTCAGTTGTGGCCGGTAGATCTATGCATTCTGCACTTGCTTATCTTGAACTACGAACCACAGAAAACTCACAAAGTCATCCATGAAATCGCCACACGTAATACTTCGTCGGATGGCACGGCTATTTCGAAAAGTATGTTCTTAGCCCCGAAACCCGCTCAACCATGACGCTTATCATCTGACCCTCCCTGCAGATGGCACGCTCAATCCATTTCCCAACTTTGGTTTCTCTGGCTCTCTGCGCCCTGTATATCCTCTTTCGCCCACAAGGGTCGTGCCTGATCACATACCCCGGCCTGATTACGCCGAAGATGGTTCTCCGGCCACGCTTTTCCCAAATGACGTCCCGACGTGCTGACATCGAACGTCTTTTTTTTTTTAAAGGAGTGCCTACTTCCGAAGCGAGGCGTGCCGGCCAGCCTCCCCGCATATTGGATCCGGAGGAGCAGGAGAAGATGAGAACCGTTTGTAGGGTAGGTGTACGCCTCGTTTTTGCAGGCAGGGCGTCACTGTGAGATTTCGAAGGTCCCGGTCTGATATCGTTCATCATCTCGCAGCTAGCTCGCGAGGTTCTCGACATCGCTGCGTCCCACATTCGCCCGGGGATCACGACCGATGAAATAGATACCGTCGTGCACCAAGCTTGCGTAGAGCGTAACGCATATCCGTCACCCCTGAATTATCGACGCTTCCCCAAATCGGTTTGTACGTGAGTAGTTTTTTCGACACCTGGGGTTTAATTTCCGGATCTGATTTTCAATCGCAAGTTCGATCAACGAAGTGATCTGTCATGGGATCCCCGACCAGAGGAAGCTGCAAGAAGGCGATATTATCAACATAGGTACGTCTGACTTCTCACGTGGAGGTGTCATTTTTCATGTTCCCCGCAAGACGTAACGTTGTACTACGATGGTGAGGTAATATCTGTCAATTCCGAACAGACGGGAATAACATTCGAGATACCAGGGTACCACGGCGATTTGAATGAAACGTACCCTGTGGGACGAATAGACGAAGATTCGGAGCGGCTTATTCGGACTGCGAGGAAATGTTTGGACGAGTCCATCAAAATTTGCAAGCCCGGTGCACTGATTCGAGATATCGGGAAGGTCATGTGGGTACAGAATTGGAATCTATGCGGACTTTCAAGCCAATGCAGTGATATCCAGTGAACCTATTGCTCGGTCGAACGGCTGCTCGTCCGTCAGGACATATACTGGACACGGAATCAATAATCTCTTCCACACCGCACCCAATGTGCCACACTATGCCAAGAATAAGGCGGTCGGAACTCTGAAAGCAGGAATGGTGCGTGTCCACTTGACTTGCTCCAAAGGAATGTTGGCAATAAATCGACTTTTCACACAGTGCTTCACAATCGAGCCCGTAAGAAGCGCCGCTACTTGTAGGCATGCGCGGATGTATACTGACGTTCCGGCCGTAGATGATCAATCTTGGGGGCAATTGGGACGAAGTTCATTGGCCGGATAACTGGACTGCGACGACTGTGGATGGGAAGAGAAGTGCTCAGTTTGAAGAAACGTTGTTGTGAGTGTGCCACACAGCGAGAGCGCCCGGCCTCGATTGATCGGTTTTCTAAGGATCACGGAAACGGGTGTTGAAGTTCTCACAGCAGGGAAGCCACGGGATTTGTAGCGATATAGCCTGTTCGGACGAACGACATGCTTCTACCTTATTTTGGTCACGCATCAACCTAGCTGTTGTACAGGTTTTATTGTGTGACGTCGGTATTGTAGTGATCCTCGGCCAGGTGAGTTTTATTGGCTGCCGCGTGCGCGGGTCAAGGTCGAGCCGTTGTGTGAACTTTTAACTCTATCAAATGATGTGGAGCCGGGCGCAAGGTGTTGTTAAGCCTAAGGCGAAAAGGGACCGGGAACCCATGGAGTAGTCCTCGTTGGAGGTGCTAGCGCTCTAGTAGTTGTATCGCACCCAATCGGGTCACGGCTTGTTCGATATTGTTAGCCTGAGCACCACCACTTCTGACCTCGAACGTTCCACAATCACTTTTTCATGACTTCGACTGAGCCATACCTTCTCATTGAGCAATGCGGATCCAAATATGGCAGACCAATATATGTCATTACCGAACATATCCCGTGAGTGGGTTGGTTGTGCCAAGGCACCCCCTTGCAATTACGCCATTGACACGCGTTCAACCAACCCCCGTTCAGCGCCTCTGGAGGGTATCCTGCGAGCACGGTGGGTTCGTCGAAAGGGGATTGATGAACGCGCATTGCTGATCTTCTCATTTCATTTCATCAAAACCCGAAAGCGAGAGATACGGTGCATGGATCTCGGCAAGACGGCCTTGGGCAACTGGAAAGCCCAGCAGGGTGGTTGCACCCACATACAGGTACGCACCTCATACGTCCGATGCTCGACCCGTTGTTCTACAACGCGGGAGAATCCTTTTCCCCCCCCTCTTTGTAGTTCTTCAACGAGATCAATGACCTCAAGTGAGTTTTCTCTTTACTGTCAATTGGGGGGGCCCAGAACGTTTTTGCTGACACATCTGTTTCTTCTCTACCCCCACCCAACAACAACAACCCCACTCTTGTGGATTTTCTGCTTCCGCTTTCAAACAAAAAAAACTAAATATAATAATAAAAACACACCCCCCGAAAAAGGTGTACGAATTGCGGGATGGAATTCTCCAAACACTACCTCAGACAAAACCTTCTTATGGAGGTGCGCGGTGTTCCCGCATAAAAAAAACAAACACATCCTCTCCCTGGTCGTTCGCTATTGGCCGCGGCAGAGCGTCTTTTTTTTACCCCCCCTTCCTTCTTCACGTGGCTTTTTGGCCCATTCGTCAACTCGGTTCCAATAGTCGCCCTACAGCAATATATATGTATATATCTCTTGTCGCTCCCAAAATATGAACCACCCCCTCATGTATAGCTAGCGCGCAATGGTCACGCCCCCTCTCATTTCTGACCAATCGAGTAATATTACTGCAGTTCCTCGGAGAGAGACATGCGTCAATCATTGTTGAGACAAACCGAAATACCTGTCAAAAGGATTGCCTTCCTGCCTGCCTGCCAATCACTTGTGTGCCAAGTGCCACACAACCTTTGATGGAAGATTTCTTCCCCAACTGTTCGTTCGATTTCGAAAGGGTGCTGTATTATCGTCGGTGGCACAGGCTCGGACATCGGACATGGAGCGCTGTCATGGATGAATGATCACATGCATGTATCACGCCTGCTCGATTGTCACCGACACTCCTCAGCCTCACCCTCTCACCCTTCACTTCCGTCCGAGTTTCGGCGAAGAGACCAGCTTCAGCGCCCGGCGCCTGCATGCCTTGTGGGTAAAAAAAAAAAAGGTGGGGCTTCGTAGAAGTATGGTGGATGTAAGGGTTCGAAAGGACGGATGGAAAGAGAGCACGCTATGGAGCGGGCGTCAGGTGTCTGTGTGGTCGGAGTTGGGGTGTGGCTAAAATTAACGCAGCGAGGCCACATCATGACCCGACCGAATGTGGTCGAATCAGATAAATTATCGCCAACCAATGGAAGTCGGCAAAAACGAAAAATTGGAGTGGAAGCCTACTGGCCCATGCACACACTAAACACGCAACGAGCCAGCCCTACTGCAATCATACAACACGACGAACGTCACGCTGGCTACAAAATGCCTTTCTCGGGACCGACCATCATGGAAACTTCACTACTGACAGAGGTTTTGATCATTCTTCCTCATCTCCATCAAACGTCGAAGGTTTGCTTTTCCGAATTTCATTGTTGATGTCTTCGGTGCATTCCTTGAACTGCTCCCGCGGATCTAACGCACTAATCCGCTCCACCGTGACCCGATCAGATAAACTTGCCCTCCTCTCCCGCCGAGGCGACCCTGGCTGCGTAGGCATGCTGGGCGATTGCCCCTGAGCCCCAGCAGCTCCCGCTCCAGCCGTCCTGAGCTTCTGCAAGTCGGCGTAAGAGCCGTGTTGACTGCGTAATCCTGCGCGATCGGGATCGGCTCGCCCATCGTCCGAGCGCAAAATACCGAGAACGTTGTCATAATCCCCCAAGTCCTCGTCATCCGAGACCTCCGGCGAAGCAGCTCGGCTGACATCTCGACTCCGGGGCAACGGGCCTGCCCACGCACTTGTTCCGCGTCCGGCGCTACGGCTCCATCCGAACAAACGCTCATCCAGCCAGTTCTACGTCAAGACGTAAGAGATGAAAAGCCCTTAACTTATAAGAATCCGCTCATGAATACGCACCATGGGATGTGAAAGGAGATTCTCTTGGGCGTCTACCACTGTAGCCCCATTCTGCCTTCGCCTCAGCCCCGGTTCTCCACTCGACATGGGAACGCTCGAGGAAGGGAATACAATTCGATTCTAAATTTATAGTCAGGCATGGACCTAGCACGACTGGGAACCCACATGCCTTATCGAAGTCATCAAAGAGCTTAGGACCATATTCATTAATGATGTCCATTAGCTCATTTGAGAGCGTTTGACGCATCAATTTCAGCCGTTCAAGGTACTGCTGCTGACCAGGCATGAGTGAAACAATAAGCGGCCTGAGGGATCTGAAAGAATAGTTCAGTTGCCGAAATCCGAACAAGCGCCACACGCACTCACTTGAGGACGTCCACTCCCGCCTCGCCAAATTTGAGTGCTGCATACCCGATCGCTGGTAGCGCTGCGATGGTCAGGGGTGGTGTTAACAATCTCCATTTCCATGGGGCTTTCGCCTTGATGACAAGTATGGTAGCGACGACGGCGTAGAAGCTATATAGCACTGCGGCTACGCCGAGGGATGTCAGTACCTTCCAAGTTCCGATGACATCGCGACCGTGAATTTTCACAACTGATGCTGCGAGGGCCTCTGAGATGATATTAGTAAATGCCAAGTATGCTGCAGACACCTGCGAACCTTTGGCTTTCTTCTTCGATAAAATGGAAGCTAACAAAAAGATAGGCCCGTTCAAGATCACGCCCGGCAATGCGAAAGTACTCCATATGGTCAACAACCCGACGCGATAAAACAACAAGCCGAGCGTCTTCCAGCTCGCCCTCTTGGCTCGTGACACCTTTGATTAGAGTTAGCAGCCTGCCGTGCCTGAATCCAGGGATAGAAACTCACCTGATGGTCCCGCAGACCCAAGTCAAGTAGGAGACGATTGTACTTGAGGACATTCCTCAACAGGGCTTGCAGACGAGGCTCGTTCTTAAAAACGCTATAGCCATGTAGAAAACGCTTGTTCAGTTCGACCACCTGGCCTAATGTCAAGTGCTGCCCGGGGGGGCGGTACAATCGTCTCGCTGCTTGAATAAGCTAAGTTTGAAGTTAAGA
>Ga0307509_10007693_pt1 | contig 13991 bp, 6 predicted proteins | sample 10_EM_MG_FD_202245 | JGI IMG/M metagenome (GOLD analysis project Ga0307509, IMG submission 202245) | Populus trichocarpa ectomycorrhiza microbial communities from riparian zone in the Pacific Northwest, United States - 10_EM | ecosystem: Host-associated > Plants > Roots > Unclassified | place... | reverse complement strand
TCCACAAACACACGCCCGGAGCCATATCCATATGCCCGACTCCTCTGCGCATAACAGCACTTCCCCGGAAGCTAGCTAAAGAACAAAGAAAATACCGGGAAAGTCTGGCGAGCAGCATTTCCAATACATATCCATACCATCTACACGTCTCCTGAACAAGCCTTCACACTCCCGCAACAAAGTCAAGCACATCCGTCCAACACTCCGCAAATTCTGTATGCTATTCTAGCGAGACCCAGCCGATTTGTTTTTCCTCCTAGGCGTTAATAGAGGGGTGGGGGTAAGTGGACTCAGCATGGAGTTGCGGATGTTTCTTTCCCTTATGGCCTTATTGCTTAATCTGAAATCAGGGCTGGCAGTTAGCAGTTGGATGGACAGACAGAGGCAGTCAGTGGCCGGGGGGTACTCCGGTAGAGGACATAATTTAACTCCTGATATCAATCAGCTACGGTTGGTCAATAGAACTACTTGTTTATAAAGATAGACTGTGCGGGGGGTGACAGCAACTGATTGAGTTACATCACGATTCTCCCAAAGAGTGGTCTAATGCACTATATTCCACGACCACAGCCAGCAACCATCCACCGGTAGTCTAGGTAGGAAGTACTAGTAGGGAAGCTTGACGCCGGCCCATACTCACATCAATTTTTGCCGCGGGCCGGCCTGTGGACTTCTCCCGTCCGTTGCAGCCCACACGCGGCCCAGAGCATCGCCGGTCCCAGCTCTAAGACAGTTGGATATTCGGATTCGCTCAATTCTCTAGTAGTGGAATTTGTTGAATAGGTATGAGATGAGAGGGGCAACAGTAGAGTCGCTTAATGGGTGGTTAAAGAGATAGCCGATATGGCAAGTATAAAGAATAAAGAAATGTGAAGACCCCCGATCATTGAATACCTCCGAATACCAGAACGGCTGGTAGCTGTGCCATACTCTCCCAAGTTAAGACCCATCCTTCCAACTCGATCTCGGGTGAACCTAGTGCTAGGGAGGACTCTTCGATGTTTTCCTCTCAATGCTGTAAGAACCAATCGGCTGATATTATCGTTTGCTAGGCGGCCCAAAATTCCTCCTCTAGAACAGGGAGGATATTCCAGAAAAAGAAACCCCGCATTTCAATACACGCGCAAACAGAAAAGAAAAGGGAGGAAACCCAGACCTTCCTGCCGGTAAGAGAGTCAATTTCAACCTCCTGGTACGAGGGTTATGTGAATCCATACCTATCATATGGCAGCTAAGTTATTTGCAAACTAGTAATGAAAAAGGTAGGACATGGCACACAAAGATAGCGGACAACCAATAGATAAAACTCGCAGTCAAAAAAGACCATATCAATGGGTTCACGACAAACCCACAAGGGAAAAGAAGCTCTCTCCTCTCGATCTTTCAAAATTAAAATTCGGATAAATATTTCTCCTCTAGTTCACATATCATGATAATTATTACAGGAGATCCAGCAGGCCGCTAACAGGTTATTTCCTTGGCTCATAATTACGCCGGACTCCTCGCAATCTCTTTAACTACTATTTTATCACAGAACCCTGTTGACATCCATTGTGCTTTTTGCAATATTTTTTAAACCCCTTCCCGGATAGAACGATTACATATGTTTCACAAGTATCATATCAGACTGATTTCGTAGTAAGTCCAGGATTCAATATTTATATTTTTAATCCCGGTTGACAGCTCCATCTGGAAGATAGACCACTGGTACAAATGCTACAATCCTTGTCGAGATAGGGGGGAGGAGCTGGATGTACAGCCTAAGATAGAGCTTTCTACGGGAGGGGCGCTCTAACCATCAAAACAATGGCCGACCATGAGAACCGACAATTATGATGGAGGCGGCACGATCGTTTTGGTGTGGAGATTGGAGAAAGGATGTCGAAGTGTGTTATCTATGGAAGTTGCCAGCTAACGGCTACTTGTGTAGTGAAAACTTCTACATGTATAACCCTATACACCTGTTCATGATCTAGTGTATTCACGCGTCCACACTTGAGTGTTCCCCGATAATACGTGCGCTCCCTGTTGCCTTCACTACTAATACAGCACTCTTCCGCTGGGACTATTACATCATCAAATTATTCACACCATGTTTCTCTTGTTCCCCATGCACCTCCACTAGGGTCGGGAAACGTCTTCATGGAGCAATAGGGACTATCCGCATCACCCCCCCCGGAGACTTGACATCATTAATTATCTTCAAATTGGGATTGGTTCAAGGATTTGGCGTTAAAAGATCCACGGGTCTAGGTCTTATAACAAAAATCCATTTAGAGTAAGTAATACATAAGTACAGATATGAAATCAAAAAAGCGGGTACAAACCAACAAAACCTACACTTCCAAATCCCACTTCCACCATGCGGGCAGCACAGGCCACAACTTCCACCCCCCACTACAACAGTCCTGTGCTTCAATTCTCCGCGGGCTGCACCCCCGCCCGCCGCCGCCCTCCACGGGGAGCCATTGACTCATACTATCGGGGCGAATAAAACTAAAAAATGTAATAAGACCAAGTCAGTTAAAAAAGGGATAATTGCAACTTTTCATTACTTCCGGAACATCGCACTATTAGACAAGAGCATAGGGGCTCGAAGTTGAAGAGACAATTCCTATGGTTTTTTTTTTGAGGACTCGTGGGGTTAGTATCCAATAAGGTTGCCGCTAGTTCAGAAGCAAGAGTGGTTATACAAGATATTAATTAGCATGATATTCTTTCATTCTTATCTTCTTTGATATACGGTAGTTGATTATCATATATTCTGTTAAGATCCTTAAGCGGCAGCCCTTGTTTGTTTGTTTGTTCGCGTTTTCAATTATCTATTCGTTCGTCCTCTTGTTCGTCCTCTTGTTCACACGTTCGTTGGATCACTCAATGCATCACCCTCCGTCCCTTCGCGTTGTGGTTCCCTCGTCCCTTGCCTAAGCCACCCACTCTCCTTGGCTTGTTCCTTCGCCCATTAGCCCATCCCATCCCACGTTCAGTTATTTGTCCGTTTCTAAACAAAAACTATTGATAATAGCAACCCCACTACCCCATCACACTCCCCTATTGCTCGATTAGCGCTATTGCGTAATCACCATCTAACCATGCTCGAGTCGATTACGTTTTTGCGAAGCGGCTGCATGTACTACAGAGTATGGGAGGGAATTGACTTCGGTGGTAAAAGGTAGGCCGAGGACTTAAATGAGAGGCTGTCAGAGGATTTTGGTATATATCGTGGTGGGAGGGGAGGATTCCGGTTTGGAGAGTATTTCTACAATCCCTCTATTCTCCCCGGATTCTACTGAATCAAGGGCCACTTTCGCTAGTGAAGCCTCGTATGTCAGTATTAAGATCCTCTCGTTTCAAGAGCAAATTTACTACTCCCTCGTGGCCGCAACTAGCAGCCCGCAGACTGGGCGTTTGGCCAAACTTAGTGTCTGGAGTATTAGGATTGAAATCCTCCCATTCCAACAGCAACTTTACTATTTCCCCGTTCTCAGCCCAATAGAGCAGTGTTTGGTTATATTTTGTGTCCGCAGCGCCAGAATTGGTGTCCTCTCGTTCTAATAGTAACCATGCTACCCCCTGATGCCCACTCTTGCTAGCAGTAACATACTTCCGTTCTAACATGCTCCCACGACATCACCATGGCCTACGAAAAACCCCCTCCCCATGCGGGTACCGTTCTACCCTGGGATCACCGCATTGATATCCCATTCCTTATCGCTAATAAAGCATCCACTATCTCCCCAATCCCGAGAAATGCCGCTCCATGCAGCCCCATAAAGCCCTTAGAGGAACTACATCTATCAACGCCCACAAACAGTTATTCCCATAGGAATGCAGCCAGAGCAACCGAGAGTGTATATATTCTTCGAATCTAACCAGAAGTCCAAGCCATCCTCCACGTTCGCTATCATCCTCCACGTCCGCTATTTTCCTAGCGATTGAAAACTCAACACCATGAGTTTTTATCACCACTTTGGTCCCAGCGTGACCACCACCCAGCACCCTGCCTCCACTCTCTGGTCTAGGATTACTGCAAGCACATGAGGATCCTTTATTCTTTTATTTATCCACTGATAACGACACTCTGATGGCAGCTCGCTCACGATCTTGTGATTTCTGCCCTTCAGATACTATCACTCGCCCACCTACCTCCGGTGTTCCCCCCATAACCGATATATGTTGGAACCCGCTCTGCCACGGGAGCGTCTCAGTCGGACAGGGATCTACCTGGCTAGTAGTATATCCTGTTGATCGATTAGACAACTTGGCGATTAGGATGAAACATATCTCACATCACCAATACGAGTATTCCGAATCATATAACAAGTCGGAGGGCTACATTCGATTTACCGTGTAATACCTCTATAACCTGGAAGGATGAATGTCTATGAGAATTTTTCCAAAAAATCACATTACAATGATATATCATAACCCTAACCCCTTAAGAAAGCATAAATGTCAGGGGGAGATGCCCACAACATAAGGGCGGATTGCGCAGCCCATAGCCAATACGCCATACCTACACTCTATAATACTGCCTTCATCCAATCTGTGCATTCTGTTGGCTACTCGAGATCTAGAATGTCCCACACTACAATATTCGAGTCATCCCGGTAACACAAAGTTTGCCAAATCAACTGCAAGACATGAGCCTGAGCGTCAGCAGCAGTTGTGGTAAAGGGCTAATACTCCAGGGGCAATGGCATAGTACCTGCAATAAGATGGGGAGCTACTCTTGCACTGGATGCTCCCACAGGGTCACCGGTCATCGAAACTTACGGTTTAGAGTAGTGCTCTAAATTGAGAGTGAGGCTGTAAGTATAATACTAATCTAAGAAAATCAGACCAAATAAGTTTAGAATATTATTTTTATTTGCAGAGGAGCGAGTGATAGATAAGGGAAAAAGAGTTGAAAGCCTGCTGAAGGCATAAACTACGCATGGCACTTCCGGATACCACCCCAACTCTACAGATTTTCCGAGGTAGCCGAATAAGGGGAAAAAATCTCAAATTACCCACTAGTTCCGCAAGCCGAAACGCTAGCTGGGGAGAGGAACCCAAAATGCATGGAGCATATCCAGTAACCAGGACAGAACATCAGCTAATGTTCTCACTGGGGGGAACCCACAACCCATCCCACATGGACAGTATACAGTATTTAAGATACCGGGAAAAAAGTAGAGGGAGGTAGCGAACCAATCCGTCTTCTGTCGTGGTAGTGATCAGTTCATTTATCTTCCTTTTGGATATTCCTCCATTCTGTGAGGATTTCTTTTCTCTTTTAACTCCCCCGGGTCCCCGCAAGTTGGGTAGAGCCATTCGTGCTGGACGCCGTTACTATCGAGAACTAGTGGTTAAATTGAGGCGGGGGGTTGGCAGGGTCCTTGAAGAGTATGCAATGTGGATAACAAAGAGAGTGCCTCACCGCGCATGTCTGGTATAGGTGATTACAGGGAGCCCTCATCATCGCGGCTTTTTTTATATAGGGAGGTTGTGAGCGAGAATTTGTCGTCGGGCGTCTGGTAAATCGTATTTGTCGAGAAATGATCACCGTTGGTGGTGATGGAGCCTAAAGGAAAGCACAAGAGAAGCAAAGAACAAAGCGCAATCACGATAGACTCTAAGTGGAGCGGTGAAAGATGGAGGAACGGTGGACTAGATGGCTGCTCCTTCCCTAGCTAAGGATAGGCCAAGAGATATATTTCCCCGTCTAACTAGCAACAACAAAATACTCCTGAAACTCAACGAAGTCTAAAGAAACACATGCAGCTAACATCTAATCCCCAACGATCACACGCAACCTAGAATAATGCTATATCCCACGATCCTCCGTGATCCTCCGTGATCCTAAAGCCTATGCCCTGCGCATGTGCCAACTCTCATATGCCTAGTGGCATACGGTATGAAAGAAACAATGAAACAAAACTCCTAATACCTCATACCCATTGGCTGGGGACATCGACGAAATCTTGAAAGGAATATCCTATGCCTAGCAGCATAGGATGTGAAAACAACCCACGGCAGAGTGTCTGACCACCGGAAACTACAAAGCCACATGCCCTATAACCGTATCTCTCCGGGCCGCATATCCGCATACATGCATATCCGCACAACCACCTAACCGCATGCCATACAGGCAATCCAACAGGTAGGGCAGTATGAGGAGCATATTGCTAAAGAACGTATAGTGGAAGATATGAATATAATACATTGCTACGATAAAGCTGCAGCCTTCTAGAAAGAAGGAAAATGATCTAAAGAAAATGAAGAAACTGAGTCATTCCATAAAGGAAGTTGAATGGAACGGTGCAGGCGAGAAACAAAAAGGAACAGTGACGAGGAAGGGAAAAAAGAAGAAAAGAGAAAAGTATAGATAATATTCCATAGAGCACCAAAGGACTCCCGGGGGTAATTTCCATTCAGGCCCCTACATGAGATCAAGTTTTTGAATCCGATAAAGAGCGGTAACGTTCTTGTCCACACCCACCCCGCATGTATCATACAGCGATCATCTGTGAAACCCTAGTAGTGAAATGGTTGAGAAGAATGGGCTGAGAAGAGGGAGAATATAGAAGAGAAAAATTAAGGAGATGACGAAAAAAATCAGTATTATAAGTGGGGGTCGGGTAAGGGGGGGAAGGGGCTTCGAGAGTGAGGAGCAGGCTGGCGGCTTAGGTGAGGGGCCTTCCGGGGCGTTTGTGGTGTCAATTGGGGTGGGAGGGGAGGGTTTATGATCGTATAATAATTGCGCAACCCCTGCATGCCCCCCGAACACAGCCAACTGAAGGGCTGTTGTGCCGGTAAGGGTTTGTATGTCAGGATTGAGATCCTCTCGTGCTAATAGCAACTTTACTATTCCTTCATGCCCGCCCTCTGCAGCCCACAAGAGTGGTGTTCGGCCATACTCGGTATCTACAGTGTTGGGGTCTATAGCCTTTTGTTCCAGTAGCAACTGTACTACTGCCTGACGCCCATAACCCACCGCCCACAGGAGTGGCGTTTGGCCATATTTGGTGTCGGCAGTGTGGGGGTTGATATCCTCTCGATCCAATAGAAATTTTACAATTCCCTCATGCCCGCCCCCCGCAGCCAACCAAAGCGGTGTTTGGCCATATTCGGTGTCGGCAGTGTTGGGATTGATATCCTCTCGCTCCAATAGCAACTTCACAACACCCTCATGCCCGCGCTCCGCAGCCCACCAAAGCGGTGTTCGGTCATATCTGGTGTCAGGAGTATTGGGGTTGATATCTTCTCGTTCCAAAAGTGACCTTACAACGCCCTCATGTCCGCCCATTGCAGCCCACCAAAGCGGTGTTCGGCCATATTCGGTGTCGGTAGTGTTGGGGTTGATATCCTTTCGCTCCAATAGCAGCTTTACTACCCCCTCATGTCCACCCATCGCAGCCCGAAGGAGTGGCGTTCGGCCATATTCGGTGTCAGCAGTGTTGGGATTGATATCCTTTCGTTCCAATAGTAACTTTACTGCCCACTCATGCCCGCCCATCGCAGCCCACCAAAGCGGTGTTCGGTCATATTCGGTGTCGGCAGTGTTGGGGTTGATATCCTTTCGCTCCAATAGCAGCTTTATTACCCCCTCATGTCCACCCATCGCAGCCCGAAGGAGTGGAGTTCGGCCATATTCGGTGTCAGCAGTGTTGGGATTGATATCCTTTCGTTCCAATAGTAACTTTACTGCCCACTCATGCCCGCCCATTGCAGCCCACCAAAGCGGTGTTCGGCCATATTCGGTGTCGGCAGTGTTGGGATTAATATCTTCTCGTTCCAACAATAACTTTACAACACTCGCATGCCCGCGCTCGGCAGCCAACCAAAGCGGTGTTCGGCCATATTCGGTGTCGGCAGTGTTGGGGTTGATATCCTTTCGCTCCAATAGCAGCTTTATTACCCCCTCATGTCCACCCATCGCAGCCCAAAAGAGTGGCGTTCGGCCGTATTTGGTGTCTGCAGTATTGGGATTGATATCTGCTCGTTCCAATAGCAATCGTACTATTCCCTCACACCCGCGCTGCGCAGCCCACCAGAGCGGTGCCAGACCATATTCGGTGTCGGCAGTGTTGGGACTAATATCTTCTCGTTCCAACAGTAACTTTACAACGCCCTCCTGCCCGCGCTCCGCAGCCCACCAAAGCGGTGTTCGGCCATATTTGGCGTCGGCAGTGTTGGGATTGACATCCACTCGTTCCAATAGCAATCTTACAATTCCATCACACCCGTTCTGCGCAGCCCACAAGAGCGGTACCAGACCATATTCGGTGTCTGTAGTGTTGGGATTGATATCTTCTCGTTCCAACAGTAACTTTACAACGCCCTCCTGCCCGCGCTCCGCAGCCCACCAAAGCGGCGTTCGGCCATATTTGGTGTCTGGAGTATTGGGATTAATATCTTCTCGTTCCAACAGTAACTTTACAACACCCTCATGCCCGCGCTCCGCAGACCACCAAAGCGGCGTTCGGCCATATCTGGCGTCGGCAGTGTTGGGATTAATATCTTCCCGTTCCAACAGTAACTTTACAACACCGTCATGCCCGCGCTCCGCAGCCCACCAAAGCGGTGTTCGGCCATGTTCGGTGTCGTCCTCTCGCTCCAACAGTAACTTTACAACGCCCTCATACTCGCCGTTCGCAGCCCACCCGAGCTGCGCTCGGACATATTCGGTGTCAGCCGCGTTGGGATCGGTGTCTCGCTCCAATAGCAACGTTACTATTCTCTCATGCCCACCCCTCGCAGCCCACCCGAGAGGTGTTCGGCCATATTTGGTGTCGGCCGTGTTGAGATTGGTATTCTCTCGCTCCAATAGCAACATTGCTATTCTCTCATGCCCGCCCTTCGCAGCCCACCAGAGCGGCGTTCGGCCATATCCGGTGTCGGCCGTGTTGGGATTGGTGTCCTGTCGCTCCAACAGTAACTTGACAACGCCCTCATGCCCGCCCTTCGCAGCCCACCAGAGCGGTGTTCGGCAATATTTGGTGTCGGCCGTGTTGAGATTGGTATTCTCTCGCTCCAATAGCAACATTGCTATTCTCTCATGCCCGCTCTTCGCAGCCCACCAGAGCGGTGTTCGGCCATATTCGGTGTCGGCCGCGTTGAGATTGGTGTCCTGTCGCTCCAACAGTAGCTTTACAACGCCCTCATGCCCGCCCTTCGCAGCCCACCAGAGCGGTGTTCGGCGATATTTGGTGTCAGCGGTATTGGGGTTGACATCCTTCGGCTGTAATAGTACCTTTACGACATCCTCATGGCCTCTTAGAACTGCCCATGCAAGCGCCGTTCTGCCCATGGCATCTGTTGCATTAATACTACATTCCCTTGATCGCAATAAAGCAGCAACTATCTCCCTAAGCCCAAAAAACGTAGCACCATGCAGCCCTGTAAACCCATTAAGGGAGCTACAAATCTCAAAATGTGGTTGTAACCAACCTACATTTCTATTATAACGCCCCAAGAGCAGTTCGGAGGATATATGCTGCTCGAATCCAATCAAAAGCTCCAGTGCAAGGGGAGTCACACTCTCCGCTTTCTCTCTTCCTATGTGCTCCCCCCAATAGCAAGATGCATATTCAATAAGAGGGAATATCGGGGGAGCCGACCGAAGAGTTGGAGAAAGTTTCTGGATAGACCGAAAATTGAGGTACGTCAAGCAAACCTCCGCTATCATCGAGTGTGGACTTTGAAATAAATTTGGATTATTCGATAAATACTCTTGCAGGGTGAAGTGGACAAGCCTGACAGTGGAGGAGTATGCCTCAACAGCGATAAGCCCCAAAGAACACCCCAGGATAGTTCGAATTTCAGGAATGTTCTCAAGATCCAGATCTGCCGATCCTATCTTTACTCCTAAGGCATGGCATAGCTCGCTAGTGTTTAATGGGCGCTCCGAATTCGATACCCAAATCAAGGCTTCCATTCCAAGCCTTGACCTGACCCCCTTCTGCGCCTTTATTCGGTCTAGGGTTGTCGCATACGCATCTCCCAAATGACCGCCCTCGGTCATCTCGTTCAACTTTTGCCTTCGCCCAGAGATGGTAACCTCTCCCAGGATAGCGTCGATGGTTAGCGAAACAAGGAGGAATCTATAGACCGTGATTTGTTAATATAAGATTATGCATGAGCTGGGGACTATGGATACTCCTACTCACATTCCCGATATTCGTTCCGGAATAACTCTCAGGATATCCGCTCGTAAACGATCCGACATCGCATACTGCTCCGTGTCCATCTCCAACTTCTTCTCCAAATATCTTTTTATGTCGTACGTCTTCGGACTGATGGGTACTGTGACGCTAGTGGTGAAAACTCTTGCAATCTCAACCTCAACCTGAGGCCTCCCAGTAACAAATATTCGCATCCTCGGTGACTCCCCAAGGATATCTTTTATTGACTCAAGAAACTCAAGTAGATACTTAGGGAGGCACTCATCCAACGCGTCAATACAGATAAACACCTTAGGCAATGTGACAACAGCCTGCTTCAGCATCTGCATCATATCCGGAAGTCTCAGACCCCGACCGCCAACCTCCCCTTTGGCTTTTTGAAATGCCTTTTGCACGTGCTTCAGCACTTCGCCTTTAACCAGCAGCTGCTTAAGGATGGCTCCCATGACGTTGATAGTTGTCTGCTCCTCTTTGTCGCGGAAGTCGCAGTAGAACATTGCGGTTGCAATTTCTTCCTCGCAAGGTTCATCGCACAGGGTATCGATCACTAATGAGCTAAGATTTCCGGCCATCAGCGATAATAATTCCTACTCCTTTCAGATGAACCAAGCACTTACCTCAGATATGTCTTCCCCACTCCTGGATCCCCGTGGCAAAACAAGACAGCCTTATCCGCTCCACCTCCACTCCTCCACTCCCGAAACTCGCTTGTTTCCAAAAGCCAGTTCCCCACACCATCGAGTCTGTCGGTGCGCACATCCTGATGCCTTCCCCTGGGGTCGAGTGGTGACAGCCACTTCATAATTTCTGGGTTCTCATCGGCTATGAAATTGTTCACATTGATGACCTTATTATGGCTATTCGTCACGTTATTGCAGTTGGCATTACTGTTACCAAACGAGATCGGGACCGGATATGCTGTGGGGTCCATGGTGTGTCCAAAGTGTTCGTGGGCCGCAGGTATGCTATGGGGTTAGCTATAGTAGTAGTGGTATCGGAGATTTTAGGAAATTTGCGCCAGCTGAGCAGAAGAAAAGGAGGGGGTGTTGTTCCAAATGCTAAAACTACCATCCAATCCTCTGCTGCTGAGTAAACGCCAGGATAGATCGCTCCGGGATAGCTACAGGTGCATGAGCTCAGCGTCACTGACACTACTACCGGTAATATCTGTATTCTGGCAAAAATCGGATTGATGCTAGCGCGGATTCTCCTAAACATGCCCAATCGCCGCTCCTCTGTATATTTAAACTCTAGCGAGCGAGTGTTCTTCGTGCCCTTCCTGTTGCCCCGGTTTCCTCGGGTTCACTTTACTGTAGGTTACTCTGGCTCCGATCCGAATTTTGCTGGATTTTGGTGCCGCTACTCTACTTGTTAGCGGAGAGGCAATCAATACCGGTACGAGCACGAGTACTTCGGGTGTCCCATAAAACGTACTGTAGAATCCCATCAATAACATAAGTAGCACCTTGGATAGGCCGCAACCACCCAAAATCTGGCTCACGCGACCACGATCCCTTAGATAATCCGCTGATCTACCAGCACGTGTGGAAGTGCCGTATGATGCAACTCAGTTTTTGAATAAGCCGCGCGGCTTATTTATGGAATACTACGGGTCGTCTAAGGGTCTACGAGTATTATGCAAGCCTTGCATCTGAGCACACCTCAAAAAGTATTTACACCCGAGGAGAAAAAAGTGCATGAGTTTTTTCGCAGTGCAACCATCGAAAAAAAAAACTTCGCATCCGAAATAAAGCACACAACGCACCAATCACCAATCACCACCACCATGCCTCTATGAACCCTTACATTGTGTCCCTGCATGCTTAAGTCAAGTCTCTCTTGGAACTAGCAATTTCTCCTAGTAAAAATAGGAGTTGGGGTAACGTCGTTAGGATTGTGGAGCCCGGGGTCCACCATATACATATCAGTTGATGGGACTACCGGGTAACTTAACCCGCTCCCTAGGGCAGACTTGCTTTGCGGCGCTACGTTTATACAAGGTAATGCAAGGCCTCTGCAGCCTCATCAGTATTCTTTCTTTGGCATGTGCCGGTATGTTGTGTTGCTGGCACTGCGTTGGATTTTGGCCTTGCCGGTGTTGGGTTGATATTTTTTTTGACGATGGTTGCATTGTACGAAAACCCAGGCACTTTTGTCCTCCGCTGTATTAAGGTTGGACCATTATCGAGATTTTGCACGGCCGAACGCACTCAAGTTGCCACAGTAACAACGTGGGTAAGGGTTACTGGAGTGCAGACAGGAAGTGCGGGGGCTCGCACGCACTCCTGGAGTGCAGCCTTCTGCACGCACTTCGCTTTGAATTTGGAGGGTAAACAAATGATATGATTTGAGGATTTCAATGTCGTAACCAAAACCCTATTCAAACACACCGAACAATGTAGTACCCTAGATTACGGCGGGTCATGTAGACATCGAGTGCAAAAAAAAAATCCTAAGCGAGAAGGAGCCAAAGCACGGAGATTGATTACGTAAGCAGCCCATTGGGGCATGAGAATTCGCATTCCCCCCAAGCTTTCATACTACAACCACTGGATTCTTATCTAGCTATAGCCATTTAATATTCTATCACTCTTGCCCATTATTTCTATCTCCACTACCCCCTGAGCAGGTATGGCAAGCACTTGAGGAGATATCCAGTGCGAGAAAGTAAAACTTAAGCGAGTATTTGATTATATAAGCTGCCCAGGGAGAATTTGCGCTCGAACCACTCATAGTACTCGACACCCCCATTCACAAAGTCTTAGCAGAAAGAGACGTACTGTCGCAATGCCTTGGTGGTAATGAAGGTACTGGTACAAGGATTTATATATGATTTGAACTGTAAAGGTTGTCCTGGTACATTCTTTGTCACCAAGACTTTGCTACGTACCTGGCTATTCACGGAGGCTTTGAGAAAGGTGTTAAAGTTTTCACGTAGGTTCCATATCTATGACATGAACTACAACAATGAACGTTTCGAAATGGAGGAACGCTGTAAGTAAATGAAACAGAGGTAAGGAATTAAGAGACGCCTTGTTTTGGAGAAAGTTTGACGGGATTATGTGAAAGGAAGGAGATGGTGATCGAATGAGTGTGGAGAACTTGGATGAAGTTGAAGGAATATTTTTCTGTGCAGTCAACTTTGTATATATATAGGACACTGCTGGCGATGTGGAAAGAATAAGGACCAATACACACTCTACCGATCATAGACTATATTTGAGAAAAGGGAGTGTACCAGTATCATATCTTATAAATGTTCCAAACCACTAACATTTACAGCTAAAGTGTTCTCTCACTACATATGATATAGACTTTAATAATACTCTGTTTCTTTTATTGGATTTAATTATTACTTAAGGGCATGATTAACCTGATGTGTGTGAGGCATTGTAACAATCCTATTGTTGAGCACGTATGCAACAGGCAACGACTGTCGTTTCTTGCGTAGGCGAGTCTCGTTTTTCTGCACCAAGGCGTAGGAATGTACTATCTCTTCAGATAGTACGGAACTGGCTTGCTTGTCTTGGTTATTCCGTGAGGGATACTATCTCTTCAAATAGTAAGATGGGTGGATTGTCGTGCTTGATAGAACTATCACAATAGTCCTATGTTCGGGCGACCTGTCGAGACTATCACAATAGTCTCCAGGTTCTTAGGGCGTAGGCTCTCGTAGAGGAGGAGTGTATGTAAAGAGAGTAAAGCGTGATCGTATTGCAATATCTTAAGTATAGAAAAGTACTTAGATGGTTGCGTGAAGATCCTATCTTTTGGTCGCTTTTTTTTTTTTTTTTTTTTTTTTGTTATCAAATAATATTATTT
>Ga0307509_10007692_pt1 | contig 13991 bp, 14 predicted proteins | sample 10_EM_MG_FD_202245 | JGI IMG/M metagenome (GOLD analysis project Ga0307509, IMG submission 202245) | Populus trichocarpa ectomycorrhiza microbial communities from riparian zone in the Pacific Northwest, United States - 10_EM | ecosystem: Host-associated > Plants > Roots > Unclassified | place... | reverse complement strand
AAGTTTTTAGTCTGAGCTGTGAGAACATCTTCCCTATTCTCAAACTCAACAGTCGCAGTTGAAGTCTTTCCGTCCTTCTCCACAATAAGCTTTAGACTATTGATCGTACCACACTATATGTTACATGTCAGCAACTATTGACTTTATACGATAGAGCGGAATGAAGAACTTACATCTCTAAAAAACTGTCTGACCCGCACCTCTGGATAATTCGGCGGTAGGTTCTTCACGATCACGGTAGTATTCTCGCGATCACGCTTTGTCATGGAAGATGCCAAGGGAGGCAAGTGAGCAACTGGCTTCTCCGTGGCCAGTGTCTCAAAAGCTTTGGATTTCTTCTTGGGCTGAGAATCATCAGCCTCAGCAACACTTCGACGCCTCTTAGAACTGGCCCTAGCTGATTCATCAGTCTGTGGTGTGTCTGATTCCTGTTGCTGATCCGTTATTGTCTGCTGCAGGGCAGCTGCTCGCGCCTCCTGGAGAGTTAATATTAGTATAGAAACCCATGGAATTATACAGACACAAGCGCCCCTTACCTGTGCTCGCCTCTCCGAAATCTCTTTAGAAAACTTCCGATACCGGACAGTCGCGTACTCGACGTCCTCGACGTTTCCGAAGTCTTCAACATGGTTTTTCCATGTCTCTAAGATCTTCTCAGGCCAATCTAAGGTACTTTTCCTCAGAGCTGTTTTTAAAGCTGAGCCTGCATAATCTTTATCCTTTGGCCCATGCGAAAGTTCCCAGTGATAGTAACGCAACCAGTATTCATAAGAGTCGCCTTGAGTCTTAGCAAGCTCCTTCCAGATTTCCCTTGCGGAGTCAATTTTCTTAGCAAGTGTACAGAAGTTGATATGAATCCTTTGAAGACGATACTCAGGATCCTTTTTGCCAGTTTCTGTGTGCCATGTTAGTTGAATATTTGACTAACCAAAGAAAAGAGCACAATATTCCCTACCGGTGACAGCTTCTGATATCCCCATCTCCGCCATATCAAAATCATCCTCGCCGGCGTCGTGTTCAAACGCTCTTCTCTTCAAGAACCCACACCAGGCAATGTTAACTTTCAAAACCTCTTCCAAACCGCCCAAATCCAGCATCCCAGTAGTGGTGGCGGTGTGTTTGATCTCAGAAACCTCTTCAAATGGCCTATACGCCCTCTCTAAAGCAATTATGTACTGGGCCCATAGCGTCCCAGACCACGGGCAATGTCTCGTGGCACGCTTCAAAAGTGCATCAACACGAGGGCCTAGTGATTTCTCAAGAGCGAAAAAGACGTATTCTTCCCAAACTCTGGCCTGTTCACCGAAGGATAGTAGGCACCGTTCATAGAGTGCACATGCCATGTCTACATCGAGTTTCTTCTTCGGCTGGGAGGTTTCCCATTCCAGGTATTCTGCCCAGGCGTTCCATTCTTCTGTCAAGGAGACTTGTCCGCGCTTGGCAAGACGATCCTCATATCTAGAACGTTCATCATACTTTGCCAAAGCCGCGACATATAGCTTGTTGGTGCTAACCATGATAGATTCATAATTTGCGTTATCATATCTGGTAATGAAGGTGCTAAATTCAGAGAAGGTGTCACTGATGGTGGTGTGAGGGATCTGGAGGCGAGCGACATAGAGGCTTCGAACAAACTCAGCCTTGGGGGGGCTAAGCGACTAGTTAGTTTTATCTACGATGACCAAGGCATAGGAGAACTCACGTTGGGTTGGCTTCCAAGTCCATCATCACCAAATCGCGATACTTATTCCAAAGCACATGGCTCTCAGCAACATTGTCCTTAGTAGCAAGAGAGCCCAGCCGATAGGTCTCGACAACCAATTCCAACGTACAGGACCCCTTCAAAGTAATCTCCTCCTCCTCGCTAAGGACCACCTTAGCCTTACCCTTCCCAACAGCATCCCCATCCCTCCCTAGAGAATACTGAGATTCGATATATTCAGCATAAGTCTTCCACAACCTGACACTAGCAGACTCCTCCTCAACAGCCTTGGCACAAAGCTCCATGACACCAAGACGCTCCTCGAGACCACCACAAATGGATATCTCATCGGCAATCCACTCAGCCCACATAGTCTCGTTCAACGGAAACCTCTCGATCATGTCTTCGCGAGCCTTCTGCAGGTCCGTAGCGAGGGGGTACGGTTTCGCCACTGCTGGATCCGCCTGGTGTGCGAGGAAGCCACGACGCAAGAGGGAAATATACTCCACGTGGGATTCATATTGATACGGCCGGTTGGTGATGGAAACCAAAAGCTCGGCGATGCGCGTGTAATCATCGTCCGACAAAAGCACGGGTGCTGCCACCTCGTTTTCGTCACCATCAGACACGTCCTCCATAACTGCTTCATACGCCGCGCCAATGCCATCGCCAACAGCAACAGTGGCAGCAGCAGGATCACCATCATCTCCGCCAGTCATGACCTCATCCCGAACTTGTTCCGATGGCTCACCCATTCCCGGCGCGGAGAAGGCTTTCGAGTTGGAGGCCTCGTTAACTTTGAGCGGCGACTGCCGGGGGTTTGAGGCTGGCGTGGTATTGGATGTGTGGCCAGAGTGAATCGGGGAATTGGAGTCTGTATCGATGAAGGCTGGTCGGGACGATGGACGTGGGGAAGCGGAGGGGTTGGCCGGAGACGAGTAGTCGTCTGACGGCGATAGAAGCGAGTTGATGTCCATTGTAGCCAAGCCTATTTCTTGTTTCCTTCCTTTATTTCTCAGCAACAATCAACCAACAATATCATGAAGTGGAGGAAGAGGAAAGCTGTGGGGGCCCGAATGTGAAGTGAAGGGAGGGTAAAGAGGTTGGCGAATCGGCAGAACAGTAAAATGGGATTTCAAATAGGAAAGGGTTGATCTCTCACACTAGAAGTAAACAGATCGAGTTTAAAGAAAGAAAGAAAGCCCCTATGGCGCCTTTATGAAAGGATTAAAGGAGGGGGGTAAAGGTTTCTAGAAAGCTCTGTGGAGGAATTTAGGGTCCCAGCAGCAAACAGAAAAGAAAAGGTTGAACAGGACAAGGGTAGCCAAGACTTCTTCCGCGGGTCCTTTTCAGAACTGATCCTTTTCCGTCAATTTTAACGCACAAAGACGAGGGAGAGGGGAGAGGGAGAGATACACGGAGAGACGTCCAATTAGACGCCGTTGTCGGGGAAACCCTTCTTCTTATTTTTCTTTTTCTTCTACTTGGACACCCAATGAGACATGGGCCGGGGGATGATTCCCATTCAGCTTCCTGTCCCCGGGACAAGAAAGAGGAGAAATGTGATATTGGTCTCAAGTAACGATACGGTATCCGGTGGCATTCGGTGATTTTCGCCTCAGCGGACGGATGTCGGTAGCCCCAAGTATCGGTACCGACTTCCGGCATGTAAGGACGCAACCTGGGCATTAGGCTCCCAAGGCAACGGCGTGCGGTGGGGAGATGTTGTCCTGCAAAGACTGGGTCTAGACAGTGATAAACCGGAATAAGGTATATCTACAACTGCTCAAGCATTAAAGTGCAGTGCGGTATGGTAAACCCACCGCGTTCATCCCCCCTCACTGTCCGCCTCAAGCTTCCGAATCCCGGCAGAAATAAGGCTCGTGACATGTTATGATACCAAAGCGGAAACCTTCGATGCCTTTGCGATGTGATTGACAAAAAGTATCTTTCAATTGAACCCGCATAGGAGCCTCTCCCTCTGCCTCCTTGCTTATATATTTCCTACTTACAACCCTCTCGACCGTCGCAGTAAGTTACAGTACGGTAGATAACATTCCTATAATGGCCACAGATTTCCGATCGTAATCCACCAACCACAACTCGCGCTAAGACTTGCCCGGGGAACGAATTAATCTCAAGTTAGACTTCAATTGACATCCGGGGATGGTTGAACCTGCATGGTACAGTATTATGAAGTCATCCGTAATACCCAGGGCTGTACTCGAGTATGCGATTCGAGACCAGGTGGTGACTCTCGCTCCTGATCGTTATCCTTTCCCTGCCATTGGGCCTTGGGTTTCCCGTGCTACTGTGCAGGACAGCACACGATCGTGTCCAATCGCACTTTTTTCTCTCTAAAAAAAAAAAAAAAAAGAGACAAAAAAATAAAACAAAAAGGGAACCATGTTAGGCCTGATTGTTAACATATAATATTATAATATATAGAACCCAAGGCATTAAAAAATTTGAAGATTCTATTTACTGCATGACAAAGGAAGGAAAGCGGCGTTTACAACTGAAATAAGGCCCTCCAGACATTATTCCCGATATACGGGGCCAGAGGCACCTGACAGGAAAAAGGGATGATAATGAGAGGAAGAAAGGAAGGGGAGGGGAAGCAGATAGACAGACAAAAAAAAACAATAAAACAATAATCGTACACGCTTATAATCATTCAGGCAATCACTTTTCCCTTCTTCTCCTTCACAAGTCCCGTCAGCACCATCCCAAGCTGCTTCTCAGCAAAGGCCAAATCATCCTTAGCCATCTGATCGGGAATAACCCCAACCTTAACACCATTGGTCCTATGTAGCACAATCTTACCCTTCCGGAATCCCACCAGCTGCGCATCAACACTGTATCTGCCGGTGACGTCTAGCCAACTCCGGATCTTACTGGGGTCTGGTTTCGATTTATCTGAGTGCTTGGGCGGGGCCACCGGTTTATTGACATTCGGCGGGAGTTCTTTTAGAGACGTTTGGATAGGCGATTCCATCGCCTGGGTAACGAATTCTTGGTCCTGAGGGGATAGGTCCGACTTAAGGATATTAAGCCTTGCGCCATTACGCTTTAGTAGGAGTACATGGTTGTTCTCGCAGCCGAGGAGTATCATCTCTTTTCTGTATTGACCAATTTTGTCGGTCCAGATTCTGTATTCCATAACGGTGCGCGGTTTCTGGGAGGGTTCTTGCGACTCGAGATCGGGCTCTGCCGGATGAACCCCGGGCTCGGGTTTGGAATTGGGTTTGGGGGATATGTCCTTTTCTTCCATTCCGCCTCCACCTCCTCCCACTCCCCGAGAGCTACCTGAGCTCGCCGTACGCTCTATCCCTTTCTCACTCTTTAAAACAAGCAACGGTTTCCCACCGCGCTTGTGATCCATCTTGCCTGCGCCCTGTCCCTCATTGTCTTGCTCCTGCTTATGTATGTGTGTATGCTCGTGCATACGTGGCCCCGCACCTCTTACTACCAAAGTAAAAGATGACTTTTATAGCCTCCGACATCAGATGCGTTACGCCTCCTAGACCAGAGCGGTGAAGCAAACCTACATCTTCTTCTTCTCCTTCCATAGCTCTTAACAGATATTCATCCTCTCCGGAGGACAAGCTCTCGTCATCGGATTCAAAGCTCCCTATGCATAGGCGCCCGTTACGCTGTATCTCCTGGAAGCCGTCGTTCTCGTCCAGGAGCTCGTGATGCTCTATTAGACAGAAGCTGTCCGCTAGATTCTCCCCACTCGTATGAGGAGGAGCTTGTGTGAAGTCGAGAGATGGCATGACCGTCGGAGTTAAGTAGGAGGAGTAAGGAAGAAAAAAGAGAAAGAAACTAGGAGCGGAGAGGGTAGGTAGGTGAACAGGGTGGTGGCAGAATTTATAGCTGGCCTCGTTTGTTAGATTCTGGTAGTGATTGCCTTAAGCATAGAAGGCGATCTCAATTTTATCCAAGAACACCTTGGAAGAAGGCTGCGTGTTAAGTAAACTCCTGAGGGAGGGAGGGGGGATTCTCTAAGAGAATTATATTCCGTTCATACCAATATATAGTATTTCGTGCACTGTACAGCGCAGCTATTCGTTGGTGACGTGGGGAAACGTGAAATATTACTAGAGCTGGGCCTTTTTTCTTTTTTCTTCTCTTTTCTGGAACCTGAAACTTCATGTGTGGGGAAACGTCAGAGTTTTCATTGCTTTTTTCGGACCGGGGTTTTTTTTTCCTTCGTTTCCACGAAAGCTACGCTTTACAAGGTTACTGGATCCTAGCCTTTAGAGTACCGCACGCACAGTACCGTATATACCACGAACCAGATTTTAGCATAAACGCTAAAACGGATGCACAAGCGAACAACTGAAAATAATATCATATTAGGGAGGGGCGTTTAATCGGTAACATCCAGTTGAGCAAAGCTGCTGCTCCGTTTCAAAAACCTCCCCGAACCCTTACTAGCAGCACCCTTGATCGCGGAATAAACAGTCGTGTTTGGGTTATATTAAGGTGATTGAAGATTCTAAAGGGGTCGTGTCCCACAATCATCATGTGTGGTATGATATATCATACCTCATGTATTTGCCTGCTTGCTCGTTTGAGCTATATAAGTAACTCTCTGATATATTCTTTTCTGCTTAATGGTGATATCTGACGGGCGTCTTTGTGGAAGTGCAAGCTGGCATGAGTGTCTATGGTAAGGTTTTTATTGCACAACACTGTGGAAGAGTGTTGGTAAGTGGGTTGGAGGTTCTAACGATCATGGGATCAGGCGTTGTATCGGTTGTTGGTGCAAGTGGGGTCGAAAAAGTTCGTAGACACAAGCAATTTTACACCAAAGAATGTTTAGAAAGGATGTAGACTATTTGACTTCTATTGTACTTGTAGCCTTAAAATTAATTTAAATTCGCTGATAGTAGCACCATACCAATAAGGAACAAAGCTTGTCTCAAAACCATGCCAAGACCATTGCTTTTTTGGTTGCAGACACGATGTCTCTGCGAAATTTGAAAAGTTTTATGGATACCACTCTTTGGGAGTTGGGGATTGAGTGGACATTTGTATGCTCGAAGTAGAAAACGATATCTTTAACTTACTATTTTCAGTAGTTCCATGGATAGTTTGTATTTTTTATGAAATTTCTCCAGCAGAATATCTTGGTCCGAAACCTGCTATCTCCGCAGTAAAATTGCACCTGCCGGCTCACTTTTTCGGCCTCACCCATAGTATTTTTACGCCAAGTGGGCGATGGACTATGCTTACAAAATAGTCTTCAGTCTGGTTGGGTTGGGACCATTTTATTATACAATTTTGTGGGAGCAGCTTCTGTTATTTTTTTTCTTCTACTTTCATGTTGAACACATTACTCGTATTGCAAGTTGATTGTTGCCACTTGTTGTCTACTAGATAGAGCATGACACTCTATGACAACAGGGCATTTTTCTTTAAACTCTACTCGAGCACAATCAGGTTCATAATTGGGGTTTTGTGTTGCGACTAGGCCACCTAACTCGCTTCCAGAGTAGGAAATATCGGAAAACACCTCCAGGTCACTATTTTCAACTACAGTTATTTCAACGATTGGCTTCTAAACTGCTAGAATTCGCGCGTACTTCGCATATAGGCACACGAAACTACTTTTAAAGAATAGCACCATGCAGTGTTGCAAGCCTTTATATCCACAATGATACTCAGGCAAGGCTCTCCGTGCATCATATTGAACGATCTGAACGATAGGGGTTAAGGGCGGTCTCACTTGGGCAGCTGCGGTCGGGGGTGGGGACCGGAATCATGAAGGATGTTGGGTAGACAATTGCCCTCCCTCCCTCAGGGTTCATGATTTCTTGATAAGGGTGAGTTGGAAGGGCTTGGCTTGGAATGGCCTCAATTCGCAGCGTGGTATCATTCTATCTGATAAAAGGAAAAGGATAGGGTAAAGCATTTTGGGTATAAAACTGCAAAACCGTCCCCAAAGCATCGGAATAAAGAGGTGGTATCTACTCATCGACCTCTGCTCCGAAAACTTCACGAAGGAAACCCTTCGTAAACCTAACAATTTGGAGGTAGTTTCTGTCAAAGCCAGCCTGACCGCCATAATAGGGGTCTTGAACCTGCTCGCGCGTATTGTCTCCAAAGCTTCCAAAGAGCATGGCTGAGACACAGAACCAAGAGCGTCAATATCAGGGACTTGAAACAAGCTCGGTTGTGAGGAGGAGGTTTACCTTTCGCCTTGGAGCCCTCAGGTTGGGCAGAGGTTATATCACGCAGGTTTGCATCCTTCATGTGAGGAAAGAGAAAGAACAGTAAGCAATTCATGTCTCTTAAGCTCTTCGATAGGGTTGGTGGGGAGGAAAACTATACATCCATAGCAAGTATGTAGTCGAAATCGCCGAAATCAGAGGTAGCAAGCTGACGAGCTAGATGGCTTGTATGAATCCCGTGCCTAGCAAGAAGTTGAATGGTGCCTACACTTATTAGATCGTTGAATTTCCCGTATTGCTCAAAGAGAAAAGCTTGAGTCTTTACGAGGGTCCGGACGCTCTCCGGAATGATAAGAAGCCGTTCCGCAACTGTCGATCTTGCGGAACTTGTTTTTGAAGCCTAATTGCTGGACGGTCCTACGGAAGGCTCCTTCAGCCATTGGAGAGCCTAGGTGCCACTATTAGAAACAGTGAGGGCAGCAAACGCTAACCAGGGAACGATATATATCAAGCCCATGTCCGGGAATGCAAATTACGCCAAACGCCAGGGGGGGTGCCTACGACAGATATTCCCAAGGCAGACAAACAGAACGTTAATAGCGTCCGGGTCAGCGTGCATTCCGGCATCAAGATCCTCAACTGCGACTCTGCTGCTAGACATGGTGAGTGGTAGGCTCGATGGGGCGAGTGAGTTAGGGAGAGTTAACGGTGCCAAGACAAAGAATGTGGAAATGGTCGATTGTTTGTTCCTGGGGAAGTACTTGTATTATAGGTGCAGAGCAGAAGTGGACGAGCAGAGGTGGACAGCGGGGTTGAAGACGCGGGGTCGGTAGAGTGGTAACCACGGCAACGGATTGGGCGTGGTCGATGGGAGGCTACAAGGTCGGGCAAGAAGTTGTGGAACAGTTATTTAAGGTTAACCAGACAAATATATCCCTGTCTGTTCCTGTTAATATGATAGGTTCCTACCTTGCAATAGTTCGGCCGATAGATATATCATAACAGTCACGTGGGTCTTGACAAAAATGATTTGAAAGGTGAGATCTACCATATCGGCCGCACTCGTTGTTTTTGTTTTTTTGTTAAATCCGCGGTTTATTCGTATCTAGCTACAGGAAAATCCATGGCATGTAACCTAAGTTATGGCCTAAAAACCCTATAAACAAAAGAAATTACCCCCTTTCCAAAAACAAATGAACGATAAAATATCACATAATATGGCTCAAGACATAGTGTACTAGTACTAGTAGAGTGCAGTTAGAAAAGTTCGGGGACAAATGCCAAAACACACCAAAAGTCCCACTTTTCAGCACACCAGAACAGCCCCATCTCACTTAATTAGAGCCTTTAATTTTACTGACACCACATATTGTATCCGGAGTAGGTTGTAAAAAATTTACATATTTTTTCTAAACCTTTAGGGGGAGGTATGCTGTGTATTCTGGGTTTTGGTTAGAAATCAATGCTAAGACAGCTACCCTATACTTTACAATTCAACAAGTGTTGAGACAGTTTTGTTGCTAAACAGTGCAAGAGTGTCCGATTACATATTGGATTACTAAGCATGTGAAACACAGATGTCTGGCTACCACTAGTTCAAGAAGGGTCTTCAAGGCTTAGAACTATCAGGAGGCTCTACCAACTCAGTGTATTGAATTTGAGATAGTACCTGATTTTTTAAATATCAGAGAATTGCAGCGCTATTAGGTATTCTCGTGTTGAGGCACCTCAAAATGTACCATATTCGGTGTGTTTTTATTACCCTAGCGGGAATAGCTTGCATAATTATGCACGAGGTATATGCCACCATAGGGGAGAGCATATATCCGAACCCAAGCTTCCTGAGTAAGGAACTTCCCAGAGTCATCTGGGAGACTACTCAGGAACCTCAAAGAGTTCACGTTTCAAGATATGGCTAACTGATTGGAACGATGAATAGAGAACCAGTTCTCTTCTCTTACTAATGCATACGCATTATGCATTGATAGATGAATATTGGACTTGATCACTCCACATCAGCAAAAAAATCATCTTGAGCCCCATCTCTCCCCGCTTACCCTGTGCGCCGGACGTTCCAGGCGCTTATAACGTAAACTCGAGTTCTGTGTGCGTCCGCTCAGGTTTATTCCGTCCGGAAGTGAAAGGGCCGCCTCCAATGTGTCCGGATGCCACAGGCAGTGTCTGGATGCATTGGACGCGGCTTTTTTGCGTCCAGACGCCTTTGACCCCCCCCCCAGAAACGCTCCCTCCAGCGCCCAGCCTCTTCCTCCCTTCGCGCCTAAAGTCCACGTTCCCATGCTGCCGTTCTGCGGACGCCTTTCAACCGCAACCTCTCACATCACGGCCCCCCCCCAGACACGCCGGCCCGCCAGCTTTCCTCCCATGATACCCTTTCTCCTTTAACTTCGTCACTAGTCTATCTCTGAATCCGTTTCTCACCCGGAACCCGTCCAACATCACCTCTGTTTCTCCCCGACCGCCGGATTCCCTCAGTCTTCTCCCATATCCGGCGGACGTTTTCCAGTCTTCACTTTTTTCACCCTATTTCCTCCCAACGCCCTCAGCCCTTGCTCCTCCCTCTGATCCCACCCTGTATTCTCCCATATCCGGCGGACATCCCCCACCCACTTGCCCTTTCGCTAGGCTCTTTCCTCAGCTCTCCACATCCTATCTTGTTCGCCCCGCTCCTCTCGCCATCCGCCCCCGGACTCTTGCTGTCTGCTCGCGGCCTCCCACCGTCTTCCCTGGCTTCTAACACTCCTCCAGACACATTCCCGTGCCTGTTCACCCACAACTGCTCGCTAGACTACTTAACCAAGCCTGCCCAGTTTATAACCATCCCCCAACACATTCCCATGCCTATCGAACCTACAATTGCCCGCTAGATGACTTACTTATGCTTGCACGGCTTACAACTATTCGCCCAGTTCGTTCTCATTCCTTTCCTGCACACCGGCCTGGCCCGTACACTACTATTGTTGGATCATTCCTGACCCTTTTAGCACGGGTAATCCAACTTGAATTTATTACATATATATACACGATCAGCGAGTGGTGATAAAACCATTCTCCCTATCCTCTCAATCGGTTTATTCAACTTGCGATTCCATGTCCCTAGGTTCTCGGAACTGCCCTGCACCTACCAGTGCTCCGAGATTCGCCCCATGTTCTCGCTGCGGCTCACGCTAACTGTGGCTTCCTGAATCCGTGTGGCCGCCAGCCGTCTCTAATTCATCCAGCTCCGTATCACTGCTAAACTCCTGCCTCAATGCGTCCTCATCATTGTCATATCCCACTGTCCTCTCGACCCGCTTTCCCCGCTCGTTCGCGATTTTAGCCTCCAATGTTGTCCTTATTGGCCGGATTATTCGACTTTGCCAAACTCTTCCTGTTTTGCCCCACGACCGTGTCTGACGTTCAAGCAGGGCTATCTATCCATTAGCTCACCTTTCACACCATTCGAGTACAGGCGGTTTTCAAAAGTATCAGGATGCCGGAGCACTCAGGGGATCCGAACACTTTTGAAACCTGCCAGTACGCATAGTTTCTCTTACCCCTGAAACTGGCCCGTGTGAATGCCACATTATCGATAAAGATGCCAGTCTGCCAACATCTCAGTGAATGACATAATATGGCCGCTGTAAGACAGATAAACGGGCCATCAATCTTATCTAGGAAACCCTCATCTGTTATGCCTTTCCATTTCGGGCCGGCGTAATATTGAGCAAATATCGCGCCCAGAATCTGCGGTGCTACGGATCTAAGAGGGATGGGCTGTCCGCTGGATCAGATTGATTTACTCTTACTGCGATTAGAAACAATCCGGACAAATGTGAAACAGATACCTCATAGCGGCCAGGTGGGCAAATGAACCTATCCTCCTCCAGTAGGTATTCCACTCTTTGTGCGCAGGCTGTAGGATTCTCACTATTAAGCTTATGGAGTTCTGTTATAGCCTTCTTTACTGTATGCAGATACTGCGATCAGCATCCACTGTGCATTGCCCGCATCTGCAAATCAGTGACCAGCGGCCACTCCATTTAGTCTGGAATGGGATGCCAGTTATCGATTAAGGGTAACTTGCCTGGTCATTTGAGGCCGGAGTAGTATCAGCAAAGTCGGGAAAGCCGAATTGGGTCCGGGCCTCGCTCCAATATGTGCGGACTTCTTCGGTTCAGATACTTCGGTCGGGAAACGGATTGACAAAGATCGGCCAGTCCCACATCAGATCACGGGCTCTGGCCAGAATGGTACGCTCAAGCCCTGTGGCCATATTTCGCCTGCTGCTGGCCTGCTGTCCTCCTCCGCTATCAAATTCCAGCATTGTTGGATCTGGGTGACTTGGGGTTATCGCCGGCTTTGGATGTAGATTTAAGACTGTGGGCGAATGGGAGGGAATTGGAGATATATAACCGTTTTGGCTGACGCGTACTGCGGCAGGTGTTCTCCGTCCGGGGTAACTAATCCTCCTGCTGGAACTCTGGGTATTCCCAGCGGTGATTGTCAGTATCGAGCGCTGCGAGCTAAGGAACTCACGCCGAATTGGTCTCTTCGCTCCCCAGGCCGATTGATGATCTGTATCGTCCCCATGCTGGCTTAACTCGTTCTCCTCCTCGCTCTCCTTGCTCTTCTCACTCTGGCCATCATTGCCCTCATATTCCCCATTATTAGAGTCCAGACTCTCATTTGCCGACTCCAAGACCTGCTGCCGGTGGTTAAGGACAGGCTCTGGTACCTTGAGTCATGAAGAAGCCAGCTCCAGCACGCCATCCCTCCTCCTACCTACAGCGGACCCAGCCGTAACAGACTCAACACTAGGTTATGGTATTATAGTTAATCTATCCCTGGGCCCAGATCTCCAGAAACGTCCGTGGAAAACCTCTCTTCGCCTTTGCCTTTCCTGCCTCGATAAACGCGTTCGGTCCGTCATAACCCGCTGCTGTTGTTGTGACATAGTATGCAGGTGGATAGTGATAGAATAGAATTGTTGTGTATGATGTTGGGGAGAAGGTAGTGTCAGGAAGCCTCTATTGGTATGCAGCTAAGGGCACGATTTGGGGCGTGAACTTGGAAGATAGAAATGGTCCGTTCGGCTTCCTTAAGAACTAAGAACGTTCATAGTTCATCACTGTCTTTTATGTTTGCTGGTGTCGGCAGACACCCGCACGTCCAAATTGCAACTTGATACCTGATATAGGAATTTGTACCCGAAGCGTCCAGCTTCAACTTGGCCGCGCCGCTATTTCCCTGAGGCAACACGCCTGTTTGGTACATGATATTCTTGAGGGTGATGAAAAAAGGTTTATCAGTATTTACCGACTAATCTAGTCTGAGTAGGTCTGCCAAGTGGACGGTAACAAATGTGGGTAAGGCTAGGGCGCGGAGCACGGACCCTAATCTCAGAAAGTGAAAGCTGCCGATAAGGCTCACCAGATGGGATATAAGGTGTAAAGCTAGGATAGGAACAGTGATGAAAGGGGCAACCCCGAATGAAAAACGAGCTAGAAAACAATGAGAATGATCCGCACAAATCCAAAGAGCAAATCTCTAAAGCCTGAAGAGAAAACATATTCCGGACAAAAAAGAGCTGGAAAAGAACAAGAATGATCTGCGAAGATTCCAAGAGCAGGTCCCGGGAGCTGACCCAGTAAACGAAAAATAGCCAGTGTTCGTAGACTACATTGGGTTTGGGCAACTGCAGCGGGCTAATTCAAACAAGAAATGTCTGGCAAAAAAGGCAAGGATAGCTCGCAAAACTCTAAAGGCTAAACTCCAAATGAACAACACCCAAGGAAATGTCCGCAGGAGATAGTCGCAGGTCTAAATTAAGTGTACTGAGCTGGTGAGCCCAGACGTAGCGGGCTAATCTAAACAGAAATAGTCAGGAAACAGGGAGAAAGACACAAACTCTTGATACAAAAATGAAAACACCAAAAAGAAACCACTATTACCCTAGCGGGAATAGCTTGCATAATTATGCACGAGGTATATGCCACCATAGGGGAGAGCATATATCCGAACCCAAGCTTCCTGAGTAGGGACTTCCCGGAGGCATCTGGGAGACTACTCAGGAACCTCAAAGAGTTCACGTTTCAAGATATGGCTAA
>Ga0307509_10007691_pt1 | contig 13993 bp, 5 predicted proteins | sample 10_EM_MG_FD_202245 | JGI IMG/M metagenome (GOLD analysis project Ga0307509, IMG submission 202245) | Populus trichocarpa ectomycorrhiza microbial communities from riparian zone in the Pacific Northwest, United States - 10_EM | ecosystem: Host-associated > Plants > Roots > Unclassified | place... | reverse complement strand
GTGTCAATATTTTGAGCTATGCCCACTGCCAAACCTTTGTCGTCCCATTTTACACTGTCTAACAATGTCTCGACCTAAAAAATCAGACAATTAGATGTCTCTATTTTTTGTATAGGAAAGTCAGACAAAGATTTATACAAATAAATAAATAATTTGACGTATATTTAAACAATCAATGAGCACAAAGCAGATTAACAGTTCAGGGCAACAAAAGATGAGATTTCCTTCTAGTTCAGATTAGACACGGTTCGGAATAATAGAACAGCTCAAATTATTAACACGTACCACCTCTGGAAAAAGAAAAGGAAAAAAAAAGAAATTAATTTCCGTTGGCTGGAAATCATGCTCACATTGATTTGGTAAACAGAGGACCCCAAAGACCGGCATCTATTTTATAAAAGAAGAACTGGATTGACCAGACAGCGTGACCGTTGACCAGCCAACCGGCAAATACATTTCATTTATACACAAGGAAGGATCCAGCTGGTGTGCCACACCTCCAACTCCAACTACTACAGGAAAGACCCCCCTCTCATGAATCAATTTGATTGATCTTCCTCTTTTGGAAGTTGGAAGTCCCGCCAACCGGTGGCTCTGGTTTACCATTATGATTATTTACCGGCCTCTACCTCTATAATTGGATTAGTGGTACTACCTTACCCTAAAATGAGTATGTTGTTGTTAATATTCCTTAATTCTTATTATGTTGGTACTTTTTCCAATGCTATTGAGAATTCTGGTTATTCATATGCATGTGTTACCCTAAATCCCCATAAAAGTCCAAATCCTCAAAAACTACCCATTCTGAACGTTGAACGTTTTCCTTATGTCGCAGCAACCAGCTAGCTAGAACTAGAAGAAGAAGCTATTAAAATCAAAATGCCACAAGCTTAAATCCATGGCCCTTGTTTGAAGTTTATAAAAGACAAAAAGGCCAGGGTCACATTCCCAAAATATAAGAAACCAAATACGTGCAATCTAAAATTTGACATGTAGAATCCAGATGTAGCTCAAATAACAATCAAATGTATATTATTGGGCAACGATGGACACTTTCAAGAGGGTTAAATGACGAGTGGGAAACCCATTAATCAAATTTCCTTCTCTCTCTTCAATTTTCCAGACATGTAACAATCTCTACCACAATAAACACGGTAGACATCTGACTTATGTCTGATATCATATAGAGCTAACAAATGAGAAATAAATACATGAGTTGATTTGTTTACGATGTCACGTTCATTGGGTGGAAATCATCTTCACAGACAAATTGAACCAACCATAAAACCAAAATGCCAAAACAGCAACATTTAAGCCGGATCATCATCATAGTTTTTAAAGAAACCAAAAGTTACAAGGAAATAAAGGGGGGAAATCACGTGAACTCTCGACTATGGTTCTTCACTGCCAGCAAAGTTGATTTATACAAACCATATAAAATTGCGTAAGTTATGTATATCCATTGCATGTATCACCAAAAACGAAAATGGAAAAGTAAAGACACATCTATTTGCATATATTATCAGCACAAAGACACCATTGTTCAAAAATGTAAATGGTATTTCGTCTGACATGTTTCTTCTATTCACAAAACAGACTTTCAGGTTATTTTTTGATAAAGAGCTCAAGGTCACATTACCAAATGACATGCAGTCGAATATGTGCAAAATAAAATTTGACATGTAGTGTCCAGATGTAGCTCAAATAACAATCAAATGTATGTTATTGGGCAACGATGGACACTTTCAAGAGGGTTAAATGACGAGTGGGAACCCCATTAATCAAATTTCCTTCTCTCTCTTCAATTTTCCAGACATGTAACAATCTCTACCACAATAAACACGGTAGACATCTGACTTATGTCTGGTTGTAAAATCTTGGGCAATCCCAAAAATAAAAGAAACTATAAAAACATATCATTACAAGCATAAACGCATTTCTTTTTGAAGTACCTTTGATTTAAGATAGAGCTCTTTATCAGATTTTTTATCAGCAGAAGCAAAAACTAGAAAACCCCTTTGCTTCTTGTTGATAATATTATATCTGTTCTGATCTCCAATAGGAAAGAAAACATGGGTTCTTGATGGGAAACTTAGAGCTTGAATACAATGAAAGGCAGCCATTGAAACAAATATGAAAGTTCTCTACTTTTTGTTCGTGCCCATGTCAACATTCCTGGAAGCAAAAATGTAGTAACAGATAGCATTAACTCATGTTTCATTGACATATGAAATCTTTTTTGCTTACCAACTACAACAATCTCGTTATCATCAACAAAAAACAGAAGGAATGGAGATTACCTTAAGATAGAAGAGAGACTTGTGTGCTGCGTCCAGCCGTCACGTTTGGTGACTAGGGTTTCACTTTGAAAGTGCTAGTTGTGTCCCTATTTAAAGAGGGGAGCGGTCAAAAATTGGGTTAACAAAGTCTAATTAAGTCCATTGGGCATATGGCCTCGGCTCATAAGAGCCCATATTTCTTTACTATATCCTTGCTTCTTAATGGGTTTCTACGAGGCCCAAATTATTCACACCGATAATTATTAGTGCTTCTTTGGCATTGGAATAATAATTAAATTTAAAAAATAGAATTTAAAAAAAATACTTATAAAATAAAAAAATATTAAGTTTGGAAAGTGTTTGGTTACCTATGTTGGTGGGTAAAAGGTTGTTCTAAAAATATTATTAGAATGAAAAGAGTATATGCATTGTTTGTAGAATTTAAAATAAAGGATAAGATTTTATTCATTTAATATTAAAAAAATCAAGAAATAAAATGAAATTATTTTAAGAACACCATATATACAATTTTATAAATTTATTTTATGTTAATGTAAATTGATTTAAAGTTGCACTTGTGATGAGTTTGTTATGAATAAATTATTTAATAAAAAAAACTTAAAGAATTTTTTATAAATTATTTTTATAAGAAAATCAAGCAATTACAAATTTTATTATCAATTTGTTTTCATTTATTTAAAAATATCTATAGCGATAAAATATTTTTTTAATAATAATCCATTTATACCAAACTATTTCAAAAAACCATCACTATTCCACATCGGCCACAACCTTCATCATTGCCATTGACACATCCAGTCCAATGGTCATTACTCACTGTTATTTTACTGCCATCGTGGTTTTTCAAAAACTCCATTAACAAATAGTCTCGTCCATGCATATCTATTTAAAGTTACACATGAAAAGAGTTTGATTTGTATGAGATATTTTTATAAATTTTGTTTTTCTAATTTATCTTGTGTTTATTTTTTGTAAAATACTTTTATAGAAAAATTGAGTAACAAAAAAAAATTATAATCAATCTTTAAATTTATTTATTTTATTTATTAAAAATCATTCTTAACTCTAAAATATTTTTCAAAATTTTTATAATATCATCCAATTATTTCAAAAAACAATCCCTACTTTACTATTACCGTAACCTCCACCGTTGCCACCATTATACCACCATGGCATCCACTCCTAACTACCATTATCACCATCAATTACCATTATCACCATCACGGTCACTAAGATATATCATTATTCTACTATTATTGTAGAACTTTTCCTTATTTCCCAATTCCAAATTTCCAAAACAAAAGTGCAAAATCTTTGCATGGACTCATGAATAGCCTGTTAAGCTGGACTAACACGGCCCATTAAGAATGGATCCACCAACGTCCATGTCCTCGCATTCGGTTCGGAGAAGAATCACACGGTGCATTCTAACTATGAAATCCTTATTTTTTATATATATATTTGGTGCATAAAAAGGGTAAGTAAATAGGTCAATCTCATGTTCAAAAGGGAATCAAACTATATCTATTTTGGAATCGAGATTTAAAACAAGTAAAATTAATTGAGTTATAAATATGTGATTGGTAATATTGAAGCAACCGATGATGTCTTGTCACATTAAAGACACCATAAAATTTCTTTCACAATTAGTATGATTTGATTTGATTCATGGGATTCTTTTTTAATGCAAGATAAGTGGGGACCTTGTACGATTTGGGGGCAAAATAAGCTCACGAGATGGAATTGAAGAGGCATGAGGGCATGCATTTCATTATGCTTTTACATGTTTGCATTCACATCTTTAAACTCTATATTTTATCATGTTACTATCTCTAGACTCTAAGAGAAAAGAGGGGAAATCGTTGAAAAAAGAGAGAGGAGAGAAAAAGAATTAGGCCAAACATAAAAATAGACAATATTGATGTTAATAAATTCATTCCGAAGAGGAAGATTCAATAAAAATGGTTTTTACCCTTTAACAATACTGGAAAAAAAAAGCAGCGTTTGTGAATATCTTTTGGATTTGGTCTGATTTTAAAATTTTAAAATTATTAGAAGATGTTTCGAGATTAGAAGTGGAGTTATTGAGACTTTTTTGGATGTTTTGGTGTGTTTTAAGATAGTAATAATTTGAAATTTAGATTTTGAAAGTTCAAAAACTCTATTATGATTTTACAGCTGCTAGAGATTATTACAGGAGACAACATGTCGTCCGTTCAATTTAAAAAATAAAAAAAGTCAAGAATGTGGGTTTGGTCTTCCATGCCAGCAAGCGTCTAGCCTCCTAAATCGAGAAACATTTTTTTTTAATTTTAAATAAATTCCTTCTTAAGTTAATAATTACAATATTATTTAAAAAATCATATGATTACGTACTTTCTACTTAAGATTAGAAGTTTCTATAGCTATATTTGCAATACCTTTGTTAATAATTATATATGAGCACAATATGCAACAAATTCTAAAAAGAAAATTGAACATAAATATTTGAAGAGGATAGTGTGTGAATTGTTAATTTTTTATATAGTTTTCGTAAATGAGTTATTCTTTTTTTTTCATACATCCATGTAAAAATTATGATGATATTTTTTTTTTTTTTAAACTTGCATTTTAGATTTCGATAAATTTTTTTTCAAAAAAAACATGCTGCTAATATAAAGTACATGTATTTATAAAAAGAAATTAATATGAAAATGGGAGTTTTGCATCAATAAATAATTCTTTTCTCCTCATCATTTCAAACTAATGATATTTTTTAGAAGATATAAACTTTAATTACTTTGAGTTTCCATTAAAAAAACAATGCTCTTAATAAAGAAGAAGACATGTCCTGTCGAAAAGAAATACATAAATAAATAATGAAAAAAAATCAATTTAAAAAACACATTTCTTTCAAGATTTAAATTCCTTAAACTTTCACAGATAATGAAATTAAAACTAAGCTTAAATCTGCCTCACAACATCCAGAAACGAGTCCTCTGTGTTTTGAGTTGGCTTCAAGCACCACCGCCACTGCCGGACAGTTTCACCAAATATTGCTTCTTCTCCAACTGGAAACACGGCAGGGACGGGAAGATATCATAAGAAAAACAAAAAGGGAAAGCGTAATCTGTAGCTGGATAGTCCGTACACAAGGAGACTCTGCTTTTTTTCACTTTCTATTGACTTTCTTCTCCCTTTTAGATCTCCATGCTTAAGATGAAGGATTCTTTTCTTCATTTTCATCTCATTTATTGCCATTAATATTTAGAATAATATATTTAAGAAGACAAGATCTCGATCAAGATATAATATATAATATATTTAAGAGTATTGAAATAAATAAATAAATAAATAAATATAAAAGGACAATAAACAGGGAATAAAGCCCGGATTAATTTTTGTCGGTAGGGGGAGGTGGGTGGGCTCTTCTGTTTTTGTTTTTTTGAATTGATTACTGTTCCAGCATGAAGGCACAGGGCAGTGAGGCATGTACAGGAGGCTACTTCTATCTCAGCTTTGGTCCAACATTTTCACAAAGTCCAAGGCAATATAGCAGCCCCACATGTCTTGTCTCCCGATGAGAGCGGATCCAGAAAAATCACTTTCCTCCAGAGTGTTTAGACCAATCAAAATGTAACCTCTTTTTTTTCTTTCTTTTTTCTTTTTTTTTGTTAAATGTGTTTTTTGTTTTGACTTTTGATATTTATTAAAATAATATTTTTTATTTTTTAAAATTTATTTTTTACATTATTATATTAAAATGATTCAAAAAATATATAAAAATAATTTTTAATTTTTTAACAAACCATAGCCACTCTTAGAACATCTCACCTTTGGCTAAAAGAGGTTTATTTTTTAGAAAACTCTATTTTCTCATTGCAACTTACTTTTTGAAAACACTATTCTTAAAAATTTATAAATTTTTATGTTTCCACTTATAGAGGATTTTTATAAAATTATATTTTTGAAAGTAAGATATTTGTCTTTTTTTTTTATTACAAACTTATGAGTACTAAAATCCAAATGGTTAGGAAAAATATTGATATGTTGGATAATCAGTTAATCACTAAATTCAAGTAATATGATTCATTCTCTCTCGACAAGGTATCTGATGGCTTGATATGAAAAATTTAGGTGATTGGTAGCTGGTAGTGCTTGGTAAAATAAAATGTACCTGCAAAAAAAACCTTTTAATGGATGTGGGGGCCTATTAAATGCTTAAATGAGTAACTTTGTGGAGAGATAAAATATAATGATATTTTAGAAAGACAGACTCTCAAAACATGTATACTTAAAGTGTTAAGAATAAAGAGATTGTGAACCTTGAATTTGAATGATTCATGATGTATTTGTAGCCCACGAGGTTGTCTTTTTATGGAGAGGAGGGGTTAAAGTGTAATTTTTTCCTTACGATATTTTGAATTGTATTCTACTTAAAGTAATATTTATTGAATCAATATAAAATACTAAGAGACCCGCAGGAGGTTTTGAAAAAATTCTCAGGGAGTGTTGGGCTCGTTAGTCTTACACATGGTAGCCCGAACCCATGTGGGTTTCAGGCAGCACGCCTAGCAAGGTGGGCGTGCACCATGTCGTGGTGTACGCCCAACATGGACTTGGACTACCATGCCTAAGGTCATGCACCTTGGTAGCCTGAGCCCATGAGGATTTTTTTGGACCTTTTAGGTTTTTTTATGGCCTTTTAAAGGAGTTTAGTTCCTATTAAATTTGGATTTATCACAAACACACATACATTATATGTGTTTAAAGCTAATCAATTCAATAATAAATTTAACTTTACAAAATCATAATTATCCTAATATATTATTCTGGTATAAGACTAAAGTCACCAACTTATGTATTAATTGTCCATATATATATATATCCTAAACCTTGGTATAGTTTGTAATGAAAATAGAGGAAGTTTATCCCATGTTAGAAAATAAGCACTCATCTTAAAAGTGTTTGCAAGGGTTAGGTGTATTGATTGGCAGGTGGATCTTTTTGTGAGTTACTTAATATTCTTGATGGGTCTTGTATATGGATACTTATAATATAATATCAAAAGATTATCATTTGAAGTTAAAAATGCTTAAGGAAATAATTTATTTTTTTAATTAATTAATTGATAATTGTTAATTTTATCGAATGACCTAATCAATGAGTATCCTATTTTTAGGAATGGACATAGAGTTTTCTTGCAAAACATTATAAATAAATAAATAAATTAAAATAAATTATGAATAAGATCAAAAATAAATTAGACAAATAATGGAATCTAATTTAGGAGAGAATCCATGACAATGTTAACTTTTGTTTTGAAAGGATGTGGTAAGGGTGTTGTCTATATTCTTTTAAGTATAATCAACCCTTTATCTGAATCTTTGAAACCAATGCACATTTTAGAATTTTTAATTTCCCTTAATTACTAGATAATGACTCCATTTTCTCCCAATCTTCCCTTTAATTTATGAGATCCCAATGTCGTTTTGAGTGCAACACCTAGTTTGAGAGAGGGGAGAGATAGTTGTTGGATTCAATGGTAAAGAGAGAACATCTTAGTGGACACTGATTCTGACTACCAAAATAACTAATTTTAGTGTCAATGGGTTCTATTAGATGAAAGTGATTTTATTAGGGTTGTTGTTTAACTTTAAAATTATCTAAGAGAGTATATTTGACCTCTTAAGTCTTTGAGGGGTTTTTTGAATTAAAAAAATGGTTGAAAGCTAATTTGTTAGGTATAAAAGACCCCAGGCTTGACTTGTTGATGACCCTCTAGTCGCTAGATTCTAGATTACAAGCGATGAGTCATTTGCACTCTTTTTTTTTAAAAAAAAATACCCAGTTTACTAAAGAAAAAAAATCTAAATCCTAGGTACGCGTCCAAGCACCTAAAGAAAACTCAAATAAAAAAAATAACCCGAGGCAACTCAGGTTAACCTGCCAAACTCGTGAGTTGGGTCATGAGACCATGATAACCTTGTAGAAAGCAAATTGAAATAAATTATAAAAATACATTCTTTTTATTGTTTTATTAATGAACAAATGAGTGCATTGATTGATAGGTGGATCCTTCTTGTAAGATAATTAGGGGATCTCTTTATGAGTATTATATAATATTAAAAGATTGACATTTAAAATTAAAATTGTTTAATGAATTAAATTTTAAATTTTTTTAAACTAATTAACCGGCAAATGGGTATTTGATGGAATTAAACCTACAATTATTCAATTTAACTGAAAAACTTAATTAATCTTTATTAACAATCTCATAGCTTCAAGTCTATAACTAAGATTATTTACAACAAAATAAAATACATATCAAAACATGATATTCCTTTTGTCTTTTCTATGTATTTTTTTTACTTCAAAAACAGTTTCAAATAGTTTTTTAGTTCTTTGTCCAAAAGCCGATCGGTAGAGGCGAGGGGATGGTCACGATCAGCTTCATAGTGTAACCAGACCGGGAGTGCTGTTCTCATTTTGCTACTGTTTTTTTTTTTTTTTTTTTTTTTTTTAAGGATGAAAATTTGACTGTGAACTAATAAAATAAGCTCTCTTATCTCAATAATTGAGAGAACTTATCATATAAGTCAAGGGATAATGCTGAATAAAAGAGTCACCAAACCCGCATGACAGCTTAAACAATGTTTGTGACAAGAGAATTATTGAGTTATATTACTATTAGTTATTATTTTATTTAATTTTTTCTCCATCAATCTGTCACTTCAAAATTATAATTATTCGGTGTAAGTCAACTTAATGGAATTTTTTTAGCTGGCTACATCAACATATTTTTTAAATAGAGCTGGCCAAACCACTATTTTTTTTTTTACCAATATTTTATTATAGCTAGGTAGTGTTTGTATTTGTGGTGTTACTGTATTTTTAAAAAATATTAAAAATAAATTTATATTAATTTTTTTATATTATTATTTTGACGTGTTGATATAAAACATAAATTTTAAAAAATAAAAAAATAATTATTTTAATATATTTTCAAGCAAAAAATTAAATAATAGTATTTTAGGCATATTTTTTTTTTATAGAAGGTTGCCATCTAATTCAATTCTTTCAGAAAAAAAAAACCTATTATTTGCACTTAAGTTAAAAAGTGCTTTTGGCATTCGGTATAAACCCATGTTTTAAAAGTATGCTTGACAGAAAAAGAAATGTTTTTTTTTATATATATAATTTTGATGTAATGATATAAACAATAAAAATTTTATTTTAATATATTTTAAATAAAAAATATTAAAAAAAACACTCGGAAACACAATAAAAAAAAACACAGACTAAAGAAAGAAAATCGATCCCATTTCCTTGCACCTAATTTCTACACATTTTTTTCCAGGTAGTGTGAAGTCTGCTTGATAGGTTCTATTCATGCATTGGAAATTGACTGGCCAGTTTTGCAGTCAAAGCCCTTAACAGCAAGAAAAGTGGCAAGACTCTAGAAGCATCTTCAAAATCCACATGGAATATGCTAAATAAATACGAATAATTAATAAAAATTGACAATATTCAACTATATAGAATTGTACGTAGTTTCTGTGCAGGAAGCCAAGTCTAACATGAATGTCCTTGCAGCCTCCTACACGGTTACCCTTTGCAGCACTCACATGCCAAAATTCTCCCATCCCTTGCGTCCCACCAAGGAAAATTGCGAGATTGGTGGCCATGGAAAGATCCATAGCTTTTTTTATTTTATTTTTTTCAAAAATGAGTGTGGATCTTGAAGGAGAGGACGACACTAGGGCATGATCATGCTTTTCAATGCATGATAAAATAAGCCACCTCGGATGGATGGCATATTCCTCTAGCCCAAAAAAGCACAAGAGAGGATCAAATTGGCATCTTGGAAATTAAGGTCAACCTCGTGAGCCATACCGCTAATTTTGTCGACAAGGGCAATAAGTTCATGCACATGTTTTCAAGCGTGGAGTCCATGCTACTCAACCTGATTAGATGTAGGAGTAGTATTTAATTCAATTTGTGGTGGATAATTTCATTCGAAGTAGAAGCTGATAAGCCGTTCGGTGTATCAAGTCAAGTTATAAGCTATCTAGACCATATGTGGAATTTACGCAACGTATCAAAAGCCTACAACATGGTGAAGGGCATACAGTAGGTTTGGTGCACGTATATCGCCACAGGGCTAGATTACTTTTTTATATAAAAAATAATATTTAAGCAATCACATGCATATTTTTTTAAATATGACTGGATTCAATAAATTATTTTTATTTTAATTAAATAAATAAAATAAAATAACAATAAATAAATCAAGTTTAAGAAGAAAAATGATTAGAAAAACTTAGAAACAAAATATTTTTAAAAAAATAGATAAACAATGAATATCAATTCACAACTTATTAAATACAAAAGAATAAAATTGAGTAAAAAATAACATAAAAAAAGGTCTCAGTCAACTCAAGTTAGTATGATAAACTTGTAATCCTAGTAATCAGAATCGAGCTAATTTTAGATATCTTGTCAAACTCGCGGCCTAAATCATGAGATTGAAATAATTGATAAAAAATAAACAAAATGATACAATTTTTTTTAAAAAAAACTTGTGATAACTTTTTAAAACTGTGACTCAGGTCATTAGATCTAAAACATCCTATCTAGAAAAACCATGAAATTCAATTCTCAATCAATTAAATATTAAATTATGAAATTAAAAAAATAATTTCAATTATATAAAGGTATTAAAAAAATGCAATTAAAGAATGAGGATCAAAATAAATTTTATATTTGATTAAAGGGTGAAATTAAAAAGAAAAATCAATTTAGTAAAATGAACTAAAAATATTAAAAAAATGAGGATCACCATTGACATAAAAAATCAAAAAAAAAATTAAAAAGCATAATAACTTACACAAAAGGACTAAGAAAAAAATAATATCAAAGAAATGAGGACCAAATTGAAAAACAAGATATAAACAATTTGGATTGAAGGATGAAATTAAAAATCTATAAAACTTTTAATAGCATTTTTTATGCAAGTTCAATTTTTGCTCAGCACAAACTATGAAAAAGCAAGCTTTTTTACTCTTAGTATATTCAATTTTCCTTTTCTTTTATAAAAATTCTGCTCTTTATTGAATGAAATTATTGTAGGTCACTGAATTTTATTTGTTCTAATAAAACTCTATCATCATGGAATAAGTAATATCAAGTTTTTTCTTGTTGTAAATACTTATCACATTTATGGTAATTATTTTTCTTAAATTTTAATATAAAATTTGAATTAATAAAAAAAAAACACTAGCAATACATAGAAGAAATTTAGGGACTAAAATGGTAAAAAAAAAATCAGTTTCACAAGATTTATCTTATTTTAAAATTTACTAATAAAATATTATTTAATTATCTTAAAACTTATATTATATAACAATCAAGTTTTTTTAATAAAATAGAAAATCACTTTTGTACAGTATGAGATTCATTCGTGATATATTATTTTTCGTATAGCAGTTTGTGTAATTTTAGCTTTAATAATTACATTTAAATATAAAAATAATTATTAGATACCATGAAATAGATTAAGGACAGTATGGTCAACTTGGAAAAATAAAAAAAATTACGGAGTTTGAATTATTATTAAAAAAAACCTAAAAAAAAAAAGTAGATTAAGGACAGTATGGTCAACTTTTTAATAATTTTTTTTTTTATGATTTCATCCTTCAATATTAAATCGGTTGGGGAATTGAGGTTCTTAATTGAGATCGGGTATATAATTTCATTCTTCAACATTAAATTGGTTGGGAATTAAGGTTTTTAATTGAGATCGGGTATATGATTTCACGGATTACGAGTTTGGAAGATTAATCGAGGTTTAGGAGATTCACTCGTGTTTACTTGTTTTTTATTTTTTATTTTTAAAGATTTTTTTAGTTTTATCATTCAACACTATTTAATTGGAGATTGAGTTCTGTTATTTGTTTTTTTGTTCTATAGGTTTTTTTCATAAATTTTGAAAATGGCTCGGGTTATCTCTGGTCTTTTTATTCATCATTCTTTGTTAAATTTAATTTTTATAAAAGAAATTTTGTTTTTGAATTAAATTAAATTAAATAGTTAAATATAAGCATAAGATGCTCACTTCATAATATTTTATTTGGTTTGCTTTTTGATTCGTTGCTCTGACTGGATATGCAACATCTTTCAGTGTTGTCGTGCAGCCTTTCACAATGGTATTAGAACCATCCTAGTGAGTTATTTTTATAGTGGAGCGGTGTCTATGACGGAATAATTTTTAGTCTCCATCGTGCTTTTTTTTTTCTCTAATGATAATATTGACAACTTATTTTTTATAATTAATTATTAATAAATTTTTTTATTTACTTTATTTATTATTGATATCTTTTTAACTGTATTTATTGAACTTAATAAAATCAATAGCTCGGATATCAAATTTTTCTTATTTCTTTTGAAATACTGACGTCGCTGGAATATCCTTTTTATATTTGAAAAAAAAAATAACTTTGCCCGCCACGTATCACAGAGTCACAGACCATCTATATAGTAGAAGTCTATAAAAGAATAGCGGTACTCACTCTATCTTTTTATTATTTTTGTCAACTTCGAAACTACTAGAAAATAGAAAAGAAACAAAAAGTTGAAGCATGCGGGTTCATTTATGGAACGTTCGGGAACGCGGCTGCGGCGGCGTTTCTAAAAAGTTTGAATTTTTTTTATTAAAATTTAATTTTGTTTATTTGTTTTGGATCGTTTTGATGTGTTGATGTCAAAAATAATTTTTAAAAAATAAAAAAACATCATTGGTATGTATTTTAACATAAAAAGTTATTTGAAAAACACCCAAAATCACATTGCCAAAGACGCTTTTACAAGGCTGGCTGCATCGTGGAATCTCAAGATGTAATGCAAAGCATCAATTATTATTATTATTTTATTGAAAACACAGTTTTATTTTTGGTACGAGAGAAGCACACCTGACTAACTCTCCAACTAATTTATTCCAACGACTTTTAGTATCTAGAAGGTACTTGTGTATGTTTTTATGTTATTGTTTAGAGTTACAGATTATAAGATAAAATTATGGAGTTTAATTCATAATTAATTAAGCTTATAATCTGAGTCATGAGAATAAGATTATTTCGTAGAAAAAAATTGAAAAAAATCATAAAACATAGTTATTAACCAACTTATTATTGAAGAATAAAATTAGAAAAAAATAATTTTTCTAAAAAAAATAAAAATTCAAGTTTACCTGGGTTAACTTTGAAAACCCGCAACACGGGTTATAAGATCGGGATAACTTAATAGAAAAACAAATAAAAAAATCATAAAAATTAATTCTCAACTAGCTAAACTCGTGATCCAAGTCATTAGAATGAGATTAGCTCATGAAAAGCAAATTTTTTTAAAAAAATTACAAAGCCCAACTCTCAACCAGCCCTTTGTTGAAGGACGAAATCAAAGAAAAATATTTTTTTTAAGAGAAAGAAAACTTGAGTTAACTCAGCAAACTAGCGACTCAATTTATGAGACTATGGTAACTTAATAGAAAGCATATAAAAAAAATCATGAAACCGAAATCTCAATTAATTAAATGTTGAAAGCCAAAATTAAAAAAAAAAACAACTTAAGTCAACCCGAGTTAACCTTCCAAACCATTACCCTATATAAAGCAAGTAAACAAAATTTTACGCAGTCAATCCTCAACTTACCTAATA
>Ga0307509_10007690_pt1 | contig 13994 bp, 13 predicted proteins | sample 10_EM_MG_FD_202245 | JGI IMG/M metagenome (GOLD analysis project Ga0307509, IMG submission 202245) | Populus trichocarpa ectomycorrhiza microbial communities from riparian zone in the Pacific Northwest, United States - 10_EM | ecosystem: Host-associated > Plants > Roots > Unclassified | place... | reverse complement strand
ACCGGCGTGCTCAACCCACACGGCCGCAACACCATCGCCCTGGCCGTAACCAGCGACGGCGGCGAAGCGAATGCGCTGGAAACGGTCCGCCTCACCACGCTGGGGGTGGCCCGCCGCTAGCGAGTTGACCGCCAGCGTCGTCAGTAGACCAGGCGGAAGTTCGGAACATTGGGCAGCCTCTCCTCGCGCGGGAGATGGATGTCCCGGACGACCGCACCGTCGGGAATCGGCGCCCGGGAGATGCCTATACCGAGCAGGCAGGTGTCGCACCAGAAGGACGCGTAGCCCACCGCCCGGTCGAGGTCACCGGTGAAGACCAGCCTCAGGGTGTGATGCCCGCAGTTGGGGCAAGCGAGGTCGGCGTCCCGCGGGATCGCCTCGTAGGCCTCCTCGTAGACGTCGAGCCAATCGTCAAAGGTCGCCATCACTTCGTCCTCGGCTCCGGCCGGATCGGCTGCCTGTCCCACCAGTCGTTCTCGTAGGCGTAGGCCCGATCCTCCCACTCCTCCCGCTCGCCCTCCTCATAAGGGAACGGCGCGCCCGCCGCGAGTTCGTCGTGATGCAACTTCTCGTGAACGAGGGTCCGGGCCAGCAGTTCTTCACTCTGGAAACCCGGCGAGTACAGGACGATGTGCCCGTCCGGGAAGGTGTTGGCGCAGACGCCGCGTATTTTGGTGGATCCCAGCGTGATGGCCAAGCCCGAAATGTCGATGCCGTATTTGTCGGCGATCGCGCGCACCGACTCGAGGCGGAAGAACTGCGGATTGCCCGCGCCGCGTCCTTTGAGCCGCTCGAGGGCCACCGCCGCGGGCTGGTTCTTGAGACGACCGAGGAGTGCCTTGATGGCATCGAGGGCCTCCCTGAGGCGGTCGCCCAGGGTGCTCAGCCGGCTCAGGCTGGTCAGTAGGTCTCGCATCCAGCGGGAGATGCGGTCCGACCAGATGGCGCAGAGGATCGCCGCCTGGTTGGCCACCACCGCGGTGGCGGCGCCCAGGGTGGCCAGCTCCTCGATCGCGTAGTCGATCAGGTGGGCGACCACGACCGCGATGGCGTCGCGGACCATCTGGCGTACGCCGGCGATCAGGGACGCGGCGGCGTCGGTCATCACGGCCATCGTGTCGGCGGCCTGGGCCAGCGCCGTGATGGTGTTCCGCTGGTTGGTCGACCAGGTGCGGTAGGCGTCGCCGGCCTCGCCCTCCCAGTCGGTGGTGTCCCAGCGGACCGCGCGGATCAGGTCGTCGGTGTTCTCGCGCAGGGCGCCGGCGATGTTGCGCCAGGTCTGGGTCTGCGCGGCGATCGCGTCCGGGTCGCCGGCCAGCCAGTCGAGCGCCTCGGCCAGCGGGCGCACGTGCTCCATCATCCAGGCGATGCCGTACTGGAGCAGCGAACCGAACGGGTCGGCCACGAACGCGAGCACGTCCATGCTCGCCGACGCGCCGGCCACCGAGAACTCGACCCAGCTGCGGTCCTGGATGGCGCCCCGGATCGACTCCACGTCGTCGGCCAGCCAAATACCCGCCCAGGGGCTGACCGGGGCGTCCACGGTCGGTGCCACCAGCGGGTTGGTCATGCCCCCCAAACGACGGCCGGGGCGTGGTGGGTTCAGTCCCGAAGAAAGCCGCTACAAGCCTGCCACACAGCGAAACTCCGGTGAAACACGTCCTGGTTAGCGTCGGGCCTTCTCCAGGGAAAGTGAGTCTCGCGTGACCCCTCATATAGATCGGCGTTCCCTGCTTCGTGGTGGTGCCGCCGTCGGGCTTCTCGGCGCCACGTCCGCACTGCTGGCCGCCTGTGGCGGCGGTGACGACAAGCCGGCCTCGACCGGCAGCACGAGCAAGAGCTTCGGCGCGCTCAACTATCAGCTCTCCTGGGTCAAGAACGTGGAGTTCGCCGGGGCGTACATCGCCGACACCAAGGGCTATTACACCGCCGCCGGGTTCGGCAGTGTCAACCTGATGGCGGGCGGGCCGAACGTCAGCCAGGACGCGGTCGTCGCCTCGGGCAAGGCGCTGCTCGGGATCTCGTCGCCGGACATCACCGCGGCCGCCATCCTCAAGGGCGCCGATCTGGTCATCGTCGGGGCGCAGTATCAGAAGAACCCGTTCGCGATCATGAGTCTGGCCGCCGCGCCGATCAACACGCCGCAGGAAATGATCGGCAAGAAAATCGGCGTGCAGGCCACGAACGAGCCGGTCTGGAACGCGTTCCTCAAGGCCAATGGCATCGACCCCGGCAAGATCACCAAGGTGCCGGCCCAGTTCGACCCGTCGCCGCTGGTCTCCAAGGAGGTGGACGGCTGGTTCTCGTTCTTCACCAACGAGCCGAACCTGCTCAAGACCAAGGGCGTCGACACCGCCGTGATGCTGCTGAACGACCACGGCTATCCGATGGTGTCCGAGGTGTACGTGGTCAAGAAGAGCACCCTCACCGGCGACCGCGACAAGCTCAAGGCCGCCCTGATCGGCGACATCAAGGGCTGGACCGACTCGGTCGCCGACCCGAAGATCGGGGCCAACCTGGCCGCCACCAAGTACGGCAAGGACCTCGGCCTCGATGAGGCCGAGCAGACGCTCGAGTCGACCGCGCAGAACACGGTGGTGTCGACCGCCGACACCAAGGCGAACGGCCTGTTCACCATCACCGACGAGCTGATCGACGAGACCATCAAGACGCTGGCGCTGGGCGGCACCACCATCACCAAGGAGCAGCTGTTCGACCTGTCCGTGCTCAAAGAGGTGTACACCGAGAACCCGTCCCTCAAGGGGTCGGCCTGACCGTGCCGGACCGGGGGATCGTGCTGCGCGGGCTCACCAAACAGTTCACGATCCGCCGGTCCGTCGTCACCGCGCTCGAGAACGTCGACCTGGACGCCCCGGCCGGCGCGTTCGTCGCGCTCCTCGGCCCGTCCGGCTGCGGCAAGTCGACCATCCTGCGCATCCTCGCCGACCTCGAGAAGCCGACCTCGGGCGAGGCATACGTGCACGGCGAGGAGCCCGCCGCCACCCGCCGCAACCACCACCTCGGCATCGCGTTCCAGGACGCGGCTCTGCTGCCGTGGCGTTCGGTGACCGCCAACATCCGCCTCCCGCTGGAGGTCAGCGGGGTCAAGGTGGACGACGCCACGATTGCCGAGCTGATCCGCCTGGTCGGCCTGGAGGGCTTCGAACAGGCCCGCCCGGCGCAGTTGTCCGGCGGCATGCGGCAGCGGGTGGCGATCGCCCGCGCGCTCGTGGTGGAGCCGCGCATCCTGCTGCTGGACGAGCCGTTCGGAGCGCTCGACGAGATGACCCGCCAGCGGCTCAACCTGGAGCTGCAGCGGATCTGGACCGAGCGGGCCACGACGACGCTGCTGGTCACCCACTCGATCGCGGAGGCGGTGTTCCTTGCCGACACGGTCGCGGTGATGAGCGCCCGCCCGGGCCGGATCGTCGCTCAGGTGGAGATCGACCTGCCTCGCCCGCGTACGCCGGAGATGATGCGCACGGCCCGCTTCCACGAGTTGGAGGACGAGCTGAGCGCGCTCCTGTTCAACAGCGAACGGGAGACCGTCGGATGAGGCGCGGCGCGATCGGCATCCTCGCCGTGCTCGTGATCTGGGAGGTTCTCGGCCGCACGGTCTTCGCCGACAGCCGCGCCGTTCCGCCGCCCACCGCGATCGTCCAGCAGCTGGCCCGGGACGGGTTCGCGTTCTACTGGCCGAACGTGCGCACCACGCTGCGCGAGGCCGGCGAGGGCTGGCTGTGGGGCAACGCCATCGCCGTCGTGCTGGCCTTCCTGCTGATCCAGTTCCCGCTGATCGAGCGGGCCGGCATGCGGCTGGCCCTGGTCAGCTACTGCCTCCCGGTGATCGCGATCGGCCCGGTGCTGGCCGTGCTGTTCAGCGGCGACACGTCCAAGGTGATCCTGGCCGCGCTCTCGGTCATCTTCACCACCCTGGTCGGCGCGCTGGTCGGCCTGCGCAGCGCCGACCGGACCAGCCTCGACCTGGTTCGTGCGTACGGCGGCGGCAAATGGACCCAGCTCTGGCTGGTCCGCCTGCGGTTCAGCCTGCCCAGCCTCTTCGCCGGCCTGCGCATCGCCGCCCCGGCCGCGCTGCTCGGCGCGATCGTCGGCGAGTACCTCGGCGCCGAGTCCGGCCTGGGAGTGGCGATGATCAATTCACAGCAGAGCCTGGCCGTCGAGCGCACCTGGGGAATCGCCCTGGTGGCCACCGCCCTCTCCGGCGCCGCCTACGGCCTGACCGCGCTGGTCGGCCGCGCGCTCACCCCGTGGGCCCCGCGGGTGTCCCGATGAGGGCGGCGCTGCGCCTGCTCCGGGGCGTCGGCGGCGCGCTGCTCTCGGTCGCGGTGATCTGCGGCGTGTGGCAGGCGCTGGTCAAGGGCTTCCACCTGGACCCGTTCCTGACCCGGGGCCCGCTGGACGTGTGGCGTTACCTGACCGACCCCACGCACGACGCCGAGCGCGCCGTGCTCTGGCAGGCGAGCCGCACCACGGCCCTCGACGCCTCGATCGGCCTGCTCGGCGGCACGGTGGCGGCGCTGGTCACGGCCCTGTCCTTCGCCCTCTGGCGCGGCGTCGAGCAGACGCTGCTGCCGATCGCCATGGCCCTGCGCGCCGTCCCGCTGGTGGCGATGACCCCGCTGATCGCCCTGATCTTCGGCCGCGGCCTGCTGGCGGTGACCGTCATCGCCGGCATCGTCACGTTCTTCCCGGTGCTGGTGAACGTGTCGCTGGCCCTCCGCGCGGTCCCGCGCTCCTCGATGGACCTGATGCGCGCCTACGGCGCCTCCCCCTACGCCACGCTCCGCCGGGTCCAGTTGCCCGGCGCGCTGCCGGCCCTGTTCGCCGCGATGCGGGTCGCCGCGCCGTTGGCCCTGGTCGGCGCCCTGCTGGCCGAGTGGCTGGCCACCGGCAAGGGTCTCGGCTACCTGATGCTCGCCTCGGTCACCACCTTCGAACTGGACCGCATGTGGACCGGCGTGACCATCGTGACCGTGGCGTCGATCCTGCTCTACACCCTGATCAGCTTCGTCGAGCAGCTGACGCTGGCCCGCTTCGCCCCCGAGCAGACCCGGGCGATCTAGTGCCGGGTCGCCCTGCGCGATAATGGTCCGCCATGGACCTGGACGCGTATCAGCGCGGCGCCCTGCGTACCGCCGCGCCGCGGGACAAGAAGAACGAACTGCTCCACCTGGTCCTCGGGCTGGTCGGTGAGTCCGGTGAGGTCGCCGAGAAGTTCAAGAAGTGGGTCCGCGACCTCGACAGCGACGAGTCACGGATCGACCGGACCGACATCGCCAAGGAACTCGGTGACGTGCTCTGGTACGTCGCGGTGCTCGCCGACTACCTGGACCTGTCCCTCGACGACATCGCGACGGCCAACCTGGCCAAGCTGGCCGGCCGCCAGGGCCGCGGCGTGCTGAGCGGCAGCGGCGACGACCGCTAAACCGGGCGGGAACGATCCAGGAGCTGACTCATCGCCAGCAGGAGCTGGTCGTTCTGGAACGGCTTGTGCAGCAGCGGCGCGTCCGGCGGCAGCTCCTGGCCGCCCGGCGCCGGCCCGCTCGTGTAGCCGGACATGAACAGCACCGGCAGATCGGGCCGGCCGCGGCGTAGCTCGACCGCCAGCTGGGTGCCCGACATGCCCGGCATGATGACGTCGCTGAGCAGCGCGTCCACCTCGAGATCCCGGTCCAGCACCAGCTTGAGCGCCTCCTGCGGGTCGGCGGCCGCTTGCACGTCGTACCCGGCCTTGGTGAGGATCCGGCAGACGATGTCCCGCACGCCGTCCTCGTCCTCGACCACCAGGATCCGCCGCCCGTCCCCGTCCGAGGACGCGCGCGACCCGGTCGTCACCGGCGCGGCCGGCGCCTCGGCGCTGACCGGCAGCCGCACCAGGACCGTCGTGCCCTGCCCGGGCTGGGACTCCAGCGTGATCGTCCCGCCCACGTCGGCGACCACCCCGTACGCCGTGGCCAGCCCGAGCCCGGTCCCGTTGCCGCGCCCCTTGGTGGTGAAGAACGGCTCGAACGCGCGGGCCGCCACCTCGGGCGCCATCCCCACCCCGGTGTCGGTGATGCTCAGGTCGACGAACTCGCCGCCCGGCTCCACCCTGGTCGCGATCGCCAGCCGGCCCCCGGACGGCATCGCGGCCCGGGAGTTCATCACGGCGTTCATCAGGACCTGTTCGAGCTTGCTGCGATCCATCGTGATCGGCGGCAGGTCGGGCGCGAGCATGGTGGTCAGCTCGATGTCCTCGCCGAGCGTACGGGCGAGCAGCCGCTGCATGTCGGCGGCGACCGTGTTGAGGTCGAGCGTCTCGGGGCGGGACGGTTCGAGCCGGCTGAAGATCAGCAGTTGCCGGGTGAGCCCGCTGCCCCGCGCCGCCGCCTGCTCGATGGCCTGTACGTCGGGCCGGCACGGATGGTCGGCGAGCTCGTCGGCGAGGATGTCGGCGTACCCGGAGATCACCGCCAGGATGTTGTTGAAGTCGTGCGCGATGCCGCCGGCCAGCCGGCCCAGCGAGTCGAGCCGCTCGGCCTGACGCAGCTGCTGTTCGAGCCGGGTGCGCTCGGTGATGTCGCGCAGGATGCCCTCGACCGCCACCACCCGGCCGGCGTCGTCGCAGATCGAGCTGGCCCGCTGCTCGACCCAGGTGGCGCGGCCGGCCTGGTGGCGTACGTGAATGATCAAGGTCCCGGGCTCGTGGGAGCGCCAGGAGGCCTCGAGCGTCGCCCGGTCCTCGGTGTCGACGGTCCGGAAGATCAGCTCGGGGTCGGCGTAGAACTCGTCCGGCCGGCGCCCGGTGATCTCCTCGATCGCCGGGCTCAGGTACTCCATGGCCGGGTCGGGCCGCAGCCGGTAGCGGAAGATGACGTCCTGGGCGTGCTCGGCGATCAGCCGGAACCGCTCCTCGCTCTCCCGCAGCGCGGCCTCGGCCCGGCGCCGCTGCCGCCGCTCGGCCGCCTCGTGCAGTTCGCGCTGCACGGCCGGGGCGAGCCGGGCGAGCCGGTCCTTGAGCACGAAGTCGCGCACGCCGGCGCGCATCATGGCGGCCGCGGCCTCCTCGCCGATCTGACCGCTGACCAGCACGAACGGGATGTCGGCGTCGTGTTCGCGAACCTGGTCGAGGGCCTCCTCGGCGCGGAACACCGGCATGTTGTAATCGCAGATCACCATGTCCGGCGAACGGCGGTCGAGCGCCTCGGCGACCCCGCTGGGCGTGTCCGCCCGGACGTGGCTGACCGCCAGGCCCGCGCGGATGAGTTGCCGCACGATGAGCAGGGCATCGTCGTCACTGTCGTCGATGATCAGCAGATGCATGCGACTCACCCACTCGGCGCCGGTTCGTTGACGATCAGCCAGTACACGCCGAGGGCGTTGACCGCGGACACGAACTCCTCGAACACCACGGGCTTGCGCACGAAGCTGTTCGCGCCCATCCGGTAGCTGGACAGGACGTCCCGCTCCTCATTGGAGGTGGTGAGCACGACCACCGGCACGGTGCGGGTGCGGTCGTCGTCCCGGATGCGGCGCAGCACCTCGAGCCCGTCGATCTTGGGAAGCTTGATGTCCAGCAGGATCAGCGCGGGCCGCAACCCCTCGCCGTCGGCCGGCAGCAACCGCAGCAGGGCCTGCTCGCCGTCGGTGGCGATCACGATCTCGTTGCGGATCCGGTTCTTGGTGAAGGCCCGGACGGTCAGCACCGCGTCGTCCGGGTTGTCCTCGACCAGCAGGATCGGGCGCTCGGTCATCGGAGCTCCCAATCGGCCGGCGCCGGGGTGAGGCTGAAGCGGAACGCCGCGCCCTCGCCGACCGCGCCCTCGGCGACGATCCGGCCGCCGTGCCGGGTGATGACCCGGTGCACGATGGCCAGCCCGATCCCGGTGCCCTCGAACTCGCCGGCCGAGTGCAGCCGCTGAAACGGATCGAACATCTTGTCCGCATATTTCATGTCGAAACCGGCTCCGTTGTCGCGCACCTCGAAGACGTCGACCCCGGACTGCGGATGCACGCTCACCGTGATCACCGAGTGCTCGGCCCGCGAGGTGAACTTCCAGGCGTTCCCCAGCAGGTTCTGCAGGACGAGCCGCACCAGATGCGGATCACCCTGAGCCGCCATATTGTCCGAAATGTTCCAGGTAGCCGATCTTGCGGGATCGGAAATCTCGGCGACCACCTCCCGGGCCAGCGCGGTCAGATCGAACCGGTCCCGCTTCAGCTGCGACCGCGTGGCCCGGGACAGGTGCAGCAGGTCGTCGATCATCTGGGCCATCCGGCCCACGTTGGCCTGGATCCGCCGCAGGTAGCCCTGGGCCTCCTCGGCGAGGTCGCCGGCGTAGTCCTCGAGCAGCACCTGGCTGAAGCCCTCCAGCGAGCGCAGCGGAGCGCGCAGGTCGTGCGAGACCGAGTAGGCGAACGCGTCCAGCTCCCGGGTCGACGCCTCCAACTCGGCGGTGCGCTGCCGGACCCGCAGCTCCAGCTCGTCGTTGAGCCGGCGCACCTCCTCCTCGGCCCGCTTGCGCGCGGTGATGTCGGTGGAGATGCCGCAGATCGCGTACGCGTGGCCGGCCCCGTCGTGCAGCGGGAACTTCACCGTCACGTAGGTGTGCAAGCCGTCCTCGCCGGGCGCCTGCTCCTCGACCTGCAGCGGGATGCCCCGGGCGATGGCCGCCAGGTCGTTGGCCCGGAACTCGTCGGCGATCGGCGCCTCGAACAGGTCGTGGTCGGTGAGCCCGACGATTTCCTCCCGGTGCAGGTTGAACAGCCGCTCGTACTCCCGGTTGACCAGCAGGTAGTGGCCGTCCACGTCGCGCATGTAGATGACCGCCGAGGTGTGGTCGATCAGCGCCATCAGCTGCTCGTGGCCGACCCGTACCGGCGGCCGGGTGCCGGTGCTCACCGCGACTCCTCTCCCCGTCATCCCAGGAGGGCGACAGAGACCGATGCGGCCGACGGTACCTCCGCTTCGGGCACCTTTTCGGCGGTTTGGCCGGACAGGACCCCGCGCAACGGCGCCAGCAGGTGCTCCTGCCGGGCCCGGGTCAGCTTCTCCAGGAACAGCTCGTTCATCCCGGTCGTGCCTCGCCGGTTGGACACCAGCGGCCGGTCGCCCTGCCCGGCCTCGTCCCGCCGCCGCTGGGGCTTGAACAGGAACTTCTTGCTCAGCATCAGGTGCGCGCCGGCCGCCCGGGCGTGCGCGTGCAGCAGCCGGTACCAGTCGAGCAGGGCCGGATGCAGCCCGATCAGCCGGCGCAGTTCGGCGCCGCCGCCGGCCGCGTCCGCGCGCAGTCCGGCGGCGTCCAGGCCGAGCCCGGCAAGCAGTTGCTCGGGCAGCGTCGGCTGGGTCATCAGCTCCTCCAGCGTGCTGCGCTCCCGGTCCAGCAGGGCCGGGAACAACCGGCGTACATGCTGGTCATACCCCGTCAAACCGACTCCAAGCAGGAAGTCGCGTTTGAGTGCCTCCGGATCGAGCGCGCCGCTGGGCGGGATGTCGTCGCGGGTCCAGTGCACGGCGAACTGCCGGAACACGTCGAGGAAGTGGTCGGGCGGCATGGTCTCGTCCGGGGGCAGCGACGCGAAGTCGAGGAACAGCCGGCGCATCGCGTAGATCAGGTCGGTGGCGACCCGTACCCGCTCGATCGCCTCCGCGGAGAGCAGGCCGGCCTCGCCCCGGCTGAGCGGGTCGAGCATGTCGTTGACCGCGAGCTCGACCGCCTCGCTCCGCTTGATCAGCAGGAAGAAGCGCTCCTCCCCGGGCGTGCCGGTGTAGCTGCGGATCCGGCCGTCGTCGAACACGCCGGGCAGCACCGCCATCAACTCGCCCAGGCGCCGCACCTCGAGCGTGCCCACGTTCCAGCGCACCAGCGAGGCGTAACTGTCCCGGCCGTAGTGCCCGAGCCCGGTATGGTCGGCCAGGGCCGCGAAGTAGTCGCGGAACGGCCGCCCGTCGGCGAACAGGCCGTCGAAGGCCCGTTCCGGCGTGGCCTTGCCACCCGGATTCCACTCCTGATAGTGGCGGGCGATCGAGGCTCCGACGAAGCCCAGCCGAACCACGAACCGCTGCGCCTGCGCGGCGGTCAGCCGGTCGACCACCGGGAGGTGCGGAAGGACGTCGCGTGCCTGGTCAGCGAGCATGCCGGGCGGGACGTCACCGGAGAGGACCGCCCGGTTCAGCCGGGGCAGCTCGTCGTCGAGCCAGTCGCCCACTTGCCGCAGATCCAAATCGAGTCACCCCTTATCCGAGGCTCTTCTGCCCGTCTTATCGACCGGGTGGTCGGGATTCTTAGGCGTTGACATCGATGGACCCCGATGGAAGGGTACGGACACCGGTGTACGCGTGTCGCCGACCCGGCACGCCCGGCCACCCAACACGGCGGCGGGCGATCCCCTGCCGCCACAAAGCAGAAGGGATCTCCCATGCGTCTCCGTCGGGCAATCGCCCTCGGCGCCGCCGCGCTCGCGGCCGCCACCGGCGTCGTCGCCGGCTCGGCCCCGGCCCAGGCCGCCCCCGCCACCAGGCTCGCGGCCACCGCCCCCGCCACCAGGCTCGCGGCCACCACGCTCGCCTCGACCATCGCGCTGAGCAACTGCTCGGCCTCGCTCGTGCGCTACCCCAGCTCGGTCAGCAGCGACCGGGCCATGATGCTCACCAACGGGCACTGCTACGAGGGCGGCTTCCTCAGCGCCGGCCAGGTGCTGCAGAACCGGACCAGCAGCCGGTCGGGCACGCTGCTGAACGCCGGCGGACGCTCGCTCGGCACGGTCCGCGCCGACCGCGTGCTGTACGCGACGATGACCGGCACCGACGTCACGCTCTACCGCCTGACCTCCACCTACGCCACCCTGAGCAGCCGTTACGGCGCCACCGCGCTGACCATCTCGGCCTCGCACCCGGCCGCCGGGGCAAGCATCGACATCCCGTCGAGCTACTGGAAAGAGATCTGGAACTGCAAGATCGACGCCTTCGTGGGCACGCTCCGCGAGGACCAGTGGACTTGGCACGACTCGATCCGGTACGACGCGAACTGCGACACGATCCACGGCACCTCGGGCTCGCCGATCGTGGACGCGTCCTCCGGCCAGATCGTCGGGATCAACAACACCGGCAACGACAACGGTGAGATGTGCACGCTTGACAACCCGTGCGAGGTGGACGCGAACGGGGTCACGCACGCGTACCTGGGACAGAGCTACGGCGAAGAGACGTACTGGTTCACCACTTGTCTGAACTCGGCTCGTACGATCGATCTGACCATCTCGGGCTGTCTTCTGACCAAACCGGCAGCTTGACTCGTCCGTTCGTACTAATCGCCGCAGGTCCGGCGGCATATTGCCGCCGGATTACATTTCCCTAAGTCGAAATGTCGCGGCACCCCTTTCACCTAATCGTGTTTGCGTTTCCGACCGGACAAATGCCGCATATTTCCTATGATCTTCACATCGGCAATATCCGGACACGAAGAGGTGAATCGATGAATAAAGCAACTCGTATGCTGGTCATGACCGGAATGGCGATCGTCGCGGGAGCGACTTTCAGCGCGGGCCCGGCGTCGGCCGCGTCGGCCTCGCCGGCTCCGAGCCCGAGCAAGACCGCCACCCAGAGCACCAAGGACTGGGGCCACGACCGGTCGCGGATCGTCGGGTTCTTCAGCAACCCGTTCATCTGCAACCGCGCCGGCCGCATCGGCGAGTGGCGGAACCGCTGGGACGACTACAACTGCTTCCGCATTCCCTTCGGCTTCCACCGTGGGGACTGGGCGCTGCGGGTGAGCTGGGACCGTCCCGGCTTCCCGGGCCACGACGGCCACGGTTTCCCGGGTCACGACGGCCCCGGCTTCCCGGGTCACGACGGCCCCGGCTTCCCGGGCCACGACGGCCCCGGCTTCCCGGGCCACGACGGCCCCGGCTTCCCGGGCCACGACGGCCCCGGCGGTGGCGGCTTCCCGGGCGGCCACGACCACGACGGCCCCGGCTTCCCGCACCACCCGGGCGGCCCCGGCTTCGCCAAGCACTGATCCGACGCATAACGCGGGGCCGTCTCCCAGCCGGGAGGCGGCCCCGCCGCGCATTTCCAGGAATCGCCGGAATCTCCAGGCCAAAAGCAATTTGCATTGACAGCCTTCGCTTTGGGACGCAAACTTGGGAGCGCTCCCACAAGCCCGAATTCCGTCCCCTGGAGAGCCATGCCATCCGCGATTCCCCGTCGCGTCGCGCTGGGCGCCGCCCTGCTCGCCGCCACCGCCCTGGCCGCGCCACCGGCGCCGGGCGCCTACGCCGCCACCACCCCCGTCACCGTCACCGTCAACGCCCGCGCCGGGCTGGCCACCGTCCCGGCCACCGCGCTCGGCGTCAACGACGCCATCTGGGACACCACGCTCGGCACCGACGCGGTCGCCGACCTGCTCGGCGCGGCCGGCGTCAAGATGATCCGCTACCCCGGCGGGTCGTACGCCGACATCTACCACTGGGAGACGCACACCGCCCCCGGCGGCTATGTCGCCCCGAACACCGACTTCGACACGTTCATGGCCTCGGCCCGCCGGACGGGCGCCCAGCCGATGATCATCGCCAACTACGGCACCGGCTCGGCCGCCGAGGCCGCCGGCTGGGTTCGGTACGCGAACGTCACCAAGGGGTACGGCGCGAAGTACTGGACGATCGGCAACGAGAACTACGGCAACGGCCACTACGGCTCCTCCTGGGAGGCCGACGACCACGCCGACAAGAGCCCGGCCCAGTACGCGGCCGAGGTGATCGCCTACGCCGACGCGATGAAGGCGGTCGACCCGACGATCAAGGTGGGCGCGGTGCTCACCACGCCGGCGAACTGGCCGGACGGGCTGGTCGGCGGCGGCGACGCGGGCACCTGGAACCAGGTGGTGCTGCGGGCGGCCGGCCCGCACATCGACTTCGTCGACGTGCACTGGTACCCGGGCGGGGGCAGCGCCGCCGAGGCGATCGGCAAGACACAGTACCTGGACGACTCGATGTACCTGCTCCGCGACCAGATCAACCGGTACGCCGGCGCGAACGCGAGCCGGATCGGGATCAGCCTCACCGAGACGAACGTCGGGGTCGGGCAGAGCACCCAGCCCGGCGCGATCTTCCTGGCCGACGCGTACAGCAGCCTGATCGCCAACGGCGTCTTCACCGTGCAGTGGTGGAACGTGCACAACGGGATCGGCACGCCGTCGACCGTGGCCGGACAGGCCGACTACAACGACTTCGGGCTGCTCTCCAGCGGAACGTGCACGAGCGACGGCACCACCTGCGAGCCGCCGTTGAACACGCCGTTCGCGCCGTACCACGCGCTGAAGCTGATGTCCTCGTTCGTGCACCCGGGCGACCAGATGGTCCAGGCCGCGGCCGACAACCCGCTGGTCACCGTGCACGCGGCGCGCCGGCCGAACGGCGACCTCGGCGTCCTGCTGATCAACAAGGACCCGGACGCCGCGCACGACGTCGCCCTGAACTACCGGGGTTACACGCCGTCGACCGCGGCGCCGGCGGTGCTGACCTACGGCAACGGCGACACCGCCGCGCACGAAGGCAGCGCGAGCACGCTTCCGCCGTACTCGATAACGCTCTTGACCTTGCATCCGAGCGCGAGCAACGCGGCGGCGCCGAACGCCCCGGGCGCCCCGAGCGCCTCGGCGGTGACCGACCGCGGCGCGAAGATCTCCTGGCCGGCGGTGAGCCACGCCGCGAAGTACGAGGTCTACCGGGCGAACGGCGCGATCAGCGAGCAACTCGGCGAGACCACCGGCACCTCGTTCACGGTGGGTAACCTCCAGCCGGGGAAGCGGTACACGGTCAACGTGCTCGCCCGGGACGCGGCCGGCAACCTCTCCTGGTCCTCGCCGCCGCTGACCTTCACCACCGGCGCGCCCGCCACCAGCACCTGCACGGTGAAGTTCGCGGACACCAACGACTGGGGCAACGGGTACGTCGGGCAGGTCGACATCACCAACACCGGCGCGGCGCCGCTGAAC
>Ga0307509_10007689_pt1 | contig 13994 bp, 8 predicted proteins | sample 10_EM_MG_FD_202245 | JGI IMG/M metagenome (GOLD analysis project Ga0307509, IMG submission 202245) | Populus trichocarpa ectomycorrhiza microbial communities from riparian zone in the Pacific Northwest, United States - 10_EM | ecosystem: Host-associated > Plants > Roots > Unclassified | place... | reverse complement strand
CAATAAGGAAATGACAAAGCACCAAGTGAAGAGGTGTAGAAACCTCGCTTTCTCTAATGGGGGTATAAATATCAATGAACGGCTCCTAACGGCTAGTATTTTTGAGAAATCATTGAGAAGGGTTTTGCTGTTTTTGATTTTTTGTGAAGGTTTTTAAAACATTGCTAGCTAGGTCTTACTGTGAAAATAAGAGAGATGAATGTCTAATTAAGGTATTAGTACTAATTAAGCAATGTCTAAATAAATGATTAAGAGGTAAGGATTTAAAAAATTTATGTGTGTTTGATCATAGAATTCCTAAAAGCATTGAACTGAAAATTAAATCCTTCCAAGATTAATTAATTAGATGCTTTGAATTCACATTTGTTTTGATTCAAAAAAAAATTAAGATTTGATAGGTAACCACACAATGTGGGGTTAAGTTGTTCCATTTTAAAATTCTATGCAATTTTTTGATGAGCAGCTGTTTAACAGTGTGATTGAGATTATTTTTTAAAATATTTTTATTTAAAAATATATCAAAATTATTTTTTAAAAATATTAATTTTAATATCAATATATCAAAATAATTCAAACACATACATATAAATAAATACAAAATTATTCGAAATCTACTGAAACTTTAATGCAAACATAACTCCGTACAAATATGAATCTTCAATGCTAGATTATCCTTTTTGGGGAGGATATAATAAATACTTTGTAAGAGTTATGAAAGATGCTTTTTCTTTCAATCTTCTTTCTCCCTTGCTGATTTAGGAAGCAATGAACTCAAAGATGCATTTAAGATTACTTTTTGATTTTGTGATTGTTATTTAAGTTTTTATCAAAATTAGAATATGCATTTTTAAAAAAGAAAGTTTGCTTTGTTCCTTAGTTTTTTTATATTCAAATCTTAATGCTAATATATGATGAAATTTATTAAATTTTTCTATATTTATGTGAATGTGCGTCCTCTAAATTATATATATAAAAAAATTAGTTTCACAAGCAACTCCATAATACCATTTTTATGTTTAAAATACTAATATCAAAATTAAATTTTTAAAAATTTAATAAAAAATTATTTTAATATATATTTTTTAAAATAAAATTAAAAAAAAAATCCTTCCAACAATCTCCAACGTCAGCGAGCTTCTTTTCCGAAGGTGACGGTCTATAACATGGGAATGACGTGGCTCCCACTTAAAAAGTATGGCAACTCAAGTTACTTTTGCAAGGTTCTCTCCGGTCTCCATGGCTATAATTATTACTACATCATGTACACTTTTTCTGAAAGATATGTTTGTTTACGCGGAGATATTATGTTTTAAAAATAAATAAATTTTTTTTAATATATTTTAGATTATTTTTGTATGTATATTTTAAAAATAAAAAAAATATTATTTTACTATATTTTTAAACAAAAAATATTTTAAAAAACAATTGTTACTACAATACCAAATACTATTATAATATTTTGAAAAAAAATTAAAAAAATATTATTTTGATGTATTTTAGAATGAAAAACACTTTAAAAAACAACCGCAATCATACTCTCAAACAGTTAAAATTTGACAAGATATTTTTATTCTTAGCTTCCAGAAAGAAAGAAAGAGCAAAAAAAAAACCCAAAAATGAATTGCCAAATGGTCTAAGTCTATATTTCCAATCTAATTAAACATAATCCCTATAAGTTTTAACAATAAAAAAAGTTTTAATTTTGTTTTACATTAGGCATTAGGCTTAATCTTAAGACTCTTTATCTTATATTTTTAATACAAATGATGTGTGCGGCATCATTTGAGCATTACTCAAAGTTAAAGATTTACTCATCAAATGATTTTAATAAGGTTTCGTTTCATCAAATTTCAAAAATTTAGAAATTAAAAAAAAAATTCTCATTAATTCATTTGATATTAAAACCTTAGACGGAGATATTGATAAAATTATGAACTTAAGAAAAGAAACTAGATTATTGTCGTTTGAAAGTATGATTTTAATTGTTTTTTAAAATGTTTTTTATTTGGAATTGCATTAAAATAATATTTTTTTATTTTTTAAAAATTATTTTTAATATCACCGTATTAAAATGATTTAAAAATACCAATAAAATATTAATTTAAAGTAAAACAAAAATAATTTTTTTTTAAAATAAATTCGAAAACAAATTTTTTTTTCCCTTCTTGTTACTTGTTAGTGGTGTTATAATTATTAAATAGTACAATAAAAGTGACGTTTCCCCACTTTCTATGCTTTTCAAACGGTCGGTAGCCGACAGTATAATGGGTCCGTGCTGGTACATATTTTTCTCGTAAAAAACAACATTTAATTGATACAAATGTTTTTTTTTTTCATACAAAACAATATTAATTCAAATGTGATTTAAAAACATAAAATAAATTAATGATTTGAGTTATAATATCAACTAAGATTAATAAATTAATTTTATTTTAATTAGATAATAAAAAAAACCGCAAGGGATTAACCGCACAAAAAAATTTAAAATAATTAAAAAAATAAAATTGAAAATCAAATAAAAAATACATGGCGGATGACACGCACCGCATTGAATTAAAGAGAACGCAACGACTCATCTAAATACACGGTGGATGAGTAGTTTTAACTACTGAAAGATGCTGCACATATCGTTCAAAGTGCGAGTCTCCTACACATCAGCATCTTTTTGAATTTAACTATTATTTTATTATAATTAAATATGAAAATACTCTTGACAAAAAAGAAAAAATAACAAAAAAAAACAACAACTTGAAAATACATTAATAAAAAAGTTTTGGTATTATTGACTTTAAAAAAACATTTTAGTAATTCACTTGTGCACTAAAAAAAAAATCTATAATACCCTTGGATCATAGGCTTATAATTTTTTGATTCCACCATCATTTTAGTATTTTGACTGTTCATAAAAAAAATAAAAAGACTATAATACCCCTCTAAACAAGGCTACACTTTATTAGATTAAGAGGCAAAAACAGTTATTTTAATGTTATAATCCACAATAAAACAACTGTTACTACCCCTCGGGACTTAGTATATTTAGTTATAGTTATAAGATACTTGAGAAGAGGACACGAGGCTTCTTGCCTTTTGGATTTGCAAAGTGATTATTCCCTCTCCAGTCTCCCCCCTTTTCGCAAAGCTAGAAAAATTAGAAATTCTGATTTTTTTTAAAAAAAAAACAAATAATTCATGAACAGAGAGTTGAAATTACAATTGAAACTTGAATGAACTCACCAATCTTGGTTGGTTGCTCATTCGTATACGCATCAAAGTCCATCGAACAAGTTGATGAAATCCTGGAATATTGGAGTATCAGAGTCAATCGAACAAGTTGATCAAATTTACCACTGTACGTGTAGGGTATCTCGGCCGTCCAACTAGATCTTTATACTCCCAACAAGTCTTGTTCGAGAAACATGACTTAATTATATATTAAGACGGGTGATTATCAGTATTAGATTTTGTTTGTTTTTGTGTTTTAAAAATATTTTTTTAAAAAAATATTTTTTTTATTTTAAATTAATAATTTTTTGGTGTTTTCAGATCATTTTGATGTGCTGATGTTAAAAATAAAAAAAATTGTTTGTTATTTTGTGTTTTAAAAGTATTTTTTAAAAGAATAAACTTTTTTTTGCTTTAAATTAATAATTTTTTGGTGTTTTCAGATCATATGCTGATATTAAAATAATTTTTAAAAAATAAAAAAATATTATTTTAATGCTTTTTTAAGTGAAAAACACTTTAAAATAAAACAACAATCACACTCTTAAAATACAAAGATAAATAAAAATCAAATTGAAGATCACATAAAAAAAAAATATAATGTCTTGATTAATTCTATTCACTTTGCCGACGTCTGAGACGCATGCACTCGTGGAATGATAATATCTGCTTGAGAGGACGACGGGTTGGATGCTCTGCATTGCGAGATTTCGTTTTTGGCTGCAGCTCTCAAGTGGCAAAACTCAACAAGAATTAGAAGACGACAAGGTTTGTGAGTCGCTGAAAACAGTCCTCAAACTTGAAAACTCTATGATACTTTGCATAATGACAATTAATGACGTAAAATATATATTTTATCCTTAAAATAAAATAAGTAAAAAACAATAAATATAAAGCAAGAATATTACACGAGTTATTCATTTAAAAAAATAACGTAAAATATGATATACCAAATTGCAAGATAACACACTAAATATTAAAATAATCTATGAAAAAAAGCATACTAAAGTAATATTTTTTTTAGTAACGTAGATGTCCGGGTTAATTTGCGTGCATCTCGACTAATCTTACTAATCCTGAAGTTAATGACCATGTAAATCTCTAATGATCATCGCATTAGAAACCATAAAATTCAAATCTAAAACTATCAAAAAAATAAATTCTTTAATTTTAAATTTTTATTATTAGAACACCTAGTAAATAGTTATACTAAAGTAATTTTTTTTTTTTTAGTTTAACGTGGGTGTCCGGGTCAGCTTGCGCGCACCTCGACTAATCCCATGGGTCCTGAAGTTAACGACCATGTAAGCCTCTAGTGGCCATCATATGAGTAACCACAGGGCTCGAACCTGGACCACAGAGAAAGCAAACCTCTTGATCCCAAGCTCTTACCACTGGTCACCACCTAGATGGTTACTAAATAACTTTTTTGATATCACGACTGGAATGACCTTCCACCCTACATCTATAGAATATGGCTGTCATTTTATGCATTTTGAAGGATTTTTTTTTTAAAAAAAATCTTTTCCCTTTTCATGCTTTTCTCCAACTTGTTGGAGTTGTGAAAACTACTGCAATGCCCATAAATAATTATTGTGTCGACGATGTCTCTTTCAAAGGAAGATGCGATCGAGATTTGGTTCTTGGCTGCACCTCAAGTGGCAAAACTCCACAAGAATGAGAAGATAAGGCTAGTCGACATATGGTACTGCGCGTAAAGTCATTCACACACACACACACACACACATATATGCTCACAACATTTTACAATATTTGGGAACTTTGCATGTTGAAATATTCTGCGAGCTTGAAAATTCAATAATAATAATACCAGCTGTTATTATACATAAGAAATCACAAGAACTTCATACATGTATAACTTATTAACGTGTTTATTCCACGTCTCTAGTCTAGGCATTTTAATATATAAAATTTGAATTGAGGAGTTCAATCAGGGAATATATTTTGAAGTTGATCTAGCTATTCCAGTGAAATCAAATTTTGAAAACCACATGAAATGCAAAGATTGTACGTGTAGAAATTAAGATTTGGGTTTGGGGAAAGAAAAAAAGACAAGGAATTAGACTAAAGCTTGTTCGTTCCTAATTTGGGCATTTAAATTTACAATTTGTTAATTTTAATCCTATTAAATTTTGAAAATGGGCATGTGGTTTATGTTGGATTTAGATTCAAAAAAGTTTTATGTATTTTTCTAAGGATAAATATTAAATTTATTTAAATTAAAATTATTAATAATTAATGTTAGAGAAATAGTTTACGACGGAAACAAATAAAGAGTTAGCTTACAGGCATGAAAACACTGTTTTTAAGGTGTTTATTTGTAACAGCCATGCCCAACCTGCCATATATTGTCTGTTTTGTGCCTTACCGCCCTTACAGTTTTGTTTTTGGTGACGCGAGCTCACTTCTAAGCCTGAAGCCCCAAAACACGCATGACTAGGGGTGATCATTTTCGGTTCGGTTCGGTTTTTAACTACAAAAAACAACCAAATCGGTTTTTTTTTTTTGAAAAAACAAACCGAAACCGAACCGAAACCGAGTCAAACCGACCGGTTTCGGTCCGGTTCGGTTCTTGATTTCAAAAAACCGAGAAAACCTATATGCTCATATTTCTTCTCGAACTCGTCAGTAAGATGCCTTTTCACAACTATTGTTTTCCCTGCATTGTGCAAACGAATTAAAAGCCAAAAATCAACACCACTGATTTCATCCCAAATCCAAAACTCTGCTATAAATCAAAACCCTAAATTTTCAGGCACTGGAAATCTGGACTTCCATAGAAGTCATTGAAACTGAGCCTTACATTATTCAACACAAAATGCAGAATCATGAAGCAAGCAAGCAAATCAATTATATCACTAGATTATTGCCTCAAATGTAAAGGGGAAACAAATTGAAAGATATCCATCCTACTCACACAAACAAATCTTCCCATGGTTCATCAGAAAGACTACTAAAAATAACATTTCGTATATGGTGTTGGTTGGGGTTCTCATGGCTTACAGGGGATGGTGGTCTCTGCAATCATGTAAGTCACAATATATGGATCCATGTTTGAAGCAACCCTTCTAAGTCTAGGGGGAGGGAGAGGGAGAGAAAGAGGGAGAGGGAGAGGGGGCTGCGGCTAGGGTTACTGGAGAGGGAGAGGGAGAGTGAGAGAGGGCTGCAGCTAGGGTTACTGGAGAGGGAGAGGGAGAGGGAGAGGGAGAGGGAGAGTGAGAGGGGGCTGCGGCTAGGGTTACTGGAGGGGGGGGATAATTTTTTCTATTTATAGTGCCTTTTTTGAACCGGTTCGGTTCGGTCCGGGTTAAACGGTTCCTGCATTACAAAACCGAAAACCGAACCGAACCAGGATTTTTTCTAACTATTCTAATCGGTTTAATTGGTTTTTTTTTTCGGTTCGGTTTTTTCGGTTAATTTTTTCTCGGTTTTCTCGGTTTATTCGGTTTTCCGGTTTTTTTGCACACCCCTACGCATGACAAGTTAGCAACCAGCACTTTTAATAAGGCCAACTACCACTATCTCACCCGTCATGTGGGATATTACAATCCACCCTCCTTAAGGAGCTCGACGACCCCGTCGGCACAACTGGACAGCCAATGAGATCAGTTCTGATACCAAATATAACAGCCTCGCCCAACTTGCCATATATTGTCCGCTTTGAGCCTTACCGCCCTCACGGTTTTGTTTCTGAAGACGCAAGCTCACTTCTGAGTCTAACACCCCAAAACACGTATGACAAGTTGGCAACCAGCACTCTTAATAAGGTCAGCTACCACTCCCTTACCCGTCGATGTGGGATATTACATTATTTTCCCCACACAAAGACAACACCTCCAAGATACAACTAAACCCTCTAAACCTCTGAAAGAATAAGAAGAGAAAACAAAGGAAAGAAAAAAAAAATATTTTTCGTATATATGTTCTCTGTGTAGTAACTGGTTTTATTAGACTTCAAAACATTATAATGAAACATTATGTATTTTAATATTATAAATGTTAATAAAATTATATAATTATTAATAAAATAATTATATTTTAAATTAAACTAAACAACTACTATTCTTATAACTAAAATACCCAAAACACAAATCAATTACCACCGATTTCAATGTCTCTCAGGGAATTATACCAACACTTGATAAAACTAGGTCAAGTTAACCTCATCCCTTACAAACCTTTATGACCACCTTACCTTTACTTTACTGGTATAAACCCAAAGAGAAAAAATATTACGATTTGCAACATGTTTAAGAAGCGGATAGGTATGTTAGCATACATATTTAATTTGGATATATTTTAATGAGGATAAAAAAACTCTCAATATAAACATCAATCCTCTCCTAAACCATACCATTACCAATCTTAGGAATGTAAATATGCTAAATTTTAAAGCGGTGGTGTAGAATCAGAAAATATTTGTTTTAAAATTATGAATGGTTAGATTGTTTAATTAAAGAAAAAATTCAATTCATGACAACACATAGATTTTATTTTATTTAATATAAGAAAATTACTTTGACTATCTTGTAGTTGGATTTTTTTATTTATATCCTGAATTTCAAAGACAAGTAACTTTTTATATCCTTATATTTTAAATAATAACTAAAGAACTCATAAAACCTAAAAATAATAATAAAAACAATTAAGTTCCTTTTCTCTTTTTACCATAATTCCATCAACAAGTCCATTTTCCTCTTTTCATCCTAATTTCATTAAATAAACTTGTCAGAATTCCACAATCCACACAACCAAAATTCTACAATATAAACTTATTATGAACATGGCATCATCTAAGAAACCCTATACAGGTTGAACATTCCACCAAATTTTTCTAACTCAAAGATCTTCTCTCCCGAAAATAACATATGAGGAGCTTTTTACAGGTTAAACATTCATGTAATAACCACGCCTTTCTCAAAGACGACGTCAGGATTATAACATTAGATTTTTTTCAAAAAAGTTGCTTTTTTTTTTTTTTTTTTTTTTCATATATAGATTTACCTTCATAAACATGGTGCCCACCCACTTAAGTAGAGCTTGAATCCTATGGTTGTGTCATCAATATCATAAACCTTACAATTTCCCACCCAACAAATGTCATCTTCAACCCAATATCTAAAGTAATTTTAAACATCATTTTAGAAAAATAAATGGTTCTTAAACATTTAATGCGGAAAATTCCTTTCAGGTGACATTTTATTTCAAACTAAAGCTAATCAATTTGATGGTGATTTTCTTTTACACGCTATTTATATTTCAACTAAATCCCATTAGTTCATTGTTCATTTTCTTTCGGAAAGTGAAATTTTTAATTTTTATAAGTATTATAAAGAGAAGACAGCTGTTATAATCTATTTGACCCCTGTTTTTTAAACATATCTTCAAAAACAAAATATTAAAAGTGGGATGACAAGTAAAAAAAAATAGAGCATCAAGTTATAATGAAAAATCATAGAAACGAGGAAAGAATAATAAATGATGATTTAGAAGAAAGAAAGGAAAGCTTCTGAAACATTCTCGAGGCTCTAGCTCGTGCTTCAGACATCTTTTTTTACAGGAAGCAACATAAATAAAAATAAAGGTTCCTAAAAGTCTCAATCATTTAAAATAAATAGAAAAAATGGATCACTTCAATCTAAACTCTATTTATTTCTTAATTTATTTAACAAAAACTTATTTTTTTTAATAAGAATTGAGTTTTTAAATAAATTATATAATCTGAAAAGCAATTTTTAATAATAAATAAATTAATATAATGCCTTAATATTTTGTATTTAATTGAAGAAGAAGAACTAACAATTTTTAATTAAAAAAAACATTATAAGAAAATTTATATTTTTTGAACACCAACATACCATTTTCAACCATTGTTTCATCTAAAAATATTGAAGAAACACGCACCTTAAAAAATTTATTTATTTGTAACCTTAAAACACCCTAAAATATATTAAAAAAAACCAAGATTAAAATGAATTAGAAATTTTTTTTTCCAAACCTCAATCTACTAGTTTTGAAGACATAAATTATTAAAAACATATTAATAAAACTCATCTTGAAAAAATGACCCGTTAATACCAAGAACGAACAGTTTTTTAGCGACCACAATATATCCATCTAACCACTTACTCTATCCTCTCCATTTTTCCAATGACTCTCCTTTCAATTTTAAAAATTAAAACATAAAACAAATAAAGTTAAGGACTATAATGTAAAACTAAAAAACACAAAGACCAAAAATAAAAAAGTAAAAACTTCAAGGATAAAATTTTAGTTCTCCATGCCCCATATGATGGTGAAAAAAACAGTAAAAAAAAAGAATGGTGTTTCAGTATTTTTTATATACCAAAGGGTTAAAAAAAATGTTTGGATTAATATGCTTCAGAAGAAAAGATTGTGTCTGTCTTACACTAACCAATTACAAATTCCCAAAAAATGAAAAAACATGGAACCTAACAACCAGTGTACCAAAGAAAATGAATTAAAACCCGAATTCGTGATTCTCACTGCCGCCAAATTCAATTGTAACGCTACCAATTCACAAGCAATCATCTGCAAGGAGAGAGGCCAAAACATATATTCAAATTCAATGATGATAAATGCTAACAGTAGTAGCAATTTGCAGGAATGCTTAGAAACTAACAGGGTGTTTAGAAGTATGATTGCGGTTGCTTTTCAAAGTGTTTTTTACTTGGAAATGCTTCACAATAATATTTTTTTATTTTTAATATCACTACATCAAAACGCTCCAAAAACATTAAAAAAATTAATTTGAAGCAAAAGAAAAATTCAAATTTTGCTGAAACTTCGGAGCAGACAGCCCCAAACAGGGTCTTTAAATATAAAAGCATAAAACGGCTACCACTGCAAGATTTTAGACGAATAACATATTTCAACCAAAAAGTCATGCACGAATTGTAATACAGCATGCCTGAAGTTCTTTGATATTTACTAGGATGGAAATTAAAACAAGCAACTATGTAATGTTATCTCTGAGGTGACAGAACACATTTGCTATATTACAATATCCAGCTCTAATATGTTCATCAATCAAACTTGCATTTGATCAGAATGGAAAAAAAGCTACAGATCAGTGAATTCAGTCCCAAACGGCTAACCCAGGTAGCACTCTGAAGGATTCAGTTTCAAGCGGGTTTTATATGGATGAAAGTCCATAGGAATTATAGCTGATGGGGAACAGTTATTCTAGAGGATTTAAGTCTTTCTGCATGCTCATGCACACACACATAAATAACACTCGTCCAATAGTCTTGAACAACTATTGAAAGACTAAATCACATTATATGCAACAGTGTTCATAACTAAAAGACTATGAAATAAACAAGAAAAGTTGGCACAAGCACATACCAAGAGTTAAACACGCGAGATTTCTAGCAAAGCACATCTTCTAGACAATGAGTTCATCTTCAAGATAGTTATACTCAAAAGTGAACTCTGTCTTGATTCTTTGACACCTGAACATACAAAAACAGAGATCATAAGAACCACAAGCACAGTCAAATTATATTGAAATTAACTCAATTTTTATTGAAGATGAGCTGCAATGTATAAAAAGATATGAGGGATTGATTTGAAATAGATTGAAAATCAAACTGATAACAAATTCTTGGCTACATTGCCCTAATTTGAGGATTTAGACAAAAACATGCAGTAAATTCACACATGCAACCATGTCTGTTCATGTGTGCAAGCTTCTGAATATTGAAATCATTCTAATATGTAAAGGAAAATAATATAGAATAACTTTAACTGACATGCCAAGGTAGTTCCACAACATTTCACCCATGTTACCCACCAGCCTAATGAAGTGAAAACCCCCTTTGAAAATCTAATATGATCGACCATTCATCCTCTTATATCATTAAACAATTTTATCTCATCCTTATACACAAGCAAATATAACTTGACCACACATGCAATACAAGAGTAAAGACCACATACAAAGAAAAAATTATACCGAAAAATCTTACTAACAAAAAGAACATTCAATGCAATGATTTTATAAGTCACTTATATGCAGTAAATCACTTGTACAATACCATCACTTGTCAAATCAGTTAAGAAGATTTTTATGTACAACTTTCTGTTTGTATAGAGTTTTCCATAACACAAAGTTCAGCAGCAATGCAAAACAGGTGGAGAGTTAAATCAAAATCAGCATACCATCCTTGTTTGTCCTCATTGCCAACATGGAAATCAAAATACACATATGTCCCCTGTTCATATTCATCAGTGGTAACTTTTGGCTCCTCATGCCGTTGAAACCAGGTGTTGTATTTTCTGTGGTATCTCCAAGATTGCTTCTTTAGCTCTTTCGCAGCCAGATACTGCTGATAGGTATTCTGCACATGATAATTGGCTTGATAAGAAACTTGCAGTCATTGTATGACAGAAACAAAAACTGCATAGTAATGAAACAACATAGCATGCCACATCACCTGTTGATAGTAAAAAGCAAAGAACAAGGTATCAGTTCCATAACTATGCATGCTTAGTCGTTCCCAGAATGCAGGGTTACTTGCCATTGGTAACTGAACTTGAGGATAGCTAGGAGGGGTGGCTGCCGGGTGCCTCTGTCCAGACAAACAAGAGAGATTACCATAAACAATATTTGCCCATAGTTTAAAAGGTGCTATAATAGGAAGATAATTGCACATCCATACTGGAATATAGCTCCTAGCTCGTTCTGAGTCTTTAGGTTGAGGAAGCTTGTGATATGCAGCCTCAAGCATCTGTAAATTGTATAACTGATTGTGCATTGCCCCAGAATTTACAGCAGATCCAGTGAGATTATCGCCAATGGCACCAAGGTCCGAAACACTTCTCCGGCCAATAACACCTAGGCCACTAGATGGTTGACTGGATTGTAGGAGTTGCCCTGGAGAGAGATCAATATCTCTTGGCACTTGTAAAGGCTCTGTCAAGGAACCAGATGCCCCAGCCTGCAGTAAAGACATTATAAAACAACTTCAGTCACCCTAACTAGACCATCAAGTTGCACGCACTACCAAATTGTCAACCACAATAAAGTGCTTACAAGGCAATTGGTGGCATAGAATTTCAAAACAAAAAAATGCAATGGCTTCATAAAAAGAAACCTGGCCCAGCACACTGACTTTACTGAGTAGATCCATGGTAAACGTAGAATCTACATGTTAATTCATAAAAGCTGTATATGGGATAACTCATCTCAACACATGAATCTCTTTACTGGCAAAAGATATGAAAAAGGTAAACCTTGGATGGGATAAACACAACCACCAAAATTTAAAGGTATGGATATGCTTCTTGTGTGTGCGCGTGCACATATGTGCATGAGAGAGAGAGCGCATCAGTTTGCAAGATAAAATGAACTCATGACAAATTATTTGCATGTTACAGTGAATTACACATTCAAAAATTAAAAGGTGTACTAGTTATGAAATTATGATAACAGCTTGCAAGTTGCAACCAAGTCTATTTGTAATTGGAGGGGTCACCCAATCATTACCTCACAGAGAATCCCTCCCATCCCCGTCCCCACTTTAAAACAAATTTGGGAGAGGACATGCTGAGGATACACTATCAAAAAATAGAGGGGCTCTCAAAATTCAGCAGACTGAATCATTATTTCATTGTGCTGGTAACAGTTAAGCCACCGCTGTGATGGATATCAAACTCAAATAACAAAGCCCATAAGAATACTAATAAAAAATATCAGGAAAGGTCCTGTGGGTAGGTGGTGCTGTGACAGCCCCAAACTTGAAACTATATCTGGGTAAGCAATTAATTTCAATTTTTCCAGTCAGGGAAATTTAAAATCTAGCCCTAGTAGAGCAGGATGGGTTTGATGCATGTGGAATACTTAAAACAAAAAAATCTACACAGCAGGCAAGATTACGAACTATTCTACATACAGAAGTATCCATTGCATATGGAGATGTGAGTTCATCCTCATTCACAAGACTTTTTCCAAGCCCAGATGTAAGAGCAGATTTGGTGGTTGAATCCTCAGGTAAATTCTGCTTTAGCTGCTGCTCATCAACTGTTGAATGGCCAAGTTCTGCATCATTTGCTCATGGAATCAATGCAAGCCCATTTATGATAGTGTTTCCAAATTCCAATCATGACACGTTAATTGAAGAATGAAGAGTACCAGCATCTTTTGCACCACTTGACATCACAACTTGCTGACTAGACTGCTGATGGATGGAATTTGGCTGCTGTAAAGCAGCAGATGTAACAGTATTGAAACCTGATGCCTGCACTCCAAGTCCTAAACTAGCTTGAGAGACAGATGAACTTTGAGAATTAAACTGCAAATGTAATCAGATGGCATGCCAAAAAAGCAACAGCTGTCAAACTAAGCTTTTATGCATGGAAGCTGGAAATGCAGAAGGAATAGGATTATCAACAGAATGTAAACAAAAACAAAAGCTTCTGTGAACAGAATATAATTCATCAACATTGGCGATTAAGACCATGATCAAAACATTATTTCAAGCATGTGTATAGCTTCTTCTACACCTATAGTTATATTGAATTTAAAGAATCCAAATGCAAAGCCAAAATACTCACATAAAACCTTGTTATCAACTAACCAGGTAAATATAGAGAAGAGCGATACTAAAAGAAATATGGATATTTCTCCTATAAAGCTCAATGGTACTCACATAAAACCTTGTTATCAACTAACCAGGTAAATATAGAAAAGAGCGATACTAAAAGAAATATGGATATTTCTCCTATAA
>Ga0307509_10007687_pt1 | contig 13996 bp, 11 predicted proteins | sample 10_EM_MG_FD_202245 | JGI IMG/M metagenome (GOLD analysis project Ga0307509, IMG submission 202245) | Populus trichocarpa ectomycorrhiza microbial communities from riparian zone in the Pacific Northwest, United States - 10_EM | ecosystem: Host-associated > Plants > Roots > Unclassified | place... | reverse complement strand
AAGGGAGGAAGAGGCTGGGCGCTGGAGGGAGGGTTTCTGGGGGGGGGGGGTCTAAGGCGTCTGGACGCAAAAGGGCCGCGTCCAATGCATCCAGACGCTGCGTGTGGCGTCCGGACACATTAGAGGCGGCCATTTCACTTCCCAACGGAATGAACCCGGGCGGACGCACCCAGAACACGAGTTTACGTTATAAGCGCCTGGAACGTCCGGCGCACAGGGTGAGCGGGGAGAGATGGGGCGCAAGATGATTTTTTTGCTGATGGACGCCTCATATACCATTTAGTTGGTCGTAGGTAGCATGAATGAAAATTAGGTTATACCTCGCTATACCTTCTATTTTCATCAAAGTCTTGGCAGAGCCGAGGGGGGGTACCCAATCAATGCCCTTGTTTAGAGTTCGTTACGGGGTGGACGGGGCCCTGGAAAACGGGGGCCCCCGGCCCTTTTCCCCGCCCTGCCCCGCTCAACGGCCTGGGGCGGGGTGTCTTTTTCGGCATTCCCTGCCCCTGTCCCCGCTCAGGCCCCCGCCCCACCCATACCCCAGACGGGTCCCCGTTAAAAATAGGTGGTAATAAATGAGGCCCCGTCCAGGGAATGAGTGCGGGTGGGCCCCGGGTGGGGGCGGGGCAGGGATTACCCGAAAAATACCCCCCCCGGTCCCGTGTAAGGGCGGGGCCTTGTGAGTGAAAACCCGCCCCGCCCCGCCCCGTAACGAACACTACCCTTGTTGCCGTTCTCACGATGTCTTTATGTCTTTAACTCTGGACTTTACTTCCTTTCTCTCTTGCTCTTCAGCCGGCTGGGATAACGGTTTGCAGTAGGGGAAGACACCTTTAGTCCCTCATGGTCGAACCCCTCATCGTCGCTGTGGGTTCTGTGCCCTCGACACTGCCTTGTCAGACACGAACACGATACCAATAGTTGAGCTCATTTAGAGTCTAGTCGCCGCAAAGTGTACAACAATCTCCTCTGGCCCCTTCGCTACCCCAGAGGGTTGGGCATGCCAGAGACTCTGAATTTTGCGCCCTCCACCCTGGCCTTTGAGCTGCTGTTGGTATGGTGTGAGGCGGCACGGTGGGATAGGTTCGATCTCCGGTCCGGTGGGGGCGCATGCAGCCATTGCAACTGTGTCTTCCTCTTCCCAATCGGGTTCTCCTTTCCCGGGTGGGATTCTCATGTGGTGGAGAGTAAGCGAGGTGGCTTTTAGGCTGCGGTAGTGATTATTTTTTTGGATTGTGTGGGGTAGCTGTGTCCCATGATGTTTAGCGCCGAGCACGGAATGGTTGTCTCCCGCCCTTGTTGGTTTCTTGTGTTCCTGCATTTGCTGCATTTATTTCCTTTTCATGTAATCGTTTCCCTTCGGGGTCTTGGGATTTCATTGGGCACGCGACTTGGGATCGTCATCAAGGCCCTGGGTGGATTTATTTTGGTGCGCAGTTGGTGTCGGTACCGGAGGCAGTGGAGGGTAGGCGGTTGATCGTTAGGCATTAGCCGGGGTCGTGGATTTCGTTTATCAGGGGGCCCAGGCCCGGGGGGGTGTCCCGGGACGCCTCATATACCATTTAGTTGGTCGTAGGTCGCATGAATGCAAACAAGGTTGAACCTCGCCATCCCGGATCTCGCTCTCCCGGATCCCCCGCTGTCCCGGATGAAGTGCCCTAAATTCCGAATTTTTTTGCATCAAAGCCTACCTTGTCTCGGATAATTCGCTGTCCGGGACAGATTCCATGGATTTTGGCCATCCGGGACAACGAGGTGCGAATGTACTCCAGTTTCTAACTGCTGAAACTGACTAACCGAAGCAATATAGCAGAAAAACTTTAGGCTGAATCACCTTATCACCTACTCTACAATCTTAGCGAGCTAAGCCTCAAACATGAATAACAAAGTTACTGACAAAATCATGAAGAGAAATATACAGAGTTGACTGAGAAGCGTACTAAAGAACAGAAAAGAGGATTCAAAGACAGACTTATATTGTACAGCAAGCCATGTATGAAACTGGTCGAGGACTATGTTGAAGCGAGTGACATCCGATGACTAGCTCCCTCTTTGGGGCATGCTTATATAGCACACACCATAACTTTGTGCCCATCCGCCACTCCGCCCATCTCGCTCCTTGCACCACTGGGCCCAAACTGATGGCTGAGCCTGCTGTCGCTCCCCTACTGCGACCCACTATAGGGAACCTCGATGACCTTACACATTTCTCTTGCTGAGTAAGTTACCTTATTATAAACAGCTAACATCTTACAGTAAATCATAGCTACAAAAGAATTAACTCTGCTTTAGTGTATATGGACTGGCTAAATCAGAGGTGTGTTCTTTTTTTTCCGCACGCACTCTATCAACTAACTCTCGTTAATCACCGGTGCTCCCCAGGACATGATTCCTACACTCCCATCAGGTAGAATATTCTAGACGGATATCGGAGGATTTTCCGGAGTTATGCACTCGATGAAGGACGCGAGAAGAGGGGTTGACGAATCACCGAATCACCAAAGCGGGGAACCAGAGAGGGTAATGAGAGGCAAGGAGATGGCGTGAGAAAGTAAGGAAATGATGTGATCATGTTATGGAGACTAGTGGAAGAGTTGGCATTGATTTTGTATTTAAAAAGGGTCCCCTCCGCCAACAATTGTAGGAAGAGCAGGTTACCGAATATAGTGCGATACATAGAGTAATGTACCATTAGCCATGCTGTAGATATTAAAAGGGGCTTTCGGTTCTCAATGGTGATATGTGAAAAGGGTGGAAGGGGGAGTGTTTTCACAAGCATGGAGTGGAGAGTAGGGAGGTGAGCAGACACTATTTAAGTTTTGAAGCACAAATCAAATCGTCTTTGCAGGTGAGAATATTTTTTCTGGATCTAATTTGGATCCTCCTCCTTAGGATTAGGCTCCGAAACAACAAGCAGGGCGGGTAATATATATTTGGGACCTGAGTTGGGTTTGGTTTTATTTGGAATTCTTTTTTGAAGTTATGATGTGGGAGTTGTGGAATGGGGCTTTTGTTTCTGGACTAAGGGGCTTCTTACGACATTTATTTCTCCCAGGTAGGTGGAAATAGGATGGGTGGTCTTCCGGATTTGGCTCTAGGCTTGCGGCGGGGGAGTAGCGGTATATATCCACACTCTTCACTATACTATGTTTTTCCCAATACCATAGTTAACATCTAACTTTCCATAGTTTTTCACGAGTAGTCAGAAATACATAAACTTATATTCGCTTCTCTGTCAATACCTAAACAGCCCTCACGTCTGCAGCTGATATGGTGTGGCCGGAGAGTAAATATGACGGAGATTTGGAGCCATACTAGCTTATTTCAAAACAACATAAATACCCCTACCAACACCCAAGCCCTAGACTATAAGCAGAAATCGATAAATCAAAACGTGGCTATATAAGAAAATCCAGAGAGGTTTAGATGGGTTCTTCCTTAAACAATGAGAGAAATAGTTATGAAGGTCGGTCGTAGACATCGCGGGAGGAAGGGGGAAACGGGAATTGGGGCAAGGCGGGGGCTTGGATCACGGGAGGGGGCTAAGTGGGGCTGAGAGGGGGGGCAATAGCGGTGATAGGCGTGCTGTAGAGATGTTGCGGCCCATGTGGGGACGACAACACACCTTGTCCGCATTTGAAGGGGGTAAGGAGGGCTTAGCTACCCGCCCATTGGAAGGCTGGCGATGGGAGACTCTGGAGATTGGAGTAGCGCTATCACTCTCTGGTGCCCTTTCTCAATAGCCCGATCGAGTGGTGTTTTGCCATCCTTATCTAATTTGTTAGGGTTGACGTCACCCTGTTCGAGTAGTATTTTCACGACGCTCTCTTGCCCATTCCAGACAGCAAGGTAAAGTGGTGTTCGACCATTGATATTCGGTTTGTCAGGGTTGACGCCTCGTGCGAGTAGCGTTTTTACCACTCCCTCGTGCCCAAAGCAAGCAGCCATGAAGAGTGGTGTTCGGCAGTAGTTATCGTGTTTGTCGGGGTAGACATCGTCTCGTCCGAGCAGCATTTTCACTACACCGCCATGCCCTTTCTCGGCAGCTCCCCAGAGTGGTGTTCGGCCGTAGTTATCTGGTTTGTCGGGGTTGATGTCGTCCCGTTCGAGTAGTATTTTCACTACATCCTCTTCCCCATTCCAAGTGGCAATGAGGAGTGGCGTTCGGCCGTAGCTATCGGGTTTTTCGGGGTAGACATCCTCTCGTCCGAGCAGTATTTTCACCACTCCCACACGCCCATTCCCCGCAGCACCCCAGAGTGGTGTTTGGCCGTCGTTATCTGGTTTATCGGGGTTGACGTCGTCTCGTCCCAGAAATATTCTCATCACACCCTCGTGGCCAATCCCAGCAGCCCACCAAAGAGGTGTTTGACCGTCGTTATCTAGTACGTCGGGGTTGACACCGTCTCGTCCGAGAAGCATTTTCACCATTTCCTCGTGCCCGTTCCAAGCAGCCCAATGGAGTGGTGTTTGGCCGTCGTTATCTGGATTGTCGGGGTTGACGTCGTCTCGTCCGAGTAGTGCTTTCACTACTCCCTCGTGCCCATTGTAGGCAGCCCACCGGAGTGGTGTTTCGCCGTTGTTGTTGGGCTTGTCGGGGTTGGCGCCGTCCATTCCGAGTAGTGTTTTCACCACTCCTTCGTGCCCGCTTCGAGCGGCCCAATGGAGTGGTGTACTACCCGTGGAGTCCATTTGGTTGATATCGCAACCTTCCATCTCTACCAAGCTAGCTACAATCTCAATAATCCCGAAGAAGGATGCACAATGTAGGCCACTGAAACCGGAAAATTTATCCACATGAACAACCCACATCTTCTGTGCTTTCAAGAGTATTTTAGTGGATATGTGACTATTGTAATTGTCAAACAACCTTAGAGCAAGAAGTTTTGCACAATCTGAAAAATCCCTCCTTGCGTGAACTCCCCAATACAGAGAAGAATATTCGAGAAATGGTGTGTCTTGGAGGCCGGGGGAGGGGATGGTTGAGGAGGCCTTGACCGGCTGGGAATTCAGATAACTTAAGCAGGTTTCTGCCATTGTGGAGTGAGCTGTATCGAAAAGGTCGGGATGAGCCCGGAGGTATTCTTGAAGCGTAAAGTGGATTAACCGGATCATGGAAGCCTCCCCGTCTACTACAATAAATCCTTGACAACAAGCTAGTAATGTGCCGATTGAAGGAATATTATCGGTTTTAAGATCCGACGACCCGATTTCGACTGCTAGGGCATGGCATAGCTCATCGGCATTCAAGGGCCGTTCCGAGTGAGATATCCACATCAAAGCGGCCAGGCCAAGCCTCGATTTATCCCCACCCTGTCCCTTTATCCGACCCAGTGTTGCACCATAAACGTCCCCCAACCCTAAGCCACTAGTCGTTGCACCGAGCTTTTGCCGCCTTCGATGGACCGTGGTTTCCTGCAGGATAGCATCGATATTCAGCGATACCAGCAAGAATCTAGATATGCCTCTGTCAGTAGATGCTTGAGGTAGCTTCCCCTACTCTTGTCGTTTCTACATACATTTCGGAAACGTCTTCAGGAATCTTCTTCAGGATCTCTGCTTCCAAGCTACTGTTCATGGCATCCGGTGTCGCGTCCTCTTCCAGCCTGGAGTGAAGATATCTGATAATATCATCTCTCCTAACACTTATCCGTAGACTCGTCACTCTTCCGGCAAAACGCTTTCCCATCTCAGGTCGAATGTGCGGTCTTCCAGTCACGAATATCCTGGTGCCTGGAGACTTCCGGAGAATTTGGTTGAGTGAATTGAGAAGCCTGACTCGATGCTTTGGTACACATTCATCAAGAGCGTCGATGCATATGAACGTGCGCCTTTTTGAAGAGGCGGTCTGCAGAATCTTCACGATATCGGTATGTTGCGGCCTCCGTCCACCAATGAAATTTTTCTGCTCCTCATATGCTTGATCCATTTCCTCCGGTAGCTCTCCCAGCCCGACCGCAAGCTGTTTGAGCAGGGCGCCCAGCACACCCGTTGGCGACTGCTCTTGTTGGGTGGCGAAGTCAAAGTAGAAGCACGCAACGGCGACATTTTGTCCTCTGGTCCCCTCACACAAGCTGTCTATCACCAATGCGCTAAAATCACGGCTTGTCAGTACCTGCCCTTCCACCCCGCGAGGTTCGTTCTTGGTACCTAATATGAGTCTTGCCGACCCCCGGATCCCCATAGCAAAACAAGACCGCGTTATCGGATTCATCTCCCTTACCGCCAGCGTGCCAGCTTCTATATTCCTCGGTTTGTAACAGCCATTCCCCTACCCCTTCGACTCGATGATCTTGGATCTTTTGATGCCGTGACTTGGGATCTAGTGGGGATAGCCAAGCTAGGATATTAGATCGATTATCGGCAACCGTAAAGTTATTCGACAGGTTAACGGTGTTAAACGAGTTGATGTTATGACTGGAAGATTGCGACATTTTTCCCTTTTTCGTACCGGGAGGTGAAGATATTGTGGATGATAGGCGATGGAGCCAGTCTCTACTAGGATGCTTATGTGCTAGAGAAAAGGGGGGTCACTTGTTCAACCTCACCAGCGCCACCGGACCGGACCGTCTATCTCCCCAAGTTTTGTGTCGGCCCCCACCTCGGGCTGCCGTATTAGTATCGAAGAGTGTCTGGTAAGCACGGACACCTTACCTTGCATTGCAACCAATACCACAACAAAACATCATGATAATAATTCCGGTGACCTGAACAATAGAAACGAAAGTTTAAAATATTGTACGCCATACCTTCGGTACCGGTACTGTGCAGTACTAATGACGGCCCTCATCCTCCGGGGCATGCTCCCTTCCAGATTGCAACAATAGCCCGGATTTGGTAACACCCAACAACACCTATTTCCGTTTAGTTAACTATTTTGAGGATTTGTAATCGCAGGAAATACCTTTAGGGAGTTTCAGCCGCAGTGCTTGGATGCGGCTCTGGATGTCCGTTTTTAAATCTAGATATCTACGTGTAACAGCGCTCCATGACAGGAAATGCTAAAAAAGCAAGGTAACAAATATTCGAGTCCACAGCCGTTTTACACCAAGACCGAGCACTCTCCCTCCACTAAACACCTAACCACTTTAGGCCAAATCTAAATAGGGAGCAGGTCGAGAGTATTTTTCAAGGGAGAAAATTTGGTAGAATGTATGTGGAATTGAGGAGCCAGAAAGGTACTATTTGGCGGCAAACGCTCAATACAAGACCAGCTTGCGAGGGCATTGGAGTTCCCTGTCAGTGATAGGGGGGTAGCGGAGCCACCATAGGATCAGCTCTCAGCTAGAGACAGGAGGGGCAAGAACAAAGAGGAAAAAAGGGACGGGGGGGCGCAAGATCATGGTGTGCCATATTAGCAAGTCCAGAGACAGGGAGAGTCATGAGACGTTACTCGCTGCCATAGGAAACTTGGGAGAGCGAGAGATTATTGAGACCTACATTCTATCTAGCGAAGCCGGAGGAGTGACTATTTATGATGCGAGGCAAGAATATATATCCAGGGCAGAAAAGGAATCCGAGGTAACAATATGGAACCCAAGAGAAATCAAATGAGAACGGGATTACATATATGATCGATTGATCGATTGAGTGATGAAATAAAAGAAAATACAATCAGGATAAGTTGAACTCTGACAGCATTGAAGCGGAGTTAAGGCATATTTAGGAGCGTTTACACTGGCATCACTGGAGGGCACTAGAGAGATGCGGCTGATTCTGGGAGTTACGGGAGTGTCACAAATCGTGGAAGAGCGTTGCAGATAATTCGGGAACTTAATGGCTTGCTTTAGTAGTTTACTAGTTTCCCGAAAATATTTCACCTAAATGTCTTTCCTTTGTTATCCGGAGTGCTCTAGGGAGCCAGGGAAAATGGGGAAATAAAGATAGGTGCAGTGATCTGTGGCAGAATCAGGACGAGTTATTTGTGCTTTGCTTTCTAAACCCGTGTCTACTGTCAGGTTAGTTTTCCTAGGAGTGCGAGCAAAGTTAAGGAAGTTAAGTTACGTCTCACACCCTTCCTCCACAGTACCCAAGTTCCAAGTGAATCCTCTTACTTACCTCCTATCGCTGTGCAATCCATTTTTCCCATTATGGTGAAGGGGGGGGGAACAAAATACACTTTACTCGTAGGGTTTTAAATAGAAAAATTAACCCCCCACATTGTGCATGGAAAATATCGTGAATCTAATTTGACTCCTCCTGAGCACAACTCCCCAAAATAATGAATCATCTATAGACTATATCTAGAACTATGCATGAAGGGTTTGGGTGCATAATAGAGACCTTTTTCGAGTTTATATTGTGGGGATCATGGAATAAGGTTTTGATTCGGGAGGTAAGGTGCTTCATGCTACATTAGATTTTCCGGGACGGGTAAGCGGCAGGAAGTGTGAGCTGGGTTCGGAATACAGCTTTAAGTTTGCGGCTGCAGGGTAGTGACATAAACCTGAACTTGGTGAACCGTAGCTTTAGTAGAAATAAACCACCACCACTCCTTAGCTCACAGCTAGACCTTAGGTTGCTCCTCAAGGATTAGAAATACTTGAACTTTATATCTTCTTCTCTACCTATACCAAAATAACCCTCACGTCTACAGTTCAGAGAGGCAGTGAAAGGGGAGATGGGAATTGCGGAAAAATTAAAGAAACAACCAATATGTAAAGAGGATATATAATGGGAAAACGGGGGGGGGGGAAGTGATTGTGTTGGAAATTCCAAGCTATACTGGCTTATCTCAATACAATAGAAATACCCGCCCCCCCCCACCCCACGCCAAGCCCGAGACCATGAAGAGAAGCCGGTGAATCCGGACTTGGGTACATAAGGAAATTCGTAGATTTCTAGATAGGTACTTCCTTTTATCAAAAGAAGTATTTAGGCCAAGTTTTTGTCTAGGAGTTATTGGGGGAGGCGAGGAAAGAAAGGGATTAGGACAGGGTGGGCTTGAGCTGCGGGAAGAGGGCGGAGGAGGGAAGAGGACGGAGGCAGTGGCAGTCGCGGAGGTGCTGATGGAGTTGTTACGGTCACCGCAGAAACGGCACATGGGTCATCTGGGCTCGAGGGGGGTAAAGAGAACGGTAGCTCCTAGGGCCTAGGCGGGCTGGGGGCGGCAGATTCTAGGGCTGAAGCAGCGCTATCACTTCCTTGTGCCCATAGTTAGTATGATAGCATAAAATGGTTTGGCCGTTGTTGTCTGGTTTGTCGGGATTCCCTCGTGCCCATCATAAGCAGTCCGGCAGAGTAGTTCCCGGCCGTGGTTATCAGGTTTGTCGGAGTTGACGTCGTCTCGTCCGAGCAGTTTTTTCACAACTCCCTCGCGCTCTTTACAAGCAGCCCACATGAACGGTGTGCTACCCCCACAATCCATTCGGTTGATATCGCAACCTTCCCCCTGTTGAACGTGGGCCCCCCTGGGTGCCTGCCACACGCTTCACCATTACCCGGAAACCAGGAAGACAACCACCACCATTTGTTATGCACCTTTACCTGATCCTTCGTTTCATTTCCGTTAGCTTCACACAAAATCCAGAACAGCCCTGAATATGTAGCGCGACAATATCAAACACCTACTCACTTACAATGAAACTCGGGCACCTATGATAGCAAAACACCAACCGCATCCTCCGCCAGATCCTCTACCCTCGGCGGTCCTCTTAGTAATACCCTCGGTCTCTCAGCTTTCGCCTCGGAAGTAACTCGGAGAAATACAAGACGTCAGAGTGGAAAATGTGTTGAGTGATTCGGCATGCGCAGGAAGTATGCCGAAGAGGAAGGTTGTGGTTTGAGAAAGATAAAAGGCACCTTATTCTTCCTTATTCGTCGTATTCTATTCATCGTACGTTCATCTCTCCCTCAACTCGATCACCTGTAATTCGCCTATCAGTCATCCGTGATCAACACTTTGTCATTTCATCTTTTGTTTTTCAACGGGTTTTCATTGCCATACTTGTTCATACCAATAAAAGTTTTCCCGTCGTTCAGTCATTGAATATCGCCACGGCTGTGCATACCCGTGTTGTTGAAAACCAGAGCAGCCAAAATCCCAACAATCCCCAAGAAGGATGCACAATGTAGACCAGCGAACAGGGGGGGGTTATCAAACTTCATAGCATAGCGATACATCTGCTGTGCTTTCGGGAGGGTTGGATTGAATATGTGGTGATCTTAGTCGTCGAGCAGCTTCGGCGCAAGCAGTTTCGCGCCATCTGAAAGGCCTCGTCTCGCGTGAACTCCCTAACTCAAAAAGAATGTTCACCGAGAAATGGCGTGTCTCGGAGGTTAGGGGAGAGACCAATCGAAAGACCTTGATCTGCTGGGAATTCAGGAACTTGAATAGACTTCTGCCATTGCCGAGTGAGTTGGGCCAAAAAGGTCGGGATGAGCTCGGAGGTGGATTACCGGAGAGTGGGAGCCTCCTTTTCTACCACAACAATCCCCTGGCAACAGGCTAGCACATCACCTTGAAGGAGCATTTTCCGTATTGAGCGTCGCCGACCCGACTTGGACTGCTGGGGCTTGGCACGGCTCACAGCATCAAAAGCCGCTCCAGGCGAGACACCTGTATCCGCATCAAAGCGCCCATGCCAAGCCTCGCTTTTCCCCCCTCTTGTCCCTTTATCCGACCTAGCCGCGCCATAAGCATCCCCAACCCTCTAGCGAGAATTTGTCCTGGGCTCAACCAGAATTACCTACCGGTACAACATTCAGCCATCACCACACAACAAGAACTCAAGTCAATGCCACATTCAAAATTACAAGTCCTACTACTCGATTCTAGGCTCCTAAAGAGGAGGGAGACAAATATGACAGGCCATAGTATTAATAGTCATTAACCTTATAGTTGTAATTGTAATTGTAATCTGCCGGCATTGCAGTTATCATTGTGGTTGAATTTCGCGGGGGAGCGTGGTTGCGCCCGTTGTCTCAGGACTTATTCTCGCCGCGAGTAAGTCATCGGTCAGTACACTCAGCTTCCGTCGCCTGCGATAGATTGTGGTTTCCTGCAGGATGGCATCGATATTCAGCGAGGCTAGCTTTTCTATGATACACATGTCACAATTCGGAAAGTCTTCATCCATTTTCTTAGGATCTTTGCCTCCAAGCTACAGTTCATCACACCATGTCCTGCAGCCGGGAGCGGAAATAGATCCATCAAATCAAAAAATGGGTTTAATTTTCTCTCTATTAGTTTGAAGCCAATAGGCTATTCTATCACCTAACTCAAAGATCTTGTTGGCGCGCCTTTAGGTTTTAACTTTCCAACAGCTCGCTTAGTGTTCTGGGCACAGAGTTCCCTGACAATAACTTTGAATCCCTACTGGTACTTTCTTTTTCTTTGAACCAGATGGGCGGCCTGAAAACCCCACCTGCTTCACTTACAAGTACCGGTACAGTACTTGTATAACTCATTCCGGAACACACGATTACAACCATCACGATAACATCACCTCTGGGAAACCTTTCTAAAATCACCTGCAAAATAAACCACTCCCCTCATAGCGAGCTAAATGCCTCCTAGAAGGCAGGTCGAGAATTCCAAAAAGGCCGCCGGAAACGCGAAGAAGGCGGCCACAGCGGCCTCAAAGGCCGATGCCCGAATTTCACGCAAGGTAGCCGAGGCTCTGGATTGGGAGAAGGGTACTAAGAATAATGCCAAAAAGCGAGTTCACCAAGATCACATTTGCGCAATCTGTTGCTGAGACTTTACTATTAGAGAGGCGGCTGAAGCTAAGAAGCGCAACGCGGCTGCGAGAAAAGCGGCTGCGGCTGCAGCACTGGCAGAGGAGGAAGCTGTAGTGTCTCCGAAGCCCAAGGCTGCCAAAGCCGGTCCCGCTAAGCAGATCACAGAGATCGACTCGCTGGGACCCCTCAATGCTAGCAATGCCGACGACGCCCTCGACGCTTTGAACATAGTTACCGGCGCCTACAAAGGCATTATCTACAAACATCCTGAAAAACGTTATAAATTTGCACACGCCGCATACGAGGAGCGTAGACTGCCGGAGATGCTCGAGGAGCATAAGGGGGGGATTAGGCTTGGGTCGATAAAGCAGATGATCCATAAGGAGTTTCAGAAGAGCGAGGAGAACCCGTACAACCGGGTTGGCAACGTGCGCTACAACGCTACTAAGGATGAGATCGCGCTTGAGAAGGAGGCCCAGATGGAAGAGATCGAGGCTAGGCTTGGCGGGATGTAGTTGTAGTTTTTCCCTCTCTTTTTTGTCCTGCGTTGAATCATGATGGGCGGTGGGCTTCATTGTCGTTGGGGGTGGGGTACTTGCGCTGGTTTTTTGCCAATGGTTTTCAAAGTTAAAAAAATGAATTTTCGGTAATGAGTAAAACACTGAAAGTTACAATAGGTTACTTTATCGTATTAGCGAATAGTTGTTTCTCAAATTCTGGGTAGCATATTTGAAGGCACGAAGGTAACCGAGGGTAGAGCGTGGAGGCTACAATGGATCCTTCAGATATTAATCCAAAAGGCTTAGTCATTAGCGAAGGGTCAAAGTTGTATGATAAGATTTTTGCCAGAGAATATAAAGTACTAGGGCAAAAGTATCCGTCCGATCGGTGGTTACCAAGCTACACCTCAAAAAACCCCACCTCTCCGATCAACCGCCCCTCAACCACAATGCCTCCCCAGAAGACAGGCTACCTCACTGAGTTTGAGAAAGGGCAAATTGTTGCTCTGAGAAAAAAAGTAAATCTCTTTTTCAGAAATTGGAGAGCTCTTACATCATCCTAAGAGTACAATTCAAACTTTCCATAATTGCTTCCAAAAGAGGGGTGATGCAAACACCCTCCCAAAACCTGGAAGACACAAAATTATCACTAGCAGAACTTGTCGCCGCCTAGTCAGAGAGTCTAAGAAGGCACGCCACCAGACTTTATCAGAATTGCGCAATGATGTTGCTCCTCATGCCTCCCTTGATACAGTCAAGAGAGCTTTGGCCTCAGTCAACATTAAGAAGTGGAGGGCTAGGAAAAGAGCTCTCCTAAAGGATGAGCATGCTGTTAAGAGATTGGCTTGGGCTATGGAGTATAAGAATTGGACAAAGGAAGACTTTGAAGAGGTCATCTTTAGTGATAAATGCATGGTTGAAAAGTCCAAAGATCCTAAGGGTATTTGGGTGTTCAGAACAGGTGAAGAAAAATGGCACAAAGACCGTATTCATTGGGTCACCAAGGGGGCAGGAATAAAGCTGATGGTTTGGGCTTGTATTTGGGGTAGAACCAAGAGTGCTCTGATTCCCATATTTGAGAAGAGTGTCGATAGATTTGTATATATTGGGGTTTTGGAGGATGTCACGAATCGTGACTAAGCGAGGCAGATTTCACATGACTAATACTTATTAGTCATAAGGTATGTTGGGTTTTTGCACTATGACGTCATTTGACTCATAGCTTTCACATGACTGCGCACTTGCGAGTCATTGGTTAATTATGATTGGTTAATGGTTTCATGACGTCACGATTGTGACGTCATACGAGGTAATGATTTTGCACATGACTCAGATTACGAGTCATGGGTTTCACGTATGCGACTCATTCGAGCGCATGATCAGGTTTATTGGTTTGGATCGAGAAAAGAGGAGGTGCGCAGTCGATTCGTAAGAATCAGCTGATGGATTTCGCACCATGACCAATTATGAGTCATGGGGGCTATGTTACGCGATGGTGACGAGTCACCAGGGTTAGGGTTGTGGGAAGATGCCTATAAAAGGAGCTTGGTTCCGACCAAGAGATAGGCACACGCTTCTCGCAAACTTCTTCCCCCCACCTACATTTCACATACAATTCTCAACTCTACCCCGCTTTGCGTCCGGATCAAACCCCTCTCCCACTTCTCCTCACCTGCTAGCCGCCATGGCGAACCCCCACAACCTCCCCCCAGGGAACGCAGCCTTCGGTAGGCTCTCAGCCCTCAACTCCCCCCTCCCGTCGCGTTCAGGAACCCCCTCTACCGACCACCCCATTGAGTTCATGATGAGGCAGC
>Ga0307509_10007686_pt1 | contig 13997 bp, 17 predicted proteins | sample 10_EM_MG_FD_202245 | JGI IMG/M metagenome (GOLD analysis project Ga0307509, IMG submission 202245) | Populus trichocarpa ectomycorrhiza microbial communities from riparian zone in the Pacific Northwest, United States - 10_EM | ecosystem: Host-associated > Plants > Roots > Unclassified | place... | reverse complement strand
TCATTGCAGTCATCCATCGCAAGAGTACTGGACCTCAGCCACACCCGGTGGATATCTGGTAGGAAGTTGCATAGTACTCGGGAATAGTGACTGGTCTTGACGACGCTGGAAGTGCACTGGGCAACACACTCCGGTCCATTGGCCAATATAGATCCCACGACAAAAAAAAAACAAAAACAAAAAAAGACAACTGGGAAAAAACACGCCTCGAACGTCCGGGGACTTTAACTTTGAAGGTTTCGAATATCTGCGAATCACTGGCTCGTCAGTCTTCGATGATATAAAAATGATTGACTAGGACTTACCTTTACTGAAGTGGTGGCTCTTACACAAATCCTGGAGCGAGGCTTTCAAGTGGTGCTTGACAAAGGAAGAGGCTAGCTGAGGCCAGGCACATACGAGAAAACGGGGACCTGGATGACTTGCATGGGCTACTTAAGGAGCCAGATTTTTTTTTGGCTCGTCACCCTACGAAAGCATGGAGCGTGTGATGAAACTGTTGAATGAATGCACCCCAATTTGCAGCATGCGATACGTTCCCCTTGCCAATCGTGGTTGTCATCCTTCGGAAAGTGGCAATCTCAACCTGACCCAGAATCGCTGTCTGATCGATGACCCCCCCCCAGAGCGTGTCCGACTCACCAAATTAGAAAAAGAATTCGAGAGAGTGTCTTGCGATCTGTGGTGGGCTTCGCTCGATCTATTGACCAAACGCCGTCTTGCTGTTCCATTTGGAAGGAAGTTCAACATAAAGGACAGGGAGCCACTGAAATTGCGGAATTCGAAAGCTGAGTGGGCGTGGTCGACACACTGGAGCCATATGCAGCTGTTGGGAAATCTTCTCATCGAGATTTTCTTTCGTCTGGGAATGGCAAAAACACATGGAAAGATCTGGGTTTGAAAGCCATAAATTCGCGGGAAGGAAACACGTCCTGTTGGGTATTATTGGACGTTCTTCTCCATTTCGTTATGGAAAACCCTGCGCTGTTGAAATATAGTCTTCAACAGTGGAAAGATTCATCGGGCCACACGCGAAGGCTTGCTCGTCCCCCTCAACCCTGCGACTTTCAATTTCAAAGGCAGATTTATTTTCAGCGGCGGCCACGGGTCAAAGATTTTTTAACCCGAAGGTGCCTATTTGTTCATGGGACTCACTTTGGCCAATGATGCGAGGGGGCTATAGTGTCAGGGTTTTTGATATTGGCCAGAGAAATGTAACAGAACGGGACTGACTGCACAGCTACTCCCGAGGTTGTCGCATGCGTGTCCTGAGGTGTCCACGGAGGCGCCATCCTTGCCTCGTTTGAGGTTTATAATTTTAAGGGTGATGGGTTGTATGTCGACCGGAATGTGAGGGTTAAAGTTGGTAAGATACATTTGAAATATTTTGTGACACACTAAACCCTTCTCCTCATACTTATAGGGGAATATATTCATCATCCCACACTCAGGCTAATTCCTGACGATTTCCGCTCTCCTGCAGGGATTCCTTGTTTTCCCGCTCTCCAATCTCGATCTTGCAATCGTTGAACATTGGCTAGACTAAAGGACTTTTCTGCAGTACATTTCAAAGGTAAACAGCTGTTTCTGTCGCTACTCTCAGGCTAACCTGAAGCCCAGGGTTACACGGCGACGAGAGGCGGAACTCATACAGATTCGACCTAGCAAGAGAAAGGTGAGCGGGTGGCAATTGCAGTATTCAAGGATGTAGGTGAACTAACATAATTGCTGGGGAAGATACCCTTCCTTCCTTGCTCGTTAAACCCTGTGGATGGTTGATCAAACCTGTTCCCCCTTATCAACCCACAATTTCTCACCTTCCCACCAACCACCGCCGTAGTTCTGCCCACCGCTCGGTCCAGCGGAGAGCTCCAACATGTCACCTGGTTGAAGGTCCAACTCATCCAATCCCTGAGCAGAATATGGGTATAGGGCGCGCACTGGGAGGGCGTTGTGGTGAGTTCCCTACTTCCTTTTATCTATGCGTATCTAAAAACCTACCACGTTTACCGGTGTCCTCTCCGCCTCCCAACTTTTGGCTCGCTGCCACTGGCCCGAGGTACGATGCGGGGACCAGGCCACTATTCCCTGCCTCATCCTCCACCTTTACCCAGCCGGAGCCATCGTCGGGTTCCAGTACACGAACAATTGTGCCCTCTGGACCGTATCCTTAGTTATTGTGCCAAGAGTACAATACAGTACCAACCGTGAACCCCGAGTTCGAATTCCGAGGTGGCGCTAAATTCAAATAAGACTTTGTTCTCTACAAATTCTTCAGAAGACACAGAGTCCTTCGATGAGATTGATTGAACAAAGGAAGAGGCTGAAGGTATTATCGCTGGAGCACTCGGTTGTTCTATCCTTGGACATTAGAAGGAAATACGAATATTCTCCTGACAGGGTTTACCTGTACGCCCACTTTTCGAGGTGTTCGTACCTCGCCTGAAAAGCAGGGTAGAAGCCGAGTGATGTTCTTCGGATTTCTCGCAGCTTGCCGGAACCTACCCAACCAAAAGGTCGTCTGATCATTATTCTTTTTCAAACCAGGGCATCGACAAGGGCTTATCACCTTCAATTCGCACTTTGTGTGTACGGACAAACCGCAGACAGTGCAGGTCTTGCCTTGCTTGCTTAATCCCCATATCGATGACTGATTCTTCTTTCAGAAATTATTTCCTCGGGCAACATCTACAATGCGTACCTTACAATACCCACAATGAGTGGGTATTGAGAAAGAAGAGCTCTTAAATGAGTGGGGTTGAGAACCGCCCATATCGTCTACATTTACTGCGCTCAGGAATACCCGCGCCGCAAAAGAAGTCCCGCTTACCTCCGATGGCGGCCAAGATTGTATCAATCTCGGTATTCAAAATTCTCTCCGAGGTCGCATAAAATGCGAGCTGATGCTCAGCATCCAGATATCTCTAGTCGGCCAAAGGAAATTAGTGGTGTACCAATCAGACGACCAAGAAATTTACGTCAGTCAACTCATCAATGTGCCCAACCGAATGATCGGGCATATATGAAGACACCTCCGATGACAGTTCATTCAATTCAGCGCCTGATGATAGTGAGTAAATGGAATTATGGGCGCGATAACAATTTCACTACTCCGACGCACGCTTTGAGTCAATCAATGGGACCAATTCTGCCAGTTTTTCCCGAGATCGCCGTAATTTGTTTTGGATGAAGACTTTTGGCACGGGTTTAACACTCACGGCCTCCTGCGTCAGCGTCCAGCAGAATTCAAGCATATGAATATGGCTAGACTTGCCGTGTCATAATGTATCGAACAGGGCTCAAATTTCCAATCCTCTGGGGCGATAAATGTCCTAAGGTTGTGATCAACGAAGAGATTTTGGTCTCTAACAATGTCGACTTGATTCAATTTGAGTTCTACGCTAGCGACACGGGACTTCAGAGTCTCAAGATGTCCAAGTTGAAGTTCCTGTGCGTGAAGAAGGATCCTGACGAATCTCTCCAGTAAACGACGCTGAAGTCCCTCTGAAAAAGAATCGACTGTCTATCACTGGCAAAACTGGGAAGAGCATGAAACATACGAAGTTCCTGTGGGATATGTATTTATAAGAATACCGTCCAGGAAACGTGAAAACATGAAACCCACATCTTCGACTTTAGGGACGTCTTCCTCATAGAAATTTCTTTTGGCTTCGTTGGCAATGGCTATGGAAATCAAGTAAGTACTGAGGACTCCGTCAGCCTTTCATGCGGACAGAAAGTATGTTCAGCGATACTTCTTGGAGTGCAACATATCATTTCGCTGTTGCTCTGCCTGTTTTGCCGCCCTATCGGCGTGTTTGTCATCGCTTGCACGTCCCTAGAATTATATGTTATCGAAATGCAAATGAGAACATGGGGTGGGTAGTCACACCTGCTTCTGCCGGAATGATTCGACCTCTGCACAACCTTCATCATACTACAGAAAGACGGCGAAGTCAGCTTCATACTGTGCCTTGTGATCGTCGTCCGACCTTTTGTTTACTCTGCAGGCGCGTCAGACTCTCAGGACAAAATTGCAATTTCTCCTGACCTTGAGGCGCTCTGTATATGAGCGGTCCCGATCCGAGAGCAGCTTCTGAAAGAATTGCATCTCCTGTTAAAGTATTCGGTAAAGACGAAGTTGATTGATAACGCTCGGGGACAAGCCTTTTTCTTCAGTTCATCATTCCTTTTCTCAAGTATTTTGAGGATTTCGATGGTTTGGGATGTTAGCGCATCAGCGAGGTTTATGTGGTCCTGCGCAGAATTGGACATTGACGCGATAATTTCGTCGAACGCAGCATCTATTGTGCTGGAAGGCTCTAGTTGAGCATTAAATGTATTTAGACGACGCGGTAGCAAACCTTTGTTTCAATATATTATTATCCCAGGGCTTAGTTGGCTCATTCCCAATGGTGAAGGCCGAGGATGCCTTAGCTTTCTTCTCAGAAGCTTTTCGAGTCAACAATTGCAATTTAGTCGCGTATTCCCTTTCCAGAGCCACGCGCGTGGTGTACAGGTCTCGGACCTAGCCACCTCTCAGTTCCGACCTCGGACGAAAGCAGAGGAGTGTTTACTCACATCACTAATAACTTCTAGGTGGGCATCAAAGAAATCAGCAATTCTGTCAACTTGATCCTGGATCGAAGTACGTCGTTAGAACAGACATAAATGGGGCAAGAAATTACTTCACTGGCAGAGTGCGGCCATAGCTCTTTTCTTCTTCGGCCATTTTGCGGAAGTAGATCGGAAGCCCTTGAATTCGAGGACTATTGGTCGGGGAAGAGAGGTTCTGGTCAACCGTGATGACGAATGATGCAACTCGGATCAGATGTCGGAGATGCAACGGTCGGTCATGTGATCCGACAAGTGCCATTTCATCTCATTTCATCTATTCATTTATTGTCAAGACTCGAGAACAAAAAAGGAAACCAGGAACGTCGAGAAGCACCCAATCCGTTTGATAACGCATCGTGTTGTGTGCGAGTGCATTGAATATGACATTTTCTACAGCGGCGATCTGCCTCGTTGTCGTTTGGTTGTCGTCTCGGTGAAGTTGCAACTTGCCGCCGTCTAATTAGTTCACGCAATCGCATGATATGACGCGTGGATTAGCGTGGAGTCTAAAGAAAAGAGGCATCCTCAAGGCCTCAAATTCCGAGAGTCAAACCGTGGACCCAAAGCGAAATTTCCAAAGGACCCCAAATACGAATTCTGTCGCATTCTAAACGATAGCTCTGCAGATGTGGTTAATTGCAACCACATCCTTACGTGAAATGATCATAATAAACTGGATGGAGGTCGTCTCTAAATCTCAGGTGATTGCGCCAATTTCCTTTGTGGTCCAATGCGGGCTTGATACAATGTCTACCATATTCTTGAGGCCATATTGGTGAGGCGGGATCAGGTTGCTATTATTTCTTAACTACCAACCATGAATTGTCGTTAGGACTTCCAAACAAGATCATTCTGAATCTTATCCAAAGGTTGAAAGGAACAACGTGATTCCGATTACGATTGCAGAGCAGGAGATGGAAATCGTGGCATACCGACCGAATCCCATGAAATTCCAAAATGTTGTTCGATATTATACAGCACAGGATACACATGTTCAAGAGAACGACGGTACGATGGTGGTGGGTGATGAAGGGACGTTGACAGGTTGCCAAATTCGGAAGGTAGCGAAATTTTCATTTTTTTGACAGTCACTAGTTCAGGCTATCGCCCTTCTGGACAAACCGCAGGTCATGCTGCCATCTCGCTGGCTCTTTTTTGTCTTCGTTATTGACAGGCACATGCCTCGTGGGTTGTTCTCTTCTCGCAAAAACAATTCTTGAAGCTTGAAGGTCGGAACTGGAGCACCCCTTTCGACATCTCGAGAAAGAATTCAGGGCGCTCTTCACGCGTTTGCCATCATGGAGATAACTTCTATAGAGAGTGGATAATGGCTCTGCCTCTTAAATAAAACTCTGGGTGGCATTCATATGTTCCGGGTATTTTGGGGGATCAAAAAGAAAATCTTTTTTCCTGCATCGTGCCCAAGGGCTGTGCTTCATGGTGAGTTTCTTGCTTCCAAATCCGCATCGCCTCACCTCGAGGGCAATTCCCGTGATTAGATTGGAATGAGCGGAGATTATCTACCGCTCATTCTTTTTGGGATCCCACACGCTTTCCATCAAAAAATGGATAGTGCGCTCCGTCTCGTGAATTTCGGTCGGTCAGAAGCCGGTGCCAAACATCCGTTTTTGTGAGGGAGGCTCCGAAATCCGTGTCTAGGGTCGCGAGAATTTGTTGTGCCTCCATGCACGGCATCGGTCTTCCGGGATTTTTGGAATTTTATCCAATTAGATCAAGACGCCACTCCCATTTGACGACAGATCCCAGCCACCAATTTAGCCACTCTGTGCACGATGCCTCGCGTAACTACATTCCCCCAGGTATAAAAGCATCCCCAGATTTTCCTTCGAATTCCCTGTCGTCGAGTGTCTACCCTTCACCCGCCAACAACTTCTCTTGTCTTCTTGGTAAATTCCTGACATCCCCCTGGACCATGACACGCCTCGCTATCTTTTTTTTCGCACTCTTCGCGTCCGTCCTTTTGACGCTTGCAACACCGGTGCCCATTGCGGATAGCGAGCCTGAGCTTGCTAAAAGACATACAGGTCGAGTGAGTTTTCATTCTTTGCCATTATGATACATCATGCATCATGATTGACAATTATTTTACACATCGCAGGGCACTTGGTACTATCCTGGTTGGTGCTATTCCATGTTCCATTTCAACCATACTAACTGACCGATCTACTAGGCTTGGGTAATTGTGGCGGGACCAATGGCGACAACGATCTCATCTTAGCCATTGGGAAGGAACTTTACGACCGCAACGAAGGAAGCAACTGTGGTCAAGTTAGTTCATTTATTTACAATATTCACACGTCACCTTTAACTTCCATTGTCTTCTAGATGGTCAAAATCATGGCGAACGGAAAGACGGCCTACGGCAGGACAGTGGATAGTTGCCAGTCATGCAGCGACGATGACATCGGTCTGTTGTTGTTTTTTTTGGTTGTCCTGGATACATTTGTATACTCACCTACCTGTTTTAGACTTGTCGCCTGCCCTTTTCAAAAAATTCGCCCCGTTGAGCGTCGGCGTTCTCGAGGTCTCATGGAATTTTACCTAAGGCTGCCAACCATGAACGGATCCAAGTATCTGTTCTGAACCGTCTCCAACATCATAGATTTTTTTCTCCCGCCCTTTTATCAGTATCTCCTTTCATCCTGCGCGACATCACGCCTTGATGGATTACACTTTACGTCAACTTTATTCCACGATCCAACGGAAACTCCGGCACATCCTATAGATAACGAACAACTAGTTTTACCAGTAACAGCCACATCCTATCCGACTCCTCTACTGCGTAGAGCCTCGACCGTGTCACATATACATATACATACACCCCTACGATGCCTGGTTTTTATTCTTAACATTCTTGTCATTGACTCTAGTAAAACAAATTCTTCTTGTAAACTAGGATGTATTTTTCTTTCCCGTTTCAGTTGCTTTACGTACTTCTATCTCATTGTGTACCAACTAGCTTGGGAACCTACTTCGCTGATATGACATAAAAATTTCCAATAATAATAATAATTGAATTCTTGACTCCGTTATGGGTCGAATGCTGGGTTACTCGGAGGCTTTCGCCGACGAGGACAAGAATCGCGCTCCCATGACAGCAATCGCGGTGTCGACCGAATTGCCGTAAGATGGGTAGCTCATGACGGGATATAGGCCAACGATGCCCGCATTTTGTTAGATTCCCGTGTTGTAGCGACTTTTTCATTAGACCGAGTCACCCGGTGTCCGGATATACGACGGAAAACATGAGATGCAGTGTATATGTATGTACGCCTAGCAAGGGATTTACGTCGATGTCATATCTGTCAAATTCTCCATCATGTACTTACTCTACGTAAAAAATTTCACGGAAGTCCGCGTAAAAGTTCCGAATCTAAATTTGATTGAGTACAAATCAATTGAATCAGGATCCTAGGAATAATGAAGATGCCTGCTTATGGGGGTTTGAGTAAAATAATTTACGCTCCAACTAGAAGGCATTAGGGCATAACACATGATACAGGCCGAACGAGAGAGAAGATATACATGGAATTCCGAACACATCGTCGTATGTACGGGACTCAGGCAACAGAAAGCCACACCCCTTCTGGCTGGCCGACCCCCAGCAATGTCCACACCTGCTTCGCCACCTCTTTCTCTGCCCTGCTTAGGAATAGGACGAGGGTGTTGAACCTGGGAATTTTCGTGAAATTCTCCATGTACTGCGTAATGATATTTTTGAATCGTTTCCCGCCATCTGGATTGGAAGCCGAGGCCGTGAGGATCTTGGAGAATGTGTCGAGGATGGAAACAAGGAGTGGCGGTTCGAGAGATGTCTTGCATAGTGCCGGAAGTTGAGTAGGTGGAACGCTCTGGGTGACCTTTTTATGTTAGAACGAATTATCTCAATTTAATGCGAGGTGACTGACAGTAATAAGTTTCCATCTCTTTTCTGGAGAATTTAACGTCCACCATGACTTCGAGAACTCGAACAACGTTGGAGGAGGTTTGAGTGCCCCTTCTAGAGGGGTCACTACCTCCTTAGGGGAAGGGTCGGTCTGCGACGATGGCAACGACGGGCTCGCGGTTTGAAGTCCTGGTTCCAAAGAATTCTCAGGAGCCGGGATCTCTCGTGTCGGAAAGATCGTGTTCTGGCCAGTGGCACGGAATATCCCACCACCTACGCGACTTGGCCGAACACTTTCCCTTGCCTGCTTTGCATCTTTAAAATTCTCAGGTTTCGAATTAGTGGCAGAAATTGGAGGCGGGCTAGTCGCTAGCTTAGGTTCCGTGGCTGCAGAGGATGACGATCCAACACCTGTTGTTGAGGTTGCTGGGTTGAGAAGTCGGGTTGACACCGGTTCCAGTGTATCAGGTTGAGAAACGGGTTTCTTCGGAATTTCGGTTGCTTTAGGTTTGACTAGGGTTGTCGTAGGAGCTACCGGCGAACGATCGTCCGGCAAGTTAGCAAAAGTGCTGCCCGGGGGGTCGACGATCTTGATGGGCACGCGTCGGCGCTTCGTTGCAGCTGTCAGATCGTGAACAGGTGAGATGGAAACCTTCGATTTCTGACTAGTGAATCAGCAAAATGCCAACGCGACGAGCTAGAACAAAAACAAGAAACAAGCACCTTGCTCTTTTCGTTCTGAATAAGAGTTGCCACCTTTTTCAGCTCCTCTTGTGCAGCGTTGTTGGCTGGATCGACACGTAATACATTAGCGAAATCTTGAATGCGACCAATGTCAATAAGGATACGTCATCTGAATATTCTTTGAAAATACCATTTTGCGCCTCCAAAAAATTTCCAGTGCCAACCCTGGCCTGCCCTCTTCGGAACAACGCCTTCACATTACTAGAATCTAGACCAATCACAGTCGTACAGTCTCTTTCGGCATCTTCGTATCTATTCGCCAACACACAAAAAAGCCCAAAAATTAGCAAATAGTCCGTTTACCTCGCGTGCAGGTAGAAACGTACTTGCCTAGCTTGAGATATGCAGCAGCGCGATTCAAAGGGTAGGTAGGGTCGCTCCTATCTGCCAAGATTGCGGTTGTGTAGTGTCCTATCGCTGTGGGATAGTCTCCGCCTTTGAACGCAGCATTTCCCTAAATTCTGGTTGAATAAATCGTGCACATTAGTAATATTTTCAATACACACTTTATCCTTAGCAGCCAACGCTTTGGGCTTCGACATTTCATAGATTGAAGGTGTGGCGTGGACAAGAAACAGTCTAGAATTGAACGCGTCGCGTCGGACATTGAAAAATGTTATATATGAGAAGCGGCTGATGGCGGATCAGTAGAGCCGGCTATTAATATCGATGCGATCTATTGAGCATCCTTCATCTCAACCACCATGATCGATCTTAACTTTACGCTCGTCCCGGGTGACAAGGTCACCGATGCACAGCTGAAGACATGCGCCACTTTATTCTCCCAGAATTATGGAGTTTGGAGTTCTCTCGCTTCCTCTCCTTTCAAGCCTGGTTTATACCCAGCTCATCATTCGAGTATCTAATTTTTTTATCATTCGTACTTAGGTACCCGCGTGAAGATGAACGCTACCCGATTAAAGGAACAGTGCCTTGCTGATCCAGTCAACAGCAAACTAGCACTGTGCACTCTCGATGGGATCCTCGTTGGGCATGCATTTGCAACCATTTGGCAATACAACGGTATTGCATTTACTATTCTTCAGGTTTACTAACACAACATTCAGAGTCAAATGTATGTTGGGTTACGCAGTTGGTTGTGTCATCCGAACGTCGTGAACGTGGGATCGCCACTACCTTGCTTCATCTCTTGCCAGGGCCTGATGTCAAATGTACCGCATTTGGCCTCGCCTCCTCCCATCCTGCTGCCTGCGCGGCACTGTCCAAGCGCGCTCGTATGTTTCGCCTCGTCTGCATATTATTCGTCTGCAGCTTATTCTGGTCAAATGCAGTCCCCCATCAGACGCGAACCTCCGCAAGTTGGACCTTGACTTTATCAAGGCCCACGCTCAGATGATCATCGACACTTCCCCCGTCTCCTATTTGAAGAATGCTCAGCCTCGCGGTTCTTTATTCCAGGACGGCACTGACGGGGGAGCTGTATGTTCTGTGAACACAGATTTCTTTGTCGACCATGACGAGCCACTACAAACTCAGAAACGCTGGGAGGAACGCCATGATATGGCGTGGCCATTGGGTGAACTCGCAGAGGGCCACGAGTTTTTATGCATCGTTCCGTTGAAATAAAATCATCATCTATAGTGTGTCATCTTCTCTCCGTTCAACCCTGTGTATTCTGTAGATTGCAATATCTCAACCTCGCCCTTACGCTCATGACGTTTTGCAACTTGCAATCTATATCTACATTTACAAACCACAACTCTCCCACGGGGAGGGACAACTTCGAAACCTGAAAGTTCGAACTTGAATTGGCTTCATGACCTGATAGTGAAATATATGAATGCTTGCACGGCTGCGAGACGGCCAACCCACAGGTTGGCCGCGAGCAGCTTTTGAAGTAAATAGTTGTGTCGCCACTCAATTTCCTGGGATTGTTAACCAAGCTATTCCGATGGAGAATGACGAATAAATCCCGCGTGTGTGGTGGACCGTGCTCCTATGTTCGCAACTCTTCGCATGCACGATTCTTTGTACTGAGAAGAAACACTTCGAACGGAGGAGAGACGCGGTCTACTACCTTTCGGCGTTCTGCAGATCGTGGCGAATATTCTAGTTTTATTATAAATGCTACGCGAGGCGGAACCGGAGGTGAATCGATTTAGATAATGCCTATTCTGGCAGTAGAGATACTTATAACGGCAGTGATGGCTAAATCAACAGAGCACGTGAGACTGTGAAACTAAAATGCGACCAGAATTGACTAGAATTGAAAATTCATTATGTAAGTGTCGCTCTCGGAGAACCGTTTGTGAAAACCCTGCGTATGGACTACCCCGACTTCCAACTGAGAACTCGGCCGCGAGCTCTACTCTTCCTTTGAGAGAAAGGAAAATATGGGGACTTCTCCCTCTATTGCCACTGTAAATGTTCTTGCACTTTTCCAGACCGACTGGACCCTCTACCTGCATCTAGAGGTTATGGAAGACGTGTTCGAGCCGCTTATAGTGATGCAAAACACTTTTAGAGGTCCTCAATCTAGTGGGTTATCCCACTTTCTTGAAAATATTCCGAGCCGATGCTTCATATTGAACAACCTGCGAAGCTCGGCGGTACCTACACGAAAACATTCATTACGCCGGTTACATTATCTTATCAGGGGGTAACTTTACGCGGTGAAAGGATTTCTTTCTCTCATGTAGAGAGCTGTGCATAGAAAAGAAGCGGAAGTTCGGGGTCTGCATGTCGAAATACAGCTGGTTGAGCCAGAGCCAAACTCGGAACATCCTTAGGTGCCGTTCCGTTCCCAGCGCCGTGAGTCGTCACCGTTTCTATTACATATAACTTGTCTCAATAACGATACAGCTTAGTGTGAGCATTAGCTTCACAGAATTGAATGCCTCTGTCCAGGACGCCCGCTCCCGCTCCCCTTCCGTTGATTCGGAGTATGAAGAGTTGGTCGCCGCCGCTCCAGCTCAACTGGAGGTACAACCTCAGACCTCGCAGAGCATTTCGCAGGTAATGCATGCGGCAGAACCAAAAGAAAGCCCCTCACCGTCCACTCTCACGAGCCATGGCGAAGAGCCCAGCGTCGCCACCTGTTCTCCAACCCCATCGCCCTGCGTAGTTTCCAGAACCAAAGAATGACCATCGGCGTCCATTCTCAAAGGCCACAGCGAGGAGCCCAGCGTCGGCACCCGTTCTCCAACCCCGCGGCCCTGCAGAGTCTTGACGCGCCCAGGTGCAGAGCACCCGTCCTACAGAACGAAAGAGCGTCCCTCGGGGTCCACTCTCACAGACCACGGCGAGCCCAGCGCCGCCACCTGTTCTCCGACCCCATCGCCCTGCGCAGTTTCCAGAACCAAAGAATTACCACCGGCGTCCACTCTCAAAGGCCACAGCGAGAAGCCCAGCGTTGGCACCCGTTCTCCAACCCCGCGGCCCTGCAGAGTCTCGACGCGCTCAGGTGCAGAGCACCCACTCTACAGAACGAAAGAGCGTCCCTCGACGTCCACTCTCACAGACTAAGGCGAGGAGCCCAGCGTCGCCACCTGTTCCTCCTTCCCATCGACCTGCGCAATTTGGACGCGCGCAAACGGAGAGTGCTCGGGGCGCCTCGCAAGCCAAGGATCTGCCCCGAGAGCCAGCTGCAGGTGCCCGTGATGGAGCTCGACAGGTGCCTCTCAAGACGTCCCAGGCTCCACCAAAGACCATTCCTCAACCGCCGAGTTCCCAGGCCACGCCGAGGATCTCAGTGCAGCCCAGACCTTCGGGCAAAAAAAAAAATCGCTGGATGGAATATCCAACGCACCAACAAATGATTCCCCACCACCACCCCAGCCTTCTGCTCCAGCGGCGCAGGTGGAATCCTCTCCTGCTGAGGAACTCATTGAGCTTTTGAAGCTCGCTGATCCTCCTTCACCCTCTGATATGCTCGAAATGAAGGAAGCGTTCCTAGTGCTAGATACAGTACGGAACTCAGCATTACTTTATTTAATATCACTCAACTTTCCTAAAAAGAAAAAATTGGCAGGATTTACCAGAGGAATCTCGAGCTGTGAGAACCGCCAGGGAAAAGGTTAATGCAATGGGGGTGCGAGTCTGGGGAGCTTTTGGCTGATGCTCTTGAAATGGTAGAAATGTTTCTTGAACTTTAGACCTGGCTGCTTCAAATTACTGTTAATTACCTCACTTGCAAGGTCGTCTGACTTTCTGCTGATAATTCCCTTCATATGTAGTCTTAACGTGTTTTTGTTCTCGTTGTGACTGCGATTTCCTAGCATACCCCTTCTCACAGCTGATGGCCCAATGGTTTCCGACCCACTCACTCGCCAGAAATTTGTCACCTTTGCTGTTGCCAGAAATAGTATTAGTACTATGTTCTCCACCTCCCTCTCAAAAAAGTCATGCTGAGGGCAGCCAACGGTGTAATTGGGTGGAATACAATTATTCAGAGTTCCAACATCAGCAAACTTGCAATTTACTTTTTCGCTTTTTCCCACTTTTTGACTTTTTGCCCAAATCCCGCAAGCTAAAAGCGGAAAAGCAGAAAAGCAGATTTATATATGTATATTTATTATATAATAAATAAGTGTATATACTACTTGCAGGCGCTAGTGGGGGAGTCAAGCAAATAGTGGTGGTCGTTATATAGCTTACACTGCTGGCAACAGGCTATTTAAGTAGACCAAAAATGATTACAAAAATAAATTAAACATGTTTACATTTTTGGTCCGCTTTTCCGTCACCTAAAATCTATTTTCAACCCAAC
>Ga0307509_10007685_pt1 | contig 14000 bp, 9 predicted proteins | sample 10_EM_MG_FD_202245 | JGI IMG/M metagenome (GOLD analysis project Ga0307509, IMG submission 202245) | Populus trichocarpa ectomycorrhiza microbial communities from riparian zone in the Pacific Northwest, United States - 10_EM | ecosystem: Host-associated > Plants > Roots > Unclassified | place... | reverse complement strand
TCGGAGCCGTCGGTACTCCGCTATGTCGATGACAACCGCGACCTCCGCGCCGTGTTTCGTGACAATCTGCGGCTCACCCGCCTCCGCAGCGCGTAGCACCTCGCTGAAGCGTTGCTTGGCTTCTTGCATCTGCCACCGCACTGGACACCTCCATGTCTAGACAGTCTAGATTCTAGCCTACCGAGCGGCTTGCACCCACCTCTCCGCCTGAGGGCTCCGAGCAAGCATCCGTCTGCCCGGTTAGTGCCTGTTCCCCGGCGGCGCGGGCAACACGCACGGCAACAAGGAGAACTTCACCTCCCTGATCGACGACGGCCGCGCAGTACCCGGGGCGGTGTTCATCTCCGGGGCCAGTGCGGGCGGCTACACCGCCTGCATCGAACGCGGCTCAGGTCCTCAGTTCTTTCCCGGTGTGACCGATCAATCGGACGAAGCTCCTACGCCGACGCAGAACGACGCACCGCCCTGCGCCTGTTCGCTCACGAGGAAAGGCCGTGCATGTCGCGCACCGATGCCCTGCCTCCTAGCGTGCCGCGGGAGACGGTGCCGGCCGACACCGATTTCGCCCTTCTTCTGGACACCATTCCGCACATCGTCTGGGGGGCGTCCGCCGGCGGCGGGATCGACTATGTCAACGCACGAGCGGTCGAGTACACCGGGATCGGCCGTGACGCGCTGACCGGTCGCCCCCAGGAGTGGCTCGCGCTGGTGCACCCCGATGACGTCGATGTCGTCCGGAGCCTGCTCTCGGACGCCTGCCGGGCCGGCGGCGAGATCGCGCTCGACCTGCGACTCCGTCGAGTCGACGGCGTATACCGACGTTTCCGGCTTCACGGCGCGCCGGCCTGCCACGACCGCGGACGACCGGGCAGGTGGTTCGGTACGGCCACCGAGATCGAGGAGCCGACGGCGGCAGAACCGCTTGACCGCACTCGGCGGGAGGCCGAGGAGGCCGTGACGCTGCTCGAGGCAGTTCAGTCGTGCGCTCCGATCGGCTGGGGCTTCGGCGACCGCGAGTTCCGCTACGTCCGGGTCAACGAGCGGCTGGCCGCGATCAACGGTATGCCCGCGGCGGAACACCTCGGCCGCAGGATCGCCGAGATCGTGCCGGACTACTGGCCCTCCGTCGAGCCGATGTACCGCCGGGTGCTGGAGACCGGTGAGCCGGTGAGTCACCGCGCCGTGACCGTAGCAACCAATGCCGGGCCGGCGCGATGGCAGGTCAATTACTACCCGGTGCGGGTCGCCGGCGAACTAGTGGGGGTTGGTTTCGTGGTCGTGGACATCACCGAGAGCACCGCCGCCGAGGCGTTCCGCGCCGCGGTCATGGATCACATGGCGGAAGGGCTGTACACCACCGACAACGAGGGCCGGGTGAACTCGGTCAACCGGGCAGCGACCGAAATGCTCGGCTGGTCGGAGAGCGAGTTGCTGGGCCGTTCACTGCATGACGTGGTGCACAACGCGCCGGACGGGAACGGGCATTCCGCGCAGGACTGCCCCCTGGCGCTGTCCGCGGCGGACGGCGAGCAGGCCGGTGACAGTGAGGACCGGTACATCCGCAAGGACGGCAGTGTCCTGGAGGTCGCCCACTCGGTGTCCCCGCTGCACGTCGGGGCGCCGGTGGCCGGCATGGTCGTTGTGTTCCGCGACATCACCGATTTGAAGGAGCGGCAACGCCGTCAGGTGGAAGGCAGCCACGACCAGAAGCTGGAGGCGCTCGGCCGGCTCTCCGCGGGGCTGGCGCACGAGATCAACACGCCGATCCAGTTCGTCGGGGACAACACGCGGTTCCTCGCCGAGGCGTACCAGACGATGTTGGAACTTCTGCTCGTCTACCGCGAATGCATGGGGCTGACGGGCGGGCAGTTGCCGTGGGAGGAGCGCAAGCGCCGAGCGGAGGAGGCCGAGGAGAAGGCGGACATCGAGTACCTCGCGGAGGAGGTGCCCGGCGCCGTCGAGCAGAGCCTCGAGGGCATCGACCGGGTCGCGTCCCTGGTGCGGGCGATGAAGGCGTTCAGCTACAAGGACACCAAGGAGCATTCGTACGCGGACCTCAACGAGGGAATCCGCACAACGGTCATCGTGGCCCGGAACGAGGTCAAGTACGTCGCCGACGTGGTCCTTGAACTCGGCGAACTGCCGGACGTGCTGTGCAACCTCGGCGACCTCAACCAGGTCTTCCTCAACCTCCTCGTCAACGCGGCGGACGCCATGCCGGAAGGCGGCGAGCGCGGCGAGATCAAGATCAGTACCCGGGTCGAGGGGTCGATGGTGGTGCTCAGCTTCGCCGACAACGGCACCGGGATTCCGGAGGAGATCCGCAAGACCATCTTCGATCCGTTCTTCACCACCAAGGAGGTCGGCAAGGGTACCGGCCAGGGCCTGGCGCTGGCCCGTGCCGTCTGCGAGAAGCACGGCGGCACCATCGAGGTGAACTCCGAGCTCGGCGTCGGCACCGAGTTCGTCCTGACGCTGCCGATCTCCGGCAAGCGGGGCGGCTCGGCATGACCAAGCCCAAGGTGCTGTTCGTCGATGACGAGCCGCGCATCCTCGACGGTCTCCGCCGATCCCTACGGGGCAAGCGCACCGAGTGGGACATGTCCTTCGCTCCGGGTGGCGAGCCCGCGCTCGAGTTGCTGGCCGGGTCGAACCACGACGTCATCGTCTCCGACATGCGGATGCCCGGCATGGACGGCGCCGAGTTGCTGACCCGGGTCAGCACGCAGTATCCGGCGGTGGCCCGGGTGGTGCTCTCCGGGCAGGCCGAGGCGGAGGCCGCCATCCGGGTGGCGATCTGTGGGCACCGCTTCCTCACCAAGCCGACCGAGACGGAGACGCTGACCGCCGTCATCGATCAGTTGATCGTGAAGACGTCGCGGGCGCACGGCACCCAGGCCCGCCGCATCGCCGGCACGGCCCGGGCACTGCCGACGCTTCCGGAACAGGTCAAGGAGCTCAGCGCCGCTCTCGCCGAGCAAGACTCCGACGCCAGCCGGTTGCCGAACGCCGTGGCTCTCGACACCGGTCTGACCGCGAAGCTGCTGCAGCTGTCCAACTCGATGTTCTTCGGCGCCCGGCCGAAGAACGCGGGGATCGCGGCGGTGGTCACGGCGATGGGTGTGCCCACCATCGAGGCCCTCGTGGCCGCGACCGCCAACCACTGGTCGCCGACGACGTGGCATCCGGAGATCGAGGCCTATCTACGGACGACGTGGCGGCACGCGGTGGCCACGGCCGCCCTGGTGGAGTCGGTGGCATCCCCCGCGCACCGGCCGTACGCGCATGCCGCGGCCCTGCTTCAGGACATCGGCGCTCTCGCCGCGCTGGCCGGCGTCGCCGGCGGCATGCCGCACGACGTCGACCTGGCCGATCGCCGGTGCGACGGTGTCCCGTTCCGGGAGGTCGGCGTCGAGCTCATGCACCTTTGGGGTCTGCCGGCGCCCGTGGCGGCCGCGGTGGCCGAACGGGACACGCCGCACGAGGCGGCCGCGGCGGGTCTCGGCGTGACCGGTGCGGTGCGCATCGCCCATCTGCTCATTCAGCGCACCGAGGTGCACGATCCCGCCGACGGCACGCACGACGAGGAGTTGCAGGCCCTGCTAGCGCACCCGCAGATGGCTGCCCGGTCGTGCGACTGGACCGCCGCGGCGCACACCGCATCCGAACGAGCCAGCATGTTGCTGGCGGTCTGACCACCGGAGGGGAATCCCATGGCCAAGATCCTGGTCGTCGACGACGACCCGGCCATTCGCCAGTTGCTCACCGACGTGCTGGAACTGGATGGCCACGAAATCCACCTGGCGGTGGACGGCAACGACGGACTGCGGCTGCTCGAGTTGACCCGGCCCGACTTCGTCGTCCTGGACGTCATGATGCCCGGCATCGACGGATACGACGTCCTGAAGGTGATCCGCTCCCAGGAGGGCGATCCGCTGCCGGTTCTCATGCTGACCGCTTCGGCCGACCCCGGCTCGGCCGCGCGCGGCTGGGTCGACGGCGTCGACTACTACCTGGCCAAGCCGTTCACGCCGGACGTGGTGCTCGACATCGTCGACAGCGTGTGCGGCCAGCGGATCCCGACCACCGACGGCGCCGCCTAGCCCTAGGACCGTGCGGGCCGGGCCGGAAAAATCGCCGAGCCCGGCTTCCCAGATTTGGTTCAGCTCCGGGCGCACCTGCCGATCAATACCACAACGCAGCGTCCCGCTCGCCGAAATCCCCGGTAACGCGAATCCCCCGCGCCGCCGTCCCCCAAAGTACGAGTGAAGAACCCCGGAGTGTGATCGGAATGAACCTCAGCAGGCGAGCCGGTTGGCGTAGGACGCTGGCCGGTGCCGTGGCGGCCGCTCTCGCCGTCACCGCGCTTCCGGACGTCGCGCTCGCCGGACCGGCCACCCCCGGCCGGACCGGCAACTGGCGCGAGGTCGTGGTCACCGGCGTGAGCGCCGACGCCGCCGCCCGCGCGGTGACCGCGGCCGGCGGGCAGGTCCTGGTCTCCCTGCCGGTGACCAACGGCGTCGCCGCGCGACTGCCCGGCGACGCCGAGCTTGGCCCGCAGTGGGTCGTCGCCCCGCAGCGGGAGGCGAAGGTCGCCGGCGAGACGACCCCCTCCGCCACGGCGCCGACCTCCACGATCCGGCAGACGCTCGGGCTTGCCCCGACCGGCGACGAGGGCCGCGGGGTCAACGTCGCGGTGATCGATACCGGCGTCGCCGACGTGCCCGACCTCGCCGGGAAGATCGCCGACCGGGTGGACCTCACCGGCACCGGCGCCGGTGACGGATTCGGCCACGGCACCTTCATGGCCGGCCTGATCGCCGCCTCCGGCGCGGCCTCCGGCGGCGCTTACCGCGGCGTCGCGCCCGGCGCCGACATCGTCGACGTGAAGGTCGCCGACGCCGCCGGCCACACCGACCTGGTCACGATGCTCCGCGGTCTGCAGTGGGTGAGCGACCACTCGTCCGAGGTGGACGTCGTCAGCCTGTCGCTGTCCTCGGGCAGCCCCCTGCCCTACCAGATCGACCCGCTCAACCAGGCGCTGCGCGGGCTGTGGCAGCGGGGCATCATGGTGGTGGTGCCGACCGGCAACGACGGCCCGGACGCCGGCACCGTGACCGCGCCCGGCAACGACCCCGTACTGCTGAGCGTCGGCGGGCTCGACGAGGGCGGCACCGCCACGCACAGCGACGACGTGGTGGGCACCTGGTCCGGGCGCGGACCGACCTGGCAGGGCGTGTCGAAGCCCGACCTGGTCGCTCCGGGCGGCCACGTGGTGAGCCTGCGCTCGCCCGGCAGCGTGGTCGACAAGACGTACCCGCAAGCGCGGGTGGGCAGCGACTACGTGCGCGGCTCCGGCACCTCGATGGCCACCGCGGTCACCTCGGGCACCGTCGCGGCGACCCTGGCCGAGAACCCCAAGCTCAAGCCCGACGTCATCAAGGACCTGTTCGTCGGCACCACGTACGCGACTCCCGGCCTCAGCCGGACCGAGGGCGGCGGTTCGGGCGGCCTCGACGCGGCGACCATCCTGGCGAAGGCGGGCCGCTGGAAGTCGAGCCAGGCCTCGAAACAGAACGCGGCGGACGCCGCGGCGGTGGGCCGGGACGCGACGAACTGGGCGGCGTTCGAGAAGGCGATGGTCGACGGTGACCAGGACGCCGCGGCGGCCCAGTGGAAGAAACTCAGCAAGGCCTCGCAGGACTGGTCCGCCCGCGCCTGGGCGAGTCTCGACCCGGCCGCCCGGGCCTGGGCCGACGCCGACTGGGCCGCGCGTGCCTGGGCCGGCGCCGGCACCGAGTGGGCGGCACGTGCCTGGGCCGCGCGGGCGTGGGCGGCGCGGGCGTGGGCGGACGCCGACTGGGCGGCCCGCGCGTGGGCGGACGCCGACTGGGCGGCCCGCGCCTGGGCGGCCCGCGCCTGGGCGGACTCGGACTGGGCGGCCCGTGCCTGGGCCTCGGACAGCTGGAACGCTCGATCCTGGGCCTGGTTGCCGCCGTCGTGAAAACCGCTGTGACGCCCACCGACCGCCCGGGTCCGACGACCCGGGCGGCCGGTGCGGTGCGCGACGCGGCGCGGGATCCGATCCTGCGTCGCGTCGCCGCGGTCGTTGCGCTGGGTGCGGGTTTCATCATCCTGACCACCTGGCGCCTGGGCGAGCGCACCAGCGTGCTCGACGGGCCCCACCTGCCGGGCCTGTGGCTGCCGATCGCTCTGACGGTGGCGACCTGCATGGCCGAGCTCGCCGTCGTCCGCGTCCGGCACGGCAACGCGGTCGAAGAGCTGACCATGTACGAGGCGGCGCTGATCATCGACGTGCTGCTGTTGCCGCCCCATCAGGCCATCCTCGCGGCCACCGCCGGACTGGTGGCCGCGAGCGTGCTGCAACGCCGGCCGCTGGTGAAGGCGCTGTTCAACCTCGGCTCGTACTCGGCCGCGGTGTCGGCGCTCATTCTCGCGGTGTATGTCGTCGGCGGCACGCCGGGCGTCATCGATCTTCCTGTGCTGCTCGGCGTGGGCGGCGGCGCGCTGCTGTTCACCGCGATCAACCTGGCCTGCCTGGCCCAGATCCTCGGCGTGATGACGGGAAAGCCGCCGCTCAAGATCATCGTGGCCGAGAGCCGCCTGTCGGCCTTCATGGCGATCGGAACGACCGCCTCCGGCCTGACCATCGTCGAGATGCTGCTGAACGCCCCGCTGCTGCTGCCGGCCGCGGCGATGCCCTCGCTCGCGCTCACCTACGCCTACCGTACGGCGGCACACGAGGCTGACCAGCGCGCGCGCTCCGCCGTCCTGCTGCAGCTGTCCCAGGCCCTGGCCGAGCGAGCCGACCTGGTCCGCCGCTTCGTCCTGCTCGCCCGGGAGGCGTTCGACGCGGATCTCGCCGTGGTGGTGCTGGACGACGACATGGCTCTCACGGTGGACTCGGCCGCGCCGGACACCGTGACGACCGGGCCGGTACCCGCCCATCTGAGCTCGCTGCGGCACCTGCAGGAGCCGGCATTCGTCTCGACCGGCCTGCCGGCGGACATCCGGCTGCTGCTGGCCGTGCCGGTGCGTACCGGTGACACCAGCCTGGGTGTGGCCGCCCTGGCCGTCCGCAACCGCCGCGGGGCCCGCCTGACCAGGGGCGACGCGGCCCTTTTCGCGCCGCTGGCGAGCGCGCTCGCGGCCGCCATGCGCGGCGCCCAGCACCTGGACCGGCTGACCACCGAGACCAGCAAGCTGCACGCGATCGTCGACCAGTCGACCGAGGGCATTGTCGTCATCGACGGCGCCCGAACCGTCCAGCTGCACAACCAGGCCTTCACCGAGCTCATCGCCCTGCCGGCCGCCGACATCACCGGCCGCGCCCTGGCCGACCTGCTCGACGTGGGCGACCGGCCGGAGACCGACCTCCTGATGCCGGTCACGCCGCAGCAGCCGAAGGTGCCGGTGGAGATCACGATCACCCGCCCCGACGGGCAGGAACGGCATCTGCGCCTGGCCCACTCCGCCGTCTTCGACGGCGACGACCTGGTGCGGGACGTCGTCGTGATCACCGACCTGACTCGCGAGTACCGCGCCGAGCGGCTGAAGTCCGACTTCATCGCGACGGTGTCGCACGAGCTGCGTACGCCGCTGACGCCGATCATCGGCTATCTCGACCTGCTCCGTAACCGCGGCGACCGGATGCCGCCCGCGAAACGCGCCGGCGCCCTCGACCTCATCGCCGACCGCGCCTCGCACATGTCCCGGCTGGTCGAGGACCTGCTGCTGGCCTCGCGGGTCGGTGACACGGAATTCGCGTTGCAGGTCTTTCTCGGCACGCACGACATGGTGGCCATCGTGCGGCAGGTGACCGAGGACCTGGCCTCGACCCGCATCGTCACCGATCTCCCGGACGATCCGATTCCGGTGCACTGCGATCCGGGCCGGACCGTGCAGGTGGCGGCCAACCTGATCGGCAACGCGCTCAAGTACTCACCGGAGATCGAGCAGGTCGAAGTCACCCTGCGCCCCGACGGCGACCGGGCGGTCCTGCGAGTCGTCGACCACGGGCCGGGCATCCCCGCCGATCACCTCGAGAAGGTCTTCGAGAAGTTCCACCGCGTCGAGGACCCGATGACCATGAAGACCGGCGGCACCGGCCTGGGGTTGTTCATCGCCCAGCGCCTGGCCCAGGCGATGGGCGGCGACATCACCCTCGTCTCGACGGTGGGCGCCGGCTGCACCTTCACGTTCACCCTGCCGATCGAGACCTGACCACCGCGGCGCGGCACGCGGCCTAAGCCGATCGCGTTTCACGCCGATGGTTATTTAGCCCGCGGAACCAGACGAATCCGGCGCACAGAGGAATAAGGGAACCATGACGGACCGGCCACGCATCCTGTGTCTCGACGACGAGTCATCCGTCCTCGACGGGCTCCGGCGCACCCTCCGCAGCAGCTATGACGTCGTCACGACCACGGAACCGCGGGAGGCTCTCGCCTTGCTCGCCGAGAAGCCGGACGACCCCTTCGCGGTGATCATCTCCGACATGCGCATGCCGGGGATGACCGGCATCAGCGTCCTCGAACAGGCCCAGCAGCTGGCGCCGGACACGACGCGGGTACTGCTGACCGGGGACGCCGACGTCCAGGGTGCGATAGGTGCCATCAACCGCGGCAACGTCTTCCGCTTCATCCTCAAGCCGTGCCCACCGGACCCCTTGAAATCCGCGATCGCCGCCGCCGACGATCAGCACCGGCTGGTCCGCGCCGAACGCGAGCTCTTGCAGGACACCCTGAAGGGTTGTGTCGACGCCCTGATGGACACCCTGGCCATGGCCCAGCCGGCGCTGTTCAGTCGGGCCGGCCGGTTGCGCCGCCTCGTGCAGGACGTCTGCGCCCAGCTCGGCGTGCCCGACGCGTGGCAGGTCGAGATGGCCGCGCAACTGGGTGAGATCGGCGCCATCACACTGCCGCCCACCGCGTTGGACGCGCTGCAGAACGGCACGCCGGCCGACGCCGCCGAGGCGGAGATGCTGGAAGCTCTCCCGGGGCTCGCCGACAGCGTCCTGGCCCGCATTCCCCGGCTGGACGCGGTCCGCGAGATCATCCGCCAGCAGCTGCCGACGGACCGGAACCCAGTCACGCCGATGCGCCCCGACGCGTCCACCGGGGCGCGCCTGCTGCAGGCGGTGCGGGAATACGACGTTCTCGTCTATCGGGGCACGGACCCCAACGTTGCCATCGGGATGCTGACCTTCCGCAAGGTCCACGTACCCGACGTCGTCGCCGCGCTTGCGAACGTCGCCGACTTGCGCCAGACCAGCGAGGCGGTGCGCGAGGTCACGATCGACGAGCTGCTCATCGGCCACGAACTGGCCGACGATCTGCACACCGCCAAGGGACTGCTGCTGGTCTCGCGCGGGCAGGTCATCACCGAACGACTCCTGGTCCGGGTCCGCAACTTTCACGCGTCCACGGGTTTGCAGGGACGGATCCTCGTCGCCGACGAGATCCACGTCGACGCCTGAGTGGGCGAACCTGATCCCGAACCGCACCCGAACGAGCTCCGCTCAGTTCTCACGATCACGCCGCCCGAACCGAACGAAGGCGAACACGGGCCGGACGAGCCCCCGCCGAACATGGTGATCATGAGCACGAACTGGTTGTCTCGACGGGGCATCCGACGCGCCGCCATGGCCGGACTCGCGATCGGCCTCGCCGCCCTCGCGACGCTCGCCATCGCCGGCACTCGCAGCACCGAGCGGGCCACTGCCCAGGTTCGCGCCTCGAACAAGGTCATGAGCGGGTGGGAGAGCGTCTTCGTCGAGCTCAGCAAGGAGGACGAGACGCTGCACAGCTATCTCGCGACCGGGACCGAGCTCGATCGGGCCGCCTTGCGCATCGTGATCGGCTCGGCCGAGCCGAATCTCAAGTGGCTCGCCGCGAACGGCGGGAGCGACGAGGCATTCCAGGTCGCCCAACTCCAGTACCACTACGCACTGTATGAAAATTCCTTGCGCGCCGTAGTCACGGCAGGCGAGCACGGCTCGCAGGCCGAGATTGACGCCAACATCCAGCCGGCCGCGCTGGAGTTCGCCGGGCTGCGCCGGATGTCGGTGGCGAATGTCGAACGCCAACGCCGCGCGCTCGAGGAATACCTGTCCGCCGTGGACGGGCGGAACCGGGCGCTCCGGTCCAGCGCCGTCGCGATCATCACCGTCGACCTCGGGACGTTCGTGCTGTGCGCCGCGATTCTGGTCGCCTACCAGAGGCGGGTCGAGCGTGCGGCGGAGAGCAGCCACCACCAGGCCACGCACGATGCACTTACCGGCCTCGCCAACCGCGTCCTCTTCCGCGACCGGGCGGAACAGGCACTGCGCGTCGCGGCCCGGACCCGCGAACCGGTCGGACTCATCGCCCTCGACCTCAACGGCTTCAAGCAGGTCAACGACACGCTCGGTCACCACAGCGGCGACCTGCTGCTCCAACACGTCGCAACCCGGCTGGCCGACTGCGTCCGCGAAACCGACACGATCGCCCGGCTCGGCGGCGACGAGTTCGCGATCGTGCTGCCGAACGTCACCTCCGTGACCGACGCGGCCGAGGTGGCCCGGCGTGTCCTGGACGCCATCCGGAAACCCCTGCACCTTGACGGGCAGCCGGCGGAAGTGGGCGCCAGTATCGGCCTGGCGGTCTTCCCCGAGCACGGTGACGACACCGAGGTGCTGCTACAGCTGGCCGACGGCGCGATGTACACCGCCAAGCGCGGGGAGCTCGGCGTCTGTGTCGCCGGACAGCCTCCTCCTTCCTTTGCCGCTGCCGGCGCCATAACTTCGGGAGAAGTCCCCGCCTCGCCGGGCACCTGAGCCCGCCGCGGCGCTATTGCCCGGCAAGACGTGCTCAGGTTCCTGGCGGAAGTGCCGAAGGGCCAAGTGTGCGGAATGTCCATGGGTTGGATGCGCTCATCCCGACCGCTGTAGCGGTGCCGGATGAGGCGGAGTTGCAGCCGGGGCCGCGGCTGCAGCTGTTGGAAACGGTCATCGTCGTGCAGCGGGCCGCGGTACGTCGGGCCTCGTTGCGGGAGGTCTTCGACGCGGTGACGACGGGCGCCCATGGATTGCTCGGCGATGAGATCGTCGGCTTGCGACTGCGTGACCGGGCCGACCCCAGCATGCTGCAGTTGGTGTCGGTAAACGGGTTGCCGGACAAGTTGGCGTGGCAGTTGTGGCGCATGCCGTTGGACGGCAGCGGCGCCGCGGGTCAGGCGGTTCTGCGCGACGAGGTCGTGGTGCTTGACAGCTACGCCGATTCGCCCACCGGGATCCGGGAACTTGCCGAGGCCGGCGTGCGCACGGCGATGGCCGCGCCCGTGCGTGACAACGGCGAGGTGATCGGCAGCCTGGTGGTGGCGTCACGCGAGCCCGGGCGCACCTACCTTGCCGCCGACCGGAATCTGCTGGCCGCCTTCGCCGAGCAGGTCGGCGCGGCGATCGCCGACGCCCAGGCGGTGGACAGCCTGGAACAGGGGTTCCATGACCCGTTGACCGGCTTGGCGAGCCGAGCGCTGTTCAATGACCGGCTGGCCCATGCTCTCGCCTGTGCCGAGAGGGATCAGACCAGGACCTCGGTCCTGACGGTCGATCTCGACCGCTTCCAAGGCGTCAATGATTCCCTCGGCCACGCCATCGGGGATCTGCTCCTGGCCGCTGTCGGCGAGCGGTTGCGTGGATGCGTGCGGACCACGGACACGGTGGCCCGGCTCGGCGCCGACGAGTTCGCGATGCTGCTGCACGACGTGGAACTGCGCGACCGGGCGATAGCCGTCGCCAACCGGGTGCTGCAGGTTCTCCGCCAGCCGTTTCCCATCAACGGCCGGGACATCTTCATCGACGCGAGTATCGGCATCGCGTTCGGCGCCGTCGGCCACCAGGACGCCGAAACGCTTCTGCAGTATGCCGATCTGGCGTTGCACACCGCGAAGAAGAACGGCAAAGGGCGTTTCGAGGTCTTCGAACCGGTCATGCACGCGACGTTGAAGAAAGGCGCCGACCTGGAAAGCGATCTGCGGCTGGCCGTGGAACGAGGCGAGTTCGTCCTGCGCTACCAGCCCATCGTCGCGCTCCACTCCGGTCAGGTCAGCGGCTTCGAGGCGCTCGTGCGGTGGATCCATCCCCAGCTCGGCATGGTGGCGCCGCTGGATTTCATCCCCCTCGCCGAGGAGACCGGCCTCATCGTGCCGATCGGCACCTGGGTGCTCCAGGAGGCATGCCGGCAGGCCGCGGACTGGAACCGCCGCCGACCAGCCGCCGAGCCGCTGTCGATCAGCGTCAACCTTTCCGCCCGGCAGCTGCAACAACCCCACCTGCCGCAACTGGTCGCTGAGGCGTTGACGGCCACCGGCCTGGCCGGTCACTGCCTGACCCTGGAGCTCACCGAGTCGCTGCTGGTCAACGACGTCGAAACCACCGTCACGCGCCTGGAACAACTGAAGGCGCTCGGTGTCCGGCTGGCTATCGACGACTTCGGCACCGGCTACTCGTCGCTGGCCTATCTACGACGATTCCCCATCGACATCCTGAAGATCGACAAATTGTTCGTCGACGCGGTCGCCACCGAGGCGCCCGAATCCTCTCTCACCGGGGCGATCGTGCATCTGGCCCGGACACTGCGCCTCTCCACCGTCGCCGAAGGCATCGAATCCCTCGACCAGTGCGGGCCACTACGTGACAGCGGCTGTCAACTCGGGCAGGGCTACTACTTCGCAAAACCCCTCACCAGTACCGACGCCGAGTCCCTGCTCTTCACCGGCACATCCGGGCAAACCGGAATATCCGGCACCACGACGCCGGTCTCCGCCTGACCACTCGTCCGGGCGTGCCGGAGGGACTTACCTGGAACGCGTCGTCATCGGGTCGCCTTCGACGCGCTGTGGCGCCCGGCGCCGTGAAGCCCTCACCGGCCCGGGAAGGGTTCGGTGAGGGCTTCCCGTTCGGTCAGCCGCGGCCCTGGACCGCACCCGGTAGCACGTGGATGCCCGCGCCGAACTCGACGATCGCGGCCTGGGACCAGCCGCTGGCGTCCCAGATCTGCACCTGCAGCCAGACGCCGTTCGGCTCCTTGACCCACAGGTTCTTGGTGTGGCCGGGGTCCTCGGGCGTGCCGATCACGCCCGGCTTGCCGCCGACCTGGATCGACGTGCCGGTCGGGGTCGAGTGGTCGTCGGCCGACTGGAGCATGATCGCGATCTTGCCGACGAAGCTGTCCGGGTTCTTGTCGGCCAGGCCCTTGGGCGCGATGGTCAGCGCCGCCGCGTTGACGCCCTGCACCTCCCAGCCGGCCGGCACCTTGTCGATCGTGAAGCCCTTCGGCTGCTCGCCCTGGTAGGCGACCAGGCGGGTGGCCGCGGCCGCGGGCGCGCTCGTGCCGGTCGCGGTGGTGGTGCCGGCCGGCGAGCCGTTGCCGTTGCTCGCGCCGTACGTGACGGCCGCCGCCAGCGCCGCGACCGCGAAGGCCGACGCGCCCGCGGAGCGGAACAACCGGCGCCGGCGCAGCGCGCGCCGGCCGCGGGCCACGTCCGCGTTCGCCTGCTCGGCCGAGGGGACGCCGGGCGGGCCGGCGAGGGTGGCGAGTCGGTCGTGCAGATCCATCATCGGGTCACTCCTGTCAGGGGAAAATCGGTCTCGGCCAGCACCCCGCGCAGCCGGTCGAGCGCCCGCGCGGTCTGGCTCTTCACCGTTCCCTCGGTGCACCCGAGGGCGTCGGCGGTGTCGGCGACGTCGAGGTCGTAGAAGTAGCGGAACACCAGTGCGGCCCGCATCTTCGGCGGCAACTCCCGCAGCGCCGCCCGCAACCCGTCGTTCTGATCGTCCCCGCCCTCGCCCGCGGCGTGCGCCCGATCCGGGAGCTCCGCGACGCTCCGCTCGTGGCGGCGCCACCACCGACGGCGTTCGTCGGTCAGCGCGTTCACCAGCGTGCGGCGCAGGTAGCCCTCGGGGTTGTCGGCCCGCCGGAACGACGGCCACGCCACAT
>Ga0307509_10007684_pt1 | contig 14002 bp, 15 predicted proteins | sample 10_EM_MG_FD_202245 | JGI IMG/M metagenome (GOLD analysis project Ga0307509, IMG submission 202245) | Populus trichocarpa ectomycorrhiza microbial communities from riparian zone in the Pacific Northwest, United States - 10_EM | ecosystem: Host-associated > Plants > Roots > Unclassified | place... | reverse complement strand
CCGCTCCGGGACGCACGCGATCACCGGCCTTCGGGCTTGGCCGAACCGCTGGGAAGGCTCGACGGCTTGGGGCCGGGCTGGCCGGATCCGTGGGGGGATGCGGATCCGGACGGCTGGGGGTGGGGCTGGCTGGAGAAGCTTCCGCTCGGGTGCGGCTTGGGCAGATCCGTGCAGAACCGGTCGATGTGGTCGCGTCCGGCCTTCTTGACCAGGTCGCCGAAGTCCGGGTCGTCCTGCGAGTGACCGGGCCGGGCGTCCCACTTCTGGCAGAGCTTGAAGAAGTCGGCCGGCGGGAACGAGTGGCTGGGCCGGGCCGAAGGCGTGCCGGACGGGTGCGGGTGGGCCGAGTGCGAGGCGCTCGCCGGCGCGTGGTGCGGCGCCTTGTGCAACGGGGTGGGCAGCGCGCCGTTGCTCGCCGCGAGCGCGACGCCGCCGGCGCTACCGGCAACGGCGAGACAAGCGCCGGCCACCTTGACGGTGAGCAGCTTGGCGAGGGTGGTCTTGAGCACGGAAATCCTCCGGGGACGTACGGTTGGGGTGTGAGCAGCCGCGAAGGCCGCCACCGCCGCGTCCTCGCCGGGCAGCGCCGCGCCCGCGCCGGGCGACCCGGCGGCGGCCAGCACGGCGCCGAGCCAGGGGCGCGCGGCGCGGGCCGCCGGGTCGCCGCTCAACAGCAGCTCCGCGGCGTCCCGGTCGAGCGGACGGTGGTCCTCGTGAATGCTCATCTCACTCCCCTCAGCGCCGCCGGTGCGTCCGGTGTCACAGCACGTTGCGCCAGTGTCTTCAGTCCCCGGTACGCCGCCGTGCGGACCGCCCCCGCCCGCTTGCCGAGCACCTTGCCGGCCGACTCGGCGTCCAGCCCGAGCACGGCACGGAGCATCACCGCCTCGGCCTGATCGCGCGGCAGCGTGGCGATCAGCGCGACCGCGGCGTCGGTTCCGATCGTTTCGAGCGCCCGCTCGGCCGTGTCCAGAGGGTCGGGCAGATCGGCCGCGACCAGTTCGACGGGTACGGCGGCGACCGGGCGGCGCCTCGTATGGCGCAAATGGTCCATGGCCCGATGGCGGGCGATCGTCGCCGCCCACCCCCGGAAACCGTCCGCGTCACCGCGGAACTTGGGCAGATCGCGAGCGATCTGAAGCCACGCCTCCGAGGCGACATCCTCGGCGTCCCCGCCGACCAGCACGGTCAGGTAGCGCAGCAGCGTCGGCTGCTGCGCCCGGTAGACCGCGCGGAAAGCCGCTTCGTCGCCGCGCTGGGCTGCTTGCACGAGCTCGTCATCGTCGACTGCCATCAACACCCCCAACCCCTCAGCGCCAGGGGGCTCGTACGTGTCACACATCCCGCGCTCCGGGAAGCCGCCGCATCCTACCGACCTGAACGTTCCCTCAGTCCTTAACTAGCGCTAAGGTGGGGACCGGCTCCTCGACCAGGCAGCCCGCACCGCGTCCGCGCCGCCGGCCCAACGGCCGCCGCCCGCGCGCCGACGTACCTCTGCCTGATCCTTTTCTCCTGGAGTCCGGAGCACATGACTCAGCCCGCGGTCCGCCCGCCCCTGCCCGCCCAGCGCCTCGCCGGCGTCGCCAGCTCACCGGTCCGCGACCTGCTCGCGCTGATCGACCGGCCCGAGGTCATCTCGTTCGCGGGTGGCCTGCCCGCGCCGGAGTTGTTCGACCTCGACGGGTTGCGCGCCGCTTTCGATCGCGTTCTCTCCACCCCGGCCGGCCGCCGCCACCTGCAGTACGCGCCCACCGAGGGCAACGCCGACCTGCGCGCCCTGGTCGCCGCCCGGATGACCGCCCGCGGCCTGCCCACCGGCGCGGACGATCTGCTGGTCACCACCGGCTCGCAGCAGGGGCTGACGCTGATCGCGGCCGCGCTGCTCGACCCGGGCGCGGTGGTCGCCGTCGAGGAGCCGACGTATCTGGCCGCGCTGCAATGCTTCCAGTTGGCCGGTTGCCGGATAGTCCCGGTCCGATCGGATGCCGAGGGCGTCGACCCGGCCGCCCTCGCCGAAGTGCTCGAAACCGATCGCCCGCGGCTGCTCTATCTGGTGCCGACGTTCGCGAATCCGACCGGGCGCACGCTGTCCGCCCAGCGCCGGGCCGAGGTGGCGGCGCTCGCGGCCGGGCACGGCCTGTGGGTGGTCGAGGACGATCCGTACGGCGAGCTTCGCTACCGCGGCGAGCCGGTGCCCGCGCTGGCCGCCCAACCCGCCGCCGCCGATCGGGTTCTGCACCTCGGCAGCTTCTCCAAAATCGCCGCGCCCGGGCTGCGACTGGGCTGGGTGCGGACGCCGGCCACGCTGCGCCCGGCGCTGACCGTCGCGAAGCAGGCCGCCGATCTGCACACGTCCACGATCGATCAGGCCGCCGCGGCCGCCTGGCTGGCCGGGACCGATCTCGACGCGCACCTGCAAAACCTTCGCCTGGCGTACGCGAAGAGACGCGACGCGATGATGGCGGCCATGCCCACCACCGCCCCGGCCGGCAGCACCTGGTCGGACCCGGACGGCGGCATGTTCACCTGGCTGCGCCTGCCCGGCCCGGTCGACACGGCCACGCTGCTGCCGGCCGCGCTCGCCCGGGACGTGGCGTTCGTCCCGGGCGCGCCCTTCTACACCCGCCGGCCGGACCCGGCCACCATGCGCCTGTCGTTCACCACGCACACCCCCGGCGAGATCACCGAGGGCATGCGGCGGCTCGCGGACGTGCTCAGACCTGCTTCTTGATCCAGGCCATGCAGGTCTTGTCGACGGTCTTGAACGGCACCCCGTAGGCGTCCTGCGTGGCCTGATCCAGCTCGTTGTCGTCGGTGAGCACCAGGCGAACGAACTTGAGCAGTTTCGCCTCGCCGTACTGGTGCGCCATGCAGTCGACGGCGAGGTGGCTCAGGCCGTAGAACGCGTCGCCGGCCCGGGCCGGCGCCTTCGGGCCCGGCTCGGCCGGCACCATCGACTTCATCGGCGATCGGCTCAGCTGCCAGCGCACGCTGTACCGGCGCAGGCTCTGCGCCGCCGATCGGGGCTTCCAGCCGATGTACTCGGCGATGCCCTCGCTGAGCCAGGTGTCCTCGCCCGCGTCGTACTGGAACGCGCCGGTCAGCGTGACGACGTGCCCCAACTCGTGCTGCACGGTCGTGGCGAGGGTCAGCGCGTCGTCCATGTCGGCCATCCGGATGATCACATCGATGCCGCGCTTGTTGAGCGGCATCGCCAAACCGATCGCCCACTGATCGTTCTCGCCGCCGTACCAGGTCTTCCACTGCTTCTCCGAGGCCAGGAAGATGCGGTATCGCTTCTGCGCGGTGCCGTTCAGGGTGGCGTAATGGTCGGCGACGGCGGCCGCGTGCTCGGCCACCGGCAGCACGGTCCTGAGGTATTTCTGCTCACCCGCGCCCGCCGCGACCACCACCCGCTTGCCCTGCGCGAACGTGAGATCCCCGTTCTCCCAGGGCGTCGGCTGGTGGAAGTCCGGCTTCGGCGCCGCCCCGACCGCGGTGATCACATACCCGCCGCCGGCCGGCTTGAGTGTCAGTTTCTGAGCGATCCGCGGCGCCTTCTCCCAGTCGTTCGACGGATGCTCCGGGCACATGTCGGCGGTGAAGCAATAGACGAGATCGGCCCGGATCGCGACCGCGGTGGCGTCGCCCTTGACCGGTTGCCCGATGCCCGGCTCGTAGTGCAAGCCGCTCACGCCGAGCCCGCGCAGGTTCTGGAAAAGCGATCGGTACCTGGCCTTGAGCTTGGGGTCGACGGCGGCGAGCCAGCCGTTCTCGTCGCCGTTCACGAGGGCGGCGGTCTGCGCGTCGAGCGCGGCGACGGCCTTGTCGTAGGGCGTCGCCGGCGCCCCCGAGGCGGAAGGCGTGGGCTGATCGCTGGGCGCGGCCCGTGCGGCGGCGTGCGGCGAGGAGCCGGGCCTCAAAACCACAAAACCAGCCACGAGTACGGCGATCGCCGCCCCGCCGGCCAGCAGGACGCGCGTCCGCCGCTTCGCCCTGTGCGCCGTCCCCGGCTCAGGCTCGACCGGCAAACCCAGCGACGCCTCACCCACCACCGACCCGTCGACCGCCGGCCCATCCACAACCGCTCCGTCCACAACGGGCCCATCCCCAACCGGCCCATCCCCAACCGGCCCATCCCCAACCGGCCCATCCCCAACCGGCCCATCCCCAACCGGCCCATCCCCAACCGGCCCATCCGGCGCGGGCGTGGCGGGCGCGGCGGGCGCGGCGGGCGCGGCAGCAGGTGTCGGCGCCACCGCCGGCCCGCTCACCGCTGACCCGCTCTCCGCCGGCGGCTCACCGACCTCCGACTCGCCCTCGGCAGTCGCCTCCAGCACGGGCGCAGCCACGGCCGCCGGCGGCGCCACATCGTCGTCGCTGTCGTCCGGCGTGGTCTCGGGGATGGCGCCCGGCCGCTCGGAATCCAGCCGCTCGGACTCGCTCGGTTCCGATCCGCTCGATCCGTATCGTTCGGATTCGATCGGCTCGGGCGCGGCGGTCTCCTCGGCGTCGCCGGGCTCGGGCGGCGTGGCCGGCGAGGTGTCGTGCGTGGGGACCCGCTGGGGTGGCACTGGCGGTGTGGTCGAGAGATCGGGCCCCTCGTGCATGCTGTCTCCTCCGGTACACGGCCCGGGTCGGCGCGGCCGTGCGGGTGATCTAAGCAGCTTCACGTTCGTGACGGGTGCCCGAGTCGATCGGTCTCGATAACGCGTGGCTAACAAAGATCACCAATGGCCCGGCCGTGTCCACGGCGCTCGAGGTGCTCGCATCCGATCGGATCTGACCGCCCTCCATCGATGCTTACCGCACCCGAGCGCCGGCCACCATCCGCGAACGCGGCGCGAGTCATTGCGGGTCATCGCGGCCACTGGCCGGCATGCGCTGGTCGAGCTACGCCATCGACCCGGCCGAATGCGATCGCATCCGGCCGCCGGTCAGGCCGGCGTCGGCGGCGTGTCCTGGGGGATGAACTCGCGGCATCCGCGCAGGCGCGTCCGGAGCAGGCCTGTCGCCTTGTCGATGGTCAGGCGGATGTCGGCCGGAACGGTGAGACCGGCCGGGATCGGTCCGTGCGGGATCCGCGCCGGGTCGATCCCGTCCCGCTCGGCGACCAGCAGGCCCAACTCGTAGCGGCTGATCGCATCCGATCCGGCGACGTTGAGCACGCCGGCATAGCCGTTGCCCGCCAACTCGATCAGCGCGTCGGCCAGGTCGTCGACGTGGATCGGTTTACGGATCTGATCGGTGAAGAGCAGACCCCGCACGCGCCCGGCCGCGAGGTCGTGGGTCAGCTTCTCCGGGGCGCCCCGCCCGTACCCGAGGATGAGCGACGTCCGCACCACGACCGCCGCCGGATCGAAGGCCCGGACGGCGGTCTCGGCCGCGGCCTTGGCGGCGCCGTAGCGATAGATCGGATCCGGCAGCGCGTCCTCGTCATACGATCCGTCCCGACCGGAGAAGACCGCCTCGGTGGAGACGTGCACGAGACGGGCCCCGACCCGGGCCGCCGCCAGCGCGACGTAGGCCGAGCCGTCCGCGATCAGCGGCCAGTCCTCCCGACCGGCCGCCGTGTGCACGACAACCTCCGGCTTGGCTCGCTGAACGAGGTCGCCGACCGCCGAGCGGTCGCGGACATCGAGCCACTCCCCCTGATCGGCCGGATTGCTGAAGTACGTGCCCACGACCTCCCACCCGGCCGCGGCCGCACGCCGGGCGGTGATCCCACCCAGGTGGCCGCTGACGCCGGTGATCAGCATCCTCATGCCGACGGACGATACCGGGCCTCCAGCGCGGGCCCGGCCACCAGCCGGATCTCCCACCGGCGCGAGGCCTCGGCGTCGCAGGCGTATTGCACCGCCACCCCGTTCTCGGCGTCGGCGCCGCCGGCGATGGTCAGGCAGCGGCGGCTGCGACCGTTCTCGAGCAGCGCCCGGGCCGCCGGCACCGGCAGCAGACGGCCGCCCTGCCGGCGCACCCGCCACTGCCCGGACGGATCGTTGCCGCACGCCACCTGCACCGCGAACCCGTTGTCCTCGAGACTGCCGCCGACGATGCTCAGGCACTTGCCGCTGTTGACATTTTCGATCAGAAACAGCCCGGTCGCCGGGGCGCGCACGAAACGCCAGCGGTCCGCCGCCTCCCGGGCGGCGACACCGTCCACCTGTCGAACCACGTCGATCCGACCTGGTCGATCCAGCGGGACGTGCCGGCCGCCACCACCGGTCGAGCTGCCGGCCGGCACCACGCTCGACGACATCGCGGCGGTCAGCGTGCACCGCGTCGTGGTCGGCACCGACACGGGCGCGCCGGTGCACGTGACCCAACTCGGTCGCGGCTTCCTGCTCGGACCGGACTACCTGCCCAGCCCGTCGCTGCTGAGCTGGACCGGCGACGTCGAGCTGACCAAGTCGGCGCCCGCCGCGGTCGTCCGGAGCCGCTGACCGGCCAGGCGAGCCTGGGGCGGCGTCGCCGGCACGATGGCGCCGCCCCGCTAGCGTCGGCGCGGTGACCGTCGAGATCGTGTTCGAGACCCACGCGCTGACCGAGGACAACGAGAAGGGATTCGCCACCGGCTGGCGGCCCGGCCGGCTCAGCGAGCGCGGCCGGGCGAACGCCGCCGCGCTGGGCCGGCGCCGGCGCGACGACGGGATCGCCGCCGTGTTCAGTTCCGACCTGTTCCGGGCGATGGAGACCGCTAAAATCGCCTTCGGCGAGACCGAGATCCCGATCCTGTACGACTGGCGGCTGCGCGAATGCGATTTCGGCGCCCGTAACGGCTCACCCACCGGCGAGATCGCTAGTGATCGCTTGGACCACATCGATCGGCCGTACCCGGGCGGGGAGAGCCACACCCAGGCGATCGGCCGGGCCGCCCGCTTCCTCGCCGACCTGCCGACACGGTGGGCCGGCCGGCGGGTCCTGCTGATCGGCCACCTCGCCACCTACCGCGCCCTCGAGCACGTGTTACACGGCCGCGGGGTGCGCGACCTGGTCGCGAGCACTTTCGAGTGGCGCGAGGGCTGGGAATATCAGCTGCCGGTGTAGGCGGCGTAGCCGCGATCGGCCTGCCCGGCGGCCGCCGCCGGGTCCTCGCCGCCGGCGATCGCGACCTCTTTCCACGCGTCCGCGGCCAGCCGGTAGAACAGCTTGCCCTCGGCCGAGCCGACCCAGGCCATCAGCTCCTCGGGGCCGAGCCGCCGGGCGGCCGGGTCGTCCAGGTGCTTGGCCAGGCCGTACAACCCGGAATCCCAGCCGAGACCGGTCGCGGTCGGTCCGAACTGCTCCCACCACTCGTCCTTCACGTGCGCCACGTGCTCGAGCTCGAAGCGGGTGCCGCCGGCCTCGGCCGTCAGCCGCACCTCGATCCAGCTGACCTCGTCCCCGTACTCCCAGGTGGCGGCGTAGCCGCGGGGTTTGTCGCAGCTGGTCACCGTGCCGCCGGCGTTGCCCTCGAGCTGGTAGTGACCGCCCTCCTTCAGCTCCCCGCTCACCGGCAGGAACCAGCGGGCGATCCGATCGGGACTGGTCACGACCTCCCACAGGTCGTCGATGCCGGTGTCGTAGACCTGGCTGATGGTGGAGACCCGGGCCTCGCCGGCCTCCAGGGTGCGGCGGCCGAGCGTGCGCCGCACGTTACTGATCTGCTGCCGGACGTCGATCATCGAGAATTCCCCTCGTCGTGGAGACGGCGTTGTCTTTTTCCGCGGGCGACCTCGGTGGCCATCGCGGCCAGGCGCGGCGCCCAGAACCGGCGGAACCGGCCGAGCCACTCGTCCGCCTCCCGCAGCGCGGTGTCGTCCACCGCGTACACCCGGCGGGCGCCATCCGGGCGCACGGTGGCGAAGCCGTTGTCCCGCAACACCTTCAGGTGCTGCGAGACGGCCGGCTGAGAGATGCCGAACTCGGCCCGGATGACCTCGGTGACCTCGCCCGAGGAACGCTCACCGTCGGCGAGCAGCTCCAGGATGCGGCGGCGGACCGGGTCGCCGAGCACGTCGAACGCGTGCATGAGGCGTACGGTATCAGGTTTGGCTTATATAAGTCACGCGTGAGATATAGCGTTTCTGATCGCCGACGCCATGGTTTCGGCGGCCACCGCCCGGAGCAGGTCGAGGTTCGCGCCGCCGGCCTCGCCGGTGGCCAGCGCCACCACCGCGTCGCCGTCGTAGCGGGAGTGCGCGGGGTGGATGGCGCGGGCGTAGCCGGTGTGGCCGCTCTGCGCGAGCAGGAAGCAGTCGTTCTTGCCGAGCCGCGCATCGGTCAGCAGCACCCCGACGGTCGTGTTCAGCCCGAACGGGCTCGCCGGCGGCGGCTCGGACGCGTCCCCCGCGAACACCGGCCGGCCATCCGATCCGATCACGTCACCCCAGGCGTTCACCACGACGATCGCCACCACCGACGCGTCGCCGGCCGAGCCGCGCGCCAGGCCCAGCCCGCCCGGATCGAGCCGTTGCCGCCACTTGCCGGTGGTCGCGCCGGTTCCGGCCCCGATCGCTCCGATCTCGAACCGGTCGCCTCGGAAGGCGGCGGCCAGGGCCTGCTTGCCGGCCGCGTAGTCCGGCGGCGCGCCGGCCACCGAGGCGTCGAAGATGGACATGCCGACGACGATCGGGACCGGTCCGAGCGGCGTCGCGAAGCCGATGCCCCGTTCCCGCAGGCCGTCCATGACCCCGTCGCTCGCGGCGAGCCCGAACGCCGAACCGCCGGAAAGCACGACGGCGGAAACGGTCGAGACCGTTCGCACCGGCGCGAGCAGCTCGAACTCGCGGGTCGCGGGCGCTCCGCCGCGCACCTCGCCGGACCCGACGGTTCCCTCCGGCGGCACGATGACGGTCACGCCGGTGCCGGCTCCGGTCCAATGTCCGGCGTAGGCGGAAAGCAGCTGCGGTGCGCTCACCACCCCATCCAACTACTCAGTACCGGAAAGTCGACACCAGCCCGGTCAACTCCGACGACATCCGGGCGAGCTCGGCCGTGGTCTGCAGCGTGTTCTCGCCGTGCTCCTTGGCCGCCTCGGCCGCCGACGAGGCCGCGTCGCCCTCCTCCGCGTCGCGCAGCACCGCCACGACCTTGCCGATCTCCGCCATCAGCGGCGTCACCTCGGCGCGCCCAGGTTGGCGAAGTAGCCGCTCATCCCGATTCCCCCGCCCGCAGCGCTTCACCGGAAACAACCGTACGATTCCGGCACTGGCTCACGGTCGGCATTGCCGTATTCGCGCCCGACGGATCGACAATCTTGACAGTTCGAGCCGCCCCCACCAGGCTCGGCTGTGTCGATTCAGCACTCACGTCGCACGCAACGCACCGGCGAGGAGCGCCCATGGATCCCACCACCGGCGGCATCGTCGCGCTGACCGCGGCCGGCGTCACGGTGCTGATCGACGCGACCGGCGACGGTCTGCCGGCGATCGTCTACTGGGGTCCGGCCCTGCCGGCCCTCGACGCGTCCCTGGCGCGGGAGTTGCTGCGCGCCACCGAGCCGATCCAGGGCACCAACAACGTCGCGCGCCGCCCCCGGCTCTCACCGCTGCCCGAGCACGCCACCGGCTGGACCGGCCGCCCGGGCCTGAGCGGTTCGGCGTCGGGCGCCGGGTGGTCACCCTCCTTCCAGATCAAAACCGTGCGCCGGTACGCCGGGAGCCGGCCTGCGGAGGAGCGGAGCGTGCCCGGAGCGGCGGCGGACACCGGATTTGTGAGCTGCGGGCCGGGGCGGGTGGTCGCCCGGGCCGTGGACGACTCGGGGCGGCTCGGGATCGAGTTGGAGCTCGAGCTGTTGGAGAGTGGGCTGTTGCGCGGCCGGGCGCGGGTCGAGAACCTCGGGCTCGAGACGTACACGGTCGACGGTCTGCTTTTGTCGTTCCCGGTGCCGGAGCGGGCGGGCGAGGCGCTCGATTTCGCGGGCCGGCACAACCTCGAGCGGGTGCCGCAGCGGGTGGCGCTGCGAACCGGGATCCACCTTCGCGAGAACCGGAAGGGGCGCACCGGAGCGGACAGCGCGTACGTGCTGCACGTGGGGACGCCGGGGTTCGGATTCGCCGACGGGGACATCTGGGCGGTGCACACGGCCTGGAGCGGCAACCACGTGCACTATGCCGAACGGGTGTTCACCGGCGAGCAGGTGATCGGCGGCGGCGAGTTGCTGCTGCCGGGCGAGATCCGGCTGGGACAGGGCGAGGCGTACCGGAGTCCGTGGGTCTACGCGGCCTACGGGAAGGGGCTGGACGCGATCGCCCGGCGCTTTCATCGCCATCTTCGATCGCGCCCGCGCCCGGTGGACGCCCGCCGGCCGGTCACGCTCAACGTGTGGGAGGCCGTCTACTTCGACCACGACGCGCGGCGGCTGATCGATCTCGCGGAGCGGGCGGCGGGCGTCGGTGTCGAGCGGTTCGTGCTGGACGACGGGTGGTTCGGGTCGCGGCGGGACGACACGTCCGGTCTCGGCGACTGGGTGGTCTCGGCCGACGTCTGGCCGGACGGGCTGCACCCGCTGGTCGATCAGGTCAAGCGGCTCGGCATGCGGTTCGGGCTGTGGTTCGAGCCGGAAATGGTCAATCCCGACTCCGATCTGGCCCGCGCGCATCCCGAGTGGATCATGGCGGCGCGGGAGTCGTGGCCGGTCGAGTCGCGGCGGCAGCAGGTGCTCAACCTCGGCATCCCGGCGGCGTTCGAGCACATCAAGGGCCAGATTCTCGCGATTCTCGACGAGTACGCGATCGACTATCTCAAGTGGGACCACAACCGGGATCTGATCGAAGCCGGCAACCAGCTCGACGGCGGCCGGCCCGGGGTGCACGCGCAAACGGTCGCGTTCTATCGGCTGCTGGACGAGATCCGGGCCGCGCATCCGGCGCTGGAGATCGAGTCGTGCTCGTCCGGCGGCGCCCGGATCGATCTGGGCGTGCTCGAACGGGCCGATCGGGTATGGGTCTCGGACAACATCGATCCGCACGATCGGCAGGCGATGCTCCGCTGGACCACGCAGCTGATCCCGCCCGAGATGATGGGATCGCACATCGCCGCCGACCGATCACACACGACCGGCCGGCGGCATTCGCTCGGGTTCCGGGCGGTGACCGCGGTGTTCGGGCATCTCGGGATCGAGTGGGATCTCGCGCATGCCCCGTCCGATCAGCTGACCCAGCTGGGCGAGTGGGTGGCGTTCTTCAAGGAGCACCGGGAGCTGTTGCTGGGTGGCGAGGTCGTGCGGATGGACGGGTACGACGACGACGTCCTCGTGCACGGGGTGGTCGCTTCCGATCGGTCGCGAGCGTTGTTCGCGATGGTGACCCTGGAAAGCCCTTACCCCGATCCGCCGGGCCGGCTGCGATTCCGCGGGCTCGATCCCGATCGGGTCTACCGGATCCGGCCGGTACGGCCGGTGGGGATCGCACCGCCCTGGTGGCAGACCGGGGTGCTGATCAGCGGCGCCGCGCTCGAGCAGGTCGGTCTCGCCTGCCCGCGGGTGCATCCGGATCAGGCGGTGTTGTATCGCGCCGATTCGGCGTAGCCGCTCCCGGGCGTACCCAAAATTGGTTTTGAATCGCCCGGGAGAGCGGGAGACCGGGAGAGCGGCGGCGACCGTCAGGCGCGGAGGGGCTTCATGGCCTCGGCGACCTTGCGGAGTTCGTCAAGCATGGCGTTCGCGGCCGACTCGGTGGTCGACGACGGGTCGAAACGGCCTTCGACGATCTGATTCGATACGAACGGGATGTTCACCTGCTGGCTGATGGTGAAGAGGTTCACGCCGTACGCGACGGCGTGCAGGGCCATCGCGGAGCGGGTGCCGGCCGAGACGCCGCCGTAGCTGACCACGCTGGCCGGCTTGTAGCGCCACTCGTTGTGCAGGTAGTCGATCGCGTTCTTGGTGGCCGCGCCCAGCGAGTAGTTGTACTCCGGGATCACGAAAACGATCGCGTCGGCGGCGGCCACCTTCTCGCTCCAGCGCTTGGTGTGGTCGTGCTGGTAGCGGCCCAGCCGGGGATGGTGCGGCTCGTCGAGCAGCGGGAGGTTCTCCTCGGCCAGGTCGGCGACGCTCACCTGGAAGCCGCCGTGCGCCTTGGCGGCGTCGACGAACCACTGCGACACGGGCAGGCCGACCCGGCCGGGGCGGGTGCTCGAGACGACTACCAGCAGATTCAGGTCACTCACAGGCGGATCCGTTCTCGCGGCGCTTCGGATAGTTGTAACGGCAAACAATAAACCCGGGAGCGGACTTCCGGACCGGACTGTGGTGTGTGTCGCCGTCCGGAGGTCAGTGACGCGCGGTGTTCGCGACGATCGCGTCGATGATCCGCGACCACAGCTCGATCGGCAGGTCGTGGCCCATGCCGGGGATCAGCACCAGGTCGGAGCCGGGGATCGCCTCGGCGGTGGCCTGGCCGCCGGACATCGGGATCAGCGGGTCGGCCTCGCCGTGGATCACCACGGTGGGTACGGCCACGTCGCGCAGGCCCTCGGTGCGGTCGGGCGAGGCGATGATCGCCGCGTACTGGCGGAGGGTGCCGGCCGGGTGATAGCCGCGATCGTATTTGACGGAGACGCGCCGCTCGATCTCGGCCCGCGGGGCCGGATAGGCCGGCGAACCGATCACCCGGGCGGTGTCGACGCCGTAGGCGATCGCCTCGGCGCGATCGGCGGCCGGCGGGCGCATCAGCACCGCCTGCGCCTGCGGGAGGGGGCGGCCCACGCCCCGGGCGCCGGTGGTCGACATGATCGAGGCGAGGCTGGCGACCGCGTCGGGGTGGTCGATGGTGAGCTGCTGCGCGATCATGCCGCCCATCGAGGCGCCGGCGACGTGGGCACGGTCGATGCCGAGGGTCTTGAGCAGGGCGGCGGCGTCGGCGGCCAGGTCGGACAGCAGGTAGCCGGCCGAGGACGGGTCGCCGCCGATGATCCCGGGAAGGTCGGGCAGGCCCAGGTCGTCCAGGACGGTGGACATCCCGGAGTCGCGGTTGTCGAAGAGGATCACGTGGAAGCCGCGGGCCGCGAGTTGCTCGACGAAGCCGGCCGGCCAGTCGATCAGCTGGGCGCCCAGCCCCATGATCAGCAGCAGCGGCGGGTCGGCCGGGTCGCCGGCGGTCTCGTAGCAGATGTCGAGTCCGTTCGCGCGCACCTCGGTCACGCCCCCATCCTCGGGCGCGGGCCGGTCCGGCGCAAGAGAGCAGGAACCTGACAGGCGGGCGCCCGCTCACTGGGTGGTCAACCGGGTGGTCAGCGGATCCCGCGCAGGGTTCGGCGGCCCGCCAGCACCGCCACGCCGGCGAGAACGACGAAGGTGAGGATCGCGACGACGGTCAGGCTCAGCGCGCTCGGCAGCGTGGGCAGCGGGAAGGCAGGCGGATCGAGCCCCGCCAGCGGCAGCGCCCATCCGGTCAACCGCCAGCCCAGCAGCGCGATCGCGGTGCCGGCGAGGACGGCCGCACCGACCAGGACCGGGTACGTCCAGAGCGTCGCCCGGCGCACGGCGGCCCGGGAAAGGCCTTGCCCGCGCAACGCCGACAGGTCCTCGACGCGGCGGGCCCGGTCGACGGCGGCCGCCAGCACCAGCGCACCGGCGGCCAGGGCGGCGGCGAGGACCGCCACCAGCACGTAGAACCACAGCGCCAGCGCCGGACCCTGCCGTTCGAGGCGGTCCCGCACCGCGGTGGCGCGGGTGTCGCCGGTGACGACCAGCCCGGCCGAGCGCAGGCGGTCGAGGATGCCGGCCGGGGCCTTCGGCGAGAGCCAGACCTGCGCGCCGGCACTGGGCGCGGCGTCGGTGGCGAGGCGGTCGGCGTAATCGAGGTCGGCCAGGATCGCCGGCGCGCCCAGTCCCGGGACGGCGGGCAGGCGAAGGGCGGTGGCGATCGGGAGGTCACGACCGTCGAGGCCGGGGACGGTGGCGCCGGCGACCGATCCGGCGGTCGCGACCGGCAGCGGGTCGGGGACGTCGGCGGGCTGCACGAAGAGGCCGCCGGAAACGCCGTCGAGCTCGGTCACCTCGATCCGGAGGCCGTCGGCG
>Ga0307509_10007683_pt1 | contig 14005 bp, 19 predicted proteins | sample 10_EM_MG_FD_202245 | JGI IMG/M metagenome (GOLD analysis project Ga0307509, IMG submission 202245) | Populus trichocarpa ectomycorrhiza microbial communities from riparian zone in the Pacific Northwest, United States - 10_EM | ecosystem: Host-associated > Plants > Roots > Unclassified | place... | reverse complement strand
AAAAACTGGGAAAATTCGGGGAGGTTCAACGAGGCGTTCTGTGCGGTTCCGTTGTTAGAGTGAGAGGGCGAGGGTGAGAGAGCTTTTAGGTGGGCAGAGGCGGAGGGCTGTTCGGATGACTTGCTTCAGGCCACGAGGAGTCAGTAGCCACTTATGGCAACCCCACTGAGTCACACAGCCCGAGCCTGCCGCGCCCCTACCTCCGACCCACATCGGACCTTGGGCCCATTCGCACAGGGTCTGGTGAAAATAATATTCATTGTTCCATCCTATAACACGCTATCGCCCCTCCTAGATTCCCTCTCGTACACTTTAGTCACGTCCACTCCTTCCCCCGCCACTCTTGATCGTGAGAATCGCCTCCTTCGCCGCCTCCACCGCTTGCTCGGAACCTGGTATATGAGTTCTTATGAGCATTCATAACACGCACGAAGAGGAATAAGACTCACCAGCAATCACGATCGAGCTGTCCTCCCGGCTCACCGTGATGTCGGCGCCCGTGTCAGCCCGAAGCCGGCTCACGTTGGCGCCACGGGAACCAACAATTCTTGGGAACAAGCTCCGGTCAGGCATGGTCAGGAATCCAACATGGGTCATCGTTTTGGCATGTTCAATGGCCTCTTCAATGGTCTCACGAGCACGGTCCAGTCCACCCTGGTCACGAGCTTTCAACGTCCATTCCACATCACCCTCCTCACCTTCCGAGCAGTTCGCCACCACATGCCATTGGATACCCCCCTCGTCCTCCCCGGCCTCATCAATTCGTGCCGATGTGGCACCAGGGGGTGGTGTTGGGACCGCAGACTTCATCGGTACGTTAGAATGCTCGACGGTAGCCCCGAATGACCTCAGCGTTCGGAATATATTTCCCTGCTGAGTAACCGCGTGATGGTACTTGGCCGGAACCAGGAATACTGTTGTGACTTGCTCCGGAGCCGATTCCCTGATGTGCGACTGTTTCCAAATGCGACACGAAAAAACGTCAGACCTCCAAATTCGTCACCTTTACGCCAGGTGGCGAAGATGACCCACCTTGAGTTCACCAATCGCCTTCTCGACCGCCGGTCTGGGGCCAGACACTCTGACTACGTTCGCAGGGTCCGCACTCGTCATCTCCGCAGCGTTCTCTGGCTCCCCGGTCTGATAGTACGATCGGGATCCTGGGAACTGAACCATGACCGAATACTTGTTCTGTAGCTCGTTCAAGTGCTGACCGCCCCGACCGATGAGCGCACGATGTTGGGCTGCGGGAATATCCACACCCAACACAACACGATCCCGGAGAGCCGCGACAGCAGTCTCGAGTTCAGCCTTGATCTTCTGCACCAGCTTGGGTTCGCCACGAAGCCTGACGTCGTCCGAGAGTTCGCCTTGGCGCGGGCTAATGGAGGTACACGGGTGAGAGTCAAACGCACGCCGCTGCAAGCGACAATCAGATGCTCACAAGCGAATCAGCCCCGCCTGGAGTTTAGAATCGGTAGGACCTCCGCAACGAGCGATCAAATCCTTCAACCCTTGGCCTCCGGCCCCAATCAAGGATCGATGGAACCTGTTCTCGATCGTAATGTCCACGCTCGTTTCCTCCGGTATGGAGTTTGCAATCTCTAGAATCAAACCCTGCGCCTCCTTGATGTCTTGCTTAGTACCCCGGACAGTGACTGTGGCCTCGGCCTCGTAGGATTTGTCCACGTCGATCTGAGTGCCGGTGTTGTCCATGATATCGTTGATATTGGCCCCTCCCTTGCCGAGGATTCGGGCGATGGCACGAGTGGGAACCGTGAATTTGACACTGTGGTCGTTATCCTTCTCGAACTCAAGGGCCTGAGGAGATGGTCACTAACGTTTCCCGCTGACTGGGAGAAGTGCTCACATCCAAGAGTTCTGCCCTGGCACCAGCGACACCCTTCTTACCTCCCTTAACGAGAACCTCGTCTGATGTCAATGGCTCACGGGTCTTGCTACCCCACTCTCCCGCCTCGCGAGGGAAAGTAATCTTGACGGCGTACTTGTCCTCCAGCCTGGTGACGTATTTACCGTTCTGACCGATTAGCGACGGGTGATATTGACGGGGGATCTTCAGGACTTCAGAGGTTTCGTCGGCCTGTGCACATCGAGGTCTACCTTTCACTCCAAACTCAACGGCAGGGGCAAAGTACACTTACGTATCGCTCAACTTGATTCAAGATACGCTTCTTGGCCTCCTCCACGTTCTCCTTACGACCAGTAATCTGTCACCGCAATGTCAACCAACACACTCCGTAAATCAAAACGTGTGCGTGAGTGCAGACCTTGACTCGGGACTTTTGTGGGGTCCTCTCTTTCTTCTTCTTCGAAGACTCCTTGGTGGATTCAGGTTCTTGGTCGAAGTGGACGGTAACCCCGAGTGAGTCCCTAATTTTGTTGATTTGTGTCCCGCCGGAGCCGACAACGCGACCAACGTATTCCTGATCGATCTCGAACTCAGCGGACTGAAGGGGTCGACGAGCGTCAGTTAGCTTCCCAAACCCTTATGGGGAAACATCACGTACGAAACCGTTGTCAATCTCATCATTCTTGGCCTTCTCGACAATAATTTTGATTTCTTTGGTAGCGCGATCGACCTCTGAACCCACGCCCCTCACCAAGATGAAATCCTCCGTCGCCTCGCCTGCATCCGTGCCGAACTTGATTGAAAGTGTTGTATCCTCGCCGGTAATCGCGTTGAGAGTAGTGCCGGACCTACCAACGACCGCAGAGTGCCATTTCTTCTCGACCTCGATCAGCTGACTCTTGAAATCCGCCGCGTCCTTCATCTTGAGGACCTCGTTCGCGACATCTTCCAAGTTCTTGCTCTTGTCCAATGGCGAAGGGGACGCGGAAGGAGAAGTGGGGTCGTAGACAAGCAGCAGGGAGGATTGTTCGAGAGACTCGGGGGGGAAAAACACGAGAACGTTGTGCGTGTCGTGGAACTGCTTCAACCTAAAAATCGGTAAGAAACTATCATTCGCTTCACAGAAATAGGCTCACTTTTTCGCGTTCTTTGAGGAGATGATCTTATGTACGACCCAATCAACGTTGATATCCTTTGTGGCACCGTTGAGCTTGCCAATCAATTCCGAAGTTTGCCTAATCGCCTCGTCCACGATGTTCTTACTTCCACTGAGCTCAAGGTTGAGTGTGGTGGCCGAATCCCACAAGGTTGGCGGTGGGGTGAAGACGTTAAGGCCGGGATGTGCCGTGGTGAGGGTTTCCGTAAAGTCGACATAGACGATGTACCTCAAGATATTTTTTGAAGTCTGGATCGGGCCGGGGAGGGGGAACTCGTGGATGTAGACCGAGTTGGCCATGGAGATGACAGCAGTAAGACCGTTGGGCAAGTTCTGGTTCTCACCCCAAACCACAACTGCCTCGCTGGGATCCTCAGGTTTTGGCACGATAACTGCGCACTTGCTGTGCGCCATGACGTCTTCCACGGCCATACCAGTGAGCAACCTGTGCTGGCGCTTCGGGAAGTTCATCGAAACCGAGGTAAGTATAGTTACCAAGTTCTCCACGGTGGATTTGATAGCATCCACGACCGTCGTGACGCCCTCCCTGTCGCCAGTGACCGTGATCTCCCTTTCATCGGCGTTCAGCGAGGTTTGGGCATTGCGACCCTCGGCAACTGCCTCGAAAGCGTCGCGGCGGGCAATCAGGAAGGGCAGCATGTGAGGAGGGATTTCACGGATCCTGATACGCTTGGAGGCCCTCGACGCGATGATTTCGTTGATAAGGAGACGGGCTTCTTCAGCGTGAGGACGGGGAGCCTTGATGGTGATCGGGATGTCGATCTCCTCCTCATCTTGTTCGATAACCAAAGGAATGGCCGCGTCGGACGCCGAGAGGGTTGTGCCATTGGTAGCGGGGGAAGAATTGGAAGGGGCAGGGGTCAACCGATCCTTAGGAGGGATGTCCACACGAGCACCAGTTCTTTCCCGAATATGCTTCAAGTTTGCGCCTGCAAACCAAAGATCAGTGGATGGGACCAGGAAGCAAATCTGGCGGGCCCACCCTTGGCTCCGATGATAGAAGGGATGGTCGACGCAGGAGCCTGGATAATCAAAGTGACCACAGGAGAGCAAGCCGCAACCAGTTCATTCTTGGCCTTGTCCAACTCTTTCTGGGATTCGGACTTCAAATAGAAGGTAGTCTCCTTCTTGTGATTGGTGGAAGCCTCGATTTTGACCTTGAACTTTTGCGTAATGTTCCTGGTAACTTCGCTGAGGGTCGTAGAACGTCCATCCTTTCCGGCACTGGAGAGGTCGATGTCTTGGAGGATGAAGGATTCAGTTACACCAGACGGCTTGACACGAAGTTTGGCACCCCAGGCGGAGGTCGTGGGCTGGGCTTGAGTCGGTGCAGCCGGAGAAGGGGACAAGGAGGGGAAAGCATCGTGGGAGCCAGTGTCGAGTTCCTGCTGAGATTGACGGGACCGAGACGGAGCGACGGGAATAGGACCCGGATGCCCAGACAAACTGGGGAACGGATCCGGGGCACCCTCGAGTTCGTGCTTCTTCTATTGGTGTTTGCAAAAAGAACAGGATAAAATCCCATTAGAAAACACAGTCAAAAACATTTGCCATCCCATGGCGCGTACGCCAACCCACAGGTGACTGACCTGAAGCTCAGCGGCGGACAAAGGCATCTTTCGTTAATCCAGACGAAAAAACCGGCTGGAGTAGAGTATACGGGTGTCCGAGTAGCGATGAGGCCGGTGACGGGAAAACCTGGAGAAGGGAGCAATCAAGCGAGTGGTAGTGCTGGCCGTGTTCGCAAGAAATGAGACGTGTTACAACGGAGGCGGGCGCTTGACCACCCTCCGCCTCATGCGCCATCCGGTTCCAAACTGCATCCGACATCAGATGGGATATCAATAGGTTCTGTTCAGGATGATGGTATGCTACAAGGTCCTAAGTAAGAGATGAACGCTCTCGTGTCTAATGTCTCCCTCAGAGGTCGATATGTGAAGGGTCATCCAGATTCCTCCGGGATCTCGAAAACACGGATGCGAATTTCTCCCTCAGTGACGCGATGCTCGCCGCACAGTCCTTGGCACCAGCCCTGCAGTACTCATAAAACGCCGACGAGCGAGTTCGGAGGCTTTCGATGAGTGGTGAGGGCCTTATGAATTCGGTCTGTCCAGAACATCAGGCATTCCTCGTCACTCGATGGACAGGGATAACTCACATCGTTTATCGAATGCGGTTCGTATTCAGCAGCCCACATCCCCCTGAAGAGATTGACAGCATGCAGACTCTCCGCAAACCGGTGAAGGGTATTGATCAAGGCGACCACTTCCGAGCGAGTTAGGAGATTCCTATTAGAATAGGGGCTGAAACCAATCAGCCTCATAACGTATGCGCAATCGTGGGGGGAACACACTCTAGCGCCTTCTCATCGAGCTCGAAGAGGACTTTCATCGCAGTTGCTACTCCCGTGGTCTGAACCTTACCCCATAACCTGCATTTATCACAACCGACACAGTCCATGATCCTCGAAACGTTTCTGAAGTGATCCTTGAATTCCTGTTTCAAGACCTGCATATAGCCGTTAGCAATGCAACACACACGGGTGGCCTTCAGCTTACGTTGGCATCCTCCCTGGCAAACATTAGATTTTCATCGAACTTGCCCACTCGACGAGCAGTGTCAACGATACTTCCGAGAAGGCTCTTGGTCCGAACGTCCTCTTCGTGTGTGCCTGTCGAACAGTAATCGTATCCTGACAGGTAAGGGCCAAGGCGAGATACCGCCCGCAGGAGGAGAACGGTGTTAAAGTATATCTGTTGCAACCGATCAGGATGTACACCGACTCGATCTATGAAACATTGGAGATTTGGTCCCTGTAGGGTGGGATTACTTCAAGGGCGTAGGTCAAAAGGTGGAAAGAGTCACATACCCATGTTCCCGTGGTCTGGTTGAAGTACTCCATGCATATATGCGTCGATATTGAGGTGTGCAAGCCCGAGATAATCCTGTAGAATACCCTTTTCTCCATACAAATGCCCTCATCAGTGCTGGACCCGGTTGACAACGTGTCTGGGACAGTAACCGCAGGTTTGCTTGGTGACCAAGTGGCTTCAGATTGCCCGAAACAGTTCTCGTGGTAGATGGCGTTCCAGACTCGGTGGGCGGCAGGGCCGACATAACCGGTGAAGCGTTCGGGGTTTTCGATCAGGTCGACGTAATCACCTTCGGCAGAGGAGTCCAAGAAGCAGAAGTCGGAGTCCCGGTAGTAACACCCCGGTAGTTTGTTTATCTGATCCTAGTTCAGCGACAAACGCAGTGGTGAGTGCAGCCAGATGCACACCTCATTCTCAGAAGGCATCTCAACCTTACTGAGGGCACCTGCCCTCCATCTTTCAGGAATATCATTCTGTCCGGAGTTTAGTTACCCTGCGTCGTCCAGGGAGAGTAAACGTACCTCGTCGACGGTGGTTATCCCGCACTCTCGGTTCATACAAAACCCGTTCTCTTGCCAGAATGGACATTCTCGGTACAGATCCACCTGGCAAAGTCGTCAGGCGGGCCTCACCGTAGTGATTGGTATTAATCACCCTGAAATACCTGAAGAATGGAGTCTCGACCAACTCGTGCAGTTGTTGGAATAACTCCGAACCAACACCGTCCAAGGCCTCGAAGTTGCATTCCGTTGTTTCGATCGGACCTGTTAACTAGGAGAGCCATCAGACACTCTGGTGCGATGAAGGATGACGAAGAGACATACGGCACCCTTGCAGACTGCACTTGGTGTAACCAGTGGGGGCGGGTTCCGTTCAAATGCCGATTGAGAAGAGCCGACGAGGACACACGAGCTTAAGAGTAAGGAAAGGACCGTAGCCGTCCGCCTAGCAGAGACCATGGTGATGTGGGGTCAATGGCGTTAGGTGAGACGTTCTGGGGGGGCTCGTCGGGAATAGAAGAGACGTGACACTCGCAGCCTTGGTCTGGAGTGGGCATGACCGATCAAGGCGAACAAGCGGCTAACTCGCCACGTATCACTGATGGGTCTGGAATAAACTTCCGGCACTTACTTACCGGTCACGATCTTTGTAATCACCGAATCTAACCCAGCTACAAAGGATTAGAATCGTTTGTAGTCCGTTTACTTATCAGACTAGGTACAATCATTTGAAACGAGATCGTACTCCAAATTGAACGCGTTCGATCACACTTTCGTCACGCGTCGCACCAAGTCGCGACTTGCTCTCAACCTCAACGCCACCGGCGATGTATATCAAGACCCTAACCATCCAAGGGTTCAAGTCATGTACGCACCCATTTGTTGTCGCTACCAAAGTCAAGCTGGATGCTGATCGCAGGTTAAGACAGAGATCAGACCGTCGTTGACCCCTTCTCGCCAAAACACAATGTGGTTGTAGGGAGGAATGGGTCAGGGAAGAGTAACTTCTTCGCCGGTAACTAACTCGCTTCATGGAATGCAACGCGCTGCTCATGTACAGCCAGCCATCCGGTTCGTGCTCTCGGATGCCTATACTTCAATGGGCCACGAAGAGAGGCAATCCCTTCTGCACGAGGGAGCTTCAACATCTACCACATTGTCGGCATATGGTATGCATCTACCTGCCTTATGGAGCGCTGAAATGGTCGTTCACGCCCTTTTAGTCGAGATTGTCTTCGATAACTCTGACAACCGGTTTCCAACTGGCCGCGACGAGGTTACCCTACGTCGAACCATCGGTGTGAAAAAGGACGATTACAGCCTCGACAAGAAGAGCGCAAACAAGGCCGACGTCATGAATCTACTCGAATCTGCGGGTTTCAGCAAATCCAACCCGTACTACATTGTTCCCCAAGGCCGTATCACTGCTCTCACGAACGCCAAGGATCACGAACGTCTCGCTCTCCTCAAAGAAGTCGCCGGTACGAAGGTTTACGAACAGCGACGTTCCGAATCACTGCGGATTATGTCCGAAACCGACGCGAAACGCAACAAGATCGCCGAACTTCTGGAATACATCGAGAACCGGCTGACAGAGCTCGAGGAAGAGAAGGAAGAACTTAAACAATTCCAGGAGCAAGACAAGGAGAGGCGATGTCTGGAGTACGCTATGTACCAGAGCGAGTCAGAGGATATCACACACGCTTTGGAGCACACAGAGGACACTAGGAGGGGCGACTTACACGATGCGAACCAGAGGCAGGCCATCTATAACAACCGGGAGAAAGAGATTCAGGTGTGTATCTACGACCCTTGTGGGTCCCACCCTTCTGACGCGGTCGTACCCAGAACCTCGAGCGAAAGATCACCGAAACGCGACATGCCCTCCAAAACGCCAACCTCTCTAAACTCAGCTCCCAATCCGAGTTGAACGATCTCGTTCGGTCCTGCACCGAGTTGGAATGCACCGTCGAGGACCTCACAGCCGCGGGAGAACGTTCCAGCGGCCGCCGAGAAGAACTCGAAACTGAACTCACCAACCTCAACGCAGAGATCGCCCAGGCTGAAGCAGAGTTGGCCCAACTGATTCCAGAATGGGAGCAGAGGAAAGAGGCCGAATTGACCGAGAAGAGGAGCCTAGAGCTGGCGAAGGGACAGTTGGGCGCATTGTACTCCAAGCAAGGGAGATTGTCCAAGTTCAGAACCCAGGGAGAACGGGACAATTACCTCAGATCAGAGATCGACTCCGTCGAAGCATTCAGGGTGAATCAACTCGCCGCGTTGCAATCTGCCCAACAGGACCTCGCCTCTAGCCGGGCGTCACTTCAGGGAATCGAGGCGAGGATCACCGACGCTGAGACCCATGCTAGCGGCGGACGGGAAAAGGTCAAAGATTTGAGCGTTCAGATAGCGGCTCTGAAAAACGAATCCGCTGAACTCACCGAACGGAGGAAGGAGTTGTGGAGGGAGGAGACCAAGTTAACGGGTCAGATCAGTCACGCCTTGGAGGAACTTAGGTCTGCGGACAGGAACCTGGCAAGCATGATGGATAAGGTATGGTTCTCCCGGTCCGTTTATGGGATGCACCACGGTTGACTTCGTTTTCCACGAAGGATACAGGCATGGGCTTGAGGGCCGTGAAAAACATCACCGAGCGCCAGGGACTGGCTGGGGTATATGGCCCTCTTTACGGTCTCTTCGAGATCCCCGATGAAAATTACAATACCGCCATTGAACTCACCGCGGGCAACAGGTAACGAAGCTCTCGCAAATACTGCCTACCACACTGCTGACCAGCCTCCTTCGCGTGTAGTCTGTGGCATATCGTCGTCGATACCGACGAAACCGCCTCCCGTCTGCTCAAGACTATGAATGCGGAAAAGACTGGCCGAGTGACATTCATGCCTCTGAACCGACTGCGACCGAAGGCTGCCCCGACGGTCAATTCTGACGACGCCATCCCACTTTTGTCCAAGATCACCTACGATCCCCTTCACGCCAAAGCCTTCCAGCAGGTGTTCGGCAGGACGTGCGTTTGTAGGGATCTCACGCTCGCTGCAGCCTACGTCAAGAGCCACGGTATCAACACCATCACATCAGACGGAGACAAGATCGACCATAGGGGCGTGTTGAGTGGTGGGTATCACGACGTTCGGCGCTCTAGGCTGGACGCCATCCGAGCCGTCTCCACTTGGCGTACCAAGAGCGAGACGGACGAGAAAAGGCACAAGGAAGTTAAAGAGATTCTCCGGGAATTAGACCAGCGGATTGCAAATCTTGCTGGGCAGACCCAGAAGCTGACCAACCAGCTGGCGCAAGAGAAGCATGCGAGGGACAGCCTAGGAGATACCGTTGGTGCCTCGAGGAATGAGAGGGAGCGAGCGAGGGAGAGAATCGAGAAGCTCGAAGGGCAAGTCGAAGATACGGAAGGCGAGTTACGGGAGTCGGATACCCAAATTCGGTCCCTTCGAGACGAGCTCCAGACACCTATGGTCCGCGGACTCACGGACGAAGAGGAGGCTGCCATCGAGAGGCTTAGCAGGGAAGTAGACCAACGGACGGCGGACCTAACACACAGGACGAACGAGAAACTCGGGGTGGGAGGAAGGAAGAGCTTGGTCGAGATCAGGTTGAACGAGGACCTGAAACGGAGGAGAGCCGAAGCTGTGGGGATGATCGAAAGGTTGGGCGAGCCTCAGAACGCGGACACCGCGGCCGCGGAGGATCTGGATTCTAGAAGAGGGGAACTTCAGGCACTCAAGAACGCAATCGAGTCATTGAAGGGCAAATCTCTAGGTACGCAATTCACAAATCGACAACCTTCCGGTTGGCTGAGTTGATCGTAGAAGCGGAGGGGGAACACGATGCCCTGGGGAAGCAACTCCAAGAATTCCGGACTGCCTTGGAAAGGTTGCAATCCCAACAGGCGGACGACAACAGGGCTTTCTCGAGGCAACAGAAAAACGACGAAAAGTACCATGCCAAGAAAATGCTTTTGACTAACAGAAGAGACGAGGTCAACCGCAACATTCGGGACCTTGGCGTACTCCCTGAAGAAGCCTTTGAGAAGTATATCAACGAGAATCCAGAAAGGGTATTTGTTTTGTTTTGGTGTGTGTGGTTGGAGCTGACGAAATTGTTCCCTGTAGTTGGGCAGAAAGCTTCAAAAAGTTAACGACGGCCTCAAGAAGTTCGGGCACGTCAACAAGAAGGCATTCGAGCAGTACAATAACTTCACGAAACAGCGCGACCAACTCATCCAACGTCGCGAAGACCTCGACACGTCTGCGCAGTCGATCCAGGAGCTCGTCGAGGTTTTGGATCAACGGAAGGACGAAGCGATCGAAAGAACGTTCAAACAAGTCGCGAAAAACTTTGAGGAAGTGTTTGAAAAGCTCGTTCCAGTCGGCCGTGGGCGGTTAATCATCCAGCGGAAAATCGATCAGGTGAGTTTGTTTCGCGAGCCCGTGGCGGATTAGTTGATCAACACATCTATACCCAAAACCCGCGAATTTTTAGGATGAGATGGATGAAGACGATGAGACACAACAGACCAGCGTTGAGAACTACACCGGTGTTGCAATAAAGGTCCGTGTCGCCGTCATGATTCTACTCGGTCCGTTGATCCTGTACGGTGTTGATGAGCCTCCTTCGGGTAGGTGTCATTCAACTCTAAAGTCGACGAAGGATTGCGGATTCAGCAACTCTCTGGGGGCCAAAAGTCCCTCGTCGCACTCGCCACAGGTAAGGACCTAGCCAACCCGCTACCACTCCGAGATGAAAGCTGGAACCCCCTCCCTATCAGTATTCGCCATCCAGAAATGCGATCCTGCGCCGTTCTATCTGTTTGATGAGGTAAGGATCATCGGCCTTTCTACTCCCTAAATATCATCTGACCCGGTCTCTCCCCCCCCCCAAAAAAAAAAGATCGATGCGAATCTTGACGCACAGTACCGAACCGCCGTCGCAGGTGAGTTCCTCGACAACGAACTGCAGACATGACGTGATGATTGACGGTGATCGAACCGGATTATCCGAACAACCCCCAGGGATGATCCACGAGCTTTCAGAGACGGCACAGTTCATTACGACAACATTTAGACCGGAGATGCTGGTGACAGCCGACAAGTTCTATGGGGTTCTTTTTGACAATCAAAAAGTTAGCTCAATCCGGACGATCAGGCGCGAAGAAGCCCAGGAATTCGTCGATCAGGTAAGCACGGAGCTCAGGGATCCATCAATATCATGGGATCTTCCAAGATTAATATATCTGACATCGTGTGCCGCTTTTCTGTAGGAGGCGCAAGTGCAGTAACTTTGTGAAATACGGTCGGAACCTGCGTTCCGTTCTCCGTTGCTCGTGCGCCGGCCATCCCGCTTTCGTATCCGCAATCTTTCTTATCCGTGATCTCGAGATGTAACATCGCCTTCCTGTAACCTACAATATCCCGACGCTAATAGGCAGGTGGTTGAAGAGATGCTGAACGATGATTGGTGTGGAGATAGGCCCGGTCTACGTACGCAGACACACGCCACTGACATTTGAAAGGGCACAAAAGATCCGAAACCGCGCGACCAGCTCCCATCTCAGCCATTATACGACTACATTTGTACAGGGTCGCGCATGTGATTCCCAGCGCCCGAATCGATGGTTTCGCGAGTTCGCAAATGACACTGTGTGTGTGTGAGGGTAGCATTTGGACGTATCACTCAGTAGCAAAGGAGTCCTCTCGGTCTCGCAGGTGAGAAGTCGACTGAAGTGGGTTAACCGGCAGCTGTGATTCGGAGGCGATTGTACATTCAGTTGGGTGTATGTGGTGATACTGTAGTTAGTTGCGCCTATACTATGAGTTGGCAACGGGAGGGGTTGTAGAAGGTGAGCCCTGAGGGCTTCCACGGATTAGTATGAAGAGGTGTGACTTCCCAATTCAACGTGCGTGGTAAGCTGAACTCTGTCTCCTTGGAGACATTCTCCAGCAGCTGTCGAACTCTCTTGCGAATCTAATCCAGGAGTGCTGGCAGGAAGGGTGTGGCGTCAGTTCCAAGGCGTGGTGAACTAATTAGTATTAAAACGAACCCGCAAGAGCTGGTGAGGACGGCCCTGACCAGGTGACAGGACACCATGGGGCTGAGAGGGGACGTGAGACTGCGCCAGGACGAGATGAGCGAACACCGTACACGATTATTGCACACAGAACGCTAGATATGGAAACCAAAATAGCTGAATGAATCGAGTCAGCTTCTGCGCTGCCTTCCGTGGGTGGTGACCCGTACCATTCTCCTTGGTGAACACGGTCACCTAGATAACAAGCCAGTTAAACCACGGCCGGTGTTCTGAATGCGCCAAATCTGACTCACGGCGACGAACGTTTGGAAGGAGAGGACCAAAAAAAAGAATAAAATACCCTGGCGGATTAGCATAGCTGCGAACCCTGCCTTAGGATCGAACGTTCGGAGACGGATAACCGTCAGAATGACTATCACGCAATCTACGGATACAGCTGAGGAAAGTGAGGTCAGGAGGTGAAGTCAATCCTGTATTTGCACCACTCAACCATAGGGTGCAAAAATCCCAAGGTCACTGATGCGTGAGGCATCGGAACCAATGCAATGCTGAAGGTCAGGGCTCCAGCTCCCAAAGAAGCCCCGGTCCCGGAGTCCTACTCATCGGATCAGAACCGATACGGGTTGTGGTGCAGAGGACGTCACACACCTACGCCGATGAGGATAACCTGACCGGTAACAAGTGCCCCTAGTAAAAGTAGGATGTACCGCTGGTATGACCAGATAACAGCCCTGGTGCGCATTCAGTTTGGTTAAAAGGTGGGCGGATGGGCAGACCGCGCACGTTCGAACGACAAGATTGACAGATGCAGAGGTGACGGCGACCTTACCCAGAAGCTGAAGTTGCGGTGAGATATGGTTTTTCGAATGGATGGGCAAGAATGGAGACGCACGTTCCCGCTAACGTATATCGCTGGAAACCCGGGTGTGAATGGGGTGGCTTCCAGTACGAAACTACTCACCATCACAGTCCACTGGCTGTCCCGACGCTTGAAAGAGCAGGCTGGAGGGTATTGGTGGTGGTTCGAAGGTAGCCTGGTGGGCAGGTCTCACCATACAATAATAAATCCCAAGCTCGAATAGCGGGTGAAGAAGTATGGAATCTACTTGACTGAGTGCGGGTGCAAAACGAGCGGGGAAAAAGACGGACCAGTGGCCATCGTAGCTTCATCTTACCCCTGATGAGTCTGAACTCGAGCCATAGAGTTGTCAAATAGTCCCACCTGTAAACAAGGTTGGGTCGGTGGGACTGACCACAAATCCGATCAGCTTGGGAACTCACAGGAACATTCCACTCCCAATGAGGGTAACATGGTGAACCGTGGTCCGGTCTAGCATCGCGTTGGTGGTCCAGCAGGAAGAAAGGTTGGTATATGGGGTGCGAAACGGTTGTCGTGATATACCATGGTAAGAAAACGACCCCTGTTGCAGCAATCCACAAAACTAAGACTCGATCGATGCCCGATCCGCTGTGTAAGCACAAATAGGCGCATTCCACCTTTCCTGTTTTCCGCTTTTTTTG
>Ga0307509_10007682_pt1 | contig 14009 bp, 8 predicted proteins | sample 10_EM_MG_FD_202245 | JGI IMG/M metagenome (GOLD analysis project Ga0307509, IMG submission 202245) | Populus trichocarpa ectomycorrhiza microbial communities from riparian zone in the Pacific Northwest, United States - 10_EM | ecosystem: Host-associated > Plants > Roots > Unclassified | place... | reverse complement strand
TAGAGGGATCCAGCAGGAAATATTATCCCTGCCAAAAACGCCAAGCATGAGAGGACCGACATGCTGTGAACTTGAGGAAATTTTCGAGTTCCAGCACTGAGATGGGATGCCATGATGGCCCGAAGAACAAGGAGGCACCAGCCCGAGACATAGCCTACCTTAAATTGTTCTTGTATTCAAGGATTGTGTGCGGAAATGGTAGCCGCCATACTAATTGTGGTTTAGATTTTGCCTTGGCCATTGTTTACATCTTCGCATTTCTTGCAAGGATCTCCACTATCCCTACCACCCACAGGTGGGTGGTAGGGGTGTTCATGATCCTTGAAGAAAATGCCAAGTGTGAGGGCTTGGTATTGCGCCTTTCCTAATTTATTGCTGTTGCTGTGGTTACGACGTTTTCCGCTGGGATTAGGTTCTTGTGCTGGATCCCTCTAATGAAAAGCACCGTTGCCACCTCTTCTTTAGTTTTCCTCCTTCCTCCCTACACAACCATTGTTTCTTGCAACCCAGTGGATTTCCACACGGGCGAAACTCCGGGTGGCAAGGTGCAACCTTGTATCCCAGTGGTTGTAGGAAACAATGGCTGCGTCAGGTGCTGAAGATTTGACTTTCTATAGCCATACCGGTATTTTCAAACAGGAATGTCAAGTTTCCATTCAACTGTATGCTTCCTATCCTTTCCCGTGCTCAGTCACATTATACTAAGAGAGTGATAGTCAAACCTCCATAGACAATTCTGCCCAAGAGCTCAAGGAAAAGTTTCAGGGGTTCTTGATTCATATCTCGGAACTTCGTCCACCTGGGGGACCCCAAGCTCGTAGGGAAAACTAGATGGGACGACATACAAACCTAATGTATGAGGAAGAAGACGAGTGCCAGGACGACACCACCGGCAAACACTTGGGAAAATTCTGCGAGAATGCGAGAATGCGAGAATGCGAGAATGCGCCGATATTCAATTCCTAGCTAACCTTGCCGCCGCCGCCGTTCCTACACCAGATGCGCAGCTTTAGACTATGTTTGATGCGACGGGGAAGCTGCACGATATGTCCTAGAAGGTGTTCGAAATACTCGGCGTGATCCTGGACAGGATTGCAAAGGCACATGTCTCCGCCGAGCTCTACCGGTCACGGCTGCACCGCTGGAAAGGGGTGTGAGGAAACCCGTATTTGCAGGAGAGCGGGGTAGATAAAGGATGGTTTGTACCCCATTGCTCACCTGCCCATTGTTTGGAAAGGCTTACTGGTATGAGATTATACAGTTGGAAGGCTAATACAAGGCGACTGACCCCCAAGATATAGAATCAATGAACCGTGAAACCCTTCGCAGTTCAATGTTCAATCAACGCAGTTTACACCGCCTAAACGCAGGCTCAGTGCTGCCGGAAGTATACAATGCGGTATTCAGGCTTCTTCAGAGCTCGGCCAACTACGATAAAGACACCAGACCGACTAATATTCCTCTAACCGAGAGCCGCCCTGGATTGGGCCACCCCGCCAAGGGCCAGGAATATCCCGCACACTATGCGATCGAGTCAGGTCGTGCTAAGAAGGTGGACAAAAAAAGCTACCCAACCGGACTCTTGAAATCGGCTCCATTCTCCCCCCGCGACCACGGTACCAACAATGTCGCCAACGGCCTGGTCCGTCCTTAGGAGGAGAATGAGACGGCTATGGTTACAACCTACTACCTCTTGGGTGAGCAGACGCCCTACGCTCGACGGCTTCCGACCAAGATGGGCTAGGGCCCCTCGTGCTATGCGATGAACTCTTAGGGCCTGTTTGGCGAACAAAGGACAGTTCCGTTTTGTGACAGTTTCTGCTGTGGAAATGGCCTTCTCCCCCTTTTGAAACCGAAGGGAAATTATCCTTTGCATGGGAGAACGGAATGGAACGGTTATATCCAAACAGACCCTAACGACTTGCCTCAGTCCATACGATCCCGGGCCTCCCTGTATACTATGCGTCTAGAATGCGCAAAGATAGGAACCCGTCGACCGGAACGGACAGTCATATATTTAACTAGTTAACTTTGAATGACTATTCCAAAACTTCTTGCCGGACTCTCACGGCGGCACCCACCTTATCCCACACTCGGAACGTAGGTTCTTATTGTCAGCCGGCCCCCCATGCCTTCCTCCCGGCAGGCGCTTCACCATCCTATAGAATTGGGGATATGGTTACTAGACCGGTAGTACTCCTTTGGGTTGCGGAATGCGCCTAAACTTGATATGAATTGAGACAGGTGGAAACCATGTTAGCAATCTCCTAATTACTGCGCCTGTTCACCCCGAGTGATAGGCCACGACTAATCGCAATATCCACCTGTGTATAAGCCTGCCTCTTGGCATCTCTTCCTTTCCTTTCTTCTTTCTCCTCTCCTCAATTATTTCTTCCCTTATCAACGATAGCGAAAACCTCAACCTAAGATCGACTCGTTTGAGTCTGTCGTCGGTGTCCCACAGCAGCAGCAGATAATCTCCAACGATTGTTCCGGGGCAGAAAGTATATCCACAAGTTTAAACATTTGGATTCCTACCCCTCTCACCGACTCAACTTGTCTGAACGGTTTTCCGAATGGATAGTCGTGAGCTGAAATCGTGAAATATCACTCATGCACTCCCGTACTCCCTCGCCCTCCCCCGTCACCTCCCTCCCGGCCGTCGCCCTCTATGACCTTCAGTCCTACTCCTACTTCCAGAAAGCAGAGTTTCGCCTCACAAGGTCTGCAATCCAAGCCGAAGGCGGCTGCCCTGCTGTCCGGCTGCGCAGGACAGACTACTGGGGGCAGTTTAATCCCACTCGGTGCTCTTGGCAGCCTACCAACTGTGCCCCGTGGGGCTCCCGGATTATTGGAAATTCTCGCTCCTCCACCACCTTCTCTCCTCTCTTCAGAGCATTCCTCTCGGCTGTCCTATTGCATCTTTTAAACTCAACATCTCGTGGAGACGCTTGAAGCTCCCTGCTAAGATTTTGTAGATCACCGTTTAAAATCTTGGTGTGAAAATAGGAACCCTTGATTTACACCTAGGTTCCTTGTGACTTCGAGACACTCTACCGCATCCTGTCACATGGACACCCTCACTTTCAGCCAATGCAATGCCGGAAAAAATAGTTTTTTTCCTACCTATTGGAGATGAACGTTATCATAGGATACCTTCCAAGATCTTCGATCATTACGAACAGTGTTCCCAACCGTCCAGTCCGTCCGTCTTCGGGGGAGGATGAAACGGACTACGGCTCATAGTCCGTCTTTTTTGGGGTGCTAGGACGGACTACAGGGGACTATAGTCCCAGCACTTGGACCTCCTGCACTAGCCAAGCCGAAATCATACACCTCCGAACGAATTCTTCTCACATCATGAGACATCACTCTTGCAGTCCCCGGCGGTCCCCTGCCCCCCGTAGTCCCCCACCGTCCCCGGCTGTCCTCAATAGTCCCACGCCATCCCCTGCCGTCCACCCCCTGCCCTGAACTAAAATGTCTCACCCTGTAGGGCCCGCCGTCCCGCCCAAAGACGGCCGTCCTGCACTTAGGCCGCCCCGGACGGTTGGGGACACTGATTACGAAGTTCTCTCTTCTATCCAACTACGTTTATCGCCTATACTTCGCTCCCAAATACAAAATTCTACACTACACTCGTTGAATCTCTGGACGCTATGTATCCAAGCCTCGCAATTGGGCTTCGGGTTTTCGGGTCGACCCGGGTTTAGATCGGGTCGGGTCGGGTTTGGTGGCCAGGGGTTTGGGTCGGGTCGGGTCGCCCAGGTTGCAAACCCGGGTAGCCCGAACAGACCCAAACTATAACCCAAACTATGTTTCACTTTTTTTTCCTACCAAGTCACAAGATATCACTCATATCTTCTAATGTAAACGAACGGCAAAGGGAATATCCTATACTATCAAAGTGGGCCCTAAATATTCACAGCATACCAGCTATGTCTGCCGAACCGGAGAGGGTGTTCTCTGGCACAAAGCGAACAATTGGTGATTCGCGGCATTCCCTAGGCTCTGATACTATTCAAGCACTTCAATGTCTCCGAGGCTGGCAATCACCTGAGGGAGTTGGATCCATTTAGAAAAAGCATCTTTTAGAATAATTGTTTCCTTGTTAGATGTTCATTCTTTCCTTTATTCAGTGAACTATTTTTATATATCTCTCGTTTATATTTCCTAGAATTAGCGGATCATGAATACTATATCTTACTTTCATGCAAGTTGACATAATTGACTTTTGAATAGTACGGCTGTTCGGGTGACCCGGGTTTTGATTGGGTCCAGCCAGGTCGGGTCGGGTCTGACATCCTTCGCGTCGGGTTCGAGTCGGGTTTCTGATATTACGACCCGGGTCGACCCATTGCGAGGCTTGGACTCAATATGGATTTGGGAGGATAAGGTTGAAGGAGTATTTAAAATACTGACTTTAATCGCAATGGTCAGATATTGGAAGTTGGCAGGTATTACGTAGTAGAAATTGTATCAACATCCGTCAGTCTCCTAACAAATCATTTTGTTTTCTCGTTTTCTCCTACAGCTTGATCCGAACTGTATTTCTTTTATCAATTCCACTTCAGCAATTAGCTGTGTGTTGGTTTCATATTCAACTTTAGATATCGTATTTATGATGGGTTTTTTTGTTCTCTTCAAAGGAGTACTCAAGGATAAGTTATCATTTAAGTAGATAGATACCTACCGAGTAAAGAATGAGAAGTTTGCAATGCACGCATCTTCCAACCCTGTGGATACGGTTCAAGAAATATAGTCTAGTAAAAATGTGAAGCCTCTGGCTGTCATCAGAGTTGCAATGACCCGGATAACGATTGATAGACAGTACTCTTCCCGATTATCAGTGAATAGGTTGTGAGAAAAATCAGCTAATTTAAAGAAGTTGAAATTAAATAAAAGGGAATGGGTGAGTTATAGTATGATCCTAGTTGGTACTTCCTAGGAAGGCGTTTTTGTCCCCATTTTCGTCATTCACGAGATACCTGATTACCGTATTTACTCGGTCCATTCGCTAGCTCCTCTGATCGCCAATCTCCGGACCCAGAGATATTGGTTCTTAAGAAGGATCAGTGCTTTCCTGACACAGTTTGGCGTGAGTCATTTGGCTGTGTTGGATCTCATTAATTGGCTTTCGCAATTCAATTAACTTGGTGATCCCACGCGATGTCGTGATCGTGGTATAGTAAACTCGTTAAGGCTGTTCCACAGAACCTCACGGGGGCTTGGAAAGGCGTAGCAGTGCCTCATTATGAGTGATTGTGAGTCATTATGAGTCAATGTGAGTCATTATGAGTCAATATGAATTATTCAAGTTGTCAATTTGAACTCTACCTATAAATGCATACCAATTCTCTCAAGCTCTCACTCGTTTACTTGATACTCCTCTCCACTCTAGCCCACAACATCGCGAACTTGAACACTTGTCTCCACTCTAGCCCACAACATCCCAGGTTCCCGACCACGCACCAGTGAAACCCAACCTTACACACAGCAATGCCCACCACGGAACCCCCAACCAAAAAGGAAACCAATCCCGGTAAGTCAGGTGAGGGTATCAAAAGTGAAGAGGACCCGAGCACGAGAGCAGCGGAATTTGTGAACAGGCAGGGGGAGAAATTACGAGTTCGCTTGTTGAAGTACCGGTATGTACCCTTTTGCTCCTTCTCGAATATACCTACATAACACTAATAGAATGCAGAAGAAAGTCCCGTATCCAAAGGGACAAGGAGGAAGCGCTAAAGGGTCAAACCAATAGCGCTCCAGGGAATCAGGAGTCAGAGGAGGAGTGGAGCGATGAGTATGTTACTTTCAATTTTGTGCTTAATCTAGAGATATTATACTAAGAGGATCACTGATAATAGGTCGGTAGCTGGAAGCGAGCCCTCTCTAGGACCAAAGGAGAGGTTTAAAAATTCTTTAGAAAAATATCTGAGTACAGATGGTACTCAAAAAAAAAAATATGTCATAAAAGATATGACATTGGATGAACTGGTGAAAATAGCCAAAAAGAGTGAGTCACAATATAAGGAGTCCGGCCTTATTCGTCGGTATATGCAAAAGTTTTCCAAGAATGCGCCCATTTTCAAAACTTGGCTGGCTTTGCTTCCCTCCTCAGTGTTTCCATATGCAGCGGTAGCATATGGGGGCATAAAGATATTATTTGATATCGCTGGGAGAATGCATGAGGGTAGTAAAGAAGTATTTAAAATACTGAGTGAAATTCCTGATGTTATCGGGAATGCCGAAGTATATACAAAAATATACGGGTCCTCTCGAAAAGTGCAAAAGAAATGTGAGAAGTTATATTTGGTGATGATAGATGTTTTTGAGCATTCGCTCAAATGGCTTTTTAAAAGCCCTGCAAGTATATGACCCACTACCTTTTTTTTCTTCCCAAAATTTATTATGACAATAACTAATGATGATTGTGGTTGAAATTATGTAGTAAAATTTGGAGGTGCCTTGGTTCGGGGAGAAACTTACCTTAACAAGCTTAAGGGGAAGTGGGAAAAGGTAAGAGGGGTAGGCGCAGATTTGAAAGAGGAGGCAAATAGGTGTTTACACAAGATTGTGGTACAAATGAAAACTGGTATGTATCCTCTAAGAAAGAAATCAGCTTATTTCAGCCTGCTATTAGCAAATGAATAAAGTGAATAATTAGTTGTTTGGAAGAATATACTAATATGGTTATAAATAACAGCAAGTATTACACAGGCGAGCGAAATAGAAAATCTTATGCTGCTAATGAGGGAGACTCACGACCACGCCCGTAATGCAAATCAGCGGGGTATGAGTCAGGTTGCAGTTTTGACTAAAGTTACCAAGATGATATCGAAGCTCTCACAGGACTTGGGAATAGTCAATACTAATAATGAGGAGAGCGAGATTCCCTTGCACATGGGGGATATATTACGGAGGGAGGTGGCCCAAAGGGGTAAGCAACTTAAATACTCAGCCCTGTATTGAACTTGAAGTTGATAAACTAATATTAACCTGGAAAAAAATAGCATATTTACATGATTTTTTAGAGTCGTTTTCATCCACAGTTAGGGCATCCGTCCGTGTCGGCCGCATGACTTTAGATGAAGGAATTGATCCCAACCTGGATCAACTCAACTGGGTTATGAAAACCCAGCAGGCACAGAAGTGGCTGCTTAGAGAAACCGCCATGTTGTTGATAAATGGCAATTGCGGAGAGGCAAAGCATTCCTCCGTATCATTCCTGACAACCTTCCTTGTGCAAAATGGGACCAGATTAGATATCCCTGTTCTTCACTTCTTTTGTGAAGACGAGGAGGGAAGCAGTTGTCATCCTGCTACTCTCCTGCGTAGCCTGGTAGCCCAATTAGCTTTTTGCTATGATTTTGACCTTTTAAGTAACCCAGAGTTACATGAACCCACTCTGACCAAACTTGGTAAGTTGTTTCTGATTTTTCGGAACCTTCTCGCACAATTGCCGGAAAAGACCTTGCTCTGGATAGTGATTGATGAAATCGCATATATTGAAACCAAGTACGAGAATGAAACCATTCTTCTCGTTAAGCAACTCCTTGACATTTCCCAAGCCACTGCCCCGGTGGTTCAGCTATTGGTCATTACATCAAATAAGAGTTACTCTGTAGCTGAGATACTCCACCGGCAAGGGGGGGAGAGAGGGGTGATTGATGGAGGGAGGGGCTGGGAAATTTTAGATGTGCCAGCTCAAACGGGTACTTCAGAGCATAGGGATCGTGGAAGATCACAGCACATTGGGCCAATTGTTCGGAAGAGATATAGTAAGAGTCTTCCCGATCTGCCCAAAATGGCAGGGGGATGGGGTGATGAAGGTGACGGGAGGGATTATGGGGGGCTATCAGCCAGGGAGAATCCTGGGAGAAGGAGCCGGATGTCAGACATTACAGCAGAATAGGTAAGTGGCAAGCATAACTATTTCCCATAGTGAGTCGTGAGCTAAGAGAGATAATAGGTCATAGAGATGAAAACCCTTGGGGGAGGGGTTCCACTAGGGCTGGCCGGGGATGCCGTCCTCTTAACATAGTTTTTTCAATATCCTTTCAAAAAAACTTGTCGTTTCTCTTTTCCTTTTCCTTTTTTTCTTCTCTTCTTGTTTTGCTCAACACTCTTGCATTTTTGAGTTCTTATCTCACTTGCTAAATATTGCTAATATTACATGTCCTTTTTAAAAATATCATACCGGTACTATTCTCGCTCAATTCTTCCCTATCCCTTCAACCTTATGTGGGACATGAGAGGGAGGGAACTCATACCTACCTCAGTTAAGTGACAGAAGAACAGCCAAAAAAGTAGATAGTTCTTGAATCTTTTAGAAAGGGCTAAGCTAAATAGTAAGCTGTTTTTAATAAAAACCACGACTTGATTTCAAACAAACTGGTTTAGAAATTGTTGGCAAGAGGTGGGTAGTGTATAAATATGTCCGTAAAGTTGAGCAAATATAAAATTTATATATCATTGGGTGATTATATAAACTTGATTTACTGGGGGCTTCTTGAAGCTCTCCGGACCAATACATCTTACCGGTACTGGGTATGTGTATAGTTAACCACCATTCTACCGGTATCGATACCCCGTGGTATTCTGCCCTCACCTTACCAGTCCGGTACCGCACAGTTGACCCACCACAACAGCAGCTGTTTTTCCTACAATTAATTTAATTAATTGGCCTACGATCTCTAGTATTTTTTGCGCATAAAGCAAAATAGTTCTTGCATATTTAACGTTGTTTGGTAGTGGGGGGATACGGTATTACACTAGCCTGGTGACTTTTCTTTTTCTTTTTCACCTCTCAGGAAAACGGTCCGCTCCCGTAACAAACAGTGACTCATAATGGCAGTGACTCTCAATAATAGTGACTCCTAACTTGAACAATAGTGACTCATAGCAATAGTGACACATAAAGATAGTGACTCATAATGACAGTGACTCATATTTCTCATATATAAGCTATGATCTGTAGCATATCGTCTTCATCGCTCGTCTCTCTTCCTTCCTCCTTCCCATGCTCCCATCCAACATTTCTGAAACTCATTTTCCCTAGCTACTCATTCCCCTCATCATCCACGATCCCTTACGGTGCGAACACCGTCTTCCGTTTCCTAACCCTCATAGTGCGACACCTATCTGTTTCGTTTCCTCGTAAACCTTAATCCTAAACCTCGGGCCATCCCTAGTGTTGTTTCCTAAAACATCCCAAACATACTATCGTCTTCCTCTTACATTCATTTCCAGGCGTCGAATTCCCATCAAACTCAATCCTTCTCATCCATTCACCATCTTGGTTTCATCAATGCCAGATATTTTGAACCTTCGTGAATATTGAACAATATTCTGTCTTTCCCTCTACTGATTCCCTTCTTCGTTAAAGCCATCTCTCCTACTTTCCCATACCACTCCTCAAAATACCTAGCCTTTGACGTCTTCCCTGCTTAACCAACTCCCATTCCCAAACACGAGCGACCTCAGCCAAACACTTCCCACCCTACCTAGTCGTTGATTTTTGAACATCTCTTCCCAACTTGAACCTGATTTTTACAACACTCCTGCCATCTCCCATAGTTGATGATGAATACTACTTGTACAATCTCCCCACCCCATCAGCCAAACCCTAGAATCAGTGTATGCTCTGACCTTGATATCCTCGAACTTGAAGCCCATACTATGTCTCTTCAACCTGAAGATAAATCGGTATGTATTAATTGATTCTGGTGGAAAATTTGTTTTGCTGAAAGCTGACTAATGTGGCCTCAGATCAAAGCATGGCTTGTAGCAGCCACTCGCGCTTTCCACTCAGCAAGGGCACTTTTAAGTTTTAATCGTCCGGAAGCCGCCTATATGCAGTACCATCTTGCCTTCACGATTATAGATGACTTGATTCCTGCATGTAGGGATTTTCATTGTTTCGAATGCACTGCCGGTCACCTCCATCAAGAGTTTAAAAGATTACAAGAGGTGATTTAATTCTAAATATATTTTTCACTTCTGGAAAAGCTAACTGACTTTCATTATCTAGGACTTGGATGAGGTAACACCTGACTTTCTTAAAGTCAGGAAAGAAATTGGGATCCCTGGAGTGAAGGATGCCCAGCCTGGACTTGAGGGGGAAGGGGGAGAAGCACGATTATGTGCGGGGTTGACCTATCACGGATTTAATAAGGTTGATGGTAGAATAGCACTGTCGTTGGAGGGTGCAGCTGGAAATAAGGGCCTCCCTCAAGCTTCAAACCTATCTCAGCCTCTTGTTGTGATACCCTGGTGGCCCACTAAGTCTACGCCACAGGAGAAGGCTAAGGTAACTTCTCCTCCGTTCGCCGCCATTGGACTTTTAGGTACCGGAACTACTGGGCTTGTCAATTCAGGCAATACATGTTTTATGAATGCAGTTTTGCAGTGCATGAGTGGGATTATTCCCTTATCTAGGTACCTCTTGGATGGTAGCTATAAAAGCTCAATCGGAAAGAACATTTCCTCAAGTGTTCATGGAATATTGGTGGCAGCATTTGCAGAAACCCTTCAGAATATATGGAGCGGCGACTATTCTTCCTTTACGCCAGTAAAACTAAGTGTATATTTCATGGTTCTCTATAATGATGAGATATTAAAGCTAACTATTTACAGAATGCTCTTGCCACATTGCAAGCTATTTATAGAAACCATCACCAGCATGACGCTATGGAGTTTCTGGAATATCTTTTGTCCAGACTACATGAAGAACTCAATTCCAGTGATTCTATTGGGACGCTCACACACCAGAAGGGTCACCAGAAGAATGCGGAGGCTGAAGCATCATCTATGGCAGCATGGAGAGCATATACTAATAAAAACAATTCAATAATTGTGGATTTGTTTCATGGACAATTAGGGAGTACTTTCACATGTCTGAAATGTGGGAAAACATCGGCTACCTATTCTTCTTTTAGCCATCTTTCTTTACCATTACCCACTACAAAAACCAGACGTCCTGTTCCTCTCCTTTGCTGCATAGAGGAGTTCCTCCAGAAAGAAAAGCTGACAGATCATTGGCGTTGTCCAATTTGTAAAGCGCATAAGGGAGCGGAAAAGCAGCTCACTATTTACCAACTTCCACTCATTCTGATAACCCAGCTCAAACGTCTCACTAGCGAAAACGGTCAGCCAGTTAGATTAAGCAAGAAGGTTGAGATTCCTATCAAGTTAGACCTAACGACTTATGTCCATTCACCCCATGGACCAACATCTGAGAGAAGCCAACGGTTTATCTATGATCTATATGCTATTTGTGATCACCAGGGCGATTGGAGGAGTGGGCACTATACTGCTTCTGTTCGAAGCTTGCACAGGCCAGGTTGGAATGGATTCAATGATAGGGAAGTAGCTCCATTAGCTGAGCTTGAGACCCAGAACGAAATATTGGTAAGACAGATTCATGACTCCTGCTTTATGTAATCTTTGTTGACTTTGGCCAGTCTGCGAATGCATACCTCATGTTTTGGGTTCGTCGAAGTCAGATATGAAGGAATTCCGTTCCGATGTAGTATGGTTGTATGCTTTGCTCTTTGGATAGTTTGTTTCTGTGCTGTTCTGCCTGTAGGTTCTCGTGTTTTCTTTTTTTCTTCTGGGCTGGTTCTGTTGCTTTCTCTTGCCTTTCCCTTATTTCTATAGCAAATTTGCTTTAGTCAATTTGGCTTCAGCCTATTTTACACAAATTCCAAAGCACAAGCAGAAAGTTACTTTTTATATCTGATTGCTCAGGATTGTACCGTATAGCTAAATATTTGCAGCAAATACAGAAGTTTGCCCTATGGATAGGGCAGAGACAGTAGTACATGTGAGTGACTTAGAAATACTTTTGACCTTATCCAATATGGCCAGAGTAGTGAAGGGCGTGATCATGATATGATTGAGGAGACCCCATGATCGAATGCTCGATGAAACTGGGGAACTCCGATCGAGTGATCGATCATGGCCACTGCTCGAGAATCATCTATTATAGTCCATTATCATTGACCATACTCGGGTATGATCGATTTTGTGCCCACCTGGGATTAAATATTCATTCAATATTGATTCTGAGTATTCACACCTGTGTTATAACAAGAACAGAAGATCCCTACCCTATCGTCCACCTAATGTATCATGGTAATTTGTGGCTGATCCATAGTGTCTAGAAGCCCGGAAAGGGGTCGACTCCTTACTTAGAGTTGAATAAATTTATTGAAAGTCGTTGGTGGTATTGACTAGCTGCCATAGACTCGAAATCATGGGAGCGGTGACCTTATAATAAAGTCAGCAGTCAGATGATAGTTTGTTGAAGAGCTAACAGGGGAAAGTCTGGCCGAAACAATTGGTATCTAGTGTGCGGGTAGACTCCCTTTATATAAGTTGATCGCATCACCTAATCGCTAAGATTAGTAGAGTGATCGGCCATGAACCAAGATGCTCGAGTATAAGTTGCTCCATGATGGTCGAGCATGATCGAGCAGTGCCCATGATCGAGCAAATGGATCAGATCATGGATGCTCTGCTCCATCATTATCCGATCGAAAGACCCCTATGATCGAGGTGATCGAAGAGACAATTGATCGAGCAAACTCGATCACGATCTGATCATGCCTATCACTAGGCCGGAGTGACAATGGTTGCCTGAGTTGTGGTGGGTTTGGTGGGGATGTTGACGGTAATTTTGAGTCTATAATACTACTTAGGGGAACATCTCAAAAGCAATATATGATCTGTAGTTTCCATCAGTGTTCCAAACAGTCCTGGGGCACTGCCAAGAACCCTGAACTGGACGTGGCAGCAATCTTTAGTCCGCCGGGGGCGGCCAAAGTGTAGGACAGGCGGGGCGATAGGCGCTACAAGGGTAAGAGATGTTAGTTAAGCGCAGGTGGTCAGACAGTAGGGGACGGCAGGGGATTTTTGGGGATGGCGGGGAGTGTTGTAAAATTGATTGATTGAAGAAAAGTAAATCCTCCTGCTGACCAGCACCTGCCAGAACGAGCACTAATATTAGTAATATAATACCGTAAGAACTCGAATAGAAGAAACATGTGCTAGGACGTTGGAATTTCCTTTCTGAGCTACGCGAGGGGAAAACACCGCAAACTCAGCCCCCAGTTGAGACAAAATAAAAGGAATATACGATGCGTCTTACAAGGAGAGGCAACTCCAACGTCCTGGCACATGTTTCTTCTATTCGAGTTCTTACGGTACCTGGACTTAGTAGTCACACCGGACAGCCTGTCCTATACCCTAGAGAATGCATCTCTAACATGACGCACCAGTGACATGCGATCTCGGTATTCATATATAAAAAGAATCCTATATGGCTATCTACCGCAACTGGATCTTGAGAAGCTACATTTTCTAACAGGGGTGTTGGAATTAGGCTTTCGGATATGCACTGTCTACGCATTAGAGTACGACAAAGCCGGTCATTCGCCCTTGGTTCTACTTTTCTACTTTCCAAGTTAGACTTACTGCATTTGACTTTTTCCCTCATGTTACAGCCCGATCAGTCGACTGGTTATGCAATTCTGTTCTCATTTATTTTCTCTTGTCTTCCATATTGTTTCCTTATTTTCTTTCCTACTGAGGATATATGTTGCTGCTGCACTGTATAAATAGTAAGCCTTCCTGGCCCTCTGAGATTGAATGAAGTTCCTTAGTATCTCTGGCGCATACATGTTTCCGGTATACGGCTTGACAATTGAACCGTTTTTCAATAAGGGGTGTTGGAAAATGTAGCTTCTCAGGATCGAATTACTTGTGGTTGACCGCGTCAGATGCCACTTGTATATGAATGACGAGATGGAAGTGTCACTAGTGAGTCATGTGAGGAGAATGGTCTATACTTCCATTTTCATCGCGTATTCGGAATCAGGTAATATTAAAGATTTATGTCTTAATACTATGACCAAACATGGCTAGTAGTAATTTCTACTCCTTGCATCATTTATTCTCATACCAGGCCAAGCTTCTTTTTTATTACCTCTTAGTTCACACACAGG
>Ga0307509_10007681_pt1 | contig 14010 bp, 14 predicted proteins | sample 10_EM_MG_FD_202245 | JGI IMG/M metagenome (GOLD analysis project Ga0307509, IMG submission 202245) | Populus trichocarpa ectomycorrhiza microbial communities from riparian zone in the Pacific Northwest, United States - 10_EM | ecosystem: Host-associated > Plants > Roots > Unclassified | place... | reverse complement strand
ACCAACTCGGGTACACTTAACTCCGTCAATAGGATATGAGTTTCTGCAATGCATCTCCAATACAACCGCAGGTGGAAAAACTCTTCCTATCGAAGTCATACTAGTGGCTAACTGTTATGACAACAACTGGATTCAATACGTAGGTGGTGGACTCACTGGCCCAGTGGTAGTTTCGTCTATGCAACCCATGCAGTCAGTCATTTAATCTACGTGTCTATCTAATGTGATAAATTGACATGCAAACTCCCCCGGTGAGATGTAGCCGATAGTTGGCTAAGTGGGCGCTACCCATAGCCAGCCTTTCGGAACATACTCTACCGTGATAAGACTCATACCTCTAGAGTCCAATAACAACCGATAGTAATGCTACAAATCAAAGGGAGAAGGCCCGGGCTGGTTACTGAGGTATTTGTCACGAAAGCACCCTGGCCTTTTGAGACTACCTGAGTACCACTAGGAAGACTACCCTACTACCCGTAGGCTACAATAGAGTCCCAGGTGCCCGAGATACCATATATGGGCGACCTCCATTTTGGCGGTTACCCATACTCCCCAAATATATCCTGCGAAGGACATTCAGTCAGACGGACGGCGACGACTTATACGGTGTTACGGCAGGGACTCCAATGACCTCTTTTAACTAGCAAACGAGCAACTACACAGCCGTCTGCCTATGACGCGCCGTCCCAATGCTGGGGCCCGAGGGTGGTGTTAGAAAAACCCACCCAAGTTCAATAGTATGTTCGGGCCACTCTTGCACAGGCGTGGGGTCTCCCCGCGCAGATGCGTGTGCGCCCAAGAACATCTAAGAGCCCATAGAATGTGAGGCAATCGACCTCTAAGTTCTAGGATTACTTTGCCGGTGAAGGTAGGGTAACTTGGGTTCTACAGTTGGGTAACTGGGACCCATGGGCATAATGACTAAATTCCCAAGGTAGGGTAACTCTGCCCTCTTATGCCTTTAACCCATCAGGAAGTCCTTCAGTCGACCACAGAAGTCGTCATGGAGGTCCGTGTAACATTCCCATAATTCTCTTGACCTTATGCGAATGTTTTCCCGAAAGGTTACCCTGCCTTGTAGCGTACCTCAAGGCTACTCAACTATTCCCTAGGCCTTATCCTAGGATTACCAGCGATGTGTATAATATATACAAGACCATACCACCTCTGGATACCACTTGGTAGACCATTTGGGCTAAGGTGATAGTGATTGTAGCTACCTATCGTAGGGTCGCTACAGAGGTCTACCCTCAATCAGGATTTATCCTGCCGAAAGTGTCAGCCCAACTTGGGTACACTTAACTCCGTCAATAGGATATGAGTTTCTGCAATGCATCTCCAATACAACCGCAGGTGAAAAAACTCTTCCTATCGAAGTCATACCAGTGGCTAACTGTTATGACAACTATTAGCGCTGGAAAGTTATGAATGGCACAGTAGTAGACGATAGAAAGAGTATTCACACGGAACTTAGAAACTCTGCTCAAACTCAGATAATTTTCTCTTATACACACACTTCTGGAGAGAGGCAACACGGGCAAACTATATACACATCTGTTGTGGCCACCTATGGTTTACCACAAAACACACTAAGACCAGATATCAGAGTCGCCTGCTAAACATGATGTCACCCCCGTATATGACAGTCTCCCATGACTGTGCTCTCCAATATACCGTAAACCTACTTGACCTATCTAGCCAACCTGGTTCTTCCAACAACAACAACCGGAGTCAATACCTAGGTGGTGGACTCACTGGCCCAGTGGTAGTTTCGTCTATACAAGCTATGCAGTCCATCATTTAATCTACTCAACCATCCAATGTGATAAACTGACTTGCAAGCTCCCCTGGTGAGATGTCGCCAATGGTTGGCTAAGTGGGCGCTACCCATAGCGAGCCTCTTGGGACATACTCTACCGTGCTACGATTCATACCACTAGAGTCCAATCACAACACATAGTTATGCTGCAAATCAAGGGGAGAAGGGCCCGGCTGGTTACTGAGGTATTTGCCCCGAAAGCACCCTGGCCTCCCTGGAATACCTAAGTACCACTAGGAAGACTACCCTACTACCCATAGGCTACGATAGACTCCTAGGTGCCGGAGAGACCATTTATGGGCGACCCCCATTTTGGCGCTTCCCCATACTCCCCTTATATATACTGCGAAGGACATTCAGTCGGACGGACGGCGGCGACCTATACAGTGTTAGGGCAGCTGCCTCAATGAAATTTGTTAACTAGCAAACAAGCAACTACACAGCCGTCTGCCTATGACGCGCCGTCCCACCGCTCGGGCCAGAGGGGGGTGTTAGCTAAACCCTCCCAAGTTCAACAGCATGTTCGGGCCACTCTTACACAGGAGTGGTGCCTCCCCGCACTGATGCGTGTTCTCCCAAGAACATCTAAGAGCCTATAGAATGTGAGGCAATCGACCTCTAAGTTCTTGGATGCCTTTGCTGGTGAAGGTAGGGTAACTTTGACACCTCAGTAGGGTAACTGGGGTCCATGGGCATAATGAACAAATTCCCAATCAAGGGTAACTTTGCCCTCTTATGCCTTTAACCACTCAGGAAGTCCTGCAGTCGACCACAGAGGTTGTCTCGGAGGTCCGTGTAACATCCCTATCATTCTCTTGACCTTATGCGAATGTTCCCCCGAACTGTTACCCTGCCTAATAGAGTGCCCAAAGCTACTAAACTATTCCCTAGACTTTATTCTAGGTTTACCAGCTATGTATATACCAAGTATACAAGACTTTACCACCTCTGGTTACCACTTGGTATACCATTTGGGCTAAGGTGATAGTTATTGGAGCTACCTATTGTAGGGTCGTTACAGTTGTCTACGATTCACAGTCTTTGTAGTATTAAAGTACTCTAAATTCTTGTCATTAGTGTAGACCAATATCTGATCATCAACTGACATCAACATATATACCCATTCGTAAAGGCTGTCACTATTGCCCCCATCTCCTTATCCAGGACATCATAATTTATCTCTGCCTGCCAGAATTTTCTACTATGAAATGCTACAGGATGCCACCTCTCATCTGCACAGACCTGTGATAGTACCGCCCCTAATGCAATGTCACTAGCGTCGGTTTCCAATCTGGTTTGACAACTCTCATCAAAGTGTGTCATAATCGGACCTGTGGTAAACATATCCTTCAATGTGTCAAAAGCTTCCTGACATGAAGGAGTCCACATCTATTTGATACCTTTGTTTGTCAACTCCGTTAATGGTTTGGCTATCTTGCTGGAACCTTTTATGAACTGACGATAGAAGTTAGCAAAGCCCAGGAAGCTTTGCACATCGACGACCTTCTCGGGCATTGACCATGCCCGGATCTCTTGACCCTTTGTACTGGTCATAGAGATTCCTCTATCGGATATTTTATACCCCGGGAACTCTACTTCCTGTTGATGGAAGCTTGACTTCTTAATGCTAACCCAAAGGCCTGCCTTTCTCAGCCTTTCCATCACCTGCCTTACCTGGCTTACATGTTCTTCAACTGTCTCCTTATAGATTAATATGTCAACCAGATAGGCCATGACTCCGACTTCTATCATGTCACAGAATACATCATTGATCATACTCTGGAATGTTGATGCTGCGTTGAATAACCCAAAGGGCATCACGGTGTACTCATAAAAACCATACCTCCTTTTAAACGCTGTCTTCCATTCTTCACCTTCCACCATGGGCATAAGGTAATAGCCATTCTGCAGATCCAATTTAGTGAAGATAGTGGCTTTACCGAGCCTAGTCCTAAGCTCGCTTATCAAGGGCAACGGATACTTAATCTTGATAGTAATCTTGTTTAACCCTCGGTAATCAACAGATAACCAAAGCGTTCCATCAGGCTTCGGCACTAACAATATAGGGGCGCCTATTGGCGAGGAAGATCTTCTACTCTTTCCATGGTCTTCCATTTCCCTAATATAGTCCCATAGTGCGTCCAATTCCTTCTTAGACAAGGGATAGATAGGCCCATCTGGTAATTTGGCTTCACGAATCAAGTCGATACGATGATCGTATTTACCATGCTCTGGTAAAGCATTGATTTTCTCCTTACTGAATATATCTGCATAGTCTCTATATTCAGGGAGAATCTTGATCTTGATGTCCTCGCCATCTTCATCAGTATAAAGGGCCATGCCCATGACAACAATATTGTCTGGGTCTTTGGCTAAGAGTTCTTCTTCTGTAATAAACTCTAAGTGTTTTTCCTTTCTTAGGCAGTCGGCTTTACAATATTCTGAGTGCCACTTCAGACTGCCTTTGTCCCAGTTGATATCTGGGTTGTGGTCCTTTAACCACGACATTGGCAGGTAACCATTCACTTTGCCTGCCAGCATATCTGCGACTTCAAATCGCATTTTATTTATATGGTCTTCACTTTACATATCTAGCGTAGTAGTATAGTGGAGACCAGAGCCTGGGATATGATTCCCACTGGCTTCTGTAATAGGTGTCGGGTCCTTCCGATGCAGGCAAGGCATTTGGGCATCCTTAATCCAATCGCTGCTTAAAACAGCACCAGTAGTGCCACTATCTAATAATCAGAGGGCATCACCACTCAGCCTCTCTTGGTTGTGGCTCCATTCCAATCCCACTCTTACGTGAAAGGATCTTGTATATGGCGGCTGGCCTGCAAGCCTGAACCGCTTTTCGGATCTCTTGTCACTAAACCTTGCAGTTGGTATTTCTCACAAGGAGTTGGCATGGCTTTACGGTGACTAGTCAATAACGCTTGCCTTTCGACACAAGAGCGGCCACAACCGGTCGTGAATAGTTTTTTCACTTGATAATTTTACGGGTTTACAATCGCTAGGATGTTTACTATTACGCCAGCATGATTTTGGGTATTCAACCCTCCTCAGGTAAACTTGCAAAATAACTTCAATTCCCAAGTCAAGTCCGGCCTGACTAAAATCAACAACAAAATCAAAACGCAATCAAATTTCTTCCAAATGGACAACAGTATGAGATAAGCAAACAACACATTACATAATATCACATAAGAAATAACAAAAGCAAAAGAGAAAGAGCTGTAACTATCGGAACACGTCACAAAAGAAATCTCCCTTCATCGTGCATTTTCTAGCTCGATATATTAGTTTCAGTTAGCAGCGCTTAAGGCTGGGGAACATACAACCAACATCCTTCATCTTCACCCAGCATGCCCATCTAGCCTAGCGTGAAATTTTAGCATCTTTCCATCCATGATTTCTCGTCATTGGATAAAACTTACCTAGTCATCCATGTGGGTATCAACATCCAAGATATCCAAATCTGGGGGGGTGATCCACGCAGCTCGGCAACAACTTGTTTCACAGCAGGCTTAGGAGCCGCCTCTATGTGTCTCGATTTTGGGGCTTGGATGGCTTCGTGTCCAGCCTCACCAGGTCCTCATTTTGGCCTAAGGTGTGAGGACGCAACGACTGGGGCTGCGGAGGGACACTTGGCCCAGTATTAACCGTCTTGTTCATAACGGGAACATTGATTCAGCCGTTTGTGCATGTCAATCAGAGTTTGTGGCACATTCCGGTGCATCTTCGCATGCTCTGTTTCTGTGGGTCTTGTCAACCCTGGCGCTCGGTTGCAGGGCTTCTGCTGCTGTGGCCCAGTGGCCTTCTTTTCCTTCCTTTGTCCTTTTCTCTCAGAAGTATGCCTATCATCGCCCTGGGTACGCTTCGAAGTATGAGGCTCCTTTTGTACTTGGCTACGAATATTGGAGGCATCTTCGAGCTGGTGACAAGTTTGTCGCAACAGGTCTATGTAATCCATATACGCTACTAGATGCGGGGTTTTCATGAACCAGGCGACATTGAGGACATGAGTCATGCCTATGCGCTCTCTGTCCTTAACCAACTCCGCGCTATACCCTAACACTACTGCGAGGCAGATCAGTTCGTCGATCAAGCGATCAACCTTTCCGTTCTTCATATACAACTGGCTCCATTCCCTCAGAGCGCGATTCCTTTCTGAGTGGCCACCAAAGCTACCTTCCAAACGCTTGCGAAATCCATCACCGGTTCGCAACTCATTCTTGGGATCAAATTTGATCCCACGGCATTTGGCCGCATCTTTGTTAATGTGCGGGTAGATCACATTATATTATTCCTTGGCGGTATCTCTCACGAGGGGGATGATGAGGCTGACTTTTTCTATTTCCTATATCTAGGAATCAACAAAGTAGTCCAGCTTAATCTCGACATCATCTACAAAGCGTTGTGTGTCCTTGGGATCCCCTGTGAAGTGGTCAACTCCAAGTTTCTCTGGAGTTTTTGCCCGATGAGAAGACTTCTTTGCCTTATGACACTCCTGAATAAACTTGTTCAGGGCCGCATATCGTCTATGGTATTTGTCCTTCTTTTCTTGACTCCAGTGGCCCTGGCGACTGCCAAGGAAATCTCTCGGATCGGGGGGTGAGGCATCGGATCTGTCACTATCGGATGAAGAAAAACTGGAATGACCCGGATCATCTCCTCCCGCAACATTTCCGCCTATTGGAAGTTGTCCACCTCCAGCGTCTCCAGTGTTTCCACCTTGGGCTCCCCCAGGCAGGTCATAGCCATCAAACTGTTCTTCCTCCGGCTCGTCCTCATCCATCTGTTCAGAAGGTGGGTGTACAGGTGAACGTGGTGGGAGCGGTTGCTGCACGGATTATTGCGGTTTGGGTCTCAGGTAAACACGCTCAAAATCCGCACCGTCGGCTACCTTATGTCTGGGCAACTTACAACAGGTACAAGGGTTCTTTGGGGTAACATTTGGTTTTTCTTTCGGGACCAGTATAATGGCTTGATCCATGCCATTAACACAGGGTAGCCCATGTGAAAAATAAAAGTCACTACCGCGTCCCCCAATCATGCGACATCCTTAGTTGCAATATTTGACGCTATTTGTCCTGGCTGGTCTGAAAGGCCTGACCATCCAGCTCAGCCAGAAGGCTTTGCCGGAGCCGGTGGTACCTGTGCCAAAGCAGAGGCTACCGGATTGTGAGGAGTGGCGGGTATCAGTGTTGGAGCTACAACCGTGTAGGGCCGATCTGTTTCAACCCGTACCGCCGGTGCTGGTGTGACAGGTTCAACTACCGGCGGGGCAGGTACGTTCTATGGAGCTTGAGTTGCTGGCTGTGGCAAGTTTTGTCTGGAGCTTTGTTTCGAAGCTTGGCTTCTTGACTTAGTGACACGACTCCGCTGAGCTGCAACTTGAAGATTCCTGAGGTTTGCCACAGGGCTAACACCTCTAGATCTTATGGCTTCTTCGAATGCCACCGTCAACGGGGCTGGCTGAGGAATCACCAACACTTCCAATTGCAGTTCCAATTGTGTGACTCGCTCTTGCGATTCCAAGGCCATCTGAGCGACATGAGTCAAAATTGGTGCCATCTCTTTATTCAAAATGACAGCTGCCATCTCAGCTGCATAGTGTGGAGGAGGCTCAATTGCGAGAGGCAGCTGAGGTGCTGTGCACATGTTGACGTTGTTGTGGGAGTCTATTGAGTACTCTCCCTGAACAGCCAACTCCAAACCTGTTAGGCGTGCCCTGATCATCCGATCTAAAAGGGCTAATTTACGGTACTCTCACTGCTGAATTTTCATCCAGCGGTGGGCATTGGCTACCATCTCGTTTTGCCATTCGAGCTAAGTAGCAGTAATGAACTGTCCCATAGAAACCTTAGCTTCTTGAAACTTCTTGGTTACTTCTCTTACTATGTAGGGTTCAAAAAGATCCCTTGTGAGGTTGGCAAAGGTCATGGGAGTTGTTCTTTGTAGGGGGATTCTCTGTCCCACCGAAGGGTCATGTGTGAAGCTTTGAAGGAAGGTTACAAGGTTCAATATTTTGAACTCCTGTACTTCTTCAGGGATGTCTGTGTGTTCTAGGTTGGCCATCTACTCCTCGATGGACTTTCATCTTATTCTGCGCAAGTCTGCAATGGCATTATAGCTGGAACGGTGATAGTCATACTCGACTATATCCATATCAGAAGACATTGTTCTTTCCACCTGATGCTTCTTGTACCCGACAAGCGATTCGTAATCAAACCTATGTCAAGATGATGAATTTCAACAATTCTCACAAGAGGGTTAAGCGAGTGGGCTTAAGTATATACCGTAACGGGGGCACCCTATAGAGAGGTGAAGTCTAAGGTTGCGACCGCACCAAAACTCACTGTAGAAGATAAACATTGAGTAAATAATTCACCCAGAATCAAAACAGTTAAACTTAATATAGTTAAGCTCGAAGCTTGACTCAATTTAGTTCTCTCAAGGAAAAGTTGGTTCTCGAAGTAGAATGCCAAACCCTTAAACTTAAGTAGATATCAGATTGAAGCCTTTGACATTCACCACTACTCCAACCTTGTGCGACTACCCTGTCCTGCTCAGGACTTGTCCGAGTTCTACCCTTCATTAGGAATTATCATTCTGGAGGTATCGGACCCACTCGGGTACACTTAACTCCGTCAATATGATATGAGTTTCTGCAATGCATCTTTAATACAACCGCAGGTAGAAAAACTCTTCCTATCCAAGTCATATCAGTGGCTAACTGTTATGACAACAACCGGAATCAATACCTAGGTGGTGGACTCACTGGCCCAGCGGTACTTTCGTCAATAGAAGCTATGCAGTCCATCATTTAATCTACACGACTATCAAATGTGATAAATTGACATGCAAGCTCTCCCGGTGAGATGTAGCCGATAGTTGGCTAAGTTGGCGCTACCTATAGCCAGCCTCTCGGGACATCCTCTACCGTGCTAAGACTTTTACCTCTAGAGGCCAATAACAACCCATAGTAATGCTACAAATCACGGGAAGAAGGTCCGGGCTACCTACTGAGATATTTGTGTTAAAAGCACCCTGGCCGTCTGAGACTACCTGAGTACCACTAGGAAGACTATCCTACTACCTGCACGCTTGAATAGACTCCAAGGTACCCGAGGGACTATATATGGGTGACCACCATTTTGGCACTTACCCATAGTCCCCTTATATATCCTGCGAATGACATTCAGTCCGACGGACGGCAACGACGCTTCCAGTGTTACGGCAGCCGCACTAATAACCTCTTCTTACTAGCAAACAAGCAACTATGCAACCGTCTGCCTATGACGCGCCGTCCCCACGCTGGGGCCAGATATGGGTATTAGCTTAACCCGCCCAAGTTCAATAGTCTGTTTGTGCCCCACTCACATATCCGTGTGGCCTCCCCATGCAGATGCTCGTGCACCCAAGAACCTCTAAGAGCCCAAAGCATGTGAGGCCATCGACCTCTAAGTTCTAGGATTACTTTGCCGGTGAAGGTAGGGTAACTTCGACTCCTCAGTAGGGTAACTCGGGTCCATGGCCATGAAGATCAAATTCCCAAGGTAGGGTAACTTTGCCCTCTTATGCCATTAACTACTCCTGAAGCCCTCCAATCGACCACCAAAGTCCTCTCGTTGGCTGTGTAACATTCCCATAATTCTCTTGACCTTATGGGAATGTTCTCTCCAAAGGTTACCCTGCCTAATCGAGTGCCCAAGGCTACTAAACTATTCCCTAGACTTTATCCTAGGTTTACCAGCTATGTATATACCAAGTATACAAGCCCATACCACCTCTTGTTACCACTTGGTATACCATTTGGGCTAATGTGGTAGTTATTGTAGCTACCTATCGTAGGGTTATTACAATGATGACCCATATCTTCGTATAACCATCAGACTTTGGTAATCCTACAATGCTGTCCATGGATATTGCCCTCTATTGCCTAATAGGAACTTCTAAGGGTTCTAGGATTCCATACTTCTTATGCCGAATGACTTTATTACATTGGCATACATTGCAAGAGCGAACATAATTGGTAATGTTCTCATCTATCTTTGGCCAATAGAACTTAGCCCTAACCCGAACAATGGTCTTTTATGTTCTGAAGTGTCCGGCAATCTTTGAATCATGTTCTGCCTCCATAATTTTTCGCCTTAGACCTTCATCCTTTGGAATATACCACCTGTTCTTATACAGGAGCAAGTCTTTTCCGATACAAAAATTTGTATCAACCTTACTATCTCCTTTGAGGAGTGCCTTTAGCATTGCTAAATAGGTTTGATCACTATCGGCTGCTTTGATAAGAGCCTCCTGAAATGTTATCTGTAACCGAAAACCTTGGCCAGTGTGCAATACGTGTGGTCGCAAGATGACAGGCTCCACTCCAATATTCCCTCAATTGTGAAAAGAATAGATAAAGTTCAGAATTACTTCCCCCTTCAGGACCGTAGTCCTATGCCTCGATAAAGCATCAGCCTTTTCATTCAACAGTCCCTCTTTTTAAATAACCTTCAAATTGAACTGTTGTAGAAACTCTGTCCAGCGATGTTGTCTGCGGTTTAGAGTCTTTGTAGTATTAAAGTACAATAAATTCTTGTGATCAGTGTCTACCAAGATCTGATCATCTACCGACATCAACATGTATGCCGATTCTTTAAAGGCTGCCACTATTGCAGTTATCTCCTTATGATGGACGTCATAATTTATCTCTACTTGTGAGAACTTTCTACCATGAAAAGCTACAGGATGCTATTTCTCTTCTTCACAGGGTTTAGATAATACAGCTCCTAACGCAAAGTCACTAGTGTCGGTTTTCAACTTAGTTGGACAGGTGTCATCAAAGTGTATCAGAATTGGGCCCGTTGTAAACATTTTGTTTTATGTGTCAAAAGTATCCTGACACGAAGGAGTCCACGCTCATTTGATATCTATCTTCGTCAAGTCTATCAATAGTTTGGCTATCTTGCTAAAAGCTTTTATGAACCGACGATAGGTGTTAGCAAAGCCCATAAAGCTTTGCATATCGATGACCTGCTGGGGCATTGACCATGCCCATATCTCTTCAACTTTTGCACTTGTCATAGAGATTCCTCTATCGGATATCTTTTACCTAAGGAACTCTACTTCCCATTGATGGAAGTGTGACTTCTTAATCCCAACGAAAAGGCATTCCTTCCTGAGCCTTTCCCTAAGTCGCCTAACTAGGATGACATCTTCTTCAACTATTTCCATATAGATCAGAATGTCATCCATATAGGCGATGACTCCGACATCTAATATATCCTAGAATACATCATTGATCGTGCTTTGGAACGTTGATCGGAAGTTGCATAACCCAAAGGGCATCACGCTGTACTCATCAAAACCATACCTGCTTTTAATACCGGTCTTCCCTTCTTCAACTTCTGCCATGCCGATAAGGTAATAGCCATTCTTCAGATCCAATTTAGTGAAGATAGTGGCTTTACCAAGCCTGCTCCTAAGCTCGCTCATCAAGGGCAACGGATACTTATTCTTAATAGTAATCTTGTTGCACTCTTGGTAATCAACATATAACCGAAGCGTACCATCTTGCTTCGGCACAAATAATATAGAAGCGCCTGCTGGTGAAGAAGATCTTCTTATGTTTCCATGGTCCTCCATTTCCCTAATATAATCCCATAATGTGTCTAATTCCTTCTTAGACAAGGGATATCTAGGCCTTTCTGGCAACTTGATATCAGGGATCAGGTCAATACGGGGATTGTATTTAGTATGCTCGGGCAGAGCATTTAGCCTTTCCTGACTGAATATATCTGCATAGTCTTGAAATTCTAGAAGGATTTTGACCTTGATATCGTGCCCGTCTTCTTCAGTATAGAGGCCTATTCCCATGACAAAGATGTTGTCTGGGTCTTCAGCTAAGAGTTCTTCCTCTGTAATGAACTCTAGACACCTTTCCTTTCTAAGGCAGTTTGCTTTACAATAGTCAGAGCGCCACTTCAGACTGCCCTTTTCCCAGTTGATATCTGGGTTGTAGTCTTTCAACCATGATATTGGCAAGTAACCATTCACTTTGCCTGCCGGCATATCTGCAACTTCAAATCGCATTTTATTCATGTGGTCTCCTATGTACATAACTACAATAGTAGTATAGTAGAGACCCGATCCTGGGATATGATCTCCACTGGCATCTGTAATAGGTGTTGGATCTTTCTGATGAATGCAAGGTACTTGGGCATCCTTAACCCAATGGCTGCTTAGAACAGCACCAGTAGCGCTACTGTCTAATACTAAGAGGGCTTCACCACTCAGCCTCTCTTGGTTGTGGCTCTATTCCAATCTCACTCTCACGTGAATAGAACTTGTATGTCACAGTGGGCCTGAAAGCCTCAACCGCTTTTTGGGTCTCTTGTCCCTAAAAGTTGCGGTTCGTATTTCTCAGAAGAATTTGGTATGGTTTACGGTAACTAGTCAATATACCTTGCCTTTCAACACAAGAGCCGCCACAACGGGTGGTGAATAGTTTTATCACTTCATAATTTTACAGGGTTTCAATAGCTAGGGTATTTACTATCACGCCAGCATGATTTTGGGTATTCAACCCTCCTCAGGTAAACTTGCAAAATAACTTCAATTGCTAAGTCAAGTCCAGACTGACCAAATCAAAATAAAACCCAACTAAATTCCTTTCAAAAAATGGAAAACAGTAGGAGATAAGCAAACAATACATTGCATAATATCACCTAAGAAATAAACAACAGCTAAATAGAAAGAGCTGTAACCATCACAACACGTCACAAAAGAAACCTTCCTTTATCGTGCATTTCCTGGCGCGATATATTAGTTTCTATTTGTAGACCTTAATGTTGGGGAACATACAACCGACATCCTTCATCTTCACCTAGTATGCCCACCATTCGGCCTAGCGTAAAGTTTTAGTATCTTTCCATCCATAACCTTATCATAGGATAAAGCTTACCTAGTCATCTATGTCAGTATCAACCTCCAAGATATCCAAATCCCATGGAGATAGTTGCCTGTAACAATCCTACTCTGGTGGAGATTAATTATGCAACAGGTAACGGATTACTTACTCGAGGATATGTAACTCTCTTTATAGTTCTCGTTGCCTCAAGTCTTGGAGAGTATTCTTCTTTCCGAGATCACGTATGATCTCGCTATTGTCTTGGACTATCTTATAGTCTTCGTATCTCACACCAATATCTTATTGGGGAGAGATGGTGAGGGAACTTATTCGTATCTTGATCTCTTCTCACGTGAGAGAGATGTGAGACTGCCCTTATCTTAATAAGGTCTTATTTGCTTTGACGCTTAAAAGCTAGTGTGCTTGCATACAAGCGAGAGGTAAAGGTAAAGGTAAAGGTAAAGTTATATTGTAAGAAAGTACTTAGATGGTAGCGTGAAGAGCTCTAACTACTGTGACCGTTTTTTCTTTTTTTCTTTTTTTGTTTTTTTTTCTATTTTTCTTTGTTGAATCTCGTTTATTAATTGTTTGTATCGGGGCGAATGCACAACTGTGCTCAATCCCACAGTCCTAGGTACAACAGACATTCGGCCGGAATGAAGACCATGTCGTCCAAAACCTCCAACTACAGTCCGTCCGCGATCCCCAAGCTAAAACCCTCTGACCCTGCCCGACAAAGAAAACTCCGCCCGGTACTAGGGGTAGAAACTACAAGGAGATGAGAACACGTGCCTGACAACATCGAACCAATAACCCCCGCGAAATCCTAGCCTAAAAGAAAAACATTCCCAACCGACAGTAGACACAACCAACAAAGGAAAACAATCCCACTCCCCCTAGTCAAACTACCTATAAGATAAACCATAGTAAAACCCTACCGGGCCCAGCTCACGAAGGAATAGGGACTCCTGAATATAGGTCTCGGGGACGCACGAGGGGAGAAAAGCGCCCGGAGGCATATAGCCCCGCCAGCCGAGTGTAACGACCCTACGATAGGTAGCTACAATCACTATCACCTTAGCCCAAATGGTAGACCAAGAGGTAACCAGGGGTGGTATGGTCTCGTATACTTTATACAAATAGCTGGTAAACCTAGGATAAGGCCTAGGAAACTGTTGAGTAGCCTTGAGGTACTCTACTAGGCAGGGTAACCTTTCGGGAGAACATTCGCATAAGGTCAAGAGAATTATGGGAATGTTACACGGACCTCCGAGACGACTTC
>Ga0307509_10007680_pt1 | contig 14011 bp, 12 predicted proteins | sample 10_EM_MG_FD_202245 | JGI IMG/M metagenome (GOLD analysis project Ga0307509, IMG submission 202245) | Populus trichocarpa ectomycorrhiza microbial communities from riparian zone in the Pacific Northwest, United States - 10_EM | ecosystem: Host-associated > Plants > Roots > Unclassified | place... | reverse complement strand
CCAAATCGAACAACCTATAAGCTAAACCGTAGTAAAACCCCACCGGGCCCAGCTCCCGAAGGAATAGGGACTCCTGATTATCGGGTCTCGTGGACACACAAAGGGGAGGTAACTCCCGGGGGCTAAAAAACCCCGCCTGCCGAGGCTCAGGAAGAACAAACGAGTTCGAGAGGATGCCGCCTAAAGAAGGAAGGCTCGTGGCAATCGGAGAAAGATCCGGTCGGCTATATCGGGAAACAGGACCCGGATAAAATGAAGGTTTAAACTTGCTCCCCTAGTCCGAGGACATCAGAAGGGAGCAGAGTTCTGGTGGTGGGCGTAGAGCCGCGAGCAGTAGGGTGCTAGCCGATCCAAACGTCGGGGAAGGAGAGGGCGGAAGGCTAACCGACACGAGAAGTACGAGGAAGGCCGACGGAAGCGGGGTCACGATGTTTCGTAAAAACCGACCGTGCCAGCAGAGCACAAAGGAGACAGTGCAATACCAGAGAGCAGTGCCACCGGTGGCAACTACTTTATCGATCGACCGTGACTAAAGACCGACCGTTGACGGGTGAGGGGTTGCCGACCGTGGGGGGCTGCCTAAGCGAGCCCGGAGAAGAGGGGGTGAAGGCAAACTCAACCAACCCCTAGGAACAAGCTTGCCAGGCCTGACCATCAGAAGGGAGAGGAAGAGGGAGGGGAGACGGCTTCACTCAGGCAGAGGCAATGTGGCGTGTCTGAGGATAGGGGGGTGGATGGAGGTGACGATGATTTCCCGTGGTGTTGAGATTTCAATTGCCGGAGGTGTAGCGGAGACGGTGGATGGTAACTACTGTGACCAAGTCTCCTGCTTATATAGACTTTTCATGCCAACAACCCTAACCCTGGTGACTCATAACTCGAGTCACGTGGTCCTATGACTCATAACTAGTCATACCCGAAATCCATCAGATGACTTCTATGAGTCACTGTGCAACATACCGTAAACCAATCATAAAACATACAACAAGTCAGGTCCGTAATGCACATCACCTGAGTGAAACTCGTTACTCATAATATGAGTCACGCCCGAATGTCCTTGCATCATTATGACTCACAATGGTGAGTCATAGAAACATCAAACAATCATACTATAACTATGACACACAAGTGCAAGTCGTGTGAGAACTATGCGTCAACTGACTCCATAGAGTCAAACATAAACATACCTTATGACTAATAACTATTAGTCATGTGAAATCTGCCTTGCTTAGTCACGATTTGTGACACTCCCTGATATTTCTGTGTAGTGTTGAATATCTTCAACCTAGTGAGCTCAAATACCTCTTTGAGTTAGCTGCCCTGTAATTGACCCCCTACTCCTCTTTTCACTTTTCTCCACTCTTTCCTTCTTTAACCCCTTCTCACATCTTCCTACTCTTGGTGAGTTGCTCCTAGAGTCGGTTGTGGGGCGGGATAGATTTTGACTTTCAAGCCCACTAGTATAGAGGACTAGAGGGTTATTATTGGGGTGATCCCACCCTGCCCCTGTCCGGGTCATGTTCCTGCTCATTTCCTTGAGCAGGCTATCTTTCTCACCCCGTATTTTACAGAGGTTATTTAGGTAATAGGTTGGACAGAGTGTAGGGACAAGAAAACTCCAAAAGGCAAGTTCAATATCAGGCTGTTCTGCTGGACCAGGCATGGATTTTGGCCAGGCCCTGCATTTTTCAAGACCCTGAAGGCCCTGTAACAAATGCTATTTGCCCTCTCCCTACTTTTGCATAGATGATGAGCTACGCATATAACCAGGAAAAAATAGTACACACAGGAAGCTTCTGTCACTACAGTATTTTGTCAGCTGAGAAGCTTCGTGTTATTTTATATTTTATTTTTACCCTTTCCCCCTTGCTTGTCCTCCCCTACACCTGCATTTCCTGGAATACTTAATTGTTGGGTGGAGGGGGGGGGGAGGTTACAATTATATGTACTTGCAGTGAGAATAAATCCTGAGTCAATGGATACCTCAACAATTCCCCCAACACAACTCCGTTGCCATTCCAACCACCGTGAAAGAAAACCCACAACAAATCTTTCGCCAAGCTTTTACCTCATTAGTCAACAACCAACTCTCACCGCCTCACCCCTTACTTCAAAGACTTTTTATCAACAAATCATCCCCTATGATTTGTTATTTTATCACATCTATCAACGGAGTCCATCCTACCTACCCTGTAATGTCTGATAAACAAAGGGGAAGAGGGAGGGACAGAGGAAACCCTCTTGCTGCCCCATTCCAACCCGGGCGCTCTGAAGCCCCCAACTCCCCTGTGGACCCTATGGTAGAAGAAGACTCCCCTTCTCCTGTCCAGACAGTTACCACCCAAGCCTCTGTCTCTGCTCATGATGGCGAGCATACCACCCTTGAATCCCTCCAAGAAGAAACCAACGCCCTCATCAATCAGAACAAATCTTTGGCTGATTGCTACCAATAGCTTGTTACCACCTTTGAAGCCCTTGAGAACCACTGGAAAGTTTTTCAAGAACGTCACATCAAGGACACTGAGGACCTCAAAGTTCAGATTAGCACCCTTACAGCCCAGCTACAACAACAACAGAGCCAACAGCCTGCTGCCGCCACTACAACTACCCCTCCTTCCAGATCTATTTCACCACTCCCTACCCGCACATGGGCCAAGAAGGCTGCCAGAGCACCTGCCGCCCCCTCCACTACCTCTCCACCAAGCAAGAAGGTAACCCCTTCTGTTTTAACCAAACACGACTGTACCATTGTCATTGAGAGCAATGGCCCAGCACTCCCAGACAACACCAACAACCTTACCATTTGCAATGCCATCAACTCTGCAATTAAGAAACCTCTTATTGCCACTATAGAGTTCACCGCAAACCACAACATGTAGCTTATCACAAAAGACAACACCCCCGCCCTCTCTGTCCTCAAATCCCACCGCCCTGCCATTGAGGAAGCCATCAGAGCAACCATACCTGCAGCAACCAGCCTTAGGAAGGATGAAATCTGGCACAAGGTTATCATCCATGGCATTCCCACTACCAGTTCCTTCAACACTGTCCAGTCTGAAGTCCAAGACTTCAACCCTGGTATCTAGCTTCCCCGCCCTCCTAGATAGCTCACCATAGAGACCTAACGTTCTAAGAAATTAGCATCCACTATGGTTCTTACAATTTCGGGCCAACATGCAGCAACCAAGGCAATAACCCCTGGCCTGTCCAGCTTCAGCAGAAAGTTCAAAGTTCAGAAGTACCTCACCTTTGGACCAGACACTCAATGCAATAAATCTTTACCCTTTGGACACCACACGTCCAAGTCCACAAACGATACCCACTGCAACATATGTGCTGGCGAGCATCCATGATACCTCCATACCTGTTGCCATTCTGACAGCCCTACCAAGGGTAAACAGTGCCTTCATACCACCCTCAAGTGCAGCAACTGTGGAGACCCACACCAGGCTGACTTCAAAGAATGCCCAACATACCTCAACGCATACCAGGAATCAACTGAGAGGAGGAACAGGGCTGACTAGGTTTCTTTACATGAATTTCCTTTGCTTTGTTAAGCATTAGGGGGGGAGGTGGATTTCTGTTGTTAAGGGGATGATTTGTTAGTGCTTATGCCGGGGGGCCACTGCAAAGTTGCAACTATCATTTACGCGAAGGTTATCACGGACTGACACTTTGTGTCATTTATGTATCGTAGTTACCGCTTCATAGCCTTCTGGGTCCATAAGTGTAATGAATTATATTAATAATAATAATTCCCACACTATTGACAGGAAGGAGATTTTCTTCATAAGTAGATTTCCAAGTAGCAACACACAAGATTTTGGAAAGGTAGGTTTGAACAGGCCGATATCATGTAAGTAACAAAACTATAACATGCAACAAAGAAAGACACACCTGGTTGATTGTTAAAATACAGGTTAAAGCATGTCCACACAGAATGCCGTTCTCCTGATAGATATTACAAGTGCAAGTTGCTTTCTCAAGGTCAACAAGTTTGACAAACCTGCCATAACTGCCATATTTTGTCTTGCCCACCCTCTGCTTTGACCTAAATGCTGAGTGCAAAACCTGGTATACAAAATAGCAGGACCAGTTACTACTGCCTCTGGGTATCTTTCCAAGCACTGACCCATGAGTTTATGCCAGATTGTATATAATAACTGCACAATTGACAACTCGCGATCCAGCTTTAGGGTATTGTTAACGGACTCTATGATATTTGAGCTATCAGGTCTATACCAATTCCCAGGAAAGTTTGCCTTTACCCAAAGCATTGTGGCAGCATTTCGTAGATACACTTCAACTGCTGGCTTTACTTCATGAACCTTTACCATTCCTACCTTAAAGCATTCGATAGTTGGTATTCTTGCAACTGCCAAAACAGGTTGGATAAGCCTCTTCCATATGCAGTTACCAGGTTCTCCTTTAAGTGTTGGCAGCAATAAGCGCGGAGGATTGTAGCAGGCAAATTCTCAGATGCTTTCACCAACCCCTTATCTCGGTCAATCATTAGTCTCATTTGCTCAATCCATATTTCCGGAATAGCCTGCAGGAGATTGGATATAAAGTACTTCCATGAGGAAGTATTCTCACTTTCTACAATTCACTAAGCAAGCAACAATGTCTTCCCATTTGCATCAATAGTTACTACCAGTAAGAGAGTTTGCACAAACTTGATTTTTAAGAATGTTCTATCGATGGCGAGAAACCAGCGACATGAGCAAAATGATATGCCCAATTGGCCAGGACAGATAAAAATCCTCTGGAATCAATATGTGGTATCCTCAGAGGATAGTTGAATATATGTATTAGGATTAGCTTGCAGGACAGAGTCACCATATTGTGGAAGCTAGCGGAATCCCTCACATTGACCTTCATGTGTATTATCTAGAAGATTACTCTTCAATCTGAATGCTACTTTGTATTGCAAGATCTCTCCAAATTGGATATGCAGACAGACGACAATTTCCCGTGGCTTGGTTGCTTGAGTAATATTTATGTACTTGGGGATATAATGTTGAAGCTAGTCTTGTGTACCATACACACTTGATCTTTTTCTACTATTGACAGGAAGGCATGTATGCTCCGTGATCAGAATTGTAATTTTAACATCTTGTTGATTTGTATAGTGTGCCTTGACATGCCACAGACAGCCCTCAATTGAACAGCCATAGATAGCTTTTGTTCTATCACGATCAAGAACCTTGAACCTGAATTTTTCTTTAACTGACCAATCCTCGATTGCTTTCTGAACTCTGGTAAACTTTGCAAACAGTTGGCCAAGTGCTGGTGCTCTAGGAAGTTGAGAGAGTGCTATCATAACTCAGCAGCAAGAAGTAGTCAAGAGCTGGGAGCAGTGAGGAGGAGTTGCGAGCTGTGAGGAGAGAGGAGTCGTGAGGAGGGGGGAGTCCTGAGGAGCGGGGAGCTGTGAGGAGGAGGGAGCTGTGAGAGGGTGGAAGTAGAAGGAAGCAGCAAGGAGCAGGAAGCTGAGAGCAGAGAGCAGAGAGCAGCTAGGAGCAGGAACTAACAAGGAATGAGGAGCGGTGAGATGTAAGGAGGAAATCTTGCTACCCGTACCCCGACTTAGTTAAAATTTATATTACAAACTCTAATTTACATTTTATATACATATAAGCAAAACTTACATAACATATTCTGATGGCATCCAAGGGGACAGTGGCATTTGAGGGGATTTTCCGAAACATGAGTGGCATTTGAGACCTTCACTGTAAAAATATATCATGATATTTTTGTATGTGCCAAACACCCCTATATAAAAACTTTAATATGCCTGAATTTATGCTATAACAGTTGTTTTTATGCTATAAAAGTAACATGCCGAACAGGGCCTAAATGAAATTAAAAGGAACTTGTGATAGAACAAAATAAAATATAGTATCATATAATAAAACAATTACATGACTCAATTCTAATGTATAAACACAGTCTTTTTATTTCTATATAGAGTAAGTATAATTTCAGTTTATTTTCTATTTTTATTTTCCAAAGTTCTTGGCAAAGTAAAAAACAGGTTAAGCCAAGCCAAGTAAAAACAGTACGGTTTCTTTTACACCCAAAATTGTTACATTTTTGAAGTCAAAGATTGATGCAATTCTAGTCTTCAGGAGCTATAGAGCAGATCCTGACCTACCTGTGTGGCAACCATGAGGTATTTCTAGAAGAAAGATGAGAACAAGTATAGCAGAGAAAAGAAAAGGGAAAAAGGGAAAAAGAAAAAAGAAAAAAAAGGCTTTCCCAAATTCTACTCATGTATGATAATAATATGAATAAAATAGTTATATTTATATAAAAAATAGAATGATGTATTATATAATTATGTAATAATAGGAAATTTCTTATACTGAGCTGAAGAGTGAATGTAGTATGTATTTGATCTGACCATCTGATAGCTCACATGAACCGTGTAGCAACCACGCTACCCAACCGGTTATTCATTCTTGCATTTACTCCAGCTGGAAACATGTCCTGAGAAAACAGGCAACCACAAACCCCTGCCCCCCAAATTGAACCATGACAATAACTATAACAATGACAACCTCAACTGTAATGTCTACAATACCAAATACCTCTATATTATAGTGTCCTCCTATCTTTAGAAGCCAAATATTTGGTAGAATCTTTTATTTTGACCTTTATATCGGCTCAAGGGATAGTGGTATTGGGATTGTTGGGTGTTGGGGGAATTATTATTATTATTGTAATTCATTACGCTTATGGAGCCCGAAGGCTATGAAGCGGTAACTACCATACAAAGATGACACAAAGTGTCGGTCCGTGATAACCTTCTCCTAAATGATAGATGCAACTTTGCAGTGGCCCCCCCCGGCATAAGCACTAACAAATCATCCCCTTAACAAAAGAAATCCACCTCCCCCCCTAATGCTTAACAAAGCAAAGGAAATTCATGTAAACAAACCTAGTCAGCCCTGTTCCTCCTCTCAGTTGATTCCTGGTATGCATTGAGGTATATTGGGCATTCTTTGAAGTCAGCCTGGTGTGGGTCTCCGCTGTTACTGTACTTGAGGGTGGTATGAAGGCACTGTTTACCCTGGGTAGGGCAGTCAGAATGGCCAAAGGTATGGAGGTATCCTGGATGCTCGCCAGCACAAGTGTTGCAGTGGGTATCATTTGTGCACTTGGAGTTGTGATGTCCAAAAGCTAAACATTTATTGCTTGAGTGTCTGGTTCAAAGGTGAGGTACTTCTGAACTTTGAACTTTCTGCAGAAGATGGACAGGCCAGTGGTGATTGTCTTGGTTGCTGCATCTTGGCCCGAAATTGTAAGAACCATGGTGGATGCTAATTTCTTAGAACGTTAGGTCTCTATGGTGAGCTATCTAGGAGGGCGGGGAAGGTGGATACTAGGGTTGAAGTCTTGGACTTCAGACTGGACAGTGTTGAAGGAACTGGTAGTGGGAATGCCATGGATGATAACCTTGTGCCAGATTTCATCCTTCCTAAGGCCGGTTGCTGCAGGTATGGTTGCTCTGATGGCTTCCTCAATGGCAGGGCGGTGGGATTTGAGGACAGAGAGGGCGGGGGTGTTGTCTTTGGTGATAAGCTTGATGTTGTGGTTTGTGGTGAACTCTATGGTGGCAATAAGAGGTTTCTTAATTGCAGAGTTGATGGCATTGTGAATGGTGAGGGTGTTGGTGTTGTCTGGGAGTGCTATGCCATTTCTCTCAATGACAATGGTAGAGTTGCGTTTGGTTAAAACAGAAGGGGTTACCTTCTTGCTTGGTGGAGAGGTAGTGGAGGGGGCAGCAGGTACTCTGGCAGCCTTCTGGGCCCATCTGAGGGTGTGGAGTGGTGCAATAGGTCTGGATGGAGGAGTAGTTGTGGTGGCGGCAGCTGGCTGTTGGCTCTGTTATTGTTGTAGCTGGTCTGTAAGGGTGGTAATCTGATCTTTGAGGTCCTGAGTGTCCTTGATGTGACGTTCTTGAACAACTTTCAAGTGGTTCTCAAGTGCTTCAAAGGTGGTAACAAGGTATTGGTAGCAATCAGCCAAAGATTTGTTCTGATTGATGAGGGCGTTACTTTCTTCTTGGAGGGATTCAAGGGTGGTATGCTCACCATCATCAGCAGAGACAGAGGCTTGGGTGGTAACAGTCTGGACAGGAGAAGGGGAGTCTTCTTCTATCCTGGTGTCCACAGGGGAGTTAGGGGCTTCAGAGCGGCCAGGTTAGGATGTGGCAGCAAGAGGGTTTCCTCTGCCCCTCCTTCTTCCCCTTTGTCTATCAGACATCAGAGTGTAGGTAGGATGGACTCAGTTGATAGAGGTGATAAAATTTCAAATAATAGGGGATGATTTGTTGATAAAAAGTCTTTGAAATGAGGGGTGAGGTAGTGAGAGTTGGTTGTTGACCAATGAGGTGAATGCTCAGCGAAAGATTTGGTGTTGTTTTTTCTTTCGCTGTGGTTGGAACAGCAAAGGAGTCGGTGCAGGGTGGTGGCAAGGAGGGGGATGGAGTCCGCAGGGAGCGCACTGTCACAGGAAGCAAGCTGGTTAGAAGGCGTAAACAGGACAGGCTAGGAAGATGGGGTTTCGCAATCGCAGGGCGTCAGGATAGGGGTAGCATGCGATAGAATATATTGGAAGATGCAGGGCGAGGAGGTTTTGCGCTAGAGGCAGGGTTGCTGTGTAAACTGCGTCGGGCTAGGTCCGGTGCGGCCGGACATAGGCTTTTGCGCCCAGTACATCTTGACATAAGCTTTTGCGTCCAGACAAGAAGAGCGCGGACGTCCGCACCCAGAACTGGAGTTTACGTTGTATGCGCCTGCAGCGTCTGACGCATAGGGCGTGCAGGACGCAGCAGGACGCAGGTTGTTTATTTTGCTAATACTCCAGCAACTTATATGGTATTCTCTATGCATTCTCATGGATCGCCTTAAACTAGCGTTTTCTCAACTATACTATCATAAGCTGTTGACTATCAGGATGAATATTCCAAGCCCTCCTACTTAGACTAGAGGCCTCTTCATATAAAAGTGGGTGCAGCCACAAACATCTAAGAGCCTCTAGATTGTAAGACATTCGACCTCTAGGTCTGAGAATGACCTTATCAGTGAAGGTATAGTAACTGAGAGTCTACATTAGGCTAACTGGAACCCTAGAGCATGATAGTTAATTTCCCAAGGTAGAGTAATTTCTGTCTTATATGCCTTCATGGGCTTCCAGAATCTGTGTAATGCCCCTTAAGGTTGCCCCAAAGACTCAGGTGTAATATTTACATAGTTTCCCTATCTTTTGCAAACATCTTCCTGACATGTTACCCTGTCCTCCCCTTGGCCCTGTCTAGGGTAGTCCAGCATTAGTAGATACTTATACTAAGTCATGACTACTATAGTATACTAAGTATAGCAGACCATACCACCTCTGGGTACCACTTGGTATACGATTTTGGCTAAGGTGGCAGTTATTGTAGCTACCGATCGTAGGGTCATTACAGTGTAAACTCCACTTTGTCTTCCTATAACTGGTACCTCTCTGTACCATCAATACTTCTGAAGTCGCTCTGTACTCTCTAGGCTGTCTTAGAATTTGATACTATGGTGATCCCCTAACTCGATGGCAGATTCCTCCACAACCAATAAACTAATTTTAGATACATTACTTACACATCATTGGGCTCAATGCCAGCTACACGCATGTATAAGATATGTCTCTGTCACATCAATACTCATGAAATCGCCACCGCTTCTGACAGGGGTCTTCAGGATCGGTACTATGGTGATCCCAGAACTCCATTGCAGATTCCTCAACAACCAATAGACTAATTTTTGATCCGTTATCTGGATGTCATTGGGCACAATGCCAGCTACATGCCGGTATAAGGTATGTCTCTGTCGCATCAATACTCATGAAATCACCACCTCTTCTGACAGTCGTCTTTAGGTTAGGTACCCTTGTGATCCCAGAGCTTAATGGCAGATTCCTCCATGACTGCTTAACCGATTTTGATTCTGTCACCTGGACCTTGGGGTGCTCGACACCAGCTACACTTCGGTATAGGATACATCTCAGTCACATCAATACCCATGAGGTCGCTGTCTACTCTAGAGGAGGTACTAAGAAGGCTGAAGGGGATTCTGGCGATCTCAGAACTCCATGGCCGATTCCTCCACCACCGCCCAACCAATTTAGATTCTGTCACCTCGACGTCGTTGGGCTCAATGCCAGCTACATGCCAATATAGATAACGTCCCAGGGTGACATTTCCCTATAAGGCTATAGGGTCTTGGAATAGGGTATGAGAGAAGTAGGCAGTGTTAGTTAGAAGGCTTCTTATGTGTATGGATATCGCTATGTGAATTAGCCTTTATATGAGAACAATAGAACTCTAATAGTATTAAATTTACTAGTCTGTCAGAATGAAATCTAATGTGACCCAGGTCAGGATAAGGTAAAGGGAAGTCCTTTCACATATTTCACAAAGATGTGCTTCTTCATCCAAATGGTATCTGAATTCAGGTGGTGCATTCAGTTGGGTCGAGATGTGGCATCTGCCCGGCCCTACATACAGAGTCGAGGTTAATGTTTTGAGTATTCCATGCATCTTATACTCCGGACAATCAGGATATGTTTTGAGAATTTTTGCTAATAATCCATAATCCGGCTTTCCTGGTTTGTCTAGGCCTATGCCATTGGCCCTTTTCAGGGACTAGAGATGGTATCCATAGATCATGGAAGAAGAAAATACTGATAGAAGAAGATGCTCATTGGTCTTATAGACTTGCCTCCATCCTCTTTTTCCCATAACTGTAGTCATATCATAGTGCAGAACTGAAGTCACATATCAGAAAGAATTACTTATATTCAAGATTATCTGAACAGGTTTTTTTCCAGATGAAGGATATCATTTTAGAGTATTGAGTAACTAAACACACATACACTAAGATTGATGAGCAACGAAGGGAGCTGCAGGATGATAGGGGACCGAGTGAGCATAGTGTACTCTCAAAACAGTGCCCGAACCTGGATGCAGACTGGGAAGCAGAGAATTAGCAACATCTAGATATAATCTATATTAAATCTCATTTCAACTTTTTTAAAATACATCTGCTAAGTCACTTTTTCTGATCAAATATGCCCGTTTGGCAATATTCTGATGTATTCAACCAAGGCTGGAGAACTTGAATATAAGACACCACTCAAGGATGGATGGCAGTATTCCAATAAAAATAATGCCTAATGTCAAATCATGCACAGCTAGGGTGGTCAGCATGCAATCCTGATGAGAGCATCTCACTTGGCATTACTCTTATGTCACAGTAGTGATCTCTCTTATAAGGTTTTGCAATATTTGGACATGACAACTAGAATTAATCCAGAGCCAGTCCCCTGTAGAAGAATCCTTAGAGGATGTGGGACGATATTTCCAACCTGGAAGAATTTTCCAGGGTCCCGGGCATTTCCTTTCAGATTGTCTGTGGTGAATTAATACAATATAGCCGGCATAATCTGCTGCTAGAGTACCATCTTCAGGAACTCCTAGCTATACTTCAATCACTTCTGGTTGAGCCACTGACACAACTCCAAACCACTTTTCCAGAGTTCCAAGAACCCGAAGTATACAACATCCACCATGCATGATGTACTATGGCATCCTCCATGGTACTTACAACCCAAGGGCTTGAAATTGAACCTTCGGGTGACGTGTCATATTTGGGTGTTCAGCCAGTTGGGTCCATGATTTTCATCTCACAATGGCTTTATGTCTTTGACTCCATTACGAGGGTTTCAATTTTTCTTTTGGAACGGTGTTTATTCATCAATTCCATTAGTACTTTATCACTAAAAAGCCTTAGGACCTTCTTTGGATTCTTGTTGAGTTGTTTCCCCCATCTTAATCTCGGTCTAACCTTGTTTTAGGGTACTCAGAACTCTCGACGCTTTTCATTGGTCCACGGACCGGTGAGGGGGTGGTTGGTGGCATTGTGGCATATCAGTGGTGGGTTGGTAGTGGCTGAAGTGAAGGCATTGGCATCCATTGCAAGTGTCATCTCTGGATCTTTGGTCAGGTAGGCGGTTGCAGAGGATAACAGCATCAGGGCTTGACCCGAGACTGGTAAAATGCCTCCAGGGCTGGGACTTCGGTTCTGGTTTGAGCTGAATCTCTTTTTTTTTTTTTTATGGTCTGGGCGAGCTTAAAGGCATAAGTCCACCCCACCGTGTATGAGGCTCAGTAAATCTGGTAGGAATTGGAGCGGTAACTAGGAAAGGAGGGTTCAAGTCGACATCTGGATATGCGGATGTTTCTCTTGTTTTGTACGTCTGCCATTGTATCTATTGCTCGAGAGGAGGGTTTGTTGGGTAGGGATGAGGATGTTTGAGATGGGATGGATTATTGAGGCCTGTTTTTGGTTCTGTTACTTGCTCGGGGAGGTTGGAGGATGGAGCCTCTGGTACGGCATGTGGGCTCGGATGGCTAGCGCCAAAGACCAGCATGGAGGGGCATTCCTGCACTGATGGATACTGAGTAGAGGATGGGATTGGATTAGGCGGAGGCTTTAGGCCGACAAGTACCTTGGCAACGCTTTAGAGTAGCAGATATGCCATGAAATGGAAAAAGTTTTTTATAAAAAAAAAATGATGCACTATGGCACTACACTTCAGGTCAGTTGGCGGTAAAGTCTTAATTGAGAGGTAAAGGTGTGGTTTTGTTAAGTCGAAAAAAGTGCAAGTTACGTCTGGGAATCCCGACCACTAACACTTGGGCAAATCTTGTACCAATACATCGGCCACCAATACTATGCCTTGATATCATACCTATCTTTGAGCAAGCACTTTTCTTCTTCCTTTTTTTTTTTTTAACCAAACTTTATTCTCTCCGGGCTTTCTGCATACAGTCCTAATAGTTTCTCCGCCCAACCTAAATACAACAGTCCCCTAACTCACTGTATTCATAACAAGCCTACAGTTTCTTTGAGTAAGGACTTTGTAAACGGAAGTGTACATGTGCAAATGCCACGCGGGTTGCTTGGTATCGTACCATAACAAAATTAACCGTATACTTAGCACTAGGAAAAACTTAACCTATGGTAACCACATCATCCACCAATCCTACCATTTTTATCACAACAGTAAAAATAAAATAAAATAGTAAAATATATTGGAAAAATTAAAAATTGGAATTGACATTTATTAGAATTAATCACTGCCTCTATTGTGTTTATAATTGATGCTGTTAGAGTATGAAAAATATTTGTATCAAAAGGTTTTATAATAAGTAATTCCCCCCTCATGCATCTTTTGAACTATATTGATACTACCCTTCATGTGAAACACCTCTGGATACTAGTATAAATCTGGTACTCTATAGGACATTAAAATACTGACTTCATTTTCTTATCTCCTCTTGTTATTAGAGTTATTACCCCCATGTATCTTGTCTTCCTTTATGTTCCCTTTTTTGTCTAACATCTATGTACAGTCCCTCGTCAGAAGTGTTCGTGATCGGCTTACTAAGCAACGTCACCAAATGCCACCTCGCCAAATGCCACCCAGTAGATCGCGACCGTACCTCTACATAAACGACGATACCCCAAGCTTGTGCCACCTCCTCTATTTGAATTATTCTTTAATAATCTCCAATGGTTAACCGATCCAAATATACATCAAAAAAAAAAAAGCGAAACCCAAAGACTACTCGAACTGAAATGTCCAATGTTGAAAAAGGCATGATTATAGGATTTTTCCACTACCTCCGGAACATTGCTCTTGTTGCTCAAATTATTGGCCGCCCATGGACAACTATCAAGAGCTTCCTCACTCGCGCATGTGAGCGTCTCTCACTGGATAATATTCCTCGTCCCGGTCGAACACCTGTTCTTAGCCAGCAACAGCGTCGCACAATTATCTGGGCTGCCAAATCCAACCGGAAAATGACCAGGTCAGATTTCAGGGATAAATATGCGCCGGGTGTTTCTCTTTCTACTGGTTTGTACCCTCTACCTGAGTGATAGTCTATGATTCTCTAACAAATTTA
>Ga0307509_10007679_pt1 | contig 14014 bp, 12 predicted proteins | sample 10_EM_MG_FD_202245 | JGI IMG/M metagenome (GOLD analysis project Ga0307509, IMG submission 202245) | Populus trichocarpa ectomycorrhiza microbial communities from riparian zone in the Pacific Northwest, United States - 10_EM | ecosystem: Host-associated > Plants > Roots > Unclassified | place... | reverse complement strand
CGATGGCGACGACCGCGTCGCACTGCTTGGCCAGGGCCTGCGCCACGATCGGCAGCTCGACGGCGCCGGCGACCCGGTGGACCACGACGTCGGTGACGCCGCAGGCCCCGGCCGCGGACTTGGCCCGCTCGATCATGTGATCGATCAGGTCGGCGTGCCAGCGCGCGCCGACGATCCCGAGCCGCAGCCCGGACGCGTCGACCGTCTGCATGTGCGGATCACCGAAGCCGGCCATATTTGCCCCCTTTTTCCGAGAATTTCATCCTAATCAGCCGAGGGCCTCGAAGAGGTGCCCCATGCGATCCCGCTTCGTCCGCAGGTACCGCACGTTCTCCGGGTGCAGCCGCACCGGCAGCGCCTCGCGCCCGGTCACGGTCAGCCCGTAGCCCTCCAGGCCGGCCCGTTTCGCCGGGTTGTTGGTCAGCAGCCGCATCGAGCGCACACCCAGGTCGTACAGGATCTGCGCGCCGGTCCCGTAGTCCCGGGCGTCGGCCGGCAGGCCCAGCTCGAGGTTCGCGTCCACCGTGTCGAAACCCTTGTCCTGCAATTGGTACGCCTGCAGCTTGTGCAGCAGGCCGATCCCCCGGCCCTCGTGCCCGCGCATGTAGAGCACCACGCCCCGGCCCGCCTCGGCGACCCGCTGCAACGCGGTGTCCAACTGGGGGCCGCAGTCGCAGCGCTTGGAGCCGAACACGTCCCCGGTCAGGCACTCGGAGTGCACCCGCACCAGCACGTCCTCGCCGTCGCCGAGCTCGCCGAAGACCAGCGCCACGTGCTCGCCGCCGTCGACCAGCGCCCGGTAGCCGACCGCGGTGAAGTCGCCGTGCTCGGTCGGCAGCCGGGTCTCGACCACCCGCTCGACCTGCTTCTCGTGCAGCCGCCGGTAGGCGACCAGGTCGGCGATCGTGATCAGCGCCAGGTCGTGCTCCTTGGCGAACCGCTCCAGGTCGGGGCGGCGCTGCATGGTGCCGTCGTCGTTGACCATCTCGCAGAGCACCCCGGCCGGGCGCAGGCCGGCCAGCACCGAGAGGTCGATCGCCGCCTCGGTGTGGCCCAGGCGGCGCAGCACCCCGCCGGCCTTGGCCCGCAACGGGACCACGTGGCCGGGACGGGAGAGGTCGGTGGGCCGGGTGTCGGCCGAGGAGAGCAGCCGCAGGGTACGGGCGCGGTCGGCGGCCGAGATGCCGGTCGAGACGCCCGCGCTCGCGTCGACCGCGACGGCGTACGCGGTGCCCCGCCGGTCCTGGTTGGTGTGGTACATCGGCGGCAGCTCGAGGCGGTCGGCCTCCTCCTCGGTGATCGGCGCGCAGATGTAGCCCGAGGTGTACCGGACCATGAAGGCGACCAGCTCCGGCGTGGCCTTCTCGGCCGCGAAGATGAGGTCGCCCTCGTTCTCCCGGTCCTCGTCGTCGACCACGATCACCGGACGGCCCGCGGCGATGTCGGCGATCGCCCGGTCAATGTCTTCGAACATCATCGGCTCCCCAGCATCTTTTCCACGTACTTGGCGATCACGTCGACCTCGAGGTTCACCGGGTCGCCGGCGCTCTTGGCGCCCAGGACGGTCAGCTTCAGCGTGGTCGGGATCAGCCCGACGCTGAACGATGCGTCGTCCACCGCCATCACGGTCAGCGAGACCCCGTCGACGGTGATCGAGCCCTTCTCCACCACGTACTTGGCGAGGGCCGGCGGCAGCGAGAAACGCAGCACCTCCCACTCCGACTCGGGCGTGCGGTCGAGGATCTTGGCGACCCCGTCCACGTGCCCCTGCACCAGGTGCCCCCCGAGACGGCTGCCGACCGTGGCCGCCCGCTCCAGGTTGACCTGGCTGCCCACGCGCAGCGCGCCGAGCGAGGAGCGCCGCAGCGTCTCGCCCATCACGTCGGCCGTGAACACGCCGTCGACGTTGTCGATCACGGTGAGACAGACCCCGTTGACCGAGATCGAGTCGCCATGCCGCGCGTCCGACGTGACGACCGGGCCGCGGACCGCGATGACCGCGGAGTCGCCGCCGCCGCCGATCAGGCGGACCACCTCACCCAGTTCCTCGACGATGCCGGTGAACATCAGCTCTCCTTCTGCCGGAGCGATGCGGTGAAGCGCAGGTCGGGGCCGATCTGCGCGATGTCGGTGAGATCGAGCTCGATGGCGTCGGCGATGGTGCCGACGCCGGCGTCGACCAGGGCGGGCTTACCGGCGCCGAGCAGCTTGGGCGCGACGTAGCCGATCACCTGGTCGACCAGCCCGGCGGCCAGGAACGAGCCGGCCAGGGTCGGCCCGCCCTCCAGCAGCACCGAGCGGACGCCGCGGCCGAACAGCGCGGCGAGCAGCGAGTGCAGGTCGACGCGGCCGTCCGGGCCGGCGCCGACCTCGCCGGTGGTGACGATCCAGGTGGGTGCCGCGACGTCGCGGACCCGGGCTTTTTCCGGCGTACGGCCGGTGGAGTCGACCACCACCCGCAGCGGCTGCTTGATCGCGAGCGTGCCGTCCCGCAGGTCCCGCACGGTGAGCTGGGGGTCGTCGGCGATCACCGTGCCGGCGCCCACCATGATCGCGTCCATCGTGCCGCGCAGCACGTGCACGTCGCTGCGGGCCGGGGCCGAGGTGATCCACTGGCTGGTGTCGTCGGCGGCGGCCGATCGGCCGTCCAGGGTGGCGGCGAACTTCCAGGTCACGTACGGGCGGCCGCGCCGCACCGCGGTGAGCCACGCGATGTTGCCCTGCTCCGCCTCCTTGCGGCGCACCCCGGTCTCGACCTGCACGCCGGCCGCCCGCAGCGTGGTCGCCCCGCCGGCCGCGACCGGGGTCGGGTCGTCGACGGCGATCACCACCCGGCGGACGCCCGCGTTGATCAGCGCGTGGCTGCAGGGTCCCGTCCGGCCGGTGTGGTTGCAGGGCTCCAGGGTGACCACGGCGGTGCCGCCGCGGGCCCGCTGGCCGGCCTGGGCGAGCGCCACGATCTCGGCGTGCGGCCCGCCCGCGTACGCGTGGAAGCCCTCACCCACCACCTCGCCCTCGGCGTCCAGCAGGAGGCAGCCGACGACGGGGTTGGGACTGGTCGTGCCGAGGCCACGGCCGGCCAGCGCGATCGCGCGGCGCATCGCCTCGTCCTCGGTCACCATGGCGTTCCTCTCGTGCGCGGTACGGTCACGCGCCGAGGGAAGTGGGAGATAACGCCAGGAATCGGACAAACGGGAACGCTTCGCGCGCCCCGGTCGACGGCACGCCAAGCGAGCCCTCGCTCCGATCCCGCGCGCTGTCTCCCATCCGGACTGTCTGACCGCTTACGCGATCAACCGTCGGCCCTGGATTTTCACCAGGTCCACCGTCCGTCGTGAAGACGTCCGGGTCGCGGGCTTACCGACGCTCTCGCGTCGGATCACCGCCGGTTCGGAATTTCACCGAGTCCCGCCAGCGCGTGGTGGGTTACCCCCGAGTCTTGCACGATCAACCAGTTTTGCCATCAGGTCGGCGAGCCATCTCACATTCGGCAGGACAGACCCTGACCCGAGCGGGCCTACTCGTCGCCCTCGCCGCCGGCCCGCCGCCGGTCGATCGCCACGTACGACCCGGGCTGGGATTTCGCGACCTTCTTCATCTCCGAGGCGACGCCGATCACCCCCCGCGGGTCGGTGAACTTGCGGCCCTCGACCGTGGCCTGGGCGACGCCGATCGAGAGGGTGACCAGGGCCGCCTTGTTCTTGTTGCCGCGCCGGTCGGGGACCTCGATGTAGCCGCGCTCGGCGTCGCCCGGGTCGTACAGCTGGTCGGCGGCCTGCTCGAAGTCGGTGACCGTGCGCTTGGTCAGCGGCAGCACCTGGTCGGGGGCGCAGATGAAGACGAAGTCGTCGCCGCCGATGTGGCCCAGGAAGATCGACGGCGGGCCGATCGTGGTGACCGCCTTGTGCAGGCTGCGGGCCAGCGCGGTGATGAACTCGTCGCCGCGGTCGAACCCGTACACGTCGTTCACGCTCTTGAACCGGTCGATGTCGATGTAGCCCACCGAGTATTCGCCGCCGGCCTTCATCCGGTCGTGGATCTCGCGCCGCACCCGGGAGTTGCCGGGCAGCCCGGTCAGCGGCGAGACCTCGCGGAACTCCTTGTTGCGCTTGAGCGTGGTGGTGACCCGGGCCAGCAGCTCGGCCGTGTCGAACGGCTTGACCAGGTAGTCGTCAACGCCGGCGGTCAGGCCGACCACCTTGTCCACGGTCATGCTCTTGGCGGTCAGCATGATCACCGGGAGGGCGGAGGTGAGCGGCTCGGCGCGCAGCCGGCGGGTCAGCTCGACACCGTCCATCCCCGGCATCATCCAGTCGACCACCGCCAGGTCGGGGCGGTTGTCCTGCATCACGCGCAGCGCGTCCTCGCCGTCGCTAGCGCGGATCACGTCGTACCCGTGCACCTTCAGGTTGAACTCGACGAAGCCGGCGATGTCCTGGTCGTCGTCGACCACCAGGATCAGATCGGGCCGCGGCTCCGGCTCCGGTCCGAGATCGTCGATGTCACGCGCCGCGTCGGTGCTCATGCCGTCTCCCCGCTGCCGACCGGCTCCATCATGCGACGAACAGGCCGCCACGGCCAGTGCGGTTCACTCATACGACGGACGAGCCGCCGCGGCCAGGGCGCGCAGGTGCCGGATCGCCTCGGCGGGGTCGGCCGCGCCGTACACCGCGGTGCCGGCCACGAACGCGTCGGCGCCCGCCTCGGCGGCCTGGGCGATCGTGTCGGCCGCGATGCCGCCGTCCACCTCGAGGCGCACCTCGAGATCCTTCGCGGAGATCCGGCGGCGCACGTCGCGCACCTTGTCCAGCATCTCGGGCAGGAATTTCTGCCCGCCGAAGCCGGCCTTGATCGTCATGATCAGCAGCGTGTCGAGGTACGGCAGCAGTTCGAGGTACGGCTCGACCGGGGTGTCCCGGTCGATCGCGAGCCCGGCCCTGGACCCGGCCGCGCGCAGCGTCTTGGCCAGGGCCACCGGGTTCTCGCAGGCCTCGGCGTGGAAGGTCACGTTGTACGCGCCGGCCTCGGCGTACCCGGGCGCCCAGCGCTCCGGGTCGGTGATCATCAGGTGCACGTCGAACGGGATGCTGGTCGACTTGCGCAGGCTTTGCACCACGGGCAGCCCGATGGTCAGGTTGGGCACGAAGTGGTTGTCCATGACGTCGACGTGCACCCAGTCGGCCGCGCCCTCGATCGCGCCCACCTCGTCGGCGAGGCGGGCGAAGTCGGCGGCGAGGATGCTGGGCGCGATGATCGGCTTTGCTTCCACGGGGGCAGTCTAAGTGCGTTCCGGGCGGCCGTGGACAACCGGATAGAGTGGCCCGTCCGATTTGCCTGGGGAGGCGGTCATGCGGCGGTGGGCGGTTGGCGCGCTTTGCGTCCTGGCGCTCGGCGCGTGCAGCGACCGGACCGGCGGGCTCGACGGCGATCTCACCGACGACTGGCGGCCGATGGCGGCGGCCACCCCGTTCCGCCCCCAGGCCGGCGCCTGCCACGCCGATCTGGTGCAGAGCGCGACGGTGGACACCTACGCCCCGGTGCCGTGCGCCGAGTCGCACCTGGCCGAGACGGTGGCGGTCGCGACGATCGGCAAGCAGAGCGCGACGCTGGCGTTCGCCGCCTGCTCGACGGCCGCCAGCGCCTTCCTGGGCGGCGATTGGCGTACCGGATGGGTGGTCTTGCAGCCGGTGTTGCCGAGCAAGCCGGCCTGGAGCGGCGGCGCGCGGTGGGTCCGCTGCGACGTGGCCGAGTCGTCCCCGGTCGACGGCGCGCTGGTGCACCGCACGGGCAGCCTGAAGGGCGCCCTCAAGGCCGGCGGCCGGCTGCGGATGGGCTGCGCCAACCCGACCGTCCAGGGCGACACGGTCACCGAGATGCACCCGGCGGCCTGCCCGGCGGGTCACACCGCCGAGTTCGCCGGCCTGTTCACCACCGGCCGGGCCAAGTCGGCCGACCTGAGCGGCGACGAGGTGGCCAAGGGCTGCGACCGGGCGATCGCGACGTTCGCCGGGCTCGCCGACGACTCCTCGCTACCGAGCCGGGTCGGCTGGCTGGGCTTCCCGCCGGACGACGCCGCGTGGCAGATGGGCGACCGGTCGATCCGCTGCTTCCTGTGGCTCAACGGCGAGAAGATGACCGGTTCCTATCGAGGAGCCGGCCCCGGCAAACTCAAGATCCACTACGCGAGCCGGTAAGCGCCGCCCGTCCCGAAAGGTCATGAAGTCCGGCGCAGCACCGCCAGGAACATCGCGTCCGTGCCGTGCCGATGCGGCCACAGCTGCACGGTCGGGCCGTTGCCGAGACCCGGCATGCCCGGCGGCAGCAGCGGACGCGCGTCGACGAAATCGACCTCGACCCCGCTGCGCCGCGCGCCCTCGGTCACCGTCACCTGCGTCTCGACCATGTGCGGCGAGCAGGTCACATACGCCACCAGGCCGCCCGGCCGCACCGCCCGCAGCGCCGCCACCAACAGCTCCCGCTGCAGCTTGGTCAGCGCCGGCAGGTCCGACGGCTGCCGGCGCCAGCGCGACTCCGGCCGCCGCCGCAGCGAGCCCAGCCCGGTGCACGGCGCGTCGACCAGCACCCGGTCGAACGACTCCTCCGGCAGGTCGGGGTCGCGGCCCACCGAGCGCCCGTCCATCGGCAGCACCGTCACCGGCATGCCCTCGGTGGCCTGCTCGACCAGGCGCGCCCGGTGCTCGGCCACCTCGACCGCGGTCACCTCGGCGTTGCGCGAGGCGGCGATCGAGCCGAGCAGCCCGGCCTTGCCGCCCGGGCCCGCGCACAGGTCGAGCCAGCGGGTGTCCCGCCCCTCGATCGGGGCGGCCAGCAGCGCCGCCGCCACCAGCTGGGAGCCCTCGTCCTGGACGTGGGCGCGACCCTCGCGGATAGCGGCCAGCTCGCGCGGCGAGCCGCCGGAGTTCAGATAGACCGCGTACGGCGAGAACGCCCCCGGCACCCCGTCGACCTCGTCGGCCAGCTCGATCGCGTCGGCCCGCCCGGGGCGCGCGCAGAGGTGCACGATCGGGGCCTGGTTGTCCTCGATCAGCAGCCGCTTGGTGTCCTCGAGGTCGCCGCCGAGCGCCTCGGCGAACGCCCGCACGATCCACTGCGGGTGGTTGTGCAGCACCGCGAGATTGCCGACCGGGTCGACGTCGTACGCCGGGGCCAGCCGCTCGAGCCAGCCCTCCAGCGGCGTCTCGGTGATCGCCCGCAGGACCGCGTTGGCGAAGCCGGCCGCCCCCGGCGCGACCGAGCGCACCAGGTCGACGGTCTGGTTGACCGCGGCGTGCGCCGGCACCCGGGTGTGCAGCAGCTGGTAGGCCCCGAGGCGTAGCGCGTCCCGGGCCGGCGGGTCGATCCGGGCCACGTCCCGCCCGGCGGCCGCCCCGATGATCAGGTCGAGGGTGCCGAGCGAGCGCAGCGTGCCGTAGGTGAGCTCGGTGGCGAACGCGGCGTCCCGGCCGGTCAGCGCCATGCCGCGGAGGATGTCGGCGAGGGCGATGTTCGCGTACGCGTCGTCCCGGTGCACCGCGGCGATCGCCTCGTACGCCGCCTGCCGAGCGGGGTCGGACGGTGGCCGGCCGCCGCGCGGCGCCCGCCCGGTGCGGGAGTCACGGGAGTAGCCGGGACCGGCGGTGCCCCGGGGCCGTCCGGAACCGTGCGGCCGCCCTGCGCGATGCTCGCTCACTCGAACCGCTCCCCCGCCTGGATCCGCAGGCCGCGGGCCCAGTCGGTGCCCGGCATCGGCTTCTTTCCCGCCGCCCGCACCTCGCCGAGCGCGACCGGCGTCGTGGCCGTGCCTACCAGCACCTGGGCCCGCTCCACGAGCAGGTCGCCAATGTTCAGGGACGGCCCGTTGGCGACCGGGCGCACCGGGCCCAATTTGACCCTCTCGCCGCGAAATGTGGTAAATGCGCCAGGCACTGGGGTGCAAGCCCTGATGCGCCGATCGACGGCGAAGGCTGGATCGTTCCAGCGTACCTTCGCGTCGTCCACGGTGATCTTGGGCGCCAGGGAAATATCGGAAGCGGGCTGCGGATGCGCTCGCGCGGTGCCCGCCTCGATCGCGTCGAGCACCGCCACCAGCAGGCCGGCGCCGCTCACCGCCAGCCGATCGAGGAGATCACCGGACGTATCCGCCGGGCGGATCTCCTCCGTCACAGTGCCGTAGACCGGGCCGGTGTCCAGCCCCGCCTCCAGCTCGAAGACGCTCGCCCCGGTCACCTCGTCGCCGTGCAGCACCGCGTGCTGCACCGGCGCGGCGCCCCGCCAGGCGGGCAGCAGCGAGAAGTGCAGGTTCACCCAGCCGTGCTTGGGGATCTCCAGCGCGCTCGGCGGCACCAGCGCGCCGTACGCGACCACCGGCACGCAATCCGGCGCGAGCCGGCGCAGCCGCTCCTGGAACTCCGGCTCGCGGGGCCGGGCCGGGGTCAGCACCTCGATGCCGCGCTCGTCGGCCCAGGCGCCGGCGGGCGAGCGCACCAGGTGGCGGCCCCGGCCGGCCGGCGCGTCCGGGCGGGTCACCACGGCGACCAGTTCGTGCCCGGAGGCGGCGATGGCCTCGAGGCTGGGCACCGCGACGGCCGGGGTGCCGGCGAAGACGAGACGCAAGCCGGTCACCGCCCCAGCCCGAAGATGCCCCGGCTGTGCGGGCTCTCTTTGATCGTCGGGGGCTTCGCGGCGTCGTACCACTCGGCCGCGCGGATCTGCTTCATCGCGTCCTTGCGCGAGGCCGCGTCCAGCCGGTCGAGGAAGAGCACCCCGTCGAGGTGGTCGGTCTCGTGCTGCACGCAGCGGGACATCAGGCCGGTGCCGACCACCTGGATCGGGTCGCCGTGCTCGTTGAAGCCGTTGGCGATCACGTTCTGCCGGCGCTTGGTGTCGACGTAGATGCCGGGGATCGACAGGCAGCCCTCGGGCCCGTCCTGCTCCTGTTCGTCGGGGAACGACAGCACCGGGTTCACGATGTGGCCCACCACGTCGTCCACGTCGAAGCTGAAGACGCGCAGCCCGACGCCGAGCTGCGGGGCGGCCAGGCCGGCGCCGCCCTCGTCCTGCATGGTCTCGACCAGGTCGCGCACGAGGTTGCGCAGCTCCTTGTCGAAATCCACGACGGGGTCGGCCGGCGTCCGCAACACCGGATCACCGAAGAGACGGATGGGCTGAACGGTCACGCGGCGAGACTCCTGACATTCCGGGGCGGCACCCGACCAGTCTACGGAGTGCCACCGACGGTCATCCCGCCAGCGTGACCGGTACCTCGCGCCAGCCGCGCAGGTTCATCCGGGGGCGCCGGCGCGGCCGGGCGATCAGCTCCATCTCCGGGAACCGGCGCAGCAGCGCGGGCAGCGCGATCTGCGCCTCCAGCCGGGCCAGCGGGGCGCCGAGGCAGTAGTGCACGCCCGCGCCGAACGACAGCGGGGGCGGCCCGGCGCGCTCCGGATCGAACAGGTCCGGCCGCGGGAACCGCACCGGGTCGCGGTTGGCCGCGCCGAGCAGCAGGAGCATCTCGCTGCCGGGCGGGACACCCAGGCCGGCGACCTCGCTCGCGCCTTCCGCCCGCCGCGAGGTGATCTGCACGGGCGAATCAAGGCGCAAAACCTCTTCCACGTACGCCGGGGCCAGCGCCGGATCGTCGCGCAACTTTTCCGCGTACGCCGGATGGTCGAGGGCCAGGACGATCCCGTTGGCGATCAGGTTCGTGGTCGTCTCGAAGCCCGCGACCAGCAGCAACGCGAGGTTGGCCAGCAGCTCGTCGCCGGTCAGCCGCTCGCCGTCCGCCTCGTGCGCCGCCGCGAGCGCGGTGACCAGGTCGTCCCGCGGGTCGGCCCGCCGCAGCGCGACCAGGTGCGCGAAGTAGTCGGTCAGCTCGTCGGCCGCCGCGTCCGCCCGCACGCGGTCGTCGTCGCTCCAGTTCAGCTCCAGCACGCCGGTGAGCGCCGCGGCCAGCTCGCGGAACCGCCCGCGATCCGCGGCCGGAACACCCAGCAGGGCGGTGATCACCCCGATCGGCAGGGGATAGGCCAGGCGGGCAACGAGATCAAGGCCTTTCGCGTACGCGGTGAGCTCGTCGAGCAGGTCGTCCACCTGCTGGGTGATGACCGCCCGGAGGCCCGCGACCCGCCTCGCGGTGAAGACGCCCGCCGCGAGCCGCCGCATGCGGGTGTGCCGGGGCGGGTTCGCCCGCAGCATCGAATCCGCGAACAGCGCGACGGCCCGGTACTCCCGCCACCCCGGCCAGAGCGTGTCGAGTCGCTGGGCGTCGATGGTGTGCATGGCGCTGTCCCGAAGCGCCCGGTCCACGGCGTCATACCCGTTGACGAGGAACGCCCGATCCCCGAACCGCAGAACTTGCCCGTGCGTGTGCAGCGCGGCATAGGCCTCGTTCGGATCGACGTCCCCCGCGGAGGTGAGCAGCAATTCGGCGGCCGCCTGAGCATCCATCCCAGAATCTTCCACTGTGCTCGCCCCGCCCGCCACACATGCGATCGCCGCGAGCCATGACCACCCCGCCCACGACGACGCCGACGACCGCGCCGACCACGGCCATGACGACAGAAGATCGCCGCGAGCCATGACGTCGTCAGACGATCGCCGCGAGCCATGCCGTCGTCAGAAGATCGTCGCGGGGTCGACCTCCAGGCGGACGGTCAGCGCGGCCTTCCGGGCGCTGCGCACGGCCGCGGCCTCGTGCAGCGCGTGCGCCATCGCCGCGGCCTGCGACCGGGACGTGCGAACCAGCATCCGCTCCTGGTCGTCCTCGGCCGGAACCGGACCGAGCACCTCGGCCCCCGCGGGCAGCCGGGCGGCAGCGAGCAGTTCGGCGATCGCCTCCGGCTTCCCGGTCAGGCTGGCCATCCGCGCGGCCGGCGGGAAGCCCAGCTCGCGCCGCTCGGCCAGCTCACGCTCCGCGAACCAGCCCGGCTCCCACCGGATCAGCGCCTGCACCGTGGCCAGCGACCCGTCGGCCACCACCACGACCCGGCCGCCGTCGGGAGCCGGCCGGGCCAGCGCCGAGGCGTTCAGCCAGCGCCGCATCGTCTCCTCCGCCGCTCGCAGATCCGAGCGGGTCAGCAGCGCCCAGGTGTCGAGCAGCAGCACCGCGCCGTACCCGCCCTCGGCATGCGGCTCGGCCCCCGGCGTGGCCACCACGACCGCCGCCTCGGCCGGCACGGTGTCGAGGATCTCGTCGCGCCCCGAGGTGCGCACCGGCACGCCCGGAAACGCCCGCCCCAGCTCCTCGGCCGTCCGCCGCGCCCCGGTCACCGAGGCCCGCAGCCGCCGCCCGCCACAGGCCGGGCACGCATAGCCGGCCGACACCCGCCCACACCACCGGCAGGCCGGCACGTCCCGCGCCTCCGCCAGCGCGAGTGGCCCCGAACAATGCGGACACCGAGCCGGCGTACGGCACTCCGCACAGGCCACCGACGGCAGGTAGCCCCGCCGCGGCACCTGCACCAGCACCGGCGCCCCGGCCTGCAACGCCTTACGAGCCGTCTCCCAGGCCAGGCTGGGCAGCCGCGCGGTGGCGGCACCCGGGTCGCGTGCCAGCTGCGGATCGTCCCCGGTCGGCGCGACCGACGGCGCCCGCCCCCGCAGCACGTCCCGGGTCGCCGTGATCTCCTTGGCCCAGCCCGTCTCCAGCAGCAGTTGCGCCTCCCCGGTCCGGGTATGCCCCGCCACCAGCGCCGCGCAGTCGGCCAAGGCGGCCCGGGTCAGCAGCACCTCCCGGGCGTGCGGATAGGGCGCCCGCGGCTCGGCGTGCAGGTCGTCCCCGTCATCCCAGATCACCACCAGCCCGAGTTTCGCCACCGGCGCCCACATGGCCGCCCGAGTCCCCACCACGACCGGAACCTGATGCCGGCTGGCCGCCAGAAACCGCCGATACCGCTCGGCCGGCCCGGAAGCGGCACTCAGCGCGACGTGCCGCCCCTCCCCCAGCACCGCGCCGAGCGCCCGGTCGACCCGCTCGAGATCCCTGGCGTCCGCGACAACGATCACCACGCCCCGCCCGGCCCGCACGGTGGCCGCCGCCGCCTCGGCTATCCGGGCGGCCCAGTCCTCCCCCGGCAACGCCCCCCAGACGGCCCTCGCCGAACGCCCGTCCTCCAGCACCCGCAAGAACGCCGGCCCCGCCGCATACGAGTCCCACCCGCTGTCACTCGAACTCGTGTCCGGAGGGGGACTTGAACCCCCACGATCCTCGTCCACATCAGACGGTGCGGCGTCCTTGGCGGTCTGCGCCTCAACCCGCGCGTGCCGAGGCGGCACCGCCAGCCGCAGCACATCGCACAGATTTCCGGCATATCGGTCGGCTATCGCCCTGGCGAGCCGCGCCACCTCCGGGTCCAGCACTCGCTCGGCCGAGACCACTTTGTCCAGATAGGTCAGTTTGCCCTCGTGTGGCGATGACTCGATCCGTTCGAGCAGATACCCCGCCACCAACTGCCCGGCAAACCGCACCTTGACCCGCACCCCGGGCTGAGCCACCTCGTCGTCGGCCGCCGAGACCAGATAGTCGAAGGGTCGATCGAGGTGAGGCAACGGCACGTCGACGCACACCCGAGCCACCGGCAACCGCTCGGCCGGCACCCGCTCGCCACGTGCGCTCCTGCTACTCATCGCCCCCCATTTTGCCGTTGCCCTCTGACAATTCCGCCGGGTGCCTTCGCCGCACAGTTCCCGACTCGGGTTGACCGCGGAGGCGCGCTGCGTCAAGACCGTGGGGCGCTGCCCCCACACCCCCGGCCGAGCGCTCGGAGATGCATCGCGTGTTTCTTGCTGTGGGTGGGTGGTGGGTGATCTCCTCGCGGCGGCTGCCATAGGGAATCTGATGGTGGGCGGAGGCGCAACCAAAAACCAGTTGCGCCTCCGCCCACCATCGGATGGCGTTCGGCTGCCGTCGCGAGGAGATCACCCACCACCCTAGTTGGGCTTTTGGGCGGCTTCGCCGCATTGGCGCCTGCCGCCTTCCGCCTGCCGTTGTGGCGGGGGTGGTGGCTCGCGTTCGCTCGGCGCCCGGGGCCCGATCTTGGAACGCGCGTGTTCGGAGCGCGCACAAACTCACCGCCGCTCGGCGCCACCGGCCCGATCTTGGAAAGGGTGCGTTCGGAGCGCGCGCAAACTCACCGCCGCTCGGCCTCACCGGCCCGATCTTGGAGAGGTGGTGTTCGGGTACGGGAAGTCCGCATTGTCGCGCGCGGTAACGGGCGGGTCACCGAACTACGCCGGCCAGCGCCGCCGCCATCATCCGGTCCACCTCGGCCGACGGCGGCGTTCCCGATCGGTCCGCGAACATCAGGTGGGCCGTTCCGATCAGCATTCCGGCCACCGCCATCACGTCCGCATCCGGCGCGACCCGCCCCAGGTCCTGCTCCGCCTCGAGATACCGCGAGATCATCGCCGCCGCCTCACCCAGCAGCGGCACCCCGGGCGCCCCACGCAACGCCCGCAGCCTCGACCGCAGATCGTCTCGAAAGATGATCAGGCTGACGATCGCCACCGCCACCGACCCGAACAGCCACTCCATCGCCGAGCGCAGGTTGCCGGCCACCGTCCCCGTGCCGGCCCTCCCGAGCAGCCCCGACGCCTCGATCTCGACCTGGCCGATCCGGTCGATCACCAGTTCGGCCAGGAACGCGTCGAAGTCCGCGAAGTGCTTGTGCAGCACCCCCTTCGCGCACCCCGCCTCGGCGGTGACCGCCCGGCTGGTCAACGCGTGCGGCCCGGCCCGCAGCAGAACCCGCTCGGCGGCCGCGAACAGCTGCTCGCGGACGTCGCGAAGCGCCACACCGGTCGGCACCGCGAAAACCCCCTGCACGATTGAAGAGTGGGCAAGCGCCCATTTATGGTGGGCGCGTGCCCACTGTAGCGAGAACGGGAGGCTGACCCGATGACCGACATCCACCAGCACCGCCAGGTGGCGGAGTCCTTCGGCGCCGACGCCGAGCGGTACGACAAGGCCCGCCCCAGCTACCCCGACACCATGATCAAACGCATCGTCGAGGCGAGC
>Ga0307509_10007678_pt1 | contig 14015 bp, 10 predicted proteins | sample 10_EM_MG_FD_202245 | JGI IMG/M metagenome (GOLD analysis project Ga0307509, IMG submission 202245) | Populus trichocarpa ectomycorrhiza microbial communities from riparian zone in the Pacific Northwest, United States - 10_EM | ecosystem: Host-associated > Plants > Roots > Unclassified | place... | reverse complement strand
GGCGTTCAGCGCGCGGGCCGCGCCGACCGGGTCGTCAGCCTCGGCCACGAGCGCGTGGGCCTGGCGGGCGTGGACCAGCGCGCGGTCCGGGTCGTCGCGCTCCAGCCACAAACCGGCCAGCCGGCGGTGGACGAGGACGAGTCCCGCGGTCGAGCCGGCCGCCGTGAAATGATCGAGCGCCCGGCCGTAGTGCGTGTCGGCCTGGTCGAACCGGTCGCAGCGGAAGTGTCCGAACGCGATGCCGTCCTCCGCGAGGCCCCGGCCCAACGGGTCGGTCGTGACCTCCAGCACGCGCTGATGGGTGGCCGACCTGCCGTCCCAGTCGCCGAGCAGGTTCTGGTAGGTGCCCAACGCGTGTGCCAGTTGCCAGGCCGCGGTCGGGAAACCCATGGTTGCGGCGCACTCGACCGCGGCGGCCAGCACGGCGTGCTCGGCGGCGAACCATGGGGTCCCCGGCGGATCCTCCGGCCGCACGCCGTCCGCCGGCGGGTCGGGCACGATCGGGACGCGGATCAGTGACGGTAGGCGCGCCGCGGCCCGGTGCGCGCTGTGCAGGTAGTGGTCGAGCATGCGGCGCAGGGCGGCACGCCACTCCTGCGGCTCGGCGCGCTCGGTGGCGTACGCGCGGAGCAGGTCGTGGCAGAAGTACCGGCCGGGTGCGCGTTCGGTCAGCAACTGCGCGTCGACCAGTTCCGCCAGCAGCCGGCCGGCCGGTCCGGGCGGCAGGGCGGCGACCGAGGCCGCGGCGGGCACCGTGACCTCGGGCCCCGGATGCGCGGAGAGCAGCCGGAAGAGGCGGGCGGCATCGGCGCTCAGCTTGCGGTACGACCAGGAGAACACGGCCCGCGTGTCAACCGCCGGGTCGCCGCCGTCCAGCGCGTCCAGGGCGTCCGGCGCGGACAGCTCGGCGGCGAAGGTCGCCAGCGGAAACGACGGCCGGGCCACGGCGCGCGCCGCCACGACCGCCAGCGCGAGCGGCAGCCGCGCGCAGCGGGCGATGACGGCGTCGGTGGCGGCCGGGTCGGCGGCCACCCTCGCGGCGCCCAGCCGCTGGGTCAGCATCTCGCGCGCTTCGTCGATCGTGAAGAGGTCCAGCGCGACGGCGTCCCCGCCCTGTGCCGCCACCAGCGGCGTGAGCGGGTGGCGACTGGTGACGATGGTCAGGCACCCCGGCGCGGCCGGCAACAGCGGGCGGATCTGCGCGGAATCCGCCGCGTTGTCCAGCACGACGAGCATGCGGCGACCGGCGAGCAGTCCCCGGTACAGTCCGATCTGGCCTTCCAAGGTGGCCGGCAGGCCTTGCGGCGGGACGGCCAACGCGTCGAGGAAGCCGCGGACCACCTCGGCCGGGCGCAGCGGCGCGCTGCGCAGCGTCTCGTCATGGCGCAGGATGGCCGCCTCGAGCTCGCGCAGCGGGGCACTCGGATCGACCCCGAGCTCGTCGCTCAGGGTGTCCCGCAGCCGGCGGTACACCGCCAACGCGTCCCCCTGCCGGCCCGCGCGGTAAAGCGCGAGCATCAGCTGCGCATACGTCTGCTCATGGAACGGATGCCGCCGGCTCATCTCCTCGAGCTCGGGCAGCAACGCGGCATCTTCGCCGCGGGCCAGCCGCACCTCCACGAGCGCGTTCCGGGCTCGCAGCAGCAGATCCTCGAACCGCCGCACGTGCCCGGCGAACCAGCCGAGATGGGTCAGATCGGCCAGCGGCCGCCCACGCCACAGAGCCACCGCCCGCCGCAGACCCTCCGGGTCGCCCGCCCTGACCGCCTCGCCGACCAGGCGTTCGGCGAACTGCGCGTCCGACGGCTCGGCCAGTCGATGTGCGAGGCGGTGGCGATCTCCCAGAACCCGCCGGTGCCCGGGACGGTGTTGTTCAACGGGCTGACGACGCCGCGCCGATGCGCGTGGATCTCGTTCTTGTGCGTGTGCCCGCACACGTACAGCACCACGTTCGGGTAGCGCAGCAGCATCCGCTCGACCGTCGGCCCGTAGTAGAAATCGGGGTCGTTGACATCGATGACGTTCGTGATGCTCTCGTTGTTGATGGACCTGAGCGTGTGGTGCGCGAACACCACGATCAACCGATCGGTCACGCCGCTCTGCGTGACGAGGTTCAGGCTCTCGTCGTAGTAGACGCGGCTGTTCGCCCGCAGCTGCGCTTCGAGCCAGTCGAGCTGGTCGCGTTCGAGACGGCCGTTGGCGCCGCCGTCGTAACAGACCGTGTCGAGGGTGAGGTAGGTGATCGGCGCGTTCGATGCGTTGCGCGTATAGAAGGTCGCCCAACTCGAGCCGTCGTTGGTGAACCCGTGCCCGCGAGGTGTACCGGTGGTGTTCCAGTGTTCCAGCGCGAACGCCTTGTGGCCGAGCACGTGCCGTCTGTCGTCGGCCGTCACCGGTTTGACCATGAGGTTGTCCACGAACAGGTTGATGGCGGTGACGGTCGGGCTGTCGTACAGGATGCGTCGAGCAGATCCATGTACCAGCGCGTCTCGTTCCACTGGCAGTTGTCGACCATGTCGCCGGTGGCGACCGCGAAACTGAACGGCAGGCCGGTCATCGGCCCGTGGCCGACCCCGCGGATGCCCTGCACCATCGCCTCCACGAGCTGCGTGGACAGCATCTCATGAGGCCGGTACGCCGAGTCCGTCGAAACACCGGTCAAGGTGCTGTCCAGATCGGCCCAGCGGTCGGTCCACTCGACCCGCGCCGACGACTTGTCGTCGACGACCTGCATGTCGGTGATATGGACGAACGCGTCCAGCGCCCGCGTCGGATGCGTGTACACGCCGGCGAGGTCGGTACGCAGCACGTGCGGTTCGCCCGGCCCGGCGACCAGCTTCACGTAGTCCGTCCAGCTCTGCACGTCCTGGCGGGTGGCCTGCTTCACCGTGCGGTCGAGCGTGCTCACCCCGCCGAAGAGCCCACGGCCATCGCCGGGCGGGATGTTGTCGGCATATGCGGGTTCCGCGAAGATCGGCCCCGCGATGGTGCCCGCCTCCACCGCCGCGGCAACCGCTGCCGCGGCGGCCAGTCTCAGCACATCGCGTCGAGTCGTCATGGTTGGTCTCTTTCCCTTCGATTACGCGCTGACCTGCGCAATCGAAAAGCGTTCCAACCAGTTCCACCTCGTTGCGGCCCGAATGACCCGCCGCGGAACCCCTAGCGCCAGCCGCCCCGCAGGCGCTGGGCCAGGGAGACCGGCGGGCGCGGCGCGGGCGTGGCCACGCGCGGGCGGGCCGGGCGCGACGCGCCGACCGGGCGGTCGTAGTCGGCGGTGGCGATGGCCTCGACGATCTGGCCGTCGCCGAAATTCTCCGAGTCGGGGATCGAGGCGACGAAGCCGACCAGAATCCCGTTCCGCATGATCTGCGCCTCGAGGCCGGCCGTGCCGTCGTTGTCCCAGATCGCCTCGCGGCCGTCCGGGAGCACCACGCGAATGCCGTACTGCGTGACGCCGGCCTGCGGCAGCTTGACATGGGCGAAGACGTTGCGTGACCGAAGCGTGTCGACGACCCGACGTGCCCGTTCTTCTTCCATGTGAAGACGGTACGGCGATCAACTGTGTGCACGCTGAGGGCCGCCTGTGGCGGTCATGAAAGATCACCACGCGCGGTACGCGAAACATCACCGCATGACATAGATGCAGGTCACATCGATACATGTTACTACGTCGTAACTGGAAAAACACGATGTTTCTTTTCTCAAGGGCTTGACTTACCGTTCGGTAACCGGAGCGCTTCGGCTTCCCTCCCCCACGGACCGGAGGCCACCCGATGAGCAGACCCCACCTCGTCCTCGGCTGTCTCGTCACAGGTTCCCTACTCGCCCTCGCCTTCGCGGCCCCCGCCGCGGCGGCGTCCAGCGTCGACTACGTGGCGCTGGGCGACTCCTACTCCTCGGGCGTCGGCGCGCCCGGACAGGTCGGGCTGTGCCTGCAGAGCCCGAACGGCTACCCCGGCCAGTGGGTCAGCCGCAACTCGCCCAAGTCGTTCACCAACCTCACCTGCTCAGGCGCGGAGACCGGCGACGTGCTCGCCAGCCAGGCCCCGGACATCCCGGGCGGCACCGACCTGATCAGCATCACCATCGGCGGCAACGACGCCGGCTTCGCGACGACCGTGCTGAGCTGCCAGGTCTCCAGCGACGCCGGCTGCGCGCAGACGGTCGCCGACGCCGAGGCCGACATCACCGCGACGCTGGGCGGCAAGCTCGACACCACGTACGCGGCGATCCACGCCAAGGCGCCGTCGGCCCAGGTCGTCGTGCTCGGCTACCCGCTGCTGTTCGACACCACGTCGTCCTCCTGCGGCCTGACCGGGATGAGCCTGGCCAAGCGCAAGTCGCTGAACGGCGGCGCGCAGGTGCTCGACGACCTGATCAAGCAGCACGCGCAGACCGCCGGGTTCACCTTCTCCGACGTCCGCGACGAGTTCGCCGGCCACGGCATCTGCGCCTCGTCGCCCTACCTCAACAGCCTGACCCTGGCCCCGCCGCAGAACTCGTTCCACCCGAACAAGAACGGCTATACGTACGGTTACCTGCCCGCCTTCTCCGGCGCGATCGGCTAGGTCAACGGGCCCGGCGCTCGCCGAGTGCCGGGCCACACTACCGATTTGCACCCTTTCCGGGACCACAGGATCTTCCCAGGTTTGGCATCATCTACGCCCATGGTTCGCCTCTACTCGCTGTTCGTCCTCCTCGACCTGGCGCTTCTGGTCGTCGCGCTGATCGACTGCCTCTCCGCCGAGGAGTTCGCGATCCGGGCCCTGCCGCGGGTGGCGTGGGTGTTCATCATCCTGCTGTTCTCCCCGGTCGGCGCGATCGCCTGGTTCGTGGCCGGGCGCCCGGCGCCCACCGTCCGGCTGAGCAACGGCACGACGTGGCGGCCCGGCAGCGGCTTCCCCGAGGATGAGCGACCCCAGCGCCGCGGCGGCCGGCCGGCGCCCGACGACGACCCCGAGTTCCTGCGCGACCTGGCCACCTCGCTGCGCGAGGACGAGTCGATGATGAAGAAGTGGGAGGCCGACCTCCGCCGCCGCGAGGAGGATCTGCGCCGCCGCGAGAGCGACCCGGAGTAGAGGTCCGCGGTTTCCGGCGCGTTTCCGCGGCGCGGGCGAGATCATGACCGGATGACATCGTGGACGGTGCGCGGCGTGAGCTCGGCTGACGCCCGCTTCGTGCTGTTCCCGTCGATGGGCGAGTACCGCGCCTACGACGACCACGTCTACGACGCCTTCGACGCGGCCGACGACCGGCACCGCGCCTATCGGGACGCGATCCGGGCGGCCGCGCACGGCCAGGTCGTCGTCGACATCGGGACCGGCCGGGACGCGCTCTGGGCGCTGGCGGCCGCCCGGGCCGGCGCCCGCCACGTCTATGCGATCGAGGCGGATCCGCCCACCGCCGAGCGTGCCGGCGAGGCCGTGGCGTCGGCCGGCCTGAGCGATCGGGTCACGGTCCTGCCCGGTCATTCCACCGAGCAGACCTTGCCCGTACGGGCGGAGGTCTGTGTATCGGAGATCGTCGGCAACATAGCCACGGCCGAGGGCGCGATCCCGATCCTGGCCGACGCCGGCGCCCGGCTGTGCGCGCCCGGCTGCCTCTGGATCCCGTTCCGCATGCAGACCTGGGCGGCGGCGGTGGACCTCTCCACCACCCGCCTCGCGCTCGCCGCCGAGAGCCTCCCCTACCTGCGAGCGATCTTCGAAACGGCCGGCGGCCCCTTCGACCCCCGGCTCTGCCTGGCCGGCCCGGTCGACGAGGTGCTGATCTCGTCGTGCGCCCCGGTCGAGTCGGTGACCTTCGAGACCGGCTCGCCACCGGTCAGCGAACGCGACGAGGTCTCGCTGCGGATCGCGCTGGGAGCGACCATGACCGGGATCGTGCTGTGGGCCCGGGTCGCGGTGTCGCGACGCGGCGGCCGGGAGGTCGACTGCCTGGCCGGCGACACCCGCGCGTGGGCGCCGGTATATGTCCCGCTGCCCGATCCCCGGCCGGTGGCGAAGGGCGACCACGTCACGATCGCGCTGGCCCGGACCACCAGCGACGACGGGATACACCCGGACTACGACCTGATGCTCGACGGCGGCCCGGCCTGGCATGGGCCGCATCACGGCGGACCGTTCCGGGCCACGCCGTTCTACCGTCAGCTGTTCCACTCCTCCGGCGAGGCGTAGCGGTAGACCTTGGAGTCGCGCAGCTGGAAACCGAGCCGCTCGTAGAGCCGGTTCGCCGCCTCGCGGGACGGCCGGGAGGTGAGGTCGACGGTCCGCGCGCCGTCCGCCTCGGCCAGCCGCACGGCCTCGCGGGTCAGCGCCGCCCCCACGCCGTGGCCGCGCGCCGCCGAGTCGACCACCACATCCTCGATCCAGGCCCGCAACCCGGTCGGAATCGGGAAGGTGACCAGCGTGAGCGTCCCCACGATCTCCCCGTCGGCCCGGGCGATCAGCATCCGGTTGCCCGGCCAGGCAACCAGCTCGCGCAGCCCACCGGCGTCCAGAGCCGGCGCCGATCGGGAGAGCTGCGGCAGCAGCCGCTCGAAGGCCTTGACCACGTCATCGGTCACGTCCCGCAGAACCTCGATCTCGACACCCATGCCGAGAACCTTAAGACCAGCCCGCACGTTGCCCGCCCGGCGATCCGGCCGCCGGCAAGCCTGGCCAGCGGGAGGGGCCGCCGCTGGCCAGGGCGCCCGGCGGGCCGGCAGCGGCCGGTCGACATCCGTACTTGGTGCAGGGCAGGTCGCCCGTCGCTCAAGTCTCACTTGGCGTCCCGATTCCCCCGTAACGCTGTGCGCAGCCGGGCGAGGGCGACCTGTTCCCTGCAACGTGATCAATGGTCGGGGGCGCACCTTGTACGAAGCGTGCAAGACTGGTCGGGCTCCTTGTGGAAATCTTGAATCACCTGGTGAGGCCCGTCGGGGTCCGAAGTGTGCGGAGGTCAGTTGGCGGCGGAGTTCGGGGTGCTCGGCGCGATGGAGGCCCGGATAGCGGGCCGGCTGGTCGCCCTCGGGCATGCTCGGCAACGCAGCGTGCTGGCCGTGCTACTCGTCGAGGCCGGGCGTCCGGTCACGGTCGACCAGCTGATCGACCGGGTCTGGGGTGTGGACGCACCGCAGGGGGCCGCCGGCGCGCTCTACAGCTACCTGTCCCGATTGCGGGCGGCCGTCGCCGACGCCGGCGCCGGGATAGAGCGCCGGCCCGGCGGGTATGTCCTGACCGTCGACCCGCAGACGGTCGATCTGCACCGCTTCCGCCGGCTCACCACGCTGGCGCGGGCCGCGGAGTCCGACCGGTCCGCCGCGGAGCTGATCGCGCAGGCTCTCGGCCTGTGGCGGGGCGAGCCGTTCGCCGGCCTGGACGCCCCGTGGCTGGCCTCGACGCGGCAGCTGCTGCTCAGCGAGCGGTTCGCCGCCGAACTGGACCACAACGACGTGCTGCTCAGGCTCGGCCGGCACGGCGAGTTGTTGCCGTCGCTGTCCGCCGCGGTGGCCGAGCACCCGCTGGACGAACGGCTGGCCGAACAGTCGATGCTCGCCCTCTACCGGTGCGGCCGCCAGGCGGACGCCGACGAGCAGTACCGGCGGATCCGCCACCGTCTCGCCGACGAACTCGGCAGCGATCCCGGCGCCGGACTGCGCCGGCTGCACGAGCGCATCCTGGCCGCCGACCCCACCCTCAACGGTGCGGCCGGCGACACCCGGGTTCCGCAGGCCCAGCTCTCCCCGCCCCCGACGGTTCCGGCGCAACTGCCGGCGGATGTGCGCGCCTTCACCGGGCGTACCGGGGAACTCGCCACGCTGGACCGGTCGCTGGCGCCACCCGGCGGCGACGAACCGCCGATGCCCGTCGTGCTGCTTTCCGGCACGGCCGGGGTGGGTAAGTCCGCCCTCGCCGTACGGTGGGGACACCGGGTACGGGAGGCCTTTCCCGACGGACAGCTGTACGTGAACCTGCGCGGCTACGACGCCGAACAACCCGTGGCGGTGGGTGACGCGCTGGCCGGTTTCCTGACCGCGCTCGGCGTACACGGACCGGAGATCCCGCCGGGCGTCGACGAGCGCGCCGGCCGGTACCGGTCCGAGCTGACCGGCCGCCGCATGCTCGTGCTGCTCGACAACGCGTCCTCGGTGGAGCAGGTCCGGCCGCTGCTGCCCGGCACCGGATCATGCCTGGTGCTGATCACCAGCCGGGACTCGCTGCCCGGCATGGTGGCGCTGCACGGCGCCGAACGGATCAACCTGGATCTGCTGCCGCTGGCGGACGCGGTGGGGCTGCTGCGCCGCCTCATCGGCGACCGGGTGGACCGGGAGCCGGCCGTCGCCGAGGACCTGGCCGCGGCGTGCTCCCGGCTGCCGCTGGCCCTGCGGATCGCCGCGGAATTGGCCGCGGCGCGTACCGATTTCTCGCTCGCCGAGCTGGTCGGCGAGCTGGGCGACCACCGCAAGCGGCTGGATCTGCTCGATGCGGGCGATCCGCGCGCCGAGGTCCGCGCCGTGTTCTCCTGGTCGTACCAGAACCTGCAGGCCGACGCGGCCCGGGTCTTCCGGCTGCTCGGCCTGCACCCGGGCGACAGCGTGCACGTCGACGCCGTGGCGGCGCTGACCGGAACGGACGCCGGCGAGGCTCGCCGGCTGCTCGGCGTGCTGGTCCGCGCCAGCCTCGTGCACGCCGGCCGCGGCGGCCGGTACGGCATGCACGATCTGCTGCGAGCCTACGCCGCGGAGCTCGCGGCGGCGCACGATCCCGCCCCGGAGCGGACAGCCGCGCTGACCCGCCTTTTCGATCACTACCTGGCCGGTTCGGTCGCGGCGATGACCACGTTGTACCCGGCGGAGGGAACGCCGGCCGCCGATGACCCGGCCGCCGATGACCCGGCCGCCGCCCGGGACTGGATCGAGGCGGAACGACCCAACCTGGCGGCGGCCTGCACGTACGCCTCCGCGCACGGCTGGTATCGGTTTGCGATCGCGCTCGCCGGAACGCTGTTCCGCTACCTCGACGCCGGCGGGCCGGTCGCCGAGGCGGCCACCGTCACCGCCGCCGCCGTGTCGGCGGCCGTGGCCGTCGGCGACCGGGAGGCGCAGGCCCGGGCGCTGTCCGATCTGGGCCGGTTGCACCGGCGGCAGGGCCGCCTCGACGAGGCGGCCGACACCTACCGGCGGGCCCTGACCCTCTACGCGGACCTCGGCGAGCGCGCCGCCGAGGCGGTGGCGCTCCGCAACCTCGGCAGTGTCCACTGGCGGCTGGGCGACTACCGGCAGGCCGCGGAGCACTACGGGCGGGCCTGGTCGAACTACCGGCGGCTGGGTGACGACGCCGGGCAGGCCGACGCCTCGGTCCGGCTCGGCCTGGTGGACGCCCGGCTCGGCGACGAGGCACAGGCGACGAAGCGTCTCCGGTCGGCCCTCGAGCTCTACACGCTGCTCGGCGACCGGTTCAGCGAGGCGTACGTGCTCTCGCTTCTCGCCCGGCTGTCGCAGCGACCGGCCGACCTCGACCGGGCCGCCGCCCATCTCGAGCAGAGTCTCGCCGCGGTCCGGCAGGCCGGGGACCGGACGGCGGAGGCGTACGTGCTGACCGACCTCGCCGCGGTGTACGCCCGCGGCGGCCGGCTCACCGACGCGGCGGGTCACCTGCGTCGCGCCCTGGTGCTGCACCGGCGGATCGGGGACCGGGCCAGCGAGGCCGAGGCGCTCAACGACCTCGGCGCGGTGCTGCGGGCCGCGGGCGACGAGGCCGAGGCCCGCGCCCAGCACGAGCAGGCGCTGGCCCTGGCCGAGGAGATCGGCGACCGGTACGAGCAGGCGCGCGCCCACGACGGCATCGGCGGCCGGCCGCACGAAGATCTCGCCGGGAGCCTCTTCGCCGATCTCGCGGGTGCCGGTCGCCCCCGGCTGGTAGTCAAACCCGGCTGGTAGTCAAACCCGGCTGGTAGTCAAACCCGGACGACACCCTCCACCCACAGCACCGTGACCGGGCGCCCGCGGGTCCGGGCGTACGTAACGACATCGGCGGTGCCGCCCACGCCGCGGGCCGGCCGGCCGTCCCACACCGCGAAGAGATGGTCGCACCGATCAACCAGTGCCTGGCCGGCGGCGAGGAATGCCTGGTCACTGGGCTCCGGATAGGGCATCGTGGTCACCCTCGCCGCCGCCCGCCGGAGGTGCTCGAAACGCGTCCGGCTGTCGTCCGCGATCAGTGTGGCGGCGTAGCCCTCGCACGCCAGCACCACCTCCAGGGTGCCGCCGGCCGCCAGGACGTGGGTGGCGAACAGTTGGTCGGCGCCGTCGGAGAGATTCGACACCCCGTGCAGGAGGGCGCCGGCGGGCAGCACGTGGCGCCAATGTCGCATCGCGCGGTCGACGATGCTCGGCGGGAGGATCCGATGACCGGTGACACCGAATCGCACATCGACCTCCGTACCGGGCTCTCAAGCTGTGATGCGCCATGACAATACGATCTCCCGCCTTTTCTCGTGGGGCGGCGGCATGCACAATCTGTCGTCGCAGCACGAGCCGACCACGCGGGGGACCAGCAGTGACCTTCAATGGGTTCATTTCGTACAGCCACGCCGCTGACGGGCGCCTGGCGCCGGCGGTTCAGCGTGGTTTGCACCGTCTGGGCAAGCCCTGGCATCGACGGCGGGCGTTGTGGATCTTCCGGGATCAGACCGGCCTGGCGGTGACCCCGGGGCTGTGGTCGTCCATCCAGACCGCCCTGGACGGCTCGGACTACTTCGTGCTGCTCGCCTCGCCCGAGGCCGCGCGGTCGCCATGGGTGAACCGGGAGATCGAGCACTGGATCGCCGGGAAGTCGGCGGACCGGATCCTGCCGGTGGTGACCGACGGGGCGTGGGCTTGGGACAACGACCGTGGCGACTTCGCCGAGGGCTCGACGGCGGTGCCGCCGGCCCTGCGGGGAGTGTTCACCGAGGAGCCCTTCTTCCTCGACCTGCGGTGGGCGCGGGGAAGTGAGCACCTGAGCCTGCAGCACTCCCGCTTCCGGGACGCGATCGCCCAGCTGGCCGCCCCCATGCACGGAGTGAGCAAGGACGAGTTGGAGGGTGAGGACGTCCGGCAGCACCGCCGGGGGCGCCGACTGCTCTCGGTGGCCGCGGTCACCCTGTTGGTGCTGGCGTTGCTGGCGACCGTGACCGGAGTGTCGGCGGTGCGCAACGCCGAGCGGGCACGGAGCGCGGCGGCGGAGACGTTGCGTCAGCAGCAAGTGGCGGACAGTCAACGCGACAACGCCGCGCGGTCCGCCGACGAGGCAAGCCGGCAGCAGGAGCTGGCGAAGCAGGAGCAGACGAAGGCCGCCCAGGCGTCGATCGCGGCGGATCAATCCGAGCAGGCGGCGGAGCAGCAACAGAAGCTGGCCGATCAGGCCGCGGCCGAGGCGCGGCGCCAGCGGCGGCTCGCCGACCAGGCGACGGACCGGAAACAGGAACAGGAGCGGCTGGCGAGGGAGGCGTCCGAGCGGGCGGAGCAGGCGCAGAAGCGGGCGCAGCAGGCGCGGAAGGAGGCGGACCGGCTGGCGCGAACCGCGGCCGAGCAGCGCCGATTGGCCGACAAGGCGGCCGCGGAAGCCGACCGGCAGCAGCGCATCGCGATCAGCCGGCGGCTGATGAACCAGGCCTCGGCGGAGATCGTCGACGACCCGCGGAACGCACTGATGCTGGGGGCGGCGGCGCAAGGCCTCAATCCGGACGCGGAGACCCGCGGCCGGCTCGCCGGCGTCGTCGCGTCGACCCAATTCGCCGGGGCGCTGGCCGGAGTGACGACCGCCGTGTACGGACGGGGCAGTGTCCTGGCGGCTCTCGGCAACGACAACCGCGTCTCGCTGTGGAACGTGGCCGATCCGCGGCGGCCGGTCGGGCTCTCCGTGCTTCCGGACGCGGCCATCGCCGACCCCTCCCTGAACTTCAGCGCGGACGGGCGGACGCTGGCCTTCGTCGATGCGCAGCGCAAGGCGGTCCTGTGGAACGTGGCCGACCCGTCCCACCCGGTTCGGCTGGCCACCATGCCGACCGGCAGCGTCGCCTCGATCGCGTTGAGCGGGGACGGGACCAAGTTCGTCATCGGCGAGACGTCCGCGCTCTTGACCGAGTGGGACATAACCGACCGGACGCGTCCCGTCCGGCTGAGCACGCTGCGCGAGGTCAACCCGTATCCGGGCTCCCCCTATCCGGCGGCGCACTTGGCGGTCAGCCCCGACGGACGCCGCGTGGCCGTGGACATAGCGCGATTCCAGACGGTCTACAACCTGACCGATTGGGCTCATCCGGTTCTTCTCGACTACCTTCCCATCGGTGGCCTCGGCGAGCGCCCGATGACCATCAGCCCGGACGGGTCGACCCTGGCTATCGAGAACAACACCGGCGCGGTGGAGCTCTGGGACCTGACGAAACCGAACGTCCTCGACCTGATGGCTGCTGAGTCCGTGACTCCGCCTCCGCCGCTGCCGGACCCCGAGCCGGAATATCTGCCGATTGCCCAGCTGACCGGCCTGACCGGCACCATCAACTCGATAGCGTTCAGCCAGGACGGGCGTCTGGTGGCCGCCGGCGACCAGACCGGACGGGCGATGCTGTGGGACCGGACGGCGACGCCGAACCCGGTGGCCATCGCCGGCGTGCAGGCCCACGGGCCGATCAACTCGGTGTCCATCGACTCGGCGGCCGGCATGCTGGTCACCGGCGACGGCTCCGCGACGGCGACCCTGTGGCACGTGGCGCCGCCCGGCGATCCGGACCAGGTCGCGAAGCTCGCCGTGCCGGACGGCGCGGCCCGGGCCACGGTCTTCCGCCCGGACGGACGATCCCTGGTCGCCGCCGGTTCGCACGGAACGGCGAGCACCTGGAGCACCGCGGACCCCGGCCATCCCGTCCCCGGCGCCGGCTTGACCCTGAACGGCGGCGACGTCCGCGCGGTGGCGTTCAGCCCGGATCGCCGTACGGTGGCGACCGTCGCCGCGAAGGATGGCACGCTGAAGGTGGCGGACGTGGCGCAACCGTCCCGCGCGACGGTTCTGCCCGGACAGGTGCCGAAAGCGGCCGTGATGTCGTTCAGCCCGGACGGGCACACGCTGGCCGTCGCCGTCGACAGCACCACCCTGATGCTCTGGGATGTGACCGACCGGGCCCGGCCCGTCCTGCTGGCCAAACTGAGCGGCGCCAGCTTCGGCACGGCGGTGGCCTTCAGCCCGGACGGCCGCACCCTGGCCACCGCGGGCCCCGACGAGCGCACAGTCACGCTGTGGAACGTGGCCGACCGCTCCGCCCCGGTCCGGATCGGCACGACGACCCTCGGCCACACCAACTCCGTGCTCTCGCTGGCCTTCAGCCCCAACGGGCACTACCTGGCGAGCGGCAGCGGCGACGGCACGGTGATCCTGTGGGATGTGACCGACCCGTCTCACCCGCAGCGGCTCGCCACGTTGGCGGGCCACACCGGGCCGCTGGCCTTCGGTCCCGACGGCTACACCCTGGCCATCGGAGACGCGGCCGGCACGGTGAGCCTGTGGGACACCGCCAGCCCGGCCGCACCGGTCCGGCTGGCCACGATGCGAACCCCCGGCCAGGCAGTCGGGCTGGCGTTCCGCCCCGACGGGCACACGCTCGCGGTCACCGGTGAGTCCTCCTCGGGGACCACGACCAGCACGACCGTCTCGCTGTGGAGCTACGCCAAGCTGGACAGCCTCCGTGCCGACCCGGCCCGGTACGCCTGCGCCATCACCGGTCGCGGCCTCAACGCCATCGAGTGGTCCCGCCTCATTCCGGAGATCAAGTACCGGCCTACCTGCCCCGGCTGAGAATGCGATCGTGTAAAACGACGGTTGCGTCTTAGTTAAAGATGTCAATAAACTCCCGCGGAGATAGCGAGTGATCGATCCGGGAGGTCTCGTGAGGCGAACGACAACCACGGCGATCGCGGTCGCATCCACCGCGGCGCTGCTGCTCGCGGCGGCACAACCGGCCTCGGCGCACGACGGATGGCAGCGCGCCGAGGTCAGCGG